>Ga0302251_1001115_pt1 | contig 18271 bp, 16 predicted proteins | sample AAG_RA_Gln_MG_FD_193534 | JGI IMG/M metagenome (GOLD analysis project Ga0302251, IMG submission 193534) | Enriched activated sludge microbial communities from anaerobic digester in WTTP, New Holstein, Wisconsin, United States - AAG_RA_Gln | ecosystem: Engineered > Bioreactor > Anaerobic >...
GACAAGTGGTCAGCTGGCTGCTTTCGGATGGGGGTCAGACCCTTGCGGAGGAGACAGGTTATGTTCGGGTTAAATAGAACTTATCAAGGCAACAACCGCCATTTGACCATTATGCTGCTTATAACCTTTCTATTGCTAGTTTCGGGGTGCACTCAAAATGCGAACACGCCTGAAACGCCGTCAGATGATCCACCGTCACCGTCGGCTGAATCCGAAACGCAAACGGCGGTTCCGACCGCTAAAATTGACCCCCTCAAGCCCGCCCCACCTCCCGACTTGACTCACCTGATCACGATTCTTAATCCGTCAAACTTCGACACCCTCTATTTAAATCCAATCTCGCTCAGTACCTCTCAGCAGGATGTCCCAGGCGCATTATGGCAGAGCACGTTCAAAATCGAAGGTCTGAAAGACGAAAGCATCCAGGATGCCATCAACAATGACCTCACCAGCCTCTACGAAGCCATGGAAAAAGCTGATCTTCCGCCCTACCGCGGCATTTACCAGCGCATCCCTCCAGGCACACCGCATACTATGTTCACCCTGAATGCCTCCGCTCCCTTCAATTTTGAAAATCTCCTCTCTGTGGCCATTTATTCGGATAAAACCTATACATTCAACGATCCCGCGGGCGAACGGTCAGAATACATTGGCCGCCTCGAGACCCGCAATTACGACCTTCGAACCGGCGACAAAATCCCGCTTCCCGCTCTCTTTGCAAACCCCGAAACCGCTATGCACCGCATCAATGACGAGGTCGCCAAAATGCTGAGCAGCCAGAACTCCGACGAAGAGCCCGGCTTCGAAAATGGTCTTTACTGGGTTCCAAGGCTGACCACGCCCTTCAAAGGCCTTGAGGCCAACCAAAAATATTATCTGCAAACCAATGGCATTGTTCTCGTCTTCGATCATCAGACTCCAGACTTCGACACCGGTTTCTACCCCGCACAAATCACCCTGCCCTTTAATCTCTTCGAAGGCGAGATAGCAATTAGACAGCGTTTTGCCGATGGTTCCGAAACCAACCCCTACCTCAACACCGGCGCCAGAGACCAGCAATTCGTCCAGTCAGACACCGTCTTCAGCCAGCAGCTGATTGCCGGAGAAGAAACTTTCGAAAACACTGACTTCAGAGCATTCCTTCACTACCGCTATCCCAAAGATCTGCCGCTTGCCATTCAAGCCCTTGTTGTGACGACCCTCGAAGAAAGCCGTCAATTCGTGAAATCACTGAAAGCGGATGAAAATCTCGCACCCGGCGAAGAGCCCTACTGTGAAATCGCTCTCGACATCACTGAAGTCGGTCCTTTTTACACCCTCCGCCACTCGGTCTACACTTACAAATTGACAGACGGGGTCAGACCCGCAACAGGATTATCCGCATTCACCATCCGCGAGGACCAACCTCTCGACCTCATGCGAAATCCAGCCTACTTTGCCAGTTATGATGCCGATGGTCACCGGATCTCACTCGAAAGCTGTTTCGATGCCAATGTCGATTATAAAGCGCTCATAGCCGCCGTGTACAACAAGCAAGCTTTGCTGTACGGCTACCCCTCCGTTGATAAGTCGCAGCTGGAAAACGTCATATTTTCAATTGGTCACACTGGCTTTGAGTGCTTCTTTCCCGACCTTGGAGATTATGGCTATATGGGCATGGAGTACAAGGATTTGGGCAGCGAAAACTTGACGATCTTCAATGAGTGACTATTTCTCCATTCTTCCAAAAAGAAAAGTAAGGCCATTGGCTGCACCTTGAAGTCGGGAACCGACCTCAAGATTGATGCCAACGGCCTTACTTTTACCTTTTTATACCTTTAAATTCAATTTTAATATTGATGTAATCAATACCGTCTTGTATTGCGCTGGCCTCGTCGAACCAAATTAACCCCTGAAGCCACGTAAAGTCCAAAGAGAACCAAGACCCCGACGCCAATCATTGCAGCATACTGTATCATAGGATATTGTCCCGTCCAGTAGTCCCTGTGCTGGAGGTAAATTCCAACAAAGGCCCAAACCACAACTAAAGCATACGCGTAGTCGCGATTCCTGTACAAGGACAAAAGTCCAAGAAGCACTGCGACAGCCATGACTGCGACCGTCCAAACCTCCGGTGCCAAGCCAAAGGCATCCCACTCAATACTGACAAAGAATGCAGCGAAGTTCGCAATCGTTGCGACACTGACCCAGCCTAAATAGATTGAAAACGGAAGATCCACAATGAAGGTCTGCAGCCCCGATCGTTCCCGGCGTGAATCCCTGAGTTTGAGGTAAATCCCAATCAAGGAAACCAGAAGTACCAGCATGAAAAGAATCGTCAGCGCCAGTTCCTGGAAATGCCAGAAGTAAATCCAGGCCATATTCGCCGCGGAGGCTATGATAAACAGCGCCCCAAGATCCGATGTAACCCGCGAAACGCCGCGCTTCGCCACCGTGGTCCATCCCATCTGGTAGATCACAAAAAATCCTAGCAGCAAATAAATGACGCCCCAAATGGAAAATGTAATAGGTGCCGGGGCGAATAAATTGCGAAATGAGTCCGATGCTTCCCCAGTCGTCAGCCCGTTGAATGGCAGGATGTTGGCGAGTGCATTGACCGCCAGCGTGGCGGCGAAAAACAGGAGGTTCAGATATTTCAGCGGTTGGCGAGATTTTTTGTAAAGTTCCACAGGCACCACTCCCGTTAGTTGTCGTTTTGGTGGATGAAGGGTTCGGGGTGAAGGGTTGGGGGTGAAGGGACCATCGGCTAAAATCCTTAAAGCTTTAAGCCTCTTCTGAGTTCGGGGATTCTTCCTTGAATTGATCAAAATTCTCGACAAATTCTTTGAAGCGGGCCATTTCGTAATCTGTACGTTTCATGAAGGATTTTTTCATAAGTGGGCCAAGGTATCGCATGAGGCCGCTGAAGACGAACTCGCTTTCTGTGGTCCAGATAGTTTTTTCCTCGACTTCCGAGAACAGGTTCGTGACTCGGTTCCAGAGCTCGTCGGTCTCGTAGACTGCCGTAAAAGCATCCGGCAGACGCAAGTCGACCAGGGTTTCGGTCATTTCCAGGGTCTTCTTGCCGGTGTCGAAAACGAGGCGCGTCTTGGCGCCGTGGGTGAAGGGTTCGCCGTCTATAGGCTCGACCGTGGCCAGCCCGCGCTGCCATTTTGGCATGTGTTCGGTCGCCATCATGAGCTCGAGGACCCTGCCTCGGGATCGGTTAATGACAATGGAATGATTATATTTCATATTTGGGCATCCACCTCTCTATTTTGTTTTTGCCGATGGTCCCCCTCCCGCAAAAAGAAAGCGGCAGAGCGTGCCGCCATAAAATCAAAGCTTGCGGGTTGGGGTCGTCGACGTTTAAAGGTTGTTGACCTTTGTAAACAGTTCAGTCGTCGTATCCTTCGAGAGGATCTTCATTTTCTGCGTCTTCCTCACAGCAGCCACATCCGCACAAACCGCAGCTGCTCCAGAGGCTGCGACATTTTTCTCTGAGGCCGCCAAACTGGCCTTTGACATAGCTGCGGCTATGCTTGCCGTCCCAAGGTGTGAGGAGAAATGCAATCACAGCGCCAATAGCCAGCCCAATCAATAGACCTTCCACCAAGCGGATGGCATTCGTTTTTCGTCTGAGTTTTTCCAGTTCTTCATATTTATTTCTTCTTACGACTAACATTCACGTCACTCCTTTATGCCTGTTTTTTGAATAGCGGTTCGCCTTTAATGAATCTGCTGACGGTGTACGCGAACGCCGTCAGTGCGGCAATTTTCAGCAGCACGGCAAAAGCCGGCCCCTGATTGTGGCTGAGGATATTCAGGTTTAAGAGCTGAATGGTGACATCCCTGTATTTGCTTTCGCTTTTGCTGATTTTTATGGGTTTTCTAAACGCGCTCATGTGATCACCTCTTAGGGCATTCATACCCTTTTCTCATTAATAAATAAACATGGAATGAGAAAATCCGAAAAATCATTGTACTGGAAAAAAGGGATAAATGTCTTTGACGCCGGCCGCAGAAAAACTTACTATGGACATAAGGTGTACCACGCGGGGTCAATAGGCCCAAGCCGCAGACCTGCAAGGCACAATCGGCATCTTCCGCCACACCCAAAAATCCCACCTATTCTTTCCACGGAGGTATTCCCCCTTTGAAAACCAACAAGAAATGGATGATCCTGGTCGCCTTTGTGTCGATCTTCGGACTCGCCATATCCACCGGCATACGCGGCATTTTAGTGCCCAATTTCATAGATAATTTTGGCGTAACAGACGGGCAGATTGGCATGCTCTTTACTGCCACGACCTTTTTCAGCGTGTTCGCCATTTACTTTGGCAGCCAGTGGGGCGAACGCTACGGGCTAAAAAAAATTATTCTGATTGCCCAACTCCTGAATGGCGTTCTTTTTCTTGCCGTTTCGCAAATTCAAAGCTATACCCTTTTCGTTATTGGCTACAGCCTGATTCAATTTTGCGTCTCCCTGCTCATTATCTCCCTAAACACCATGGCCACAGTGATTCAGGTGCGCTACCCTGCCATTCTGGTCAATCTTGTCCATTTCTTCTTTGGACTGGGTCTGACCATCAGCCAGAGAGCCGGCGGCGAACTGGTGTCCCGCGGTTTTGACTGGGTCGATCTCTTCCAAATGGTCGGCATCCTCTTCTTTGCCACTGCTGCCCTCACCTTTTTTATGAAGGAACCTAACGCAATGACCGGCGCCGCGAAGGTCAGGCTGAGCGCCCTCCCTCACAAAGCCTATCTGGTGCTGCTGGCCCTAGGCGTCGGCTTTTACGTCGCGTCCGAGCTTCAGACCGCCAACTGGATTGTCTATTACCTCAAAACCATTTATGATTTTGCCGAAGACAAGGCCGGTGAGATCAGCGCGGTCTTCTTTGGGCTGTTTACCATCGGCCGGCTTCTTGGTGGGGTGATCGCAGAGAAGCTGGGGTACGTGCGCAGCGTCGTGGTGTTCACCGCCTGCGCGTCGGTCCTCTATATCAGCGGGATGCTCCTGGGTGAGGCCGGTCTGTACCTGATCGCCGGTTCGGGCTTCTTTTATTCTTTGGTTTTCCCGATGGTCACCATAATCCTGGCCCGCGACTTCGGACAATATCGGGCGACGGCCATTGCGCTGGTGTCGACAGCAGGCAACCTTATGACGCTGATCACAAGTCTGCTGATTGGCGGCGTGACGGATTGGGTGGGAATCGCAACGGGCTACTGGGTGATCCCAATCTCCATTACTTTGTCGGCGCTGTCGTTCATGGCGGCATTCGGTCGACAGAGGAAATTGAGGTAACTGTGGGGTCAATAGGCGAAAGCCGCAGACCCGCATGGTTCGTCCGACGGGGTCAATAGGCGAAAGCCGCAGACCCGCAAAATGATCCGCCGGGGTCAGACCCGCAAAATTCATCCGCCGGGGTCAGACCCGCAAAATTCGTGAAATAAAAAAAGCCGCTGAGATTGAGAGATTGCCGGGAGTTGATGACCATCGGCAAACTCTTTAACTCAGCGGCTTTATAGTTAAAACCACATTCGATTTGATCAGAGTGGCAGACGGATTCTGCCTTCAATGGCCACATAGGCGCGGCCGGAAATTTCAACCGTACCCTGGTCGAGCAGATCGAGAATTAAGCGGCCACCACGCTTCGATGACTGCACGGCGACGAGGTGCTTCTTATCGAGCTCCCGGGACCAATACAGCGCCAGGACGGTGTGGATCGAACCTGTAATGGAGTCCTCGTCCACGCCAATCCAAGGATTGAAATACCTGGAGGCGAAGTCGTAATCCTCGGGATTCGAGCTCCTGCAGGTGATGCACAGGCCACCGAGGTCAAAGTCCAGATCTATGCCGCGCAGCTTGTTGAAATCCGGCTTGATCCGCGACAGCGCCAGCTCGTCATCCACCTCAATGATCAGTTTCTTGAGGTTGCGGCTGTACACAGCCCGCTGATAATTATTGATGCCGAGGTACCAAAGCACCTGCTCGGAGGGGTCCAGCGCCTCGTAATCGTCCACAGGCAGCGTAATAGTAATGTAGTCCCCTGACTTTTTTGTAAAGATTTCGCCGATGATCGTCTTAAACACAATGCAGGGCACATTGACACCCAGCTCCTGCTGAATCACTTTGGCAGCCGCGAGGGTCGCAGACCCTGAGAAATGAACTTCCGTTTCAGGCGTGAACCAGCGCAGCGCATAGAACGCGCACTGATTGCGCATCGCTTCATGTGGCTGATGGATGACAAACGCAGTCTCGGAATGGTTCAGCTCTGAGGCGATCATCTGCATGGTCTCCTCGGGGAGCGTTTCTTCAAGCAAAATAACCCCGGTGGGGCTGCCGGCGAAAGGCGTCTCAGTAAAGGCATCGACGTGAAAATAGTGAAGTTCTTTTAGATCCAATGGAGATCACTCCGTTCAGCGACTTGATCAGTCAAGCTTGATGTGGCAATAGCCGCCGGGATTCTTTTTCAGATAGTCCTGGTGGTACTCTTCCGCTTCGTAAAAATTTTTAAGTGGTTCGAGCTCTGTCCGAAGTGGCAGATCGTAATTTGACCGCACCTTATCAAAGTAGGCTTCAATGACCGGTCGATCAGCCTCATCCACGTAATAGACGCCCGTACGGTACTGATTGCCAATGTCCGGCCCCTGCCTGTCGATCAGCGTCGGGTCAATGACGCTGAACAGCTTGTCGAGCAAGGTGTCCAGGCTGACGACTTCGGGATCATATTTGATTTTGCAAGCCTCTGCAAATCCGGTCGTTCCGGTGCAGACCTGCTTATAGTCAGGATCTTCAGTGATGCCATTCGCATAGCCGACTTCGGTGTCCTCGACGCCGTCGATTCTCGAAAAAAATTCCTCGACGCCCCAGAAGCAGCCGCCGGCAAAGATAATTTCCTTCATTTGAAAATGCCCTCCTCAAAATGGAACATGTGGGGTTATGGGCTTTGGCCTCAAACCCGGAAGAATTACCCACTGGAGTCAATTGGCTCAATGCCGCATCCTCTCATTAACTTGCCGCTGGGGTCAGACCCGCTAGTCCCGCTCAAATCCAGACGCGGCTGCTTCCAGCAGCGCCGGCACGCCCCAGGTGATCATCAGACCGGTTTCCAGGGTGGCTAAGCCATCGACAACGAGCGCCGGCAAACCAAAATAAGTCAGCAGCCAGGTCGTCGTGCCGTATGCCGCCGCGACCGCCAGTATGCCCAGTATCAGCAGAGCCGGCTTTGCAGCAGGTGTGAGCGCCTCCCCTACTTTCGCAGCTGGGTGTGACACCATGTGCCCATGCCCTATGAACGCACCAATCAGGAGGCTTGTCAGCTGTACTGCGCCATGATCCTGAAAGACGAAAATTCCAATGGCGGACAGGGCGAGTGTGGGGATGGGGAACCATCGGCAAAATCTCTTTATTAGAGACGGCCCTGATAAACCCAAAACGCCGCCAATCAGCACGCCGGCCAGCACGTCCTGGGGCCAGTGAACGCCCAGGTAAAGACGGGACACAGAGATCAGAAAAATCAAAGAACTGGCTGTGCCGATGGTCACAGCACGGCCCCGCTTCCCCCTCCGAACGCCCGCGCCTGCCGAGACCAGCGCCAGCCAAAAGGTCGCCGCAGTCTGGGCATGACCGCTTGGGAACGAGGCGCTGCCGGCGGTAAAGGTCCAGAGACCTTCAATAGCGGCGACGACTTCAAAGGGACGGGGTGCGTCCACAAAGTTTTTAATGACGATGTTGAGAAGTACGGAAAACACCACCAACTGCATGAGTTCGAAGGTGTTTTGACGACTTTGAGGTCTTTTGGCGCTTTTGGAATAGACATCCAGACTTGAGCTGAAGCGGTGATCGCAGCCGAGGCGGCCATAGGTTAAAACACCCGAACCGGACCAGTACATCACCGAAAGCACCGCGACGTAAAACAGGTCGTCGCCAAGCATGGTCAGCGCACCCATGATCCAGGTCAGGACAGGATGACGCAGGGACTGGAGCCAAAGCAGAAGCTCGAGCTGCCAGTCGCCGAGGGGCAACCCAGACGCCAGCATGGCCAAACAATTCCCGGTCGCGCCAAACAACAATCCTGAGGCTGCGGTCGAGTCCAAGTTCACTGCATTGACTGCATCCAACAACATAATTTGGTTTCCTTTTCCCTGGGGAAGACCCTAAACGGTAATGGTCCCCTCCATATAAGAGACGACTTTGCCCATGAGTTTGACACGGTCGCCAATGACCTCGACCTGGAGGTTGCCGCCGCGTTTTGAAAGCTGCTTCGCCGTCATGACGCCTTTATTCAGAACCGAGTTCCAATAAGGTGCCAGGGTGCAGTGGGCGGAACCCGTGACCGGATCCTCGTCCTTGCCGGTGACCGGGAAGAAATAGCGCGAAACGAAGTCAACGTCGTGACCAGGCGCAGTGCAGATGACGCCGTGGGTTTGGACTTTCAGGAGCTCCTCGAAATCAGGGTCGAGATCGAGGATTTGGTCTTCGTCGTCGTAAATGACCATGTAGTCCCGTGTCGCGTAGCGATACACGTGCTTGGGCAATTTGCCCAGTGCGAGGACTAATTCGTAGGGCATTTCTGACCTTACAGCCGGTCGCGCCGGCAAATCGATGGCCAGGTGATCACCTTCTTTATAGACTTCGAGAATGCCGCTCTTGGTCTTGAACTTGACGCGGTCGAGCTCCGGCTCGAGTGTGGTAAACACAACGTACGCACTGCTCAGCGTTCCGTGACCGGACAGGTCGAGCTCCTTATTTTCGGTGAACCAGCGTGCTTCATAGTGCCCGTCGCGCTTAACAATAAAAGAAGTCTCCGAGGGGTTGTTCTCCCGAGCAATCTTTTGCATGAGCTCTTCGTCAAGAAACTCCTCCAGCGGGCAGATTGCCGATGGATTACCGGCAAACTGCCGGTCCGTAAACGCGTCGAGATGGTAAAACGGAATTTTCATTGGATTAGCCTCCATAGTATTTCTCCGGTGATTAAGCAGTCAAAATTCAAACGGGTTGAAACTTTCAACATAGACAGGTTGGTAAGACGACATTCAAATGGTTAATCACCGGCGAAACAGCATTCATTTTCGTCTTTAGTGTACACCATTTATGGCTGGACGTGAAGGGATAATGATCCAACGGGGTCAGACCTGCTATGTGATCCAACGGGGTCAATAGGCGCAGCCGCATTCCCGTAGTGCCGTCAAATACGCCAGTCTAGGCGCGGCCTTGATCCTGAATTTGATCGTAGACTTTTCCTGCGTTGTAGGAGCTGCGCACCAGCGGCCCGGAGGACACGTCCTGGAAGCCCATGGCCATGCCCTTTTTCGAAAGCAGCTCGAACACCTCAGGGTGAACGTATTCCTTCACCGGATAATGTTCCGCTGACGGCGGCAGGTATTGGCCGATGGTCACCAGATCCACCTCATGTGCCCTCAGATCCGACAGGAGCTTGAGGACTTCCTCTTCGGTCTCGCCCAGACCCAGCATGAGCCCGGACTTCGTCAAAATGTCCGGCTGCATGGCTTTCGCGCGCTTGAGCAGCTCAAGCGACCTCGTATAAACCGCCTCTGGCCGGATTTCAGGATAAAGACGCTCAATGGTCTCAACATTGTGATTCAAAATATCAGGTCGCTCATTCATGATGACTTCCAGGGCGTCCCAGTTGCCGCGAAGGTCTGGGATCAACACTTCAACTGAAGTGCCCGGTGATGCTTCGCGGATCGCGCGAATGACGTCGACGAAGTGGGAAGCGCCGCCATCGGCTAAATCATCTCTGGTGACGGAGGTGACGACGGCATGCTTGAGTCCAAGTTCCACCACGGCCTGAGCGACGCGTGCCGGCTCCTCGGAATCCAGGCAGAGCGGGGCTTCCTTGGTGACATTGCAGAACCGGCAGCCGCGGGTGCAGTTTGGTCCCATGATCAAAAAGGTCGCCGTCTTGTTGCCGTAGCACTCCATGCGGTTCGGGCAGTTGGCTTCCCTGCACACTGTATGCAGCTGATTCGCCAAGAGCATCTTTTCGACTTCAATGATGTCCCGCATCTCGCCCTTCTTAATTTTCAGCCACTCGGGCTTTCGCATCTTATCATGGGACGCAATATTTTTGGTGTCGTGGCAGCTTGTTTTCAAATTCGTTAAGTCTGGCATACTCTGATGTTCCTTTCTCTAATTAGGGAGTTTTGATCGTCATGGGAGAAACTTGGGGTTGATAGGCGCTAGGCGCTGACACCGAGTTTCTACTTCTTCTTCTGCAGGAAGTGGGCGTCTGTCACCAACTTCCTTTAATCTAAATTGCATCGTCCGCTTCATTCGCCATTCTTTCCTTCTTTTCTATAAGGTGCACCAGGACAATGTTCAGAATCGCGGCGACCGGAATCGACAGAATCATCCCGATCATGCCGCCGAATGATCCACCGAGGGAGATGGCGAGCACGATCCACATTGGCCGAAGTCCTATATAATTGCCCATAATGCGCGGACCGACCAGATTCGCGTCGATCTGCTGGACAACCACGATCAGAATGGCGACCTTCAGCGCGTTCAGCGGATTATAAAGAAGCGTAATGCCAACCGCAGGGATAGCCCCAATAAACGGACCAACATACGGGATCACGTTGGTGAGCCCCAGCAGCAGCCCGAAGATCGCCGCGTACCGAACCCCCAAAACTGTCATGCCAATGAAGGACAGCACGCCCACAATAGTTGCCTGGACGATAAGGCCTGTCATAAACTTCGAGAAGATCTCGTGGATCTTGGCGCCCCAGTCGAAAATGGACTGGGCCTGGGTTTCGTTGAACAGCGCCCGGCTGAGCCTCGCCATGGAAGCCTGCAGACGCTTTTTGTCGATCAGTGTATAGATCGAAACGACGATTCCAATCAAGGTGCTGAACACCGCAGAGGTTATGCTCATCAGGCCTTGGGTCAAGTTCGACAGCAGGATGTTGGCCCACTCCGCGAGGCGTCCGCGAATGGAGACCAGCGCCTCCTGTACGGTTTCGTTCTGGAGGATGCCACTGTCGGAGATCCCCGTGTTCGCCTTGCTGATGAGCTGCGGGACGTCCGCGATGATCTCGGAGGCGTTGTCAATGACCATCGGCACAACCAGCCAGCCGAAACCGGCCAAAATGACCAGGAGTAAAAGATAGAGCACGCCGATGGCCGCTCCACGCCCAAACTTGAAGGTCCGCGTCAGGAAATTGACCACCGGGTCGAGGATGTAAGCGATCACGAGACCGATGATGAATGGGGTCGTGGCGCCGGCAATTTTCGCAATCCAGGCGACAATGGCGTCGAAATGGTTGATCGTAACGAAAGAAACGATTAAACTTAAACTCAAGGCAAGCATTGCACCGAGCCAACGTTTCATGTTCAGCTGCATGTGACACCTCCGGTCGGGCAGCACCACAAGAACATGGCCCGCACGTTAATTTGCACAAGATTAGGACTATTATACACATACTTCAATCGCAGATACAAGTGTGAAAAAAAGGAGACATAATAATGCTGAAAATTTTGTTTGAAGACAAGCATGTCATCGTGGTCGTGAAGCCCCCGGGTATGCCGTGCCAGCCGGATCCGACCAAAGCCCCTTCTCTGCTTGAGGCGGTTCAGGCCCACATGAAGGCGTCCGGAGAGGCCGGCAAGACTGCGAAGCTCGTTCATCGCCTCGACCGTCCGGTGGGCGGCGTCATGGTTTACGCCAAGACCCGGGAGGCGGCAGGCCACTTAAGTGCTCAATTTGCCGATGGTCGCATTAAAAAACGCTACCTCGCCGTGGTACAGGGCCAGCCCATCGATGACAGCGGCCACTTGATCCACCAGCTGAAGACGACTCAAGGCAATGTCGTGGAAGTCGCCCAGGACTCTGAAGGACAGACGGCAGAGCTGAAATATCGTGTCATCGGGCGGACCGACGCTGCGCTGACGGAGGCTGCGTCACCTCTTGCCCTTCTGGATGTGCTGCTGCTCACCGGCCGACGTCATCAGATTCGCGTGCAGCTTTCGGCAAGCGGCTTTCCCATTTTGGGGGATGCCAAATATAATCCTGACTTTGTGAAGGACGGGAACCCTATTGGACTTTGGTCCTATGAAATAAGATTTTATCATCCGGCAAAGCGGACAGCCTTAAGCTTCAGGACGCTCCCGGGTGACTTGAATGACGCGGGCGGCGCCAAATCCTACCCTGCACCGTGGCATTATTTTTCAAGTCAGATTGCGGCACTGGAAGAGAAGCAAAATTGAATTTTAAAGTAATATTTTAGATGCAGGTCAATAGGCGTAGATAGGCGAAAGCCGCAGCGCAGACCTGCATTTTTTATTGATCCGACGGGGTTCCGACGGGGTCAGACCTGCAGTTTTGGGGTTCCGACGGGGTCAGACCTGCAGTTTTAATCGCAGACCTGCAGTTTTTATTGATCCACCGGGGTCAGCAGCTAAGGCCTATTGACCTGCATAACTTTCGCCCGCATTACTCAAATGATACGGATGGGAGCGGATTTCCGCCTCAGCTTCCTGCACAAAGCGGATTTCATATGGGTTGCCCATAAGCTGGGCATAATCCCTGGCGCGGCCTAGATGCTCGTCGACGCTTTCGGGAATATCGGCAATATCCATGAGGCGGGCGAGATGAGCCTCCGCCTTGGCACGGCCCCAGATGCTCTTGGTGAGTTCAAAGATTTCAACGGCGCGCACGACAGACTCCAGGGACTGATCCATCCTGCCCTGCCTGAACTGCGCCAGAGACAGATTGGTGAGAATCAGGGCGAGGCCGTTGGATGGCAAACTGCGTTCGGCTTGTTCCAAAGCGCGGGTCAGGGTGTGGAAGGCCTCATCGTAACGCCCTTCGCCTTCATAGGCCATAGCCAGGTAATTTAAAGTTGCAGCCATGGCGGAATGGGTCCGGGGCTGTTCATCCGTCAGGGGCTCTAAGTACTGAAGGGCCATCATCAGGTAGTTCTGGGCGCTTTCGGTATCTCCGCTCAGTGTGGCATGGAGACCTTTGAGGCGCCAGAAGACGTGAATGAGATCCCCGGTCGGCTCCCCCGGTCCGCCCATGAGGTGGCCGAGTTCGCTGAGGAGCGCATCAAACAGCGCCAGCTTGCCGGTTTGGATCGCGTAGTAGATTTTTTGAAGGAGACAGAGTTCTAGCAAATCTTCGCAGCGGTGGATCTCGAAGTAGCGGATGGCTTTGTCGATGGACTCAAGACCATCGGCATAACGCCCTTCGCGAATCGCCCGGCGGCCGCGCATGTAGAGGACCTGGTGGTCGTATGTGGCGATGCTCTCATCCCTGGCATCAAGCCGGCTGCGGGCCTCGTCGATGGACTGCATGACCTTGTCCTCCAGGGTCAGACCCCCTTCGAGGTCGTCATTCTGACCGCTGAACACTTCGTGCCAGCGATCGAGGTAGCGGCGGCCGTAGATGACGCGGTAGCGGTATTCGCGGCGCGCGTCCGAGGCCAGGCGGCTGTGGTGGATGACATAAGGCAGGACTGAGACGCCGCCGCGCTGGGCGTAGAGGTGCTCGTAATAGTCCGCGATCTTTTTATGCAGGATCCTGCGGCGGGTGACGGAAATTTGATCGGTGAGGTAATCCTTCAGTTTCTGGTGGGTAAAATGGTAGATCAGGCGCTCGCCATCCACCCATTCCTCGAGTATACCCGCGCCTCTGAGGGCTTCGATCAGGTCCACCAGCTCCACGTCCTCGTAGGCAGCGATGGCCTGGATCGCTTCATAATCCGGGGATTCCATGAACAGCGCGGCGACATCCGCTACGCGCTGGGCGGGCTCGGAGAGACCAATGAGCTTCGAACGCATGAGCTCGTCAAACTTCAGGGTGTCGAGCTTATCAATGGTCCCCTCGTTGATCAGGTCCAGGTACTCCCGCAGGAGCAGTGTGTTGCCCTCGGAAGCCTCGATATAGCGGGACATGGCCGCTTCATCCAGGGTCACAGTCGAATTGCGGAGACCGTTTCGGAGAAACTGCCGGGCCTCGACGGGTGAAAAACGTGCCAGCGGCACCCGGAGCAGCCATTTTTCCTTGCAGCCGCAGGCCGTCATGAAGTCCAGGGCTTTGGATTTGACGTCCCGCGAGGTCATGATGACCATGACGTTTTTCAGGTGCTCGCGAATGAGCTCCAGGAGCAGATTGATCGAGTGGGTCTGACCCCAGTGGAGATCTTCGAAGATCAGAACCACGTTTCGGCGCTGGGAATACCGGCTGACCAGGTCGCTGACCTCCTGCACCATATCCTCGTAGCGGATGCGTTCGTCCCCTTCCAGGCCTTGGGTCGCCATGGCCGGCGCCGCGAAGTCCGCGAAGCCGAAAATGCGGCTGGTGCCGGTCTCGCCAAGTTCCTGAAGCATTTCCCTCAGGATGCCGCGGAAAATCCGGTACGGCAAATCGTGCTCCATGGGGTACGCCGCCGCCCGCATGACTTTGACGGGGAGCTGGTGTGTTTGTTTTGCGGTGGGGTTGGGGCTGGGACCATCGGCTGAATTTTTTTGTTTTTTGTTGCCGATGGTCACCTTATTGTCCTGATCTGCATGATGTTCATAGGTGTGTTCGTAAGGCGGTGCGGCGGCTTTCTCGCTGAGCTCCAGGGCGCTGATGACGCGCTCGACCAGGGCGGTCTTGCCAATGCCTGCTTCACCGGTGATGAGAATGTGGCGGTGGTGGTGATTCTCAAGGAAATTATAGAGTTCTTCTTCGATGGCGGTCAGTTCGTCGTAGCGGCCAAAGAAGTAGGTCTTGGGGCTCGCAGTGACCTGGGCGGTCTGCTTGCCTTTGAGTTCAAGGATTTTTTCGTAGAGACGGGTCGTGTCGCTGTCCGGGACAACCCCAAGCTCGTCCTTCATGGTGCGCATCAGCTTCTGGTAAACCTCGATGGCGTGATTGTACTCCGAGGTGCGCAGGTAAAGGCTCATCAGGGCGCGGATATTATCTTCGTCATAGGCGTCGATGAGGACCATTTTCTCGCGGGCTTTGGCGGCCTCGACATAGTCGTCGTCTTCTTCCAGGCGGATGGCGGTTTTTTTGTGGTGATCGAAAATTCTCTGCTGGACGCTGCGCTGCTGGTCCACAAGCCACTCCTGGAAGAATTCGTCTTCCTTAAAGGAGAAACCGCTCAGGAGGGTCAAGTCCTCCCGGGTGACGGCCTGCACCGGCTCCAACTCCCAGAGGTCGCAGCGCCAGACGGCGTCCTTGTTGAGCTGGACGCTGGAATGGTTGGGCATGGAGAGCAGGTCCTCTGCCACGTGTTTGCGGATCAGGTAGAGGGCATTGCGCAGGCTGCGGCGGGCGTATTCGGTGTCGCTGTCCGGCCAAAACAGGCGGCAGAGGGCGTCCCGGGTGCTGGTCGTCTCCACTGCCATGAAATAAAGAATGGCCTCGGCTTTTTTGAGTGTCATATTGACGGGCTTGCCGCCGGCGTAAACCGAGGGAATCCCGAGGAGCTTCAGTTCTATTGCTGGAACCATGTAAACGCCTCCTGGTTGATTGCTATATGAAACCATTCGAAATGCTTTTTGTGATTTCAGGTGGGAATTGTGAAATTTGATATACAAAATAGCTGTTTAATTCATTATACAACAAAATTGCAGGTGCCTCACGTGATTGTCATATTCCGTAACTTTTTTGCATCTTGTGGGCGTTGCAATGGCTGTGAAGTGCTTTGCGGGTCTAAGTGCTTTGCAGGTCTGCGGCTAGCGCCTATTGACCCCGTTTGCTTATTAAAAAACCCTCCGCGCTCGCAGAGGGTTTTGTTATAGATCAAATTGTTTAAGCAGCTTTCTTTACGAAAGTCGTTAGCGGATCGTGCTGAGGGGTCTTTTGAGATCTGAGGTAGACAAACCAGTACGCACCGCCGACACAAACGACGCCGCCAATAATATTGCCAAGTGTGACAGGAAGCAGGTTCCCTACCAGGAAGTTCTTCCAGGTTAAAGTGCTCAGTACCTCTGCCGATAGATGCGACGCCTCAGCCCAAACCGGATTTGCCTTTGCGAGGATCCCGGCAGGAATGTAGTACATGTTCGCAACACTGTGCTCAAAACCAGAGGTGATAAACAGCCAGATTGGGAAGAAAATTGCGAGAATCTTGCCAGTCATGTCTTTTGCGCCATAGGAGAGCCATACTGCCAATGTGACCAACCAGTTGCACATTATTCCGAGGAACAATGCAGAATGGAATGGCAGGTTAACCTTGTACGCTGCAATCTTGATTGTCTGGCCGCCAAGGAGCGCGCCGCCGCTGTTAAGCTGACCGGAATAAACAATCATAAAAGTCACCAGCATAGCGCCAATGAAGTTTCCGGAATAAACCGTTACCCAGTTTTTAAACATTTGACTTGGTGTAATTTTTTTCATCATGACAGCTGCGACCATGAGGGTATTTCCTGTGAAAAGTTCACCGCCTGCCAAGATGACCAACATCAAACCCGTTCCGAAGATCGCGCCCGCAAGTGCCTTGCCCATCCCATAAGTCGATGGATCAGAAAACAAATTAAACGCGGCCATATTTGATCCTTGAGACGCAAACGAAATAAATGCGCCAGCGAGGACACCGAGTAACAATTGTGAAATCGGACTAAGCGCTGCTTTTTTCTTTGCCGTTTCTACTGTAGCTTCTGCAATTTCTGCTGGGGTCAGCATTTTCTTCTCGTTCATTCATCTCTCTCCTATAAATGTTATCAATTATATTTTATGATGGCGGATAAATAAATTGGTTTTGTATTGTCTTTATTTTAACAATATCATAGTAACATGACTTTCTAAATTTCACAATAGTTTATTTGAATTATTGTATTAATAAAATTATTATTTGTTTTTGCCTATTTATATTTTATATTTATAAAATTTTCTGAAAATTACCCCTTGCAATCCTTCACAATAAAAATTTCATTTTGCTTAATTGATTCGGGAATTATTCCGACTCTTTCATTATTCCACCAGGCGGAATGCTGCAATATCAACACTTTAACTTCCGCTGTGCGGAACAAAAGTATTTATAAATTCAAATAATTGCAATTTCCTAGAAAGTTGACTCAAAATGAACAGGCAGGGTCGATAGGCTCAAGCCGCGAACCTGCATGGTATCAGACGGGGTCAGACCTGCATGGACTTACGGGGTGGTATCAGACGGGGTCAGACCCGCATTAACTGACGGGGTGAACTGACGGGGTGAACTGACGGGGTCAGACCCGCATTAAATGACGGGGCGAACTGACGGGGTCAGACCTGTTAATGAACAGGCGGGGTCAATAGGCTCAAGCCGCGAACCCGCATAACTCATCCGTGGTTGGTTTCCTACGCTGCATTAATGAATCTGGAAAGTGGATCCTGCTTCGGATCCTTCTTGTTTTTCAGGTAAATAAACCAATAAGCTCCCGCGACGAAAACCGCCCCGCCTACAATATTGCCTAGTGTTACGGGCAACAGATTGCCGAAGAGAAAATTTTGCCAGGTGAGGGTATCGAGAACATCGGCAGAAAGCCCTGATGCAGCTGCCCATGCCGGATTGGATTTTGCCAAAATGCCCGCCGGAACATAATACATATTGGCAATGCTGTGTTCGAAGCCAGAGGTGATAAACAGCCAAATTGGGAAAAAGATAGCCAAGATCTTGCCTGTCATATCCCGCGCGCCGTAGGAAAGCCACACCGCCAGCGTTACCAGCCAGTTGGCCATGATGCCCAGGAAAAAAGCTGAGAGAAACGGTAGATTCACCTTATGGACGGCGATCTTCAAAGTCTGACCCCCAAGGAGCCCTCCCCCGCTGTCAAGTTGCCCTGAAGCCACGATCATAAGGGTGACCAGCATAGCGCCAACAAAATTTCCGGAAAATACTACGATCCAGTTCTTAAGCATAGTCGAAACGCGGACCTTTTTTGATAATACTGCTGCCATCATGAGCGTATTCCCCGTAAAAAGCTCCCCGCCCGCCAGAATGACCAGCATGAGCCCTGTTCCAAAAATAGCACCCGCAAGGACTTTACCAAGACCATAGGTCTCAGCCTCCGACAGCAAATTGAAAGCAGCCATATTCGAGCCTTGGGACGCGAATGCAATAAATGCACCCGCTAGAATGGAGAGTACAAGTTGAACCGGCGTAGTCAGACCCGCTTTTTTCGTCGCAGTGTCGACCGCGGTTTCAGCAATTTCTGCCGGGGTCAGCATCTTCTTTTCATTCATAGTCTTCACTCCTATTTGAGATACCATTAGGTTCAGAGGGATTGTCAATTTGAGAGGTGATCACGCGAGGTGATCATGCGGGGTCAGACCCGCGTTGACATAAGGTTGTA
>Ga0302251_1001116_pt1 | contig 18262 bp, 15 predicted proteins | sample AAG_RA_Gln_MG_FD_193534 | JGI IMG/M metagenome (GOLD analysis project Ga0302251, IMG submission 193534) | Enriched activated sludge microbial communities from anaerobic digester in WTTP, New Holstein, Wisconsin, United States - AAG_RA_Gln | ecosystem: Engineered > Bioreactor > Anaerobic >...
CAGGATTTTTCCCAACATAAGCACGAAAGCTGCTCCATTGGTAATCCATCGGATGATCAACCAGGTGTGCTTTTACAGGATTATTGTGTATATATCTTAATACTGTCAGGAGCTGTTGTTCATTTTTTATAGGTTCGCTCTTGAATCTATCTTGAAAAACGTGGCTTACTCGTTCGTATTTTTGGTTATAAAATGTGGCATACCTGACTCCGATACCCCTCATTATCTTAGAAAAGTTATTCGAGTGTGTGTTTAGCAATAGATGAACATGATTACTCATTATACAATAGACATGTATCGAAAAATCAATTTCTTTTTTCTTCTGAAATATCCCTTCTACAAAATGAAGTTTATCCTTATCATAAAGGAAAATATCCTTTCGCTCGTTACCGCGAAGCATTGTATGATAGATTCCAGACTCGCATAAAACTCTTCCAGAGCTTGGCATCATATCCTCCTATTTATCTCAGAATAGCATAAGAAAATGGAACATCAAGAGAGGTAAAGGCGGATGAGTAAGTGAATCAAAAGAACCGTCCTCTAATTATCCTCTGATTATCTTGTGAAAGAATGAGGAACAGAGTATATTTTACATACACATACAAATGCGAAAAAAGGTGAAGGAGGAACCATAGGATGGACTGGTTTCCTAAGAATGTGTATGCTGATGTACGGTCAGATGAAAAAAACTCAACGGTAATGGTGTATAACAAAAGAAACCTGGATACCCTCCGGATAAGGAAAGATCATGGCGGATACCTTCGCATTTTCGATGGGAAAAGGTGGTTTACCCGTGCCGTTACCATTGATTTGCTTCATTATCAGCAGAAAGAATATTGCTTGTGAAAATAGTAACGACAAAAAAAGAACTGTTTTCATTCGCTATCGCCGGTTGTGTCAAATTCGAACAGACAGATCTGCCGGCTGGTTTCGGTGATTATACCCCGCAAGGAGATTTCGCCATACCGGTACAAATGACATATTTGGTGAAAAACGGATGTTTTGTTGGAAAACCTCCTCCACTTCAACTAAATTCAACTTTCCTTGCTATTTTCGGAAAAGATTTCATCGGTGTCAGCAAAAATCCGATAGTTCCGTTGAATCCGGAATATGCCATTGTGATGAACTTTACAGTGAAAAAAATCTGATCCAAGGAGGTTTTGTCATGCTGGGATTGGTCTTAGAAGGTGGTGGTGCACGGGGAGCTTATCATATTGGTGCGTGTAAAGCTTTGCAGGAAGAAGGTTTTACTTTTAACGGTGTAGTCGGCACTTCTATCGGAGCAATGAACGCTGCCATGATTGCACAAGGTCATATAGAGAAAGCGGTTGAGCTTTGGCAGAACATCAGTACGGAGAAGTTGTTTGGTATTCCATCCCGATCATGGAGCAAGATTATTGATGATGGTATCCAGCTTAAGGAGGTTTCAGAGCTACTGAAGACTGTGAAAGGTGTCATTCAAAAAAAAGGGCTGGATCGAACCAAAGTTAAGCTTTTATTGAAAGATGTGATTGATGAAAAAGCAATTCGCGAATCTGAGATGGATTTCGGATTGGTAACTTTCTCTTTGACGGACCTAAAATCCCTTGAATATATGAAAGAAGATATCCCCGAAGGCAAGATTATTGAGTATATTCTGGCTAGTGCGAATCTGCCGATTTTTCAGGCGGAAAAAACGGATGGGAAAATTCTCCTCGATGGTGGGGTGTATGATAATCTTCCGGTGCAGCTTCTGACCAAAAAGGGGTATAAAGACCTTGTATTGATCAGAACCTTTGCAATCGGAAGGGTAAAAAAATATAATCAGGATGAAGTCAATGCATTGGTCATTGAACCGGGTGAAGACTTGGGGAATATCATGGACTTTCGACCTGAGAGAGGACAATATTTGTTGAAGCTTGGGTATTTTGATGTGAAGAGAAAATTCCAAAATCTCAAAGGAGAAAAATACTACATCCAGCCAAAAAACGATGAAAAGTACTTTGTTCAGTATCTAATCGAGATTGCATCACAGGGGCTAGAGGAGCTATCTACCGTGCTAGAGCTGGGGGACGTGCCTGACATGCGGTTTATTTTTGAGCATTTGATGCCTTTATTGGCAGATGCATTAGATTTGCCAAGATATGCCACTTATGAAGAGATATTGTTGGGAGTATCAGAGTGGATGGCAGACAAACTAGCACTCGAACGTTTTAAAATTTATAATGTTGAAGAGCTATTTTGTTCGATTCAGGAACAATCGAGTAAGAAAAAAGCTTTCACAAAACCAAAAAAACTTCCTGCTTTATTGGTTAAAAACGAGCTTGGTGCTAAATTGTTCAAAGAGAGCATTTTACAAGAACTCAGCTGGTTTATTACTATGACAGGGGGACGGGGTTGTTGACACACTTTTTTGTGTCAACAACCCCGTCCCCCTGTCATACACTTTTGAGTTTTGTTGCAGGAGGAGTAATTTGATAAGAAAAAAAGCATTATATTGGATGGTTTTTCTATTCGTTTTCGTTGCAATGAATCTTTGCAATTGCCGGCTTACCTCCAACGAGACCGTTACTCTACCAGAATCTTCCAGCAATCAGAAGTCCGATAATAACAAAACAGACTTGGGAGATGAAAAATCCCTGTTAACCACTACGGGACATTGGAAAATTCTGTTTGCAGACAATGAAATGCTGTCCCCCAATACAAAAATTAACTTTTTACTCGGAAAAGTGGAAAACGGAAAAGTCGAATTAATAGAGAAAAGAAGTTGGGACAAGATGGAAAAGGCCTTTCTCGAATATGATAATCACACGCCGTCTAATAACTCATTAACACTCAGTATTTCATCGGATGGTCAATTTCTAGCGTATTATGGTAAAGATGGGTTGGTCATATTTGACAGGGGAGCGGGGACCAAAACGGTATTGGAAAAAACTACTGTTGATAAGAGTGCTTCCTCAAAACACCATACCTATATTAGGAATATCTGCTGGTCCTCCGATAATCGTTATGTATTGTTACAATACATAACCAATGAAGCGACCGCTGTCTTTTTGTATGATCTGAAGCAGAATAAGAAGCTTTCTCCTTCGGGAAATGGCTTTTTGAGTGGCTCACAAATGATATGGGCACCGGATAAAAATATATTTCTGGATCCATCTAGCGATGGCGCATATGGCGATCCAGGTTTGTACCAGTCTGATTCGAACAATTTGAAGAAGTACTCAGATATTTCTGCCTCATTCGGTTTACATAGCAGGTTGTTCTTCAAAGCTGCTTATCATCCTGATGGAAATATAGTTGCTTTGATCACGAATGGAGAGCCGATTGAAAATCAAATTGACATCAGTCATAACAGGTGTGTTTCTCTTTTGAATCTGCACACTAAGCAAGTTATTAATATCGATCAAGGTACGTTGATTGATAGCCTGTTTTTTTCACCTGACGGCAACCGACTGTATTATTTTATTCGAGATGAAAGTAGCACTCAGCAAACCTGGATCATGTCTTATGATTTGACTCTTCAAAATACTTGCATCGAAGGTTATTTTCAATCAGATAAAATCGATATACGGGAAGCAAAATGGATCGACGCACATTCTGCATTATTAGAAGTAGTACATTGGAACGAAGATCATTCTTTCAAGCAAACTCAGATTATTGGACTAGATTTTTCCCAGAAGAATTTGCTGTATTGTAGCCAACCCTATCCATTTGAAATCAAACTTCTGGCAGTGGATACTTATTGAAATATATTTTTTGCATATCCTAATTTCTAAAACCATTAATCTATTACTCTAGAAATAGATGAAGAAGATTACACATGCAGTAGTTTTGTTATATCTGTTACCTTTGTAATGGTCCCTCGCAGACTAAGGCAGATTCCGGTTAATCTCAATATCTCAATGATCTCCACTGGTTCTTTGCTTCTCATTTTTGTTCCCTCCCTAAAATGTAGCTGTGCTTTTATTCGTGCGTGGTTACATTCTAAGGAGAATGAGGAGAAGTGTTAACAAGGAAAGGAGGTTGTTAATTAATCAGCAAAAGTTTATTATTGGTTATAACGATAAATGAATCTTGCCTATCACCATATAGGCAAAAATAATCGCTTTTATAATGATTGTACGTGAAAACTGTGACAAGGGGACGGGGTTGTTGACACAAAATTTTGTGTCAACAACCCCGTCCCCTTGTCACAGTAAAAGTACATTAATTTTATTTGCTGATTTGCTTCAAGCGACCAGCTATTCTCCTCTGTCTAGTCTGAAAAATGCCTTCTCTTGCTAACCGAATATCCTCTATCGTATAAAAAGCTTTAGGATCAAACTGCTTGATTTGTGCCACTACTTCCTGTAAAAATTTACGCTGGATAATCGTATAGATCATGCGTACTTTTCCGCGCGATCCTTCTGCATCAAAAATCGTAACGCCAAAGTTCTTTGATTTCAACGCTTCCACTAATGGTAGATAGTCATCATTGACAAACACTCTCACTAAAAGTGTTCCCAGTGCAAGTTTTTCCTCTAGTATAATGCCAATATAATTACCGATTGCAAATCCTCCGGCATAAGCGACATAACACACCCAATTGCTTAAATTCTGCATGACCTGGCTAATCGCTAATAACCAGATTAATACTTCAAAGAAACCTAAAATTGGAGAGATGATTTTGTTACCTTTTGATACAAAAATGATTCTTATAGTGCCGATCGTCACATCACAAACTCGTGTCAGAGCAATCAGAATCGGTAATACTATCCATTGAAAAACACTCGTTTCCAACATTTCTCTCCTCCTATCAGTTCATTTAGTGTAAAGGTTTTTATACCGGATGCAATCTGTTTTCACGAGAAAGAATTCGAGAAAGCAGAGAAAGGTATACGGTGTTTTTTCTTTTTAAAAATGTTTGCCATTATCCTTAAACTAATTTACTATATCTTTATCATTAAACAACTTTTTGTTTTCAACAAGGAGGTAAAGATGAATATTACTCAGCAACTGACCATAGAGCATCATGACGTTAAAGAGATGCTTCATATACTAATGAACATCGCAGCTAGAATTGAACAAACAAAAGAGCTTAATGCAGAACATTTTGCCAACATACTGGAATTTCTCAAGAACTTTGTCGACAAGTGCCACCACGGAAAAGAAGAACAAGCTTTGTTTCCTGCATTGGAGAAAGCTGGTATGTCTAGTAAAGAGGGGATTCTCAGTTATATTCTTCCTGAGCATGATCAGGGAAGAAAGTATGTCCATGAAATGAAAGAAGCGTTCGAAGGATATAAAAAAGGCGATTCATCTGCTCTTTTAAAGATAACTGAAGCGATCTATTTTTACTCTCGACTTTTACAGCATCATATTGATCAGGAGGAACAACATCTGTTTCCGATGGCTGAAAAAATGCTAACAGATGAGGTAAAATACAATCTATACAAACAATTTGAGGATATTGAAGAGAGAGTAACCGGTCCGGGTGTACATGAAAAATACGAGGAACTGATCAAAGATTTATCTCAGATATATGCAGAAACCGCTGAAAGCGAGTAGATCAACCTCTTTGTTTTGCCCTTTATGAAGTAAGATTCGGTAAAAGCGTTATTTTTTCTTAGAAGCGGTGCTAAATCCGAAAATAGTGTACAGAGGGCAAAAACTAACCAAACTCGTTAAAACAAGAATACCGGCGATTACCATTAGTACAACACCTAAAGTTCCCGGTAGATAGTTCATTAAAAACAGCACTACGATGATTAAGGCAATAATTGTCCTGATTAAACGGTCAGCGGAACCCATATTTTTTTTCATGATACAACTCCTCACTAAGATATGTTTTGCTTGCATTATAGACAAAATAACAAATTAACTCAATATTTTCAGGTGTCTTTTTTCGATTGGGTTTATTTTTTATATTCCTCGACTAACTGGTCAGCTTGACCAAGAAAATGGTAAGTGTAGAGTAAATGGTGACCAAAAAAGAAGATCCAAGCAATTTCGATCAAAGCAAAGAAAACGATCCCCAATACTGTGTTGCACTGATGCCTTTCAGTGGTAACAAACCATAAATACAGAGGTCCTGAACAGATGATCAAAAAAAGCCAAATCGCAAAACACCAATTGATGAAGGTATTTTTCAAAGGGTTGGGGTAGTGTTCTAACGTTTTCCATCTTGATTCCGGAATTTCCGGATGAGATACTTTTATTTTTTCTACTGCTCGAGAAGCTAATCCATAGACAATGATACTAGGGAGAAGAATCCAATTATAAAGTGTCGATAGAGCAGGCGGAAAATCTATCGGCATTTTTAGAAGAAAAGCAAGCATAGAATAAGCAAATGCTGTGATAGATATTGCATTCCAAAAGAGAGCTTGGTATTTATGCTGCCTAGTCATATGTCTGCTTCTTTTCTTCTGACATCGGTGTGAGTTCGTGGTAATAGATATTTTTCTCATAGCGTTCCAAAAAACTTATGATAACGCTTTCGCCACTTTCAGGTACAAGGTCGCTTGTTCCGCGGTAGTGAAAAAAATGATACTTGTAATATAAATAGTCTAACTTAAATCGAAAGTAATCCGGGAATTGGGTATCCATGATCTCATTGGTCACCGGATCGATGATATAATCAAAATAAAAACCAACACCGTTACCTCCGTCTCCCCAATTGGTACCATAATAATGCTTCTTCATTGAGATATGCACTAAAAAACGGTTTTGATCCAGAAATACATTTGATCTCGCATTATAGCTAATTTTTAGAGTTTCTTCGATACGATTAGGATATATGACAAACGCATGGCGTCCGGCATACCGGGGAGCTAGAGAGTAACTGGCAAATAAGATGTTCTCACGGGGTAAGGGGAGATTTAAGTCTGCCAGAGAGTGCATACTGGTGTTTACTTCCACAATTTGTAGATCCTGCAAAGTAAAAACCTCGTTATAGAGTAGCAATACCGTCTTATCAAAGGAGCTTTCTTCCGCTCTGTCCTCATTTTTCATTACAGCCACCAGGACCGGGAATATGCGGTTTTGTTCAAATACAGGAATCACTTCCACTACCTGTTTCAATAGCTTCCAAGAATGGTTCATGTCCACAAAATACGACTTATCCTCCGAAAATGTGTATCCGGAAAACGGATTCCATCCGGTGTCGAGTTTGGCAACCCATTGCTGTAAAAACTCATTTCTCTTAGTGTGATACTGCTTTTCGCGAGGAGTCAAATCGGGATTGTTAGCGTTATAGAGGGAGCAGATTGGTAATTTTGACCAAAGTTTAGACCGCATTTCTTTAGGATTACCGGCATCGCTCAGATTTCTTCCAGTTCGGGCAAAAGAAAGGTGTTTTCGGAGAGGACCAAAGAATAAGCCATCATTAAACCGTTGATGGGAGAGAGTTTTGATTTTCCTTTTCAGATCAGTTGGAATGGGATTTAACAAAGCCAGCCTGGCTTGCTTTGTGTTCTGTTGAAAGTCGATTCTGTATACAACCAACTCACGTTCATTCACTTTAAATGTGTCACCGATCAGGATAAGGCCTGAATCGGCACGAAGAATCTCCGTGTCGTTCAAGGATTGGGTGTCTAGGGTAAGAAATCGCTTTCTTCCTGCCGGTTGGCTAAAATCGAGAAAGAGCAATGGATCTGCTTCATATATCCAGGCAGCGTACACGCTATTGATGAAAATCTCTTGGCATCTGTCTTTGTCAACATCCTCAAAGATTGCTTGGCGGAAACTCATCATGCTCTCATCGTTTTTGGACGATACTGTCAGCCATTCTTTGTTCCCGCTTTTTGTTCCAAGGTTTTCAACGACTCTCATCTTGTTGTTCACCCATGTGTAGACTGCAATATCATATGCAGGCTTTCTTCCGCTGATAAACAGGATCTCCTTCTGCTCCGGTTTCGTAAAGGACCCTTCCTTCACACAATAGACATACTCCCAATCTATCAGCCGGAGCGGTGGAGGTAATTCACAGGAAAAACTGAGATAAGCTTCTGTTTTATTATCTTGAAGGTTACCTTTGCTGGATACAAAATCTTTCCAGGTCTGCAGACTCTTTTTTTCATACAACTGCTGCCAATTCGGTATGGTACAGGTAAAAAAATGATCCGTATGGCGGAAGAGGAGTTGATTTCCTTTTATGAGAAAAGCACCATGAAAACCTTTATGAATTTTCACCAACTCTCCGGTTTGTGTATTCAGAGAAAACAGATAAAAATCGGAAGCTTTTTCTCCGTACGTCGCTTGAAAAATAAAATAAGGAAAGTAAAAAATGCCATTCGAGATAGGTTCGAATGAAAGTTTAGATTGATTAAAATGTTGATCAATTGTGTCGTTTGCAATGCCAGCCCAATCAAGAATGGAAGGTCCCTTTTCAGTTGCGGAAAGGGGTAAGGAATCATTGGAGACTTTGGGTGTTTCCTGTTCGGGCACTTTTTTTGTTAGACCGGGATAAGAAGAGACAGCTATAACAATACAGCTTAATAAAAGTAGACATCCCCATTGTTTGATCATATCAGGGCATCTCAAACACGGCTTGTATGATTTTGTTGTTCATGTCTCGGTATTGTATCAATAGCTTGTGATAAGTGGGGATAAAAGAATAAAAAACCGGATTGGTATCTTGGAGTTTTGATTGCTGTTTAGGATCGATATAGGGATTATCCAGATAAAAAGAAGTGATAGCGATCTTCTTTTTAGGATCTTGCATAATGCTGATGAATCGAACCGTGGGAGTTGCTGCATTGCTTGCCTTATACATATACTGGATCCAGATTGAACCAAACCATTCCCTGAGAGGGAGGGTGGATTCAGTTGTCATGACTGGGAGAGAAAATTGTGTAAGCACTTTGCCATCTACAGAGGAAATAACCAAAAATCGAAAACCGGGAAGTTGCATCAAAAACCACTGGTCGTTCAAAGAAGAAGCTTTGATGTTGAAATCCTCAACAGAAGTACTATCGGCAGCTTTCAAATCTTTCATGATTTGGTGATTCTGCCAGATCACTTTATGCTCTTTGACTGAATAAGCTGACCATATCCCCTTAGAATCCAGAAATATAAACAGGGAATGATAATCGGTAGCGAAGTAAGAAATCTGTTGAGAAAAGGGTGCTTCCAGCTTTATTTCTTTGGTGTTCTTATCCATGATAAAAAGCTTTTGTTGTGTATAAAAACAAAATCTAGAAGGGTTAGAAAGAAATCCAACATATTGGGCTGCAGGGGATGATTTGTTTTTTGCTAAGGAAAAGAGTAACTCACTGCTTTTTCGATAAGGATTTACCAGGAAATACATTTCAGAAGAATCTTTGGGATTCTGATTAAAAGCAAAATAGTACAGGAAATTTTCATCAGATAGCTGATCTAATAAATAGCAAAACTTTGATTCAGACGGTGAAAAAACGTTAGATTGGTAGGAGCATAGGATATTTTCCAGAGATTCTGAAGAGACTAACCGGTTTGGATAAGCAAAATCAACTTCATGAGGTAATGATGAATTGTTGGCATATCTTGTCGGGTAAGACAGGTGATAAAAAAAGCCTGGATTTGGTTCGGAGGAGTAGGTGGGGATAGGAGGGGCTGCCCTATTTGATCTTCCATTAATCCAAATACAAGGGAGGATCTGACTGGCTTGGGTGGGTAAACTGGTTGATAGCTCTGAGTTTTGGGCGTTTGGACTCATAATACATACCATCCAAAATAAAAAGCTAACAAAAATTGAAAAAGTTAATTTCCTTCGCATTTTATTTTATTCAATATTACCTTACTCCAAGTTGTAATAAAAGCAAATCACACATTGATGTTTTGCTTTGAATTAACTTTCCTTTTTTCTCTGGATTGGTTGTAAAGTTTTTACTACTTATTACCTTGGATAAAGCAGATTTGATCGACAAAAATGCAAAAAAAAGTGTGACAACAACTCCGTCCCCTTGACACTATTGACAAATGGGGGAAACGCTACACAATTAAACTAATTTCATATCGACTAGGCTGAGGAGAAAAAAAAGCGATTTAAAAAAGTACCTGAGTACAAAGCAATATCTAAAAAAGGAGTAGCCAAATCATGGATACATACAAGGATCAAGAAAACTTCAGAGGTTGCTTATTAGGGGGTGCAATCGGTGATGCGCTTGGTTGGCCTGTCGAATCTCATTCTTTGTATGAGATGAAAAAAAAGTTTGGTGAAAACGGTATACAAGACTTTGTAGTCAATCAAAAAGGATTGGCAGAGATCACTGATGACACGCAGCTAACATTATTTACCGCAGAAGGGTTACTGTCCGATGAACCCACTGGTGTATACTGTTCCTATCTGCATTGGTTGAAAACGCAGGGATGTAAAGTTCCTGCTCCGATCAAAATGGAGAGCTGGTTAGCCAATGTTCCCGAGATGCATGCACGGAGATCGCCGGGCATTACATGCTTAAAAGCTCTCCAAAGCGGTCAGTGCGGTTCGGTTGATTCTCCGATTAATGACAGCAAGGGTTGCGGGGGAGTCATGAGAGTGGCTCCGGTTGGATTGTACTACCCTCCCGAAGAAGCTTTTAAAAAAGGAATCGAATTTGCCGCGATCACCCATGGACATCCTTTAGGCTATCTGACTGCCGGAGCGTTCTCTTATCTGATTGCCTCTATAATGAAAGGCAACTCTCTCCAATTGGCTGCAGACAATATGCTGCAAAAATTATCCCGCTATCCGGAAGCCAGGGAAGGAGTGCAGGTGATAGAAAGAGCCATAAACCTATCCAAAACTGAAACAGATCCCGAAGAAGCAGTGAGACGTATCGGATTGGGTTGGGTTGGGGAAGAGGCTCTGGCTATCGCTCTTTATTGTTCCTTGAAGTTTCAGCATCATTTTTCATCAGCAGTGCTCCATGCGGTGAATCATGATGGAGACAGTGACAGCACCGGATCGATCACGGGAAACATAGTGGGATTATTACATGGCTATCGTCAAATACCTGCTAATTGGATAGAGCGGTTGGAGTTGAAAGACATCATTCTGCAAATCGCCGATGAATTATGGATGAAGTATAAGGAGCAAGCGGGAAATACCCAACGGTATTTCTAGTAAAGACTAATTGCTTGGTCGGGAGAATTCATAGTAAATCTTTTTGGTTATCGTGCTAGATAGACCGGCACAATTTTTTGCTTCGATCACTAGGGAATTCATACCTCGGTTTAAGACTACCATGTGGGTAAACTCTCCCCGGGAGGTGATTGACACCGTGAATCCGTTAATCGTAAGGGTGTCAATGCCAGAGTCAGGATCGGTAGCATATCCGGTGATGTAGAGATAGTGCTGATTAACGTTTTGAACACCTTCATTGTCAGGATAAAATACGCATAAAATCGGTTCAGTTTTATCTGCTATCCCAAAGACTTCCATTTTTTTGGATATCATGAAATCATCATGATTGATTGCAGTCACTACAATCTGGTTTTTGCCGTACTGTAACGGGATTCTGTGCTCGAAATGTCCCTCCTCGTCTATTAATACCGTCTGTTGGTTGACTATCACCCGGTTGATTCCAAATTCGGTATCCGAAGCCCTTCCTTTCACAATAACACTCGAGTTTCGTATGATTTCATCTGGTTGAGGTGTCTCGACTTCCAACAGAAGAGAGTCGGTCATAGTAGTATTCGTATTCCGGTAGCGAAACACACCGACATTGGTTCCGGCGTATAGCATAGCGGGATGGAGCGGATCCAAACGCAGGTCATACACCCATATTGTCTCGTTATTTTCCTTGGATAGGATCGGAGGTAAGCATTCCCAGCTCTTGGCACCATCGGTAGTATGGTACACGTAGCCATTTGCACTGCCGGCATATAACTCGTCCGGATTCAACGGATTCAGAACCAGCGAATAGATTTCTTTCCAGACCGATGTCAATCCGTTATTGCATGGTAGCCAATCTTTTCCGCTGTTGATGGTTTTGAACATGCCACCGAGAGTGCCTGCGTAAATAGTGGTGGGGTTCAAAGAGTCCATTTTCATTGTCATGATGTTTAAATCATATAAACCGCTATTCATCTGATTCCAGGTCTCTCCACCATTGTCCGAGTGCAGAATACCCTTTCCATACAAGCTGGCTATAATTTGTTCAGGTTTCATCGGATTTACTTGAATCGAAGTGACACGGGAATCCAGATGAGGGTTACCTTTATAAAGATATGTCCATGAATTGCCATAATCAGAGCTTTTTATGATTCCACCTTCGTAGGTGCCGATATAGAGAGTTTGATCGTCTGTAGGATGAAACGCGATTGAGAACACTTGCAGGACACTGGTACCAAATTTTCTTTCGTGCCAGCTGGTTCCAAAATCTTCGGAGATAAAAAGACCGACTTGCGTGCCTATGATGATCTTATCATGGTGGTGTGTATCAATCGCAATACAATTAATCCAGAGTCTTTCAAACTTCTCCATCAGCATATTCTTCCAGCGTTTAGTGTAGTGGATGCTGATGAAAAGACCTTTGATTTTGGTACCCACTATCATGACTCCATTATTATCCGGGTGATGTGCCATACAAGTTACACCACCGAAATCCATTCCTTGACTTCGATTTTCCCATACTTTATTTTGGGGTGCTTGCAAGAGAGGAGTTGGCAGCAGAAAACCAAGGCAACCTACTGTTAGGAGCAAACCGAGACTTATTCTCCATCGTTTCATCAGCGGAATCCCTCTCTCAGCCGGTTATCTAACGGGATCACGGTAATTCCGAGAATCTCATTATCAGAAGGATCCTGCAAAAGAACGACCAAAGCATAATCCTGCCTATCTTGGATTGTTTGAATCATCGGAATATCGCTGAAAAAAAAGGAAAAATCTCTGACTTCTTCTCCGAATAGCACTTGAGGAGAATGCCAAAGCTTTGGTGATGATTCAAGAACTTCCCAATGACGGTCTGCAATCTGATGAGTCAGTAAAACGGTCGATTCAAGATTCTGCCTGGGGTATGGATTGACCTTATGCAGTTTTACTCTAATTTCCTGATTGGCTTCCTGATTCGGGATAGATATTTTTTGCCAGGAAAAGGCATAGCTAGGTTTTCGCCAAGGAGCTGTCAACAACCGAGTAGTATCTTCCAGTCTGTCTTGCATAGTGAGAGAGAGAACTCCGTTTACGAGACAACCGGTATTCTGACAGGGAATGCTAAAGCGAGTTCTACTTTTTACCGCATTAGACGGGTATAGTCCTGAATAGTAATGGAGGGTGATCAAATCAGGATAGTTTAACTCATTCAAGTATTGAATAGTCTTCTCTTTATCAGGCTTAGTAGAGTTGTCATAGTATTCTGCCAGAAAAATAAGGGGCAAGGAATGTATCTTTCTGACAATACTGACTTCCTTATTGTGCAGGGAGGGTTGTCGATTCGTATCAAAGGCGATGACGGTGAAATAGTAGTTTTTATCCTCTGCCAATCCGATTACGGAAAGCGGAAATGATAGCTGATCTACCCTATCTAGCTTTCTTTGCTCTTTTCGGATAAGCCCTTCGCCTTGTGTGCCATACTCGCTATATTCGATGTAATATTCCTCAATCGGCGCTTCGCCAGGGAGAGAAGGAGACCACGCCAGTATTGATTCTCCATTTTCTGTTCGAATGGTTAGGTTTTCCGGAGCACTTGGTGGATAGTATCCGATAGCGATACTGCTCACAAAAGACTCCAACGCGTCGGTTTTTTCTATTTTTGGTGAAGAAATAGTAGTCAGTAAATCATCTGAATCCGTTGTTCCGATAAAGGTCAGTACATGTCCGAACAGGAAACTGTCATGGATAAAATCCATTCCTAATCCTCCCCAATAACTACAATAGGTGGTCATCACAAGATTTTCATCTAGTTTCGCAATTAACCCATCCATTCCGTCTTCTGGGCTTATGTAGTCTGTTAAAACTCGTTTCGTTGCATGATGAGTCACTGGTATATCAATTGACCTGGTGTTACCGGTGATATACATATTCTGGTTCTCATCAAGAGAGACGGAGATGCCTATCTCATCATCGGAACCTCCATAAAAACGTGACTTCAGCAAGTGTGTTCCCTGCAATACCATCAGGATGATGTCTCCTCCGTCAAATATGTCGATTGTTCCGTGTCCGGCGTATGATGGACCGGTGGTGATTGGAAAGTTCCGTGACAGGGAGGTGCCAATCAGGTAATTCTTGTCTTGATAACATACGATGTCAGCAGGGAAGTCGTGCTGGTTCCCTCCGAACAGATTTGATCCTGCCAGAGTAAAGGAAGGGGTAAATTCTGTGACAAATATATCTTTTCCTCCCTGGTAATCATTTTCTTTTCCGCCTGATGTATAGAAGTCAGGCGATTGAGTGGTCCCTGACACTACCAATTCGCCGTTCTTTCGGACCGCGATGCAATCAATGGAATCAAGGTGTTTTCCACCAAGGAAAGTGGAGAATTCTGTCTGTTTTTTGTCTATTGCAATCACCGAAAGAAAGCCATCGAACAATCCTTGAAGCAAAGCCTGAGATGGTCTTTTGACCGGAAAGTCTTTTGAATTGGTGCTTCCGCAAAGAACTGCATTACCATTGGGTAATACCGCAACAGAGGTTAAATTGTCAGATTTGGATCCGCCCCAGTAACTGGAAAACAGAACTTCTTCCGTTTGGGTGTTGATCACAAAACAAAAAGTATCTCCAAATCCGCCATAGCTTGGTTGAATTGCATTTTGATTGACCGGAAAATCATTGGAGGTGGTGGTGCCGCCGATGTATACGGCATCATTGACGGATAGCTGCACATCCGATGGGATCTCGTCTCCGTCTTTTCCACCGAAAATCATTGTCAAAAAAAGCTTTTCTCCTTTTGGATCCATTTTGAGAAGAATTGTGTCTATATTAGTTTTTGTAGTATCGACAACATCTGCTTTGCTCTCTTTGAATACGGGTAATTCTATTGTACCGCAAGTATAGATAGCTCCGGATGAGTCTTGAACGATGGATGTCAAAGATATAGGGAATTCTACTCCGAGATAGGTGGAAAACACAATCTCCGGATCAATGATCACCGGTAGTTTACTTGTATCGGTATCAAGTCGGTAATGATACTCTCGAGGCGAATCCATCACCAATGTATAAGGAACTGCTTGTCCGGTATCCGTTTGATTCACCGAGAGAACCGTTTCAGTTGCGGTGAAGTGGGGTGTTTTCCAGAGCAGTCTCTGATCGGATCGGATTAATTCACAACCGGACAACCGAAAATGCAGATTTTCTAATGATGCTTGGTTTTCTACCTTGATATCGTACTCTATGTTGCTGTTTGCATTAAGGTAAAATAAGAGATCCACACCTTCTGCGATATTGCTATAACAAAGCCTGGTTCCTGACTCTCTGATCTTTAAATCAGATGGGTTGTCAGATAAGAAAGAGAGTTGTACTTGGTTTGGCTCATGAAAAATATTCTTTGCATAAAAAACGACCGAATCGGATCTAAAGAAAGCTGTGACTGTTGGCAGAAAAAGTACCCATTCCTGCCGTTGGGAGCGGATAACTCTGATAAATCGACCGGTTATATCCGGTACGGGACTTACATTGTGCAATGTATCGATCGATATTGTTCTTTCGTGCGGGAATCCTATCAGAAAAATAGGCATGAGAAAGAGAGTGATCAACAGTAGCCAAAAAAGGCGTTTAGTCGAGTGATGACTCATTCTCTCTCCCATTTTACCTCTACTCCGGCTGGTCCGGTGTTATCGTAATAGAAAATCTCAATCAAATGCTTTCCTTCTTCGATTTTTACTCTTTTTACCTTTTCTCGCCGTGTTTGATCATACCACTGGTCAATGATTTTCTCTCCGTCAATTTGTATCACCAGACCATCGTCAGACTGAATGGTGAAGCGGTAGTATCCCGTGACAAATTCATATAGTCCAGTCCAACAAACAGAAAATTGATCCTGATTCACGAATGCGTTTGGTTTTTTAATTCCCCAATCGTATTGAACAGCTTTGGTTTTGTCTTCATATACGGGCTTTCCAAGACAATTGACGTTGTTATAGTACTTTCCGATCAAAGTATTCAGATTAGCATTCAGTATGGTATCGTTTATTGGGTCTTCACGGGTGATGCGAAGTATAAAACCTTCCGGAATCTGCTCATGGTATTCTTTATTCCGGGTATCCAACCATGATAAGTACAACCATCGCTTATTACTTGGAACGGGAGCCAGTATTTCTTCACTGATTTTTATTTCTGTACTGCCTTTTACCATCATTTCATGTAATTTGCCAGTAATAGTAATAATATGGTTCGGAATACCGTCTTTCGATCCAAATTCGGCATTCAGTATGTTTGCGGTAGCTGGAAGGTCAAAATAGCGTTGCTCCTCACGAGATTTTGTATGGAATTGTACATGATAAGATCCTTGAATATCCAACGTGAACCATGTATCTGGCGGAAGGGGATTAGTTGTTTCCATGGTTAATATCCGGGAGTCTTGATCCCAAGAAGGAGTATAGGTATAGGCAAGGTTAGTGTAGACGTCCGTAAGAATAATTCTCTCTTTTACTGTCTGCAAATCTTTTTTGGTTCGAACCAGGGAGTAGTTGAATTGAATCTGAAGAGCCTTACCTTCAAAATTCTGTTCTCCGTCCACAGGAGATGTTTTCACAACACTTTTTTGAATCGATAAAGGTAATTGATAAAAACCGATAAGAGGATCTCCGAACAAATTCATGGAGTAATGAGTCCAAGTGGCACCATGCATTCTAAAGTTTGTATTGTGCATTTCCTGAAAAGCTTTACCGATCGGAAAACCAGATTGCAAGGATCTTAAGAGTAGAGATTCAAGAAAGATAGAACTATAGGGTCCGTTTTCATAGAATCCTCCGCTATTTTTAGCATAAGTTGTAATCCCGTAACCAGTATTGCCAATGATTCCAATGGCTCCCTGCTTCATGAAAGTTTTACCGATAGACGGAATCTCAGGATCCAGGAAAAAACTTGCATCAGCGATTACTATAGGGTACGATGCAGGTTTTAGCCTATCCACCGTCGTATTTGTCATGTAGGTTGGATAGCCCATCTCCCCGTTGTTTGGTTTGCGGTCTTGGTTGATATCCTCTTTCCAGATTTTACGGTACAGTGCCAGCATGGTTTTCATGTTACCGATAGTTTGGTCCAAAGCACCTGATAGCATCATTATATCTGGGTTTGTTTCGTTGAAATACTTAATCACATTTTCCTCGTTCAAAGAGTCATCCGCGAAATACAGCCTATTGGATAGTTTCAACCCTTCCATCTCATATAGACGGTAAACCGCATACTCTTCCGGAAAGTACAACGGTACGATCTGCTCCAGCAAGTCAGCTTTGTCAACTGCCTCTCGGAGATGGAAATTCACCGTATCAAATGGGGGTTGTTCGAAAAGATTCTCATCCTCCAATCGTAAGAGGCACTCTCGCGTAAAACAATGTTGAAACCATAGCCAGGATCCCGTTAATAAAACACTTTTGTTGGAAGATATGGCTGTTTTCCAGAAGCTTTCCATCGTGTCAATATATTGCAGGATAAATTCCGGGGTTTCAAACGGAATTCTACTTACAGTGAGGTCCAATGCTCCTTCTGGATCAAGGATAGTACCATAAGCCATATCCGAGTAACAAACCAATTCCCGCTCTTTGTATTCAAAAGTGTATTGTTTCATCGGAATCACATACTGCGTACTCTCATTTTTTTCGGTAGAACCGATTAAAGTGACATACTCGATCTTATAAAGCAAGAACTCACGTCTGATCAATTCTTTTCCTGCTTCCATGTCTTCCAATTCGCCGGGTAGATAGGGTATGATTCTGGTTCTGATACCAATTTTCGATAAACTGGTTGCATAGGGAAGAACGATTTGTTCCAAGCTATCCGGGCAAACGATCAGGTATTCATATTGACCTGTTGAAGAAGAGGCTGTGACCGGTTGCAGTAAGAGTATCATCAGAACGGATAAAACACCTCGCCATACAATACGTCTTATCTTCAAAATACAACTTCCTTATTTTCCTTGATAGAAAATAATCATACTCACTTTCCCGGTATTGTTAAAGAAAAAAGCGAAATTACGCTTACTTAATGAATCGTCAGATTTAATAAACAGGGAGGATAGATCATCTCATTTTTGTGCCAGATAGTGTACTGATTGCACAGAGCACACTTTGAAACAAGCAATGTATCATCCCCAAGAATGGCTCCGTTCTCATCTCTGTCTTCTCCGCACTGAATCATAAACCAATCGTGATGGGTATATACTCCGCATTTAGGGCAATTATACGC
>Ga0302251_1001120_pt1 | contig 18211 bp, 13 predicted proteins | sample AAG_RA_Gln_MG_FD_193534 | JGI IMG/M metagenome (GOLD analysis project Ga0302251, IMG submission 193534) | Enriched activated sludge microbial communities from anaerobic digester in WTTP, New Holstein, Wisconsin, United States - AAG_RA_Gln | ecosystem: Engineered > Bioreactor > Anaerobic >...
GAGACTCACGGTCCGAGTGCCCGCCGCTCTCGCCCTGCGCGCACTTGTTCAGGATGAAATGGGGCACGAGGTTGCGCATCGCGCCTCCGGCTTGTCCATCAACCCCTGTACGTCAATTCATCAAGGTTGTAAATGCCAACTTTCGTCTGCACTGGTTGCGGTGGTATTTTGCACTGAGCTCATCCGAACCGCCAGCCACGCCTCTTCTTCAGGAGGCTTTTCCTCGCAGCCGGGGCCCTTCCCTGAACAGCTATCACACGGGCAATGTGGGTCTCGGTTTGACTTCGGTGGGAATCTACGTCTTACACCCGCTAGTCATGGATAAATCAGGCAGTACACCCTGATCATGTGTGGGAATTGTGCGGCCCCACGAACGCGCCGACCGCTTGACACTTGATGCCCTGATTTCACGCAAAACTGGCGGGGCACCAAACGGTGAACAGGCCCGCGGGATGGCACAAATGACAGAAATGTTCGTAATAGGGCAGCGGCGTGGCAAAGTGCCGTTCACTGCACCTGGTGTCTTCGGGTTTTACCGTATCAATTCAGTCGCCTCCAGAACTTGACATCAGTACGACCTGATCGATCGAAACCATCAAGGCCGACGTCGAATTCCCCGAAACGTGAGGGCAAAGACTGGCATATCGGCACGGATTGGACGCGGCGATAGGTATGTGCTAGAATGCATTCGACATTGATCTGTAGTACCACCCGCCAATCCAGACCGGACCTTGCTCCGAATTGTGCTCGCGTTCAAAGTTGGGCACCGCTCTGGTGGGTTTCATAGGAGGAGATTCTCATGAAAGAACTCAAGAAACTTTGGGATCGAGTCGAGAAGCAAGCTATCTTTGTTGTGCTACTGCTATATCTAGGGCTACAGATCCTTGCGGAGTTTGTTCCGACTGTGGATTCTTTCATGACCAACCGTGGCTCCAATGTTCTGATGGGAGTAGTACTGCTGTTCATTTTCCGCTACATCGCAGAGAACCTAGTGGCTGGTCAAAATGTGGGATTAGAGCGGATCGAGATATTTACCAAAGGACTGATCGAATTTCTTACAAAGAATCGCTCCTATGAGACGGTCGACATATTCGCCCACAACGGCTATATGTACTTTATAGCGATTAGCGAGAGCAAAGCGAAGATCAAGAATCTCCGGCTTCTTCTGCGAGGGTCTGATAACCTGGATGCGATGCAATTTCCCTCGGACGATGAATCTAAGCAAACCTATAGACAACAACTCGAGCAGATGATAACTAATTGGTTGCAGCTTCAGAAAAGCGGCCAAGTGCAGAGCTTGTCAATAAGATACTATCCCTATGATCCAACTGGCTATTTCCTGATTGCTGATAGGAGGAGGCTGCATTTCGGTTACTTGAAACCTAAGCATGTTTATCCTGGGACTGAAGTTATGAACTCATATGTGACAGATGACTCTTCGAAGGCAGGCAACTTGCTCGTTGACGACTGTCAAGCGCTGTTTGATACTGTTTGGAAGGAATTCGGCAAGAGTCAAGACAGCCGCGATGCTTAGGCCGGCCCGAATACGCGCACGAAAACGGATCTCGACCGCAGGTTTTTGGTTCTTCTTACGCAGCCAGCAGGCGCACTACCTTTGCACTCTGACAACCTGAAGCAGCGGGCATGGCCCCTTTTATGGATAATAGAATGCGCCAACAAACCATTGTCCCGGAGGTCGACTGCGTATTCCGGTGAAATCGTCCACTGATTCCGATCCATGGCGTCCACTTCGTAGGCAAGCGACGCAAACGTAACCATTTTACCTCAAGTGGTCAGCGTGGGCAAGGGCGAGTTGCCGCAGCGGCGGGATTCCCCTTGCAGTTCTAGGCTGGTCATCACCGGCAGCAGCTTCCGTTCGCAGAGCCATCGCCGCCTCGCTTAGGAGGTGTCTATCGAACCTTCTGCCTAGTGTTACAACGAGACTGCCATCTCATGAATCGGATTTGGAGGTGTTGCATCTGCACGACAGGCACGAGAACGATCACTGCCGGCATTTATGAGATGACTTCTAGCCTCATTCGGGCGGGCCGCCGTCCTCAGTAGCAGAGCCAAAGTCTCGTTGTAATACTAGCCCCTCCACTATTAACGACAATTGCGCAGTCTCAAACCGGGTGGCCCCATAACGGGCGCAAATTGACAAGCGGCCAGGAGAATAACTCCCCTGAGGTGATGCCCGCCGCGCGATTCAGACCGAACATCAACGCAATCTCCTGGCCTGGCTCGAAGACCAATTCCGCTCGGGTATTACCGCCGGGCAACTGCGTGCCCGCTTGGCGGCATATTCAAAGTGCAAAGGTAGTGCTATCTCGAAGGTTCGATTGGCTACTCGGCGTAAGAGGTATTTAGAGCAGCATGTGCCGCCGCCAATCGGGCCGTCAACAGGCGGGACGGTGAACAGGAAATGTAATCCAAACCAATATGATAGCAGAACCTTATCGAGGCTGGATCACCGCCGTGCTCCCCACAAATCCCGATTTCTAGGTGAGGACGGATCACACGACCCTGCTGCACTGCTGCCTTAATCAGCGATCCAACTCCGTCCTGATCCAGTACCTGGAATGGATTTTCCGGCAGAATCCCCTGTTGGATATACTGGAGAAGGAATCTGCCTTCTGCATCATCACGCGAGCAACCAAAGACGGTTTGGGTTAAGTCATTAGTCCCAAACGAAAAGAAATCGACATGTTCAGCAAGCTGCCCTGCAGTAAGAGCGGCTCTCGGGACTTCAATCATCGTGCCGAACTTGTACCTAACCTGAATCCCCTGGTCGCTCATTACCTTATTCGCGACCGAATCTACCATTGCGCGAACCAGTCCCAACTCGTTGGCATGGCAGGTTAACGGGACCATGATGCCTGGCCTGACTAAGATGCCCTCTCTGGCAACATTGCATGCTCCCTCGAAGATAGCTCGCGCCTGCATTCGAGTAATCGCTGGCAGAATAATTCCTACACGGATGCCGCGGAAACCTAACATTGGGTTTGCCTCGCGTATCCTGCCCACAGCTTCCAAAACACGCTTTTTTTCGTTCAGTTCAGTCGAGCAGTCACCGTGGAAGGACATTTCGGCCACTTGGAGCAAAAGGTCTTCGTAGTTAGGCAAGAACTCGTTCAGCGGTGGGTCGAGCAGCCGAATGATTACCGGTAAACCATTCATGCCCCGGAAGATGCCCTCAAAATCGCTTCGCTGCAACGACAGGAGTTGATCAAGATGTGTTTGGCGTTCTTCTTCTGTATCGGCCAAAATCATCCGCTGCACAATAGGTAACCGCCCTTCTTGAAGGAACATGTGCTCAGTTCGGCACAAACCTATACCCTTGGCTCCCAAGGAGCGAGCGCGCTCTGCATCTTCAGGGCAATCGGCATTGGCCCACACCTGCAGACCATGGGGAAAGTGCTCACGGGCCTCCCCCTTACGGACACAGATATCGTCAGCCCAGTCGAGCACGGTACGCAAATACACATGCTCATCAAGTGAAGGGACAACAATGTCAACGGTTCCGGCAAAGACTTCGCCAGTGCTCCCGTCGATGGAGATGATTTCGCCCTCACGTACTACTCGGTCACCAACCTGAAAGAATCTCTCTTTTTCGTTGATCTGAATTGCTTCACAACAGGAGACACAGGGCAATCCAAGTCCGCGGGCGACGACAGCCGCGTGCGAAGTCGCCCCACCGCGCTTAGTTAGTATCCCTCTTATTAGAAGCATACCATGTACATCGGTGGGCAGTATCTCGGGGCGCACCAAGATAACGTTTTTGCCGACTTGCCCCCATACCTCAGCCTTGTTGACATCGAATGTTACCTGACCGTATGCGACTCCCGGAGATGCATTGAGCCCTTTAGCCAAGAGAGAACTGTCCAATCGGGCTCGTTCCCGCGCCCCGGGCGCGACGTGGGGATGCATCAGTTGTCCCAACTGTGCCGGAGTAATGCGGGCGATGGCTTCTTCGCGAGTGATTAAGCCGTCTTGGGCCATATCCACCGCTATCCTGACAGCGGCATTGGCGGTACGCTTTCCTCTACGCGCCCGTAATATCCATAATTGCTCCTGCTCGACAGTGAACCAGATCTCTTGCATGTCGCGATAGTAGAACTCTAGAAGGCCGGCCACATCCTGTAACTGTCGATAGACCTCAGGCATATACTTAACCAAACCGGCAACTTCTTGGGGGGGAGATGTATTCGCGATGACATCCTCGTGATACGTGTTCTGCGAATATTCACCATAGAGGGTCTTCTGACCAGTCAGGGGGTTTCTAGTATAGACAACTCCTACCCCACTTCTTGCCCCAAGGTTGCCGAAAACGCTCGTGACGACGTTGACGGTACTGCTCTTACCGCAAGTAACCTCGCTGCTACTTAAGGAAGCTGGAATCTGATTGCGGCAACCCAGTCGGAGTGACGCTGCAACAGCTGTGCGCAGTTGCTCGCGGGGGTTTTGAGGAAAGGGCCGATTCGTACGCTGGCGGTAAATGTCTTTGAGCCCGATGACCACGTCCCGCAAGGCTTTGACCGTGGGAAAGGTTCCTTGCCTTTGGAACGCGCGGATCTTGTCTATAGCAACTTGAATCCGGCTCACCTCCAAACTCTGGACAAGTCCAAGCATTTGGATGAAGCGAAAGTAGCAATCATAAGCAAAACAAGGATCCCCTGTCAGCCGAGCTAGTCCTCTTACGGTCTTGTCATTTAGACCGATATAAGGGATAGTATTCAGTTCTGCCCCGCCGGCAGAGAGACTCGCCGAGAACCACACCGAAATGAGCAATGGCCTCAACGGGTCACCGAAAACCTTCCCGGTTTGCCTCTCGATCCATTCGAGTGCCCCCAATATCTGAGGCCACATTCCTCTTGGAATGGTGCCACCCTGAAAATGGGCGCCGCTTGTCTCTGACGAGATAGTAAACCCCAAAGGAACGGGTATTCCGATACGAGCCATCTCTAACAAACCCGCCTCTTCCACTCCTCCAATGCCCTGCGGATAGTCACTCCCCTCTGTAAACAAGTATACCCATTTTTTCATTCCAACCAAACTCCTGTAGGTACTGAACAGATACCAAGATGAAACCAGCAGATCCCAAGCGCAACAGCACTCATTTCACCTTGGCTTATCTCTCAGTCCACAAAACTAGGGGGAGGCCATTCCCCTGATCAGCAATGGATACATGGCTGTTTGGTTAATTCTCTTGGGACTCTCCACGTGCCCCCTTTCCACCCTTAGCGCAACGAAATCCGGCATACAGATTGCGTATTGTTGGACGTATATCGTAGTTTCGCGCAGCGGTGCGTGTCCCGCGCCAATAGTAGGCCCAAGACCCACCCCGCAGCACCTTATAATCTCCCTCGTTAGGTCCTTGGGGATTGCGACGAGGAGAGCGCTGATAATAGTGAGGGTCATACCAGTCAGCTGTCCATTCGATTACATTGCCGGACATATCGCTTACCCCATAGGCGCTATCCCCGCCAACCGGAGAATATTGGCCTACCGGTGTAGTGTCATCAGGCCCCCCCTCCCGAGAGTTGCATCTACGCGGATCAAATTCATCTCCCCAAGGGAACTTGCGCCGTTTCTTTGTTCTTGGATCCCAACTGGCCGCTTTCTCCCATTCCGCCTCTGTCACCAGCCGCTTTCCCGCCCATGCGGCATATGCTTGGGCGTCGAACCAGCTAACAGAAACGACGGGGTGATCCTCCTTGCCAGGGGGAACCCTTCCTTGCACCCAATGTGTCGGTGGCTCGCGCCCCGTCGCATCCACGAATGCTTTGTATTCGAGGTTGGTGACAGGGTAACGGTCGATGAGGAATTCGTCCAAGTATACCGTATGAGCTGGGCGTTCATCCTCGTGCAGCCCATCCTCGTCTCCCATCACGAATTCGCCATCTAGGATCAGCACCATATCATCTGGTGCTGGGTGCTCGTCAAGTATAGCCCGCGCTGCCTGCGAGTTGACGCGGACCAGAGCACGCCTCGCCTGACGGCCCAATGCCGGATATTCACTGATTAAGGCCAACTCAAGCAAGGCTAGAGCTTTCGGTGTGGGTTCTTGCGCCTCCACCCAGTTCAGCACAGTATGTTTGGCGCGTGGCAAACCCTGTAGCAGTATCTCCTTGGCGAAATCCCAGGGATCGATGCCGCTTGCCTGGGCGTGCCCAATCCAGATGTCATAGGAATCCCCCGAGGTCAGAGCCGACCATAGCACAAGATTACACTCTTCCAGAGTGAAGGAAAGTACTTCACGGTGATCTTTGAGTAATCTATACTTACTTGGCTCCAGTAGGGAGCCAAACTGTCTAAAATCGGTGAGCCCTTGACGCAGAATCTGCTGCAAGTATTTGTAAACCACGTCTTCTTGGTCAATCCATTCCCAGACTTTCTCTACCATCACTTCGTGCGACAATTCGTAAGCATCATCTTCTTGCCTTAAACGGCGTACCAGCCGCAGATCCTGAAGTAGCTTTAGGGTTCTTGTCACCTCAGCGTCAGTCAATTGCGCCCTCCGCACAATAGCATCTCGCGTGATCTCTTGGGCGCTGAGTGCGGCTTTTGTCCTCTCACTCGTAACCATAGTCTTGAGAACGCTTTTCGCAGCCAACAGAGATTCTTCGCTCTCCAAAGAAGCGAGAGCAGTATCGATATAGCCCTTCAATATACCACCTGTACCTCCTAATGCTGTGTATGCCTCTCGCGATATCACTTGTTGGCTACATGCCAGTTTTCTGTAAAGATGGTAACAGACAATCTGTAACTGGGCCGGCTCTATCCCTCCCGTTTCCAGATCTTCTAGTAGCTCCACAACTAGTTTATCTTCAAACTGCAGGCCGAAAGCGGCTGCAGGCTCGATGATCGCGTCAGTAGCCTGCAATTCGTTCAACTTGTCCAAGCGAAGTCTGTTTGCATAGATGGACCGAAGCGGGGGCTCCATTTCATGCAGAAGGGCGAAGTAATCCTCGCGTAGAGCCAGGACGACACGTACATCAAGCGTGTCACTCCGTAGGCAATCTGCTAACTCCTGGGCGAATGCACTTCGAGAGGCTGCCCCAAAGCGCAGGAAGAACTCTTCAAACTGATCTAGAAGAATAACTAAGTATGTTCCAATAGGCAGCAGCAATTCGAGAAAAGCCTGCAACCCGAGGACGGCGTCGGGAATTGGCACTGCTGGGGTCTTTACCATATCCCAGACGGCGCGCTTGATAGCTGAGACTGGATCTGTGAGCGCACGCAAGTAAAGAGGAGTGTAACCCTTCTTCCGAAGTCGCGGTGCCAGACCAGCATTTAGGAGCGACGATTTGCCGACTCCGGAGGGACCAAATAGAACCGTCAACTTGTGAGACTCTACTTGGTCAGTAAGTCGCAGGGATTCAATATCTCTGCCAAAAAAGATAGCGGCATCACTCGCTTCAAAGTAATCCAGAAACTTGTAAGGTTCGTCAGGCAACGGACCGCGACGAATGGGCTCCGCAGTATGTCGCGCGAAAGCGTCAACCCGCTGTGCTAGAGCCTCCAAAAATCCTGTTGGCTCAGAAACGATGATGCTCCACTTCTGTCGCTCCAAGACTGGAGCCATAGCAGGGGTGAAAGACACTGCGGCATACGAACGGCGCTGATGCCGATCGACGGTATGTATCATCATTTGATAAAACATGCCTGCAAACTCCCCATACAAATCGTCCCCGACATACAGCAGGGTTTTCGAGGCGAATTGCGACTGCACGGCTGTGAAGAGTCCCGGTAAGCGGGCAAGGAATCTACTCTGGTCCGCCTCAGTTAGCACGAGTGACTCGTGTTGTCGCACTGTGCCTCTGAGCTTGAAGATAAGGGTTTTGCTCGGATCCTGATAGGGGAGATCGGTATCGACTACTAGCACTATGACTGGACGTCCACTCTCCTCTAGAGCATGCTCTATTAGATTATCAGGTGTAATTGTCAATATGGTGGAGAGGGGTAGTCTGGCAACGGCCCGATGGGCCCGTAGCGGCCTCATAGGTACATCGCCGTAGCGCCTAAGAAATAGCTCTACCATGCTCTGCCGATCTTTGGAAGCCTCATAATAACTACATACCCGTGGGAAAGTTCGTGGCTCGTTATCGGGGAAGCCACATCTGCTCGCCAATTCATCGATAATCTCCTGGGACCGGGGGAGCCCATGCTCACCAGGGGCTCCACAGGAGACGGCTTCTCCCAAAATCAGCACTACATTGCCGGCGGCTACTTGCTCAATCAACTCCTGGGGTATGGCAGGTTCCGGAATCCCAATCGCCGTGTTCATCGCTGATCGCTCCACTGTGTACCATAGAGGGGAAGTCACCGGGCTGTTAGTGTTGAAGCAATTTACTCCCGCAATGCACAGGAAGTACTCGATAGAAGATATTGGGCGTCGTCTCCTCTTACATGGCACACCAGGAGAGTATCGCGTAGGTTAGTTTCTGGTCTGAAATTCGGCGAGCGTCCCACCGGCGAGCAATCCGAAGCCAGAATTGAGGCCGACCGAACCATTTCGCGCCTACCTGCAGCGGGATTCCAGAGCATCAGCGCCACCGACGGGAATTCTGCACCAGAAACTAGGTTAGCCAATTCCCCCCGGCTAAAGGTACAACCACACCTAGGGCTGAACATGGCAACCGTTGTCACCGGTCCCAAGTTGCCCTGAGTTGCAGGTTGATACAACGCGCGACGGCAAGAACGTATCCCAGGCTAGTGGAGACGAGTGATCGCCTCACAGAACTCGCTGGGATACTTAACCGCCAATAGAACCGCAGCTTCTGCTGGTGAGAACCAGCCATATTCAGTGTGTTCGGGGCTCAATGTGATGTCCCCGATTCTAGGGATCACGCAGATGTACGACCTGAGCAACAGAGCCACGGTTTCTCCTGTATCCACGGGATAGGAAATGTTTGAGATAACGAAGGAGAACGGCTCGATAGATTCTATGCCGGTTAGCCCCGTTTCTTCCTGAACTTCCCTTTCAAGAGTACCTCTGACGGTTTGATCCCACTGTATCTGGTTGGTGCCCTTGTCACGTACTACACTTCCCCACTGTATCCGACCACCTGGGATATCCCAATAGGCTGGCCCCGGGTGGTCGGGTACCTCCTCCTTACGAACCTTGAGAAGCAATACTTGCCCCTTCTCATTTCGAACTAGTGCCTTAATTCCGAGGTGAAACTTGACTTCGCCCGCCATTTTAGCCTCCTTTTGTTTGTGCCTTCCAGATGACTGGTACACCACCTTGCGTAGTCTGGGAACCGAATTCTTATGCCCCGTCGGCCAGTTCTTACGTAACTACCTCTCCAATGGGAATCCCGCCCTATTGGCCACCCAAAGGTCCAGTATCTCGGTCGGTATCCCAATCTATGAAAGCTAGATCTCCTGCATTAACTCGGAATTCTAGCGAGACCTCCCGGGCTCCAGCAGCATAGAGTATCGCGCAGAGACACTCTATTGATCCCCAGTATCGCCGAATTGTTCCCATAACCCAGTGAGCTTCCCGGAGGAACTTTTTCTGAGATTCATCTGTCTTCCCTCCGTATTTCGCGGGGATGTGAAGCAAATCCGTCTGGAAACCAAGTGTACCTGGATATCGTTTCGCTCTCCAGAAAGGAAAAGGGAAAGAAGGGAGCGATACCTCTTCAATTAGCCGCGGACTGGTGTACCATATCATCTCGACAATCTCGGGCCCGTATTCCTTCGACATAGTGTATCGCCCACCTAGACTAAGAGTTGTGTCGTCTACGATTGAGAGACAGAACCATACCTCACGATCGGTTTCAGCATACGCGCTCTTTAATGTGGAAAACACGCCGTCAACCTGGGAGGGTTCATAGACCCGAAAGTTGGGGATCCTGCCAACAGAGTCTTTGGGAACGGGTTTTAGCACGATCATAAACGGTCGCCCATCTTCAGCTGCCTGGGTCGCAATCAGCCAACAGCACTCCCGCGCCTCATCGAGTTTGTTCATCGGAAATCGTTGGATTTCCGCCAAAAGCGTCTCCATGGATGACAAGCCTACACGGACAAGCAGCAACCGTTTCAACCACTTTAGGGGTGCACTCTCTAACTCCTGCAACGAGAATGCAGAGACGGGCTGAGCCGCTGGTGCGCGAAAGGCTAACGCTGAAAAGAACTGCCGAACTCTGTTCATGGTTAGGCCCATTATTTAGGGAATGACTGCCTACTTGTTACGAGCCAACGAAGTCATTAGGGAAAGTCTTTCCTGACAATACTGCTCTTAGCCGCTCAATGGTCCTAGCGACATTTTCTTCGCCCATAGACGCCGCCCAGTCCCACTCTGCGGCCTTTCCGACAGATACAGCCCATAACTTACGAAAGAACTGCGATGGCAGGAACTCGGTGACTGGATACACGAATCTGCTCCCGGCTTGATCTTCATAGAAGAGATAGGGCATATCCTCTTGAGCTAATACCCTCAGGTCGCCAAAGCCGTGGATAGGTCTCTCCTCAAGGTGCTGACGCAGAAACGGGCGAAAATCTGCGGTGCTCGGGCAACCATGTAAATGCGCGTGCTCTACGCACCCACCAGCACGGTTTCGACTGGACATCCCGTGCTCGAAGAAGATGATTTCTCCGTAGGTGCACTTTAGTAGCGACCTGACGCAAGCCTGTACGCTCACAAACTCGGCTAGTTCTTCCTGTGGCATTGAGCCAATCGACAAATAATGTGCCTTCGGAAGTAGCAGCACATACCCTTCTGTAAGCGCTCCTAATCCAGCAATTAGAAGAAGTGTCTCTGTTTCCCACAGTATGTCTGAACTCTGCCCATGACGTTCTCCCCAAAGCGACCAAGAGTTAGCCTTAGTGCCAAGAACGTATTGGGCGCAGAAAGTACATAGTTCATCAGCTGAGCAAGACCTTCTCACTCTTCGCTCCTTATCGCCGACCTGTCTCGTGGACTGTGTAGCTGTGTGTCAGACCCTGAATTCCAACCGCTGGCAAATCAACGCACAAGCCTCATTGCCGTACAGGGGCCCGTGGGCAGGTGCGTAACATCACTAGGAAGAGAACCCCGAAAGGGGTTTCCACTGCTTGTGCAGCTGCCAATAACACACATGCTTTGTTCACTCCTCCCCAACCATCGGCAGGTCCTTTGTCCCCGCGCGAAGGACCCCGTGCTGGATTCTGGCCCATAACCCCTTGTCTTGTTGTAACTGCTCCCTAACCTCCTCTTTGGTCAGGAGTGGTGTCATCCTAATCCGGACGCGGTGGGCTTGCTCTCTTTCATGCTCGCCACCAGCCTTCACCTCCAAGACGTAGACATTGAGTCTCCCGCTCCCCTCAGCTAGGCTAGAGACGGTAACGTTCACCTCCAACTCTACCTCGTCCACGAACAGAAATGGGTATATTGCCTCAAGGGCATTTTTCTGGGGTGGCGTAAGCAGTTCCTCGCGCACCTGATCAACGAGCTCGTGCAACGTGATTGCCATGATTTTACCCCCCATATTCCTTACTGAATAGTTGGCCTTCATCATCTTGGCTGCGCAAGTACAGAGTGGGGATGAACCATTCCTTCGTGCCGAACATGCGGATCCGACCGCTATTGACCGCCGTCGGTACTGGCTCAAAGCGAGCCAAGGCTCCATAGAAGCCCTGCATGAACTTTACAGCTGCATCGGCGCCGATAGGCAACTGTGTGGATACAATCGCTGGAATACCAGCCTGCACCAATGCAGGCGCCACTCCACCAAACAATGTTTCGCCACCCACACTGCCACTATAGCATGCCGAAAGCACAACCAGCCGTAGTGGACGATTATAGAACAAGGTGCCCAGGGTTTCGCTGTCAATCAATTCTGCACGTTGGTCGGCCCTCTCAAAAGCAAGGTAACCTTGAGGTTCGACTTTAACGAGTTCCTGCCTACAGGTTGTGTCGCCGTTTCCGGCCTGACAGCTAGCCGCATAAGGATAGTTCATCGCCCCACATACCGGACACTGCCGAGCAAAAACACCATGTCCATCAAAGTGCAGAACGTGCACCGTGTTGCATTCCAAATGGCCGAGTACCGCTGCATAGGTTGGCTGGGAGAGGGTATCTATTCTGAGAAGATTCTCTTCTTCCATCTTTTTCAGTGTCTGGCGAATGGACGCCTGTTCGTCGCCGGACAACTCAGGCAGGTCGGTCGGCCGCGCCTGGACATACAGCATCCTCAATGGGGGGACAACCCGCATCGCCGTTGTTGCCTCGGGGTAGCTGATGTAGCGTGTTAGTTCGGCGGCGCGGCTCGGCAGCAGCGCCCGACGATGATAGAGCAATTCCCAAGGATACTGCGCCAAATCCACGGCGTCTTCTCCAAAACGCAGTTGGAGGGCAACAACCCCTTCCGAGCCTCTGGCGTTGCTCAGCGCCGTTTGAAAGGCAGTGCCCACATCCCCAGCCATGAGTGCGCTATACAACGCTTCCCCCACTCTTCTATGGAAATCCCGCTTGAAATGAGACCCCGCCAGCAATTCAAGGCGTTCAAGGGTTTCCCGTTGCGTTGGCTTGAACCGGCTCGCGTCGTAGTCAACCATGGCAAGAGCCTTAAGGATGATTGCTAGCTCGTCGACGGTGTAGGGTAGCCGACTTCGGGCCCGCGGGTTGCCCATAGGGGTCTCTAACCCGATGATCTCAAATTCTGTGGCGGAGTGTGAGACCAATTGCAGTTTAAATGGTACTCGTAGGGCAACCTGCAGAGCATCGCGGTCCTGCCCAGGGCCCCCACGAACAACAGGGGTTGTGAGAGAGGCGGGCGCCGGAGGGGAAACAGAAGGAGTAACCCGCAGCGGCTGTTGCCCCACTCTAGGGGAGGGTATGGTCTGTTCAGCCAAAGACGCTGCTAAAGTCTCCAAGAATATGGTTGCATCACCAGAAATGATCTCGACGTTCTTCGCTAGCCAGTATTGGCGCGAGAGGGCTGTAGGGTTAAGTTGGATGGCATATGCGCGGCGCTTGTGTTTGCCAAGATGACGCACCACCTCGTGGTAAAGACGGTTGAAGTCTTCATCTTCTAGTCCAAATCCGATGAAGAGAATTGTCTTGGTAGCAAAGTAGCTGTGCACAAGGTTGGCTATCTCTGGTAAGCGCGCAAAGACATCATAGTAGTCATCCCCAGTAATGACAATCGAGTCTTTCTGCTCAATAGAACCGTGCAACTTTATGAGCAGCGGCTTCTGCTCGTCAACGAAGGTGACTTCACTGTCGCGCACAATCCTGACGTAGGATCTGCCAGCTTGTCTAAAGGCATCTTCGAGCAGGTTGTCCCAGTTGGTTGTGATAATATACTTGGTAGGGAGTGCTGTTATAAGCTGGTGAGTGCGCAATGGAATGTAATGGGGGTTGTCCACCCGACTGATAACATAGGCAATGAGGCTTTGATACCCCATTTTTAACTCGTAGAATCCAGCCACTTCAGGCAGGGGCCTCCCGCCTACATCGCCCAGTCCAGCTCGTTGAGCTAGTTCTTGAGTTAGTTGGCTTCCACTTGGTAGCCCTCCCTCAGAGGCAGAAATACCCGCTCCACAGAAGAGAACGACATTACCCTTGCTTGCTTGCTCTACAAGTTCGATAGGGATTTTCACTGCTTTTGGGCCCTCTGGTTACTCAAAGAACAGCTATCGTGGTGAGTCGGATAATGATTCTAACAAGTGGCCTGGTTCCGAGCCTGCAACAAGGCCACTTTCAAAAACACTACCCGGATAAGTAGAGATTAACTTCCACTCAGTATCCACTTACAAAAACTAAGGATGTCCTTGATCCTCTCCGGGCACTGGCGGCTAATCTCTCGCCAGGCTTCGAAAAGCTCAGAGAATCCGGGGGATGCCGCAACCAGTTCCTCAATCTCGCGCTCCCGCTCCTCAGGTACATACTCCAGCATCCCCGCACGGCGCAGCAACTCAATGGGGCTAGTCCGCAGCGCATTCGCGAAACCGATCAAGTATTTCCAGGAGGGACTAGAAATTCCGCGCTCGATTTTGCTCACATAGGTCTGGTCCACCCCGATTGCCTCAGCAAGGGCGGCCTGGGTAAGGTTCGCATCGCGGCGGACTTGCCTCAAAAATGCCCCAAGTTCCTGTTTCATAGTACGCATTCTACCAATATAGCAGGAGATTGTAAACGGACAAATATTCCTATAATTGGATGGTGGGGGGACTGTTTGTCCTATAATATGACTATTAGGCTTGACATTCTGGCCTGATTGGGGTATCATGTGCTTGCTAGCCCGCAGCGGCAAAGCGGACGACTGAAGTAGCCCAGCCAGAGAGGCGGCTTCTGATCAGCGGTCTGACAGAGGAGAGGTCATGCTATACCCACGCAAGGTGACTGATGCCCTGGAAGCCAGGAGAGATAGACTGACCAAATCTGAGGAGTCTCGCCTGGATGATATCAAGGCGTTGGAGCAGACTCTGCAGACAATCGCAGGCCTTTCTCTTGCCGACATTACGTCCCATCTGAGCGCCGTCCCCCACCCTGGCGCCCAGCCAACTGCCGAGCATGTCCTCCACAAGAGCATCGTCATCGCGTTTTTCCATCGCTGGTCGAACCACCGCCAGGCCCGCCGGTGGGCTCTCAAAATGCTGCAGGGGACGACCACCTTTGCTGTTGACGGCTCCCAAATTCCGCCGGCCCGCGACATCTCCATCCCCATCGCCGTCATCCAGGCCGGCTGGTTCGAGAACCCCCACCAGGGCAGCGAGGCGTACGTCAAGGATGTTGCTGTGGAAGTGCTGACTCCTGATGAACTGAGCGGAGGACGCCAGGCCGGCCTCTTCCCCAACTGGCAAGTGGACTGGCAGCGCTTCAAGATGGAGGTCGAACGGCTGGTGATCTATATGCAGACCCAGGCTAATGCCGAACGCCGGCCACTCTGCTTCTTCGACGGCTCCCTGGTGGTCTCGTTCGCCCAACATATGCGCCCCGATCACCAGCGGCTGTACACCGACGCCGTGGTGCGCCTCCTGGACATGTCCGAACAGACGCGCGTCCCGGTGGTCGGCTACATCGACTATCCCTACACGGACGACCTGGTCACCATGCTGTGCCACTTGTCCCGGCTGCACCTCGCCGGCCAGGTCACCGACGCCGGCCTCCTCCGGTCACGCATGAAGTGGGGCGACCGCACCCAGGTCTATATCTGCGCCCGCGACGACGAGATCGTGGACAAGTACTATGACCGGGTCTGTTTTGCCTACCTCAAAACCACGGCCGACAACCCGCCGGCCCGCCTCGAGTTTCCGCGCTGGATGTACGAGGCGGGCATACACGAACGAGTGCTGGACCTGGTCCGTGCCGAGTGCGTGGTTGGCACCGGCTACCCCTATCCCCTGGAGACCGCCGACGCCGTGGCCGTGTTGACGATGGAGGACCGCGAACGATTCTATCGGCTTCTGCAAGAGTTTGCCAAACAAGAAGGGCTGCCCCTGCGTTTCTCCAGAAAATCGATCAGCAAACGGGGCAGACGAATGTAGCATGCACAGGCGCGCTCATCCTGTGAGGAGAAAACCATGGTAATCGGCAAAATTGTCAAGTCCAATTCCCACACCGACTACGTTTGCCAGGTCTATGGGCCGGGCGAGGTCGGGCAACCGCCGGCCCGAGAGGACTACGCCTTTGGCACTTTTGTCCGGGTGCCGTTGAACAAGGGCTATTGGCTCGTCGGGATCGTCTATGATACCCAGCTGGTGAACCCCGACTTTGGCCGGCTTGGCCCACGGCTCTCACCACAGTCGGAACTGGCCGTATTCTCTCCCGACTATCTGAACGAGAAAGCTACGCTGGTGGGCATTGCGGCGGTGGGCACAACGGGAGGGAGTGGCCAATCGCAAGGGGTGCCGGCCTTAGCCAGCAGCGCCGACACCTTGGTCGAGCGCATGACCGAAGAGCAGGTTCGCTCTTTCCACGAGGGCAGTCCTGCTCCACGGGTGGCTTATGCCCCGCTCCTCCTGGCCCAGGGATCACCCTTGGCGCTGTACTTGCTGCGCAGGGTAGTCGAGCGGCTGCTGGCGCTGTTTCCGTCGTACGCAAGCATGCTTTCCGTTTTGCAGGACAACCTCGTATGGCAGTCGCAGATTGCCCCCATCGGAGATACGCGATGAACGAGCGCCGTCCTATCGGCCTGACCAAAGGGCCTAGCGAGACGCCCCATGAATTCACCCTGGTCAGCCCGGACTTGGGCCAGGTGCTCAAAGTGGGCGAATTCGTGACCTACCCGGCGTATGTGGATGGACAGGAACGGATGATCTTGGCCAGCGTGACCCACCGCCGGCCCTTGCGCCTCTACCCCGACGACTTTCTTCGTGACCCGACCGTCAGCCCTGACGATGTGGCGGCTCTGCTGGGCTACGACCAAAAAGCTTGCGACCTCTTCGAAGTAACGGCCAACGTCATCGGGTACTATGACGAGGACATGGGCGATTTCGCCAACCCACGGTTGCCGCCGCGAACCGGCTTGCCAATTCACCTGGCCACTGATGAGATGCTGGCCGGCGTTTTGACCAAGAAGCGGCTGGGCGAAGTGGGTTCAGCGCATATCGGCTCCCTGCTCCTCCGCGAGAGAGACCGGGTGCCCATCGTGCTCAATCTGCAGGCGATCACCAGCACGCACCTGGCGATCATCGCCAACACCGGCGCCGGCAAAAGCTACCTGGCCGCTGTGCTGCTGGAAGAGATGATGAAGCCGTATAACCGGGCGGCGGTGCTGGTTGTGGACCCGCACGGTGAGTACGACACACTGGTCGAGATGGTGGAACATGAGTCCTTTGCCACGAGCGACTATCGTCCCGAAGTCAGGATCTTTCGGCCCGGTGAGGTCAAGATCCGCGCCTCGGCGCTAACGCCAGACGACCTGTGCTATCTCTTGCCCGAGCTTTCGGAGCGCATGGAGTACCTCCTGCGCCGGGCCTACCGCGATGTGCGCCAACAGGGCTGGGACGAACGCGGGAACGCTGAACGCTGGACACGGGCCGATCTACAGAGCCACTTGCAGCGGCTGGGAAAAGGGAGTAAAGAGGAGCGAGAGGAAGGCGGGCGCTATGCCAGCACCGCCGACGCCCTTCTCTGGCGCTTGCGGAGCGTGCTTGAGCGCTCGGTGATCTTTGACGACGCCAAGCATCTCGACCTGGACGAGCTGTTCCGCCCTGGTCGCTGTTCGGTGCTACAATTGAACGACGTGGACGAGCGTGAGCAGCAGGTGATGGTGGCCACGCTGCTGCGCCGCCTCCTGCACGCCCGCACCCTGACCGTCAAGGAGCGGGTGAAGAAGGGGAATGAACTCTACCTCCCATATCCGGTCTTTGTGCTAATCGAGGAGGCCCACCGCTTCGCCCCGGCGGCCGGACAGGCCGTCAGCACGGGGGTCCTCAAGCAGGTGCAGGCCGAAGGGCGCAAGTTCGGCGTCGTGACCGGCCTGGTGAGCCAGCGACCGGGCAAACTGGACCCGGATGTACTTTCTCAATGCGGGACTCAATTCATCCTGCGTATTGTCAACCCAACGGACCAGGACCGGGTGGCCGAGAGCGTGGAGACGGTGGGGCGCGAGCTGTTGAAAGAGCTGCCAGCCCTGACCAAGGGGCAGGTCATCGTCGCCGGCGAGGCCGTCAACACGCCGGTGCTCTGCCGTGTGCGGACGCGGCACACACGCCACGGAGCAGAAACCCGGGACGCGCCGGCCGAGTGGATGCAATACTTTAGCCCGCCTGAGCGATGATAGTTTTCGGTTCCGAGATAGGAGGAAAAGCCGTGACAACGTACTTGACGGCCTTGTTACGGACAGAAGAAGGAGAGACCGCCGGCCTGATCGTTCTAACCCCCAGATTATGGGAGGGGCATTATGAAGAAGGCTTCTTGGGAAAAGGCAAAGCGCTGGTCTGCGGCCAGCTCTACCGTGTGCGGATCCAATTGATACCTGTCCCATTTGTCCACAAATATGTTGAGGAACCCATTCCCAAAGATCTGCGACCGACTCCAGAAGAGTTGGCTCGCGATGAGATCCCTTTCTGAAGCATACCTCTTTCCGTCAGACCTCGCCAGCACATCCCCAAACGGCAAAGCTTCCTCGTATTTGCTCGAACGACCCGATCGAACCCGTTTAGGGTTGACCCCTCCAGGGCACTGTGGTACAATTCATGTATGAACGACAAGCGACCGGCTATTCGCGCCTCTCGCACAATTCCCACGTTTCGTGCAGAGGCCGTCCTTGCCTTC
>Ga0302251_1001122_pt1 | contig 18194 bp, 24 predicted proteins | sample AAG_RA_Gln_MG_FD_193534 | JGI IMG/M metagenome (GOLD analysis project Ga0302251, IMG submission 193534) | Enriched activated sludge microbial communities from anaerobic digester in WTTP, New Holstein, Wisconsin, United States - AAG_RA_Gln | ecosystem: Engineered > Bioreactor > Anaerobic >...
GTCCCGAAGATGCTCTGCGTAGTACTTGCGCCAAAGGCTTCGCTTAAACCTCCGCCGCGTCCCGCCTGGAGCAGTATTACAGCTATCAATACAAGCGATGCCACCACATGTATCGCTATCACAAGCCCGTATAATATCATTATAGCCTCTACTTTCTTTATTATATGCTATTCTTTACTATCTGCGTGAACGAATCTGCTTTTAAACTCGCACCGCCGACAAGCGCACCGTCAACATCTTCCTCTGAAATCAGTTCCTTTATATTCTCCGGCTTTACGCTGCCGCCGTATTGTATCCTTACGGAAGATGCGACTTCTTTATTATACATCTTCTCGAGCAATCCTCGTATATATTTATGTATCTCCTCGGCCTGTTCTTTTGTGGCATTAACGCCTGTCCCTATAGCCCATACGGGTTCGTATGCTATGACCGTCTTAAGCATATCGCTTGCCGGTATGCCGGCAAGCGAATTTTGGACGTGATCTTTAACCACATCGAATGCCTTGCCGCTTTTGCGTTCTTCCAGTTTCTCGCCCACGCAGACAATCGGTTTCAAACCTTCCTTCAATACAGCCTTAGCCTTTTTATTTACCGTCTCATTTGTCTCGCCGAAATACTGGCGCCTCTCCGAATGGCCTATTATGACATATTCGCACCCTGCGTCTTTAAGCATAGAGGCCGATACCTCGCCGGTGAACGCGCCCTCCTTCTCCCAGTAAACGTCCTGGGCGCCGAGTTTAATATTGGTGTCCATTATAAGTTCATGGACATCACTTAAAGATGTGAATGGCGGACATACTACCACCTCGACTTCGTCTATATCAGACAAAGACCTTTTAAGCAAATTTACAAGTTCTATTGATTCCTTTATGGTCTTATTCAGCTTCCAGTTTCCCGCAATAATTACTTTTCTCATTTAAATATTCCTTTTATTTATCATTCAACGCATCTATTCCGGGTAATCCCCTGCCTTCAAGATATTCGAGCGATGCGCCTCCGCCGGTAGATATGTGCGTCATTTTAGAATCAACTTTGAACTTGGACATCGCGGCCGCCGTATCACCTCCGCCTATGACTGTAGTGGCTCCTTTTAGGCCGGCTACGAATTTCGCGACATCCTCGGTACCTTTTGCGAATTTATCCATTTCGAACACTCCGAGAGGCCCGTTCCAAACGATTGTCTTCGCGTCTTTTAATTTATCTTCGAATAATTTCACGGTCTTCGGACCGACGTCGAGCCCCATCCAGCCGTCAGGTATATCTTCTCCGACGAGTTTCACATTTGCGTTTGCGTCATATTTATCCGCGGCGATGTTATCTACCGGTAAAAGTATCGGTATATTCTTTTTTGCTGCCTTGTCTAAGGCGGCTTTTGCCGTATCGAAGCCATCCTTGTCGAATTTTGAAGCGCCTATAGCTTTACCTTTGGCCTTAAGGAACGTATATGCCATCCCGCCGCCTATTAAAAGAGCGTCTACCTTGTTAAGGAGATTGTCTATGACCTTTATCTTATCCTTAACCTTGGCGCCGCCGAGTATTGCTACGAGCGGCCTTACCGGCTTATCAACAGCGCTGCCAAGATACTGTATCTCTTTTTCAAGCAGAAAACCGGATACCGAAGGAAGATATTTCGTAACGCCTTCTGTGGAGGCGTGTGCCCTGTGAGCAGTCCCAAAAGCGTCATTCACGAATATATCGCCTAACGAAGCAAGCTCTTTTGCAAATCCCGGGTCATTCTCCTCTTCCTCGGCATGGAATCTTAGATTTTCAAGGAGTATCACGTCCTTATCCTTCATCGAACTGACGGCCTTCTTCACTTCATCGCCTATGCAATCTTTTAAGGCAAGTACATTTGTTCCTAAAATCTCTCCGAGGCGCTTTGCCGCGGGCGCAAGCCTGAGTTTTTCATTAACTTTCCCATCCGGTCTTCCCAGATGGCTCATAAGTATGACTTTAGCGCCATTATCCATGGCATACTTAATGGTAGGTACTGCGGCGCGTATCCTTATATCATCGGTAATTTTAAGGTTCTCATCCAGGGGTACGTTGAAATCGACCCTCATCAGCACCCGCTTGCCCTTTAAATCGACATCCTTAATAGTCTTTTTCGCCATATCAAACTCCTTATCGATTAATTTAATTAATAGGAAGAAATATGATTATAATCATCTCCGCCCGTCTTGTCAATTGTTTTCAAGAGAGAAACTTCCGGGCATTCCCTTCGCTTGTCGTTCGGGAATACCCGGAAGTTTCTCTCTAAACTAATCGATGCTTTAAACGGATGCTATTGAGCGGGAGGTAAAAATCGCGAAGCGGGCATGGTTCGAGCGCCTTATATTACCTGTAGGCGCGAGAGAGCGAGCGATTTTTTCCCAGCAAGGTTTTCCTCGCAGGGGAAAACCTTGCGATCCCGCAAAATGCGTCCGTTTAAAGCTGCATTATTTGAATATGAATCCGGTCTGGATCGACCAGAAGAGGAGGTCGAGTTCGGCCATTGGGATATCTATGGCCTTGGAGAAACGGCGCATCTTTTCTTCTATTTCGAGGTAAATCTTACGGCTACCCATTGATGACGGAATATTCTTTATCACGCCGTATTTCTTAAGATTCTTGAGTATGTGGCGGTCGAGTATCGCGATATCATCTCCGAGGCCGATATTCCGCAGGAAGTGGCTCGCCTCTTTATAGCCAAGCCCTTTTACATTATCGACCAGCCACTCGCGCGTCCTTAACACATCCTTTATATCTATCTTATCTTTCACCGCAAAACAGGAGCCATTCTTAAAAAGCCTTCTGGCGAGCACAATAAAGTCCGCTTTCTTATTGTGAAACCTCACCCTACCCCTCAATTTAGGGCGAAGCTTTGAAGCAGGCCCCTCATATAAAAGGCCTGTGGCTTTAAGTTCAGCTATCGCCTTATCACAATGGAGCGCATTGGCGTTGGCGGTTAAAAGGCAAAAACATAGTTCCGAAAAGAGCCTCTTATCATCGCCCTTATGAATAGGTGCAAAATCTTTAAGGCGCTCTCTTATGCCGTTTTTACGTTGATTATATTCCGAAAGGAGTTCTTTCCAGGAGGGTTTCATCTTTTAATATGCGGTACTATCTGAAGAAACGAGTCCGTTCTCATTAAGGTATCTGAACGCGCTTAAGCATGCTTTCGACCCCTCTCCGGCCGCTATTATTATTTGCTTCTCAGGCACATCGGTGACATCGCCGGCACCGAATACACCGGGCACATTAGTCTCGTTATGACAATTTACTTTTATCTCGCCGAATTCATTCTTTTCGATGATCTTAGCGAATTTAGAATTTGGGATAAGCCCTATTTCTACAAATACCCCCTCAACGGCGAGGTTCTCTTCGCGCTCTTCCCTTTTTATCTTTATGCCTTTTACCATCCTGTCACCGAATACCTCTGTGACACGGGCGTTATTTATGACGGTGACGGCCTTGCCCTTTTCAACCGTCTCGCGCATCACCGCATCGCCCCCTAGTTGTTTCGTAATATTCACTACGTATACATGTTTGGCTATCTTCATCATCTGTATGGCCGCATCAAGGGCGGAATTACCGCCGCCTATTACGGCAACGTCCTTGCCCGCAAATATCGGCCCATCGCATGTGGCGCAATAGGTAAGACCTCTGTTCTTGAATTCAGCCTCGCCTTTTGCCCCCAACTCCCGCGATACCTTGCCCGACGCTATTATCACGGAATATGCCTCATATGAAGACTTGCCGGTCCTGACAGATATCGCTTTATCCTGTCTTGTTATATCTACGGCCTCCTCGCCCTCCCTGACGGCTATTTTATAATTACGCATATGCTCTTCGAATTTCGCGGCGAGGTCGGGGCCTGTAATGAACTGATAGCCGGTATAATTCTCTATATCGCCGCTCCATGCTGCCTGCCCGCCGATGTCTTTAGATATAACAAGAAGCTTTAAGCGCTTCCTTGCCGCATATACAGCGGCGGTTATGCCTGCAGGGCCCGCTCCTATTATGATTAGGTCGTATATCAAGATATCCCCAGCGTTTCTTTTATCTTTTCTTTATCGAACCCGATTATGATCGTTCCGTCTATATCCAGCACAGGAACCCCCATTTGCCCGGATTTTTTTATCATGACCTGTGCCTTCTCAGTATCGGAGGACACATCTATATCTTCGAATTGGATATTACTATCCTTCAGGAATTGTTTAGTGCGGATACAAAATGGGCATGTAGGGGTGCTGTAGACTATCACACTTTTAGCCATAAAGACCTCCTTATTCGATTTTGTTCTTAAGATCCGCTATGCCATCTATGATATAATCGGGCTTTAGCCTGCCAAGGTCCCGGATAGCACCGAGGCCGTAAGTAACAAAACAGGTCTTTATCCCGGCGTTCTTTCCCGTCCGGACATCTATGGCCATATCGCCTACTATCATTATCTTCGTCTTAGGTACATTAAGGCGCGATATGACCTTTGTAATGACGCAGGCGGATGGCTTTAAGCAGCCTTCGTCATCGCCTCCTATGATACTTTCGAAATACCCCCTTAACCCAAGCCCTTTAAGGGCAACATCTGCAAATCTGGCGTACCTGTTAGTGACTATGAATTTACGTTTGTTTTTAAAATGATCGAGCGTCGATACTACATACGGATAGACCTTTGCTTCATCTATCGGATGGGCCTCGTAACGCTGGGCAAATAGTTTCACAGCCCGGTCCATTAGGGGCTCGTACTCTTCACCGAGCGACTGACGGATAAGGTCTTTCACACCGGTGCCGATATACGATACTATCTCGCTAAAAGGTTTGGGCTTTAACTTAAGGCCCTTTAATGCAAAATTTACGGCATTAACGATATCCTTCCTCGCGTCGACGAGCGTGCCGTCGACGTCGAAGAAGATTACATCTATAGGTATTTTCATTTAACTTCTATTCTTTTGGAGCTTTCCCACAGGCCGTGTATGTTGCAATATGAAGCGGCCAGGATCGATCCGGGCTTGTCGGTCTTCATCGCAACCGTTACGGCAGAATGCGTAAATACCGTGCTTGTATTCGGCCCCTGGGCAGATTCACCATGGGCTGTGAATTCCGCGCGTGCTATCTGGTACGGGAACTTTTCCCCATCAGGTAGAAAATATAGCGATATCCACCTTATATGATGTTCTGTGGTGTTGGGATGGGCTATCTCCTTCCCAACGGTAAGAGTCACGTTGAAAAACCCTCCCTTGGCCGGATGGTCCGGAGCATCTATAACCGGCACATGTTTCTCCTGCTTCCAGTCGGCAGACTGAAAGACCTCTTTGAAGGCTGGCATGATTACCTCCTTTTTACTTCTTCTCCTTTAGATTCTCGAACTTCTCTTCGTGCCCTATCTCTTCACCCATTATGTGCACCGCAAGCTGATAGGTATCATGATCTTTACCGAACGTCTTTTTGGCGATCTTGTTATAAACCTCTATCGCGCCCGCTTCAGCCTCGGTAACGAGTTTTATGATCTCATCGTAATCGCATAGGTCCTTCATGACGCCGGGGTAAGGACTGTTCGCATTCTTTTCGATATTCGAGAGATTGTTCGTCGGAAGCCCGCCGAGCTCTATTATCCTCTCCGCAAGTTCCGTTGCGTGCTCAAGTTCATCCTTCGCGATATCATTAAGGAATTCGGCCATGTCTTCATAACCTTTTCCTTCAACCGCCTGCGCCATATACCACCACGCGTAATATGCTAGCCACTCATCACAATATGCCTTATTCAAATCCTTGATAAGGTCTTTCAGGTCCAAATCAACTATCTCTCTTGCTTTCTTTCCCATTTTACATTTCTCCTTTTCTATTTTTTAGGTTTCATCGGTTTATCGCAGCACACTATGTCACATTCGTCGACACATCCGCAGACATTATCTACCGTTACCGCAAGGCCGCACACGCGGCATTCGTATCTTTTCTTAGCCTTCTTCTTTGACACCGTCCTCTTTTTGGCCTTCTTAGCTTTCTTTACCATAAAATACCTCCCTTATTTTATCTTCTTCGCGAATTCAACGCCGAATTCGTAACACTTCTTCACCTCTGAATCATCGGGATGATACTTCACCGAAAATGAAGGCTGGGCAAGTTCTATTCCGGCTTCTCCTATAACCTTTTCGATCGCAGCCACGGCGCCCCCTGACCATCCGAAAGAACCGAACGCACAGGCCACCCTGTTCTTAGGCCTTAATCCTTTAAGAAATCCTAAAAACCCGGTAATATTCGGCAGCATATCGTTATCATGCGTTGATGACCCCAAAAGATACCCCTTTGCGTCGAGCATCTCTTTAACGATCTCCGTGGGGTCGGATTCCGCAACGTTAAATATCTTCACACTTATGCCTGAATCCGTCAATCCCTCACCCATAAGGCGCGCCATCTTCTCGGTCGCGCGCCACATCGTCTCATAGGCTATCACAACTTTCTTTTCGGTAGAGTTCTTCGCCCACTTAAGATATGCATCTATTATCTTGCCGGGGTTCTTGCGCCATATGATACCGTGGCTCGGCGCTATCATCTTTATGGGCACATTCATCTTTTGCACATCTTCGATCTTTTTCAGTATCAATGAACCGAGCGGCATAAGAATGTTGGCGTAATACTTCGCCGCTTCATCCATCAGAGCACACTGATCCGCTTCGTCGTCAAAACGTTCACTCGTCGCGTAGTGCTGGCCGAAAGCGTCATTAGGCAGGAGAAGCTCTTCCTCGCGGCAATAGGTGAACATGCTGTCAGGCCAGTGTATCATAGGCGCTTCTATAAAGGTGAGCGTTCTATTACCGAGCTTAAGCGTATCGCCCGTCTTCACTACCTGAAAATCCCAATTCTCATAATAATTTCTATAAAGGCCTTCTTTGCACTTCTGAGTGCCGAAAACCTTTGCCTTGGGGCAGAGTTTCATGACCGCCGGGAGCGCTCCGGAATGGTCGGTCTCCACATGGTTAGCGATCACATAATCTATCTTTTCGGGAGGCACTATAGCGCGGATCTTCTCTATAAGCTCTCCTGCGAACGGGCCGTATACCGTATCGACTAAAGCTATCTTCTCGTCAATTATGAGATAGGCGTTATAAGTAGTCCCGCGTTTTGTATTGTACGTATGGCCGTGGAAACTCCTCATGTTCCAATCCACCGCCCCTACCCAGTATATGCCCTTCTTTATCTCGAATGGCTTCATATATTCTTTTCTCCCTTTATGAATGTAGGCGCACTGGCCGGAGTCTTGCCGCGTTTTACCTGGTGGTAATACTCATACGTCATCGGCCTGCCGGATGAGACTATCCTGGAGCCCGTGACCTCTCCTAAAAAAAGCGTATGACTACCGCAATCGAAACTATTTACTACCTTCGCCTCTATATAACATAATGTATTTTCAAGCACCACGGGACAACCCGAAGGAAGTATTTCAAACTTCACATCCTTGAACTTACTCTCCGTCCTTCCGGTCTTGAATCCGAATTTTCCTATAAAGACGAAAGGCGTCTCTTCACTTAAGACAGAGACTGTGAAATGAGAACTCGATACTACATACTCATGCGTAAGGTTATTCTTATTTATACTTACGGCTATCGTCACCGGCTCGTTAGTTACCTGAAACACTGTATTGACTATCTGCCCATTCAGAGCTTCCCCTTTATTGGAGGATACAACATACATTCCGTAACCTATATTATGCAATGCGTTGGGATCCATACTCACCTTATTATACGGCGTCGTCGAGCACTTCTTTAATTTTAGGCCGCCTGTCTGTCATGCGGCAGCAGCTGGGTATCGCACCCGAAGCCCTGTCAGCCATTGTATCTCCGAAGGATGCCATCTCCTTTTTATAAAATACCCCGAGAGGTATAGCCGAATCTTTATTATAGTCCCACTCTCGGATCTTTGTAAGGGCCTTATCGTAATCTGCCGCATCATGGTCCTTCAGTTCGTAGGCGCGTTTATCATAATAGTCATACATATTATAATAGGTAACGCAGACCTGAAGGACATCCACTATCGAAAAACCTTTATGCAATATTGCTTCTTTGAATATCTTCTTCAAGAGAGGAAGGCCGTGAGATGTGCCGCGCGCTATGTAAGTGGCTCCGCTTGCGAGCATAAGCTCAAGCGGATTCAAGGGGCGCTCCTCTGTGCCATGCGGCGTGGAACGGCCCCTAAAGCCGACTGGTGAAGTAGGCGTATACTGCCCTGTAGTAAGCCCGTAAACGCGGTTATTATGTATTATCATCGTAATGTTAATATTGCGTTTGGCTGCGAATATAAGATGCTCAAGCCCCTCCCCGTACGCATCCCCGTCGCCTGCGTGGCCTATGACGGTAAGGGCCGGGTTCGCCAGCTTTATCGCTTCCGCCGGGGGAAGCACTCTTCCGTGGAGCGAATAAAAACTGTTCACATCCACATAATCTACTATCTTGGCATGGCACCCTATGCCGGAGACCATCACAACGTTCTCAAGCCCGAGCCCTTCATCATGCAATGAGCCAAGGGTAGATTTTATCGCGTTTAGTATCGCGAAATTGCCGCAACCAGGGCACCATGTGTTTATAGCTTTTGTTCCCAAGTCTTTCATTTGAAACTCGCCCCCACCTCTTCTTTAAGCCCTTCCAGAGAGAAGGGCCTCCCGTCATATTTAAGAATCTTTTTGTCTATCTTTATGCCGTTACTTGCGGCAAGCCTGGAAAGCTGTCCCGTCGCATTACTCTCTACTGATACTAACCTCTTGACCCCTTTGAGCGCGGCTTTAAGCAGAGGCACATCAAGCGGCATCATTACAAGGGGTTGCACAACCCGTAGCTTCATCTCTTTTGCAAGTTCTACACACACACCCTTATTGGATCCCCAGCACAGTATAGCCCTGGAAGATTTCTTATCGCCATAAACCCTTACCGGGCCATATCTCTTAAGCTCCTTTTCGATGTATGCCATTTTCTTAAGGCGCTTTTCCTGCATCTTTGTGGTGACGGCAGGGTCTTCGGTAGTTATACCGTATTCATCATGTTCGTAGCTATTGACCTTAACAACAATGCCGTTTTGCGGCGGGAAGGCAAGCGGCGAAACACCGGTCTTTGTATCGAGATATCTTTTATAAGGAGTGCTCCCCGTCCATAAAGGGCATATACCCTCTTCTACCTCATCTATCGAATCAATGTTAAAGCTGTAGGTACCTTCACCCATGTTCTTGTCGGAGAGTATTATCGCCGGTATCTGATACTTGGTGGCCATATTGAGCGCCACCTGCGCCGAATAGTATGCATCTTCCGCATCTCCCGGAGCAATAACAAGCCTCGAGAATTCCCCCTGGCCGGCGCTCATGACAAAATCCAGTTCCGTCTGTGCGCTGTAAGTGGGGAGTCCCGTGGACGGCCCCGGACGGGACCCAACGACTATGACTACGGGAAGCTCTGCCATACCGGCAAAACTCAAGCCCTCTGTCATAAGGCAAAAACCTCCCCCTGATGTGCCAACCGCTACTTTATCTCCGCAATAAGAGAACCCGAGCGCCATAAGCATTACGGCTATCTCGCTTTCGGGATGGATAACCTTCAGGGAAAACTTCTCCGCCTGAGCGGCAAGGAAATGCAATACCGGCGAGGTCGGTGTCATGGGGTAGGCTATGTAAGCGTTAAGGCCGGCTTTAACAAGGCCTAGAGCCAGCGCTTCATTGCCCGTAAGGAGAGGTAGGGCCTTCCTGTCTATCGGAACAATTTTTGTATTCTCGCTGGCCTCGCGGTACGAGCGCAGGGCAATCTTAAGATTAAGTTCGGTATCGCGCGAGGCTTCTTTCTTTATACAGCTTTCAAGCACCGGCCACGGAATGCCGGCTGTTTTGAATAAGGCACCGGATGCGCCTGAATTGCGCATAACCTCTGTGCCGTTCTCTTCTTTAACGATCTTCGTAAACGGTAGCCCGACAAGGGATACATTCTTAGGCAGGGCGGCTGGTCTTACTACATCAGAGTCATATATTACTACAGCTGCGTCGGAGAGTTTTTTCTTGTGCAGATCGAGAGTCTCCTGATCTAACGCGAGGAGGAAATCTATCCTGTCAAGGTGAGCTAAAACTTTGTCGCGGGATGCCCTTATTATAGAAAAGGTATGGCCTCCGCGTATTATCGAAGGATAATCACGATATACGTAGATCCTGTAACCGATCCTGTTGAGTACCCCGGCTATGATAAGGCTGGCTTTGTCTATGCCGAAGCCGGCCTTACCACCGATGAGGATGGAATAACTGTTAATGGCCGCACCTCACTTGCGCCGCTTTGTAAAACAGCGGGTCTGCATCGCTTATTTAGGAAATCGTTATAGCGGTTACCGGGCATTCGTCGGCAGCTTTCTTGCATGTCTCTTCCGCCGCTTTAGGAACTGCCTGTACAAAAGCAACTGCCTTATCGCCTTCCATGCGGAAGACTTCCTGGCACGTCGTTACGCATAAACCGCATCCTATACATGTATCTGCATCAACTATCGCCTTCAATTTTTCCTCCTTTTACTGGCTATTGTTTACGGCAAAAGGATCTCGAGCTCCAAAGGAGCGAGAGATCTCCTTTATACCTTTTCGAATTCGCTCTTCGGGGCGCCGCACTCCGGACATACCCATGTATCCGGTATCTCTAAAAACGGAGTCCCTGCGGGAACACCGTTATCCGGGTCTCCGTTAACCGGATCATATATATAACCACATACGACACATCTATATTTATCCATGTTTTCTCCTTTCGAAGCCATTCCAGGAAGTGTGATTATATCACACTTCACTATTTTAGACAATTCAAAACGGGCACGTCCCGCTTACGCATCCTCCTGAATATTCCGAGCCTGCGTTTATCATACCGCCCGGTGTTCTATGGCCTCTGCCCGGCCCATCCACAAAAGACAGCACCTGATCTTTTTTACTGCCGTACCTGTATATGGTTATGCCCTTAAGCCTTAAACGATACGCTTCCATATATACATTAGCCACATCGCCTGTCTTGGCGCCGGAAGGCATATTTATCGTCTTGGAGACAGAATTATCACAATGCCTCTGAAATGCCGCCTGGATCGATAAATGGTCTTTAGGTTTAATATCGAAGGCGGTAACAAACACTCTCTTTATATCATCGGATAGGTTCTTTACCGATCTCACGGAGCCTTTCTGCGATATCATCTCTATAAGGCGTTTATTGTAAAACCCTCTCTCCTTCACGGCATCCTCAAACGAGCGGTTCATTTCGAATAACCCGCGCCCCGATAGCACATTACGTATAAAGCTTATAGCGAATAACGGCTCTATGCCGCTTGAACATCCCGCTATTACACTTATAGTCCCTGTAGGCGCTATGGTATTAACGGTAGCGTTACGTAACCTCACACCCTTCTTCGCATAAACCGATTTACTAAAATTTTTGAATACGCCTCTCTCTTTTGCCAGTTCCGACGATGCCTTGAGCGATTCTCTCTTTATGAACTTCATAAGATCTTCGGCGAAAAGAGCGGCCCTCGGCGAATCATACGGTATGCCGAGGCTTATGAGCATATCGGCAAATCCCATGACGCCAAGCCCTATCTTCCTGTTAGCGAAAGTGATCTCCTTTATCTCCTTTAAGGGAAATTTATTCACTTCGATAACGTCATCGAGAAAGCGCACTCCCCATATTATATTGCGTCTTATCCTTTCCCAATCAGGGACAGAGCCCGATACCATCCTGGCAAGGTTTATAGACGCCAGATTACAGCTTTCGAAAGGAAGAAGAGGGAGTTCCCCGCAGGGGTTAGTGGCTTCTATTCGGCCCAGAAGCGGGGTGGGATTTTTCCTGTTAACCTCGTCTAAGAATATTAGCCCCGGATCGCCAGAAAGCCATGCGGATGCCACTATACGTGAAAAAAGATCGCGCGCTTTGATATCTCCCGAGCGCTTCCCGGTTCTTGGATTTATAAGCGAGTGATTACGGCCATGCTTAACTGCTTCCATGAAGCGGTCTGTAACGCCGACCGATAGATTGAAATTATTGAATTCTCCCGGCTTAACTTTGGATTCTACAAATTCCACTATATCCGGGTGATCGCACCTTAATACGCCCATATTTGCGCCCCGGCGCCTGCCCCCTTGCACTATCACGCCTGTAGCCGTATCGAATATCTTCATAAATGACACAGGCCCTGATGCGGCGCCTTTAGTTGAATAGACCAGATCATCTTTAGGCCTTAAGGAAGAGAAGCTAAAACCCGTTCCTCCTCCGGACTGATGGATACTGGCCATATTATTCAGTGAGCGGAATATACCTTTTATGGAATCTTCCACAGGCAGGACAAAACATGCGGAAAGCTGCCCAAGCGGCGTACCGGCGTTCATCAGGGTAGGTGAGTTCGGCATAAATTCTAAAGAGTGCATCATTCCGTAAAACCGTTCTTCGACTTCGATAGGATCGATGCGTTTCTTAAAATTCTTCTCTCCCGAAGCTACGTGGCGAGCGACGCGGCGGAACATCTCGTCGGGAGATTCGATGACCCGCCTCTCGTTATCTTTAAGCAGGTATCTTCGTTTAAGCACTTCTTTACTGTTTATGGTAAGCATTTTATCACGCGTTTATCTTATCTATTATGCCGGCCATTATGAAATCGTTGTCCGTAAGGCCTCCCGAAGCATGGGTTGTAAGGGTTATTCTGACTTTATTATAGGAGACGAGGATTGACGGATGATGACCCTCCTCTTCAGCGATGACCGAAACTGCATCAACGAAAGTTTTAGCGCACGAGAAGTCCTTGAACTTGAACTCTTTAACGATCTTCTTATCATCGACTATATCCCATCCCTTTACCGATGGGAGAAGGCCTAAAATCCTATCCTTGGAAAGAGGAGGCGTTCCTATTTCACACGGCACGCACCGCGTGTTCTTTCCCGCCCGAGGTTCGCTTTCAGGCATCTTTACCACCTCGGAAAGCGCTTTTACCGCGGCCTCATAATCAGGGGGGCTTGTAAGCTCATCTACAACCTGGACATATCTTATTATATCGTTTTTATCTATTATCATGACGCTTCGGGCAAGGAGGTTAAGCTCCCTTATAAGGAGGCCGTACTGGATACCAAATGAGGAGTATTTATAATCGGATAACACGAAATTCTTTATCTCGTGCTCCTGGCAAAACCTTGCCTGGGCAAAAGGGAGGTCTTTACTTATACCTATAACAACAACGTCGGGCGAGAATGAAGCTGAGCGCTTATTGAATTCCTTTACCTGGAGGTCGCAGACAGGCGTATCGAGCGACGGGAATGACGCAATTACCTTTATCTTACCTTTAAAATCATCGAGGCCTTTTTCGCTCATATCCTGCGCAGTTACTTTAAAATACGGGGCCGTCATGCCCGGATCCGCCTCACGCCCTATGAGCGTCATGGGGTTGCCTTTGAATTTCACCGTCTTTGCCATAATATCCTCTTTATAATTTCTTAAAAAGCGCTTGCGGCGTGCCGCGCTGAAGAAATAGCCTCTTCCAGTTTAACGGCGCCTATTTTAGGATCCATATCCATCGGCTGCGCGATGATAAAACTGATGTCCTTTATTCCGATAAATCCGAATGCGGTGCGCAAATACGGCTCCTGATAATCATAAGCCTTCATGGGGCTTCCGGCCCCATATTCACCGCCGCGGCTTGTTACAACTATCATCTTCTTATTCTTTGCCAAACCTTCCACCCCTGCCGCTGTATAACGAAATAAATATTTGGGCTGAAGGATTATGTCTATGTAATGCTTAAGCACATACGGTATGCTGAAATTCCACATTGGTGTAGATATAAGGTACCCATCTGCCGAAAGGAAGCGCTCGATCTCGCGCAGGACATTCTCCCAGGACGACTTGAGCTCTCCGGAAAGGTCTTTACCTCCCAAAAGCACGTATTTTCCTGAAACTATCTTTACGGTAAGGTCTTGAAGAGGTTCTTTGAAAAGGTTTATTTCTTCGATAATGCATGACGGGTATTTCTTTTTGAAATTCTCAAGGAAAGAGCGGGCGATTTTTAAGGTCCTCGAATCTTCGCCGCGCGGAGTAGCAATGATATGCAGAAGCTTATTCATGGCGCACCTCCTTCCAAGATAATTATATCATTATAATAATTTAATGTGTTAGCTTAAAATGTCCGACATTCTCTCTTTTAAAAGATGGGCAGTTTAGCGTCATGCCCGGGACGGACTACTGCAGCCCTCTTTACAATGGGCGACAGGCCTCAACATATACCTGATCGTGACTCTCATCGCGCACCTCCTTATTTTAATATCTCTTTCAAGTCCTTCTCTGGAGCCGTTATCAGTTTAAGGTCGAATTTATCCTGTAATACCTTAAAGACGTTTGGTGTTATAAACGCAGGGGGCGTCGGCCCGACGCGTATTCCTTTTATGTCTAGCGAAAGAAGCGTAAGAAGTATCGCAACGGCCTTCTGCTCGAACCATGAAAGCACCAGTGAAAGCGGAAGCTCATTCACCGAGCAGTTAAAGGCCTTCGCAAGCGCTAGCGCCACCTGTATTGCCGAATACGCGTTGTTGCACTGCCCTATGTCGATAAGACGAGGGATGCCGTCTATGGCGCCGAAATCGAGCTTATTGAATCGGTACTTACCGCATGCAAGCGTGAGAATCACGCAATCCGACGGAACTTTCTCGGCAAACTCGGTGTAGTAATTCCTCCCGGGTTTCGCTCCGTCACAACCGCCTATCAGGAAGAAATGCTTTATTTTACCCGCCTTGACGGCCGCTATTATTTTATCCGCGATACCCAGAATAGCCGTATGATGGAACCCTGTCAAAATCTTTTTGCCCGGCGATTCAGGAAGCGGCGGAAGTGATTTTGCCTTCTTTATCAGTTCCGAGAAATCCCTTCCCTTTATATGTTTTGCCCCGGCTATCCCCGTTATACCCACGGTAAAGAGCCTGTCGAGGTAAGTGTTGGCCGGCGGTATCAGCACGCAATTTGTCGTGGCAAGTATGGCTCCGCTGAAAGAAGCGAACTCTTTCTTCTGCTCCTGCCATGCACCGCCGTAATTTCCGGCGAGATGTTTAAATTTCTTTAATTCCGGATAACCATGAGCCGGCAGCATCTCGCTGTGAGTATAGATGTTTATTCCGGTGCCTTCCGTCTGTTTTAGCAACTCATAAAGGTCCAGGAGGTCATGCCCAGTAACTAGAATACCCGGCCCTTTCCTTGTTCCCGTATCTACTTCGGTAGGTACAGGATTACCAAATCTATCTGTATGGGCCTTATCCAGAAGCTCCATTACCCTGAGGTTTATCCTGCCGCACTTAAGCACAAGTTCAAGGTGGTCGGCCATATCGAAGCTTACATTCGTAACCGTTTTGAATAACGCCTCATGCATAAATGCGTCCACTTCCTCATCTCGTGCACCCAGTTCCCTGGCATGATAGGCATAAGCCGCTATACCTTTCAGCCCGAATAACAATATATCCTGAAGGCTCTGTATGTCCGGATCCTTCCCGCATACCCCAACTTTTGTGCACCCTGTACCCAGAGCTGTCTGCTCACACTGATAACAAAACATATCTCCCCTCCCGTTTTTTATTTTTTACTTTTGACATATTTACCATATTTCTCTTTTCCTATGCATTTCTCGGCATACTTGCACCAGTCAAGACAGCTCTGCCCGGAAGAGCGTATAACCGTTTGGCCGCACCTGTCGCATTTACCGGAAAACTCATCGCTCCACACTTCGGCATCGTTTCCGCATACGGCGCATTTTACTGTCTCCGGATAAGGTATTTTGAATTTTTGCGAACCCGGGCAGGCGAATATCATTACTTCCTCTCCCCATCTATCGTTATGGTTATATCTTCAAAAGGTATATTTTTCCCTGAAGATTTTATCGCATCCTTTATCGCCGGGACAAAACCAAAACAACACGGTACTTCCATGTGGGCATACGCAACCGAACGTATATTATTATTGGAAATAATCTCCGATAGTTTCTCTTTATAATATCCGATATCGTCCAGCTTGGGACATCCGACCAAAAGTATTTTTCCCTTAAGCAGATTTTCGTGGAAATCGGCATAAGCGAACGGCACGCAATCTGCCGCTATCAATAGATCGGCATTATTAAAATAGGGCGCATCAGGAGAAACCAACTTTATCTGGACCGGCCACTGCCTTAATTCAGAGTCGTGAGGCCCCGATGATTTTTCGTTTCTACCGGACCTCGCCTTCTTTGAAAGGTCCATCACGCGCGATCCGGGGCAACCGCCATGCTCATGAAAATGACCCACCTTCGCGGCATGAACTGCCTTCTCATCAAACGCCCCGGCTTCGCGTTCCTCAATAGATATGGCGCCTTCGGGGCAATGGCCGAGGCATGCGCCGAGGCCGTCACATAAAACATCACTCACCAGGCGCGCTTTCCCATCGATTATCTTGATGGCGCCTTCGGCACAATTCGGCACGCACAGGCCGCAACCGTTACATTTAGATTCATCTATTTTTATGATCTTTCTTTTTGACATAGACTTTACCCTCTTATAAGATCGGCTATAGTAACGGATTCGAGTTCCGACCGCGCAAAACGTTCTATCTTATCAATCTTCTTCTTTACAGGACAGGTTTTAATATTGGGGCATAGTTTTCTTTTAAAGAAACATTCGTTAAGCTTAAATGGGCCCTGGAATGCTTCGACTACGTCGAGAAGGCTCAGCCCTTCCGGCGGCGAAGCCAGAATAAACCCCCCGCCCTTCCCTCTATATGATATAAGAAGCCCTCTCTTATTGAGCGCCTGCAGGATCTTCCTTAAGAACGGCCTCGGCATTTTAAGCTTCTTTATGAGGTAATCAACTGTGACTACCCCGCCTTTACTTTCGGCCGCTATGGCCAATACCGCCCTTATCGCGTAATCGCTGTTCCGTGTTATCAATTTCATATTTTAAAAGATACCATATTAGTATCATTTTGTCAAGTAAAAAAATAACGGCCGTGGTTTTACCCACCTGCCGTTATTTTTTACTTGATCCTGAGGCCATCAAGGGCGAAGGATCTTTTAATCGTTTCTTACAGCCCCTTCTTTATCATATACTCGATGAGGTCAACTACGCGAGAAGAATATCCCCATTCGTTATCATACCATGCGATCACCTTTGCAAGGTTACCGCCGATAACTTTGGTGAGCTTCGAGTCGACCGTTGACGACGCCGGGTAGTGGTTAAAATCTACGGAGACAACGTCCTCATCTGTATAATCGAGTATCCCCTTCATCTTACCATCCGAAGCGGCCTTTAAGGCCTTATTAATATCTTCGGCCGTCGCGTCTTTCTTAAGCGTGCATGTTAGGTCAACCACCGAAACGTTCGGTATCGGTACTCTTACCGCGAAACCATCGAGCTTGCCTTTAAGCTCCGGTATAACAAGCGATATGGCTTTTGCAGCACCCGTCGATGTCGGTATCATGGAAACTGCTGCCGCGCGTGCACGTCTCGGATCCGAATGAGGCAGGTCCTGCACACGCTGGTCATTCGTATAAGCATGTATCGTCGTCATAAGCCCCTTCTCGATTCCAAAAGTATCATTTATGACTTTCGCTACAGGCCCGAGGCAGTTCGTGGTGCATGACGCATTAGACACTACCGAGTGGTTCTTGGGGTCATATTTATCTTCATTGACGCCCATGACTATCGTGAGGTCTTCGCCTTCCGCAGGAGCGGATATTATGACCTTCTTCGCGCCGCCCTTTGTTATGTGGTTGACTGCGCCCTTTACCTCTTTACCCTTTTTGTTCACGCCGTCATTCTTAACGGTGAAAAGGCCTGTCGACTCTACTACTATATCGACACCGAGCGCTTTCCACGGCAATTCGCCGGGGTCCTTCTTCGCGAGAACCTTTATCTCTTTGCCGTTGACTATGATGGAATCCGTCCCTGCTTTTACGTTACCGCCCGGAAAACGTCCGTGCACCGAATCATATTTTAAAAGATGCGCAAGCGTCTTCGCATCGGTAATGTCGTTTACGGCGACGAGTTCCATCGACTTTGAATTCTTTTCCAGGATCGCCCTTCCGACCATCCTGCCAATCCTGCCAAAACCGTTTATTCCCACTTTCACTGCCATTTCCACTGCCCTTCCTTTCCTTTTACCCCTCTATGTTTACACTCAGAAGATTCTTTGCCGCAAGATATGGCGGGACCGGGTTTATATAAAATCCGCTCCCCC
>Ga0302251_1001125_pt1 | contig 18182 bp, 14 predicted proteins | sample AAG_RA_Gln_MG_FD_193534 | JGI IMG/M metagenome (GOLD analysis project Ga0302251, IMG submission 193534) | Enriched activated sludge microbial communities from anaerobic digester in WTTP, New Holstein, Wisconsin, United States - AAG_RA_Gln | ecosystem: Engineered > Bioreactor > Anaerobic >...
ATTAAATAACCGACCAAGGCTCCCATTCCCATATCTAAAACAAATTTTGGTATCAGCGTGGCGATACTGGATCCCTTGACAGTCAGCAAACCAATAAAACCAATAGTTAGAAACACAGCCATTGGATCATTGCTACCGGACTCAAATTCCAATAAGGGTTTTAGAGGCTTTTTAAGGCTTATGCGCTTGGATCTTAAGATAGCGAATACAGCGGCGGCGTCTGTCGAGGAAACTATCGAACCAAGAAGCATGGCCTGTAAAAATGAGAATTTCAATATATACATGGCGAAGAGCCCAGTGATAATCGCCGTGAGCAACACACCCAACGTTGACAGAATGACTCCCGGCCAAACGATTGATCTTGTGTCCTTCCAGTCTGTATCAAGACCGCCGGAAAAGATAATAAAAATTAGAGCCACTATACCGATGGACTTCGCTAGTTGAGCGTTATCGAAATAAATACCGCCCAACCCCTCTGATCCCGCGAGCATTCCAATGCCCAAGAACAGGAGCAAGACGGGTACGGCGAATTTATCAGAGAGTTTGCTTGAGACAACACTCACGAAAAGGAGAACCGCAACCCACAATAAGATAGTTTCAAATGCCATATTTTCTTCTCAATCGACACAAATGAAATGTCTTTCTTGAATCCCAGTTATACTTAAATCTTCCCACCAGAAATATCAAAAAACCGCTCAAAGAAGCGCGTTAATTTATCCAAAACGCTCTCGCGTTTTTTGGAGCGCTCTCCTCCGGGTGAAAAGCGCGACACCGGAGGTAAAACTTTAGCCAGAGCGGTGCCTGTGGTCGCAACACTGCCGTTACGAAACGCGTTCCGCACAAATTTATAGGTCTCGTCGTGGTCGAGATTTTCGTGCTTAATAATCGCTTCCAGCTCTTCAATCTTTTTCTTCTCCACATACTTCTGCCAGTCCTCATCTACCACCGAATGAGCATCAAGAGAAGCGATAAACTGGTTGATGAGGTCTTTTTTATTGCGCAGTTCAACGCTTGAGTCGATTGCCTTATTAATGTCTACGAGTAGTTCGCGGTTCTTGATGTGGTCTTCGTGGTATTTTTTGACAAGCCCCAAAATATAGTCAATATTGATCTCGATCTGTTTAATAAGCTCCATTTCAAACACGAGATCATCGTTAATATTTTCCTTTTCGCCTTCATCCACCTTGCGGAACTCGTTATAAAGGTCAATGTAAGCGCTGTGATAATCCTGAATATCCCGCTCGGTTAGAATTTCGTTGCCTTTAAATTCGTCAAAAGTAACCAAGATATTTCTCACGCGTAAGATCGCCCCATAGTGTCTTATGAAATCTTTTTGATTTTGTTCTCCTGTAATTCGCTCGCCAACAGGAAATTTCTCCAAAAGCTCCTTGATCAAACTGGCATAGCCGCGGATTTGCTTATCGCCGTCTTTGTAGCCGTTGTAGTACTCCTCATACGTCTTTAACAGCACAATTCCGCTGGCTTCCTTGTCACCAAAAAGGGCAATGGATTCATTGGTCGCTTTTTCCAGATTGCGGAAGCAAACAATGTTTCCGAATGTCTTGACGGTGTTTAAAATACGGTTGGTGCGCGAATACGCCTGCAAAAGCCCGTGCAAGCGCAGGTTTTTATCCACCCACAAGGTATTGAGCGTCGTCGCGTCAAAGCCGGTCAAGAACATATTGACCACCAGCAAAATATCCACCTCACGGTTCTTCACTCGCTCGCTGACATCTTTATAGTAATTCTGAAACTTATCGGAAGATGTATCATAGGACGTCCCAAACATGGCATTATAGTCTTTGATGGCGTTCTCAAGAAAATCCCTTGAGCTTTTATCCAGACCGCTCGTGTCTTCAGAGTTTTCGTCTGTAACGCCTTCAATTTCCTCCTCGTTTACGCCAAAGCTGTAAATAAGCGCGATTTTGAGTTTTTTATCGCTCGGTGCGTCTTTAAGCTGTCTTTGGAATTCAGCGTAGTATTTCTTGGCCGCATCAATCGAAGAAACAGCAAAAATGGAGTTGAATCCCGCCAGCCTGCGGTCCTTGAGTTTGTAAAAGCTGTTCCGTTTGGTTTTCTGATCAAAATGATCACGGATATATTGGACGATATTTGCCAAACGCGCGGGCGCGGCAAGCACTGCTTCGCGGTCGATATCACGGACTTTTTTATCTTCAATGTCTTCGGCTTCACGCACGGTGGAAATATAATCCACTTTAAACGGCAAAACGTTTCTATCGGCAATAGCGTCCACAATGGTGTAGGTGTGCAATTTATCACCAAAAGCCTGCGCGGTGGTCTTAAAATCTGGTCGGCCGCCAGCGGAAGCGTTCACGGCAAAGATCGGCGTACCGGTAAAACCGAAAAGATGATAATTCTTAAACGCTTTGGTAATCTCGGCGTGCATTTCGCCAAACTGGGAACGGTGGCATTCATCAAAGATCAGCACAATATGGCCATTAAAAATGGTGTGCCCTTGGTTGTGCCCGATAAACCGGTCGAGTTTTTGAATCGTGGTAATAATAATGCGTGCGTTTGCGTCTTCCAATTGGCGCTTTAATATCGCTGTGCTGGTGTTGCTGTTAGCCGCGCCTTTTTCAAACTTGTCGTATTCGCGCATGGTCTGATAATCAAGATCTTTGCGGTCAACCACAAAAAGCACTTTATCAACATAAGGAAGTTTACTCGCCAGTTGGGCGGTCTTAAAACTGGTCAAGGTTTTACCTGATCCGGTGGTATGCCAGATATACCCGCCAGCCTCCACGGTACCGAGTTTTTTATAGTTAGTGCTGATTTCGATTTTACTTAGTATTTTCTCAGTCGCCACGATTTGATAAGGCCGCATCGCCAAAAGCTGTTTGTCGGTGGTAAATACGCAGTAGCGGGTGAGGATATTGAGAAGCGCATGCTTGGCAAAAAAGGTTTTGGCAAAATCAACGAGATCCGTAATGGGCCTATTGGTTGCGTCCGCCCACCAGCTGGTAAACTCAAAACTATTGCTCGTGCGTTTGCCTTTTTTGACAGCGCCTTCATTTGATTCTCTGATATGTTCCGCACGGGTGGTGTTGCTGTAATACTTGGTGTGCGTGCCGTTAGAGATGACAAAAACTTGCACATACTCAAAAAGCCCCGAGCCAGCCCAAAAACTCTCGCGCTGATAGCGGTTGATCTGATTGAACGCTTCCTGAATCGCCACCCCGCGCCGTTTAAGCTCAATATGCACAAGCGGCAGGCCGTTGACCAGCACCGTCACATCGTAGCGGTTAGCTCTTTGGCCTTCTTCGGTGGTGTATTGGTTGATTACCTGCAAATTGTTTTCGTGGATTTTGTCTTTACATAGCAGATAGACATTTTTGACAGTGCCATCGTCGCACTTTAGATTTTTGATATAGTCTTCTTGAATAGTGGCTGTCTTATCGGCAATGCTTTGGTTTGGATTGGCGATCTCACCGGTAAAAAACCTTTCCCATTCGTTATCGGAAAAAGTAAAGCCGTTCAGTTTTTCCAATTGTCGGCGCAGGTTAAGCACCAGATCAGCTTCAGAGGTAATGGCCAGATACTCATACGCCTGTAATTTCAACTGCTCGATAAAGGCGCTCTCCAGCTCTGCCTCGCTCTGGTACGCCTTGGCGGTACGGTACGCAGGCGTATATTCCGCCACCACCGTGCTTTGGGTATTTTCCGCCACTAAATTGTATTTTTTATTGTTTGGCATATTAGTTTTCTAATGGGCTAAAAGTAAGCAACTTGTCCCGATAGTATTCGTATTGTTTACGCCGGGCATTCAATTCCGCCGGTAAGCCGACTGAAATATCATTCACCAGCGCGTCGAATTTATCGAGAATAGCAACGATGCGTTTTTGTTCAGCGATTGGCGGAATGGGGATTTTGATTTTCTTCAGGTTGTCGTTATAAAGCCTCTGGATGGTTCCGCCTTCAGTTTTCCATTCAATAATTGCATACAGGTAATACAAGAATTTATTCAACACCTTGCTTTCATCATTATCAATCCAAATAATATTTGAATCTTGAAAATATGCTGGCTCACCGTTGTAAATTACACGCCGTCCGATTGTTCCAGAAGCTGACAAAAGTACATCACCCTTTTTAGGAAAAGAGAACTTTTTGCGATATTCATCAAAAATCTCTCGTGAGATAAAAGCATTTGGCTGTTTACCGAAAGTTCCGATTTTATAGAATGGAATATCGCCACTCGTTAATGTTTCGTTTTTAAATATTCGTTTGCACATTGATACTTTTCCTATTTCATTCAGCGTTACCCATCTTACTCTGTCTGTCTGTCTGTCTGTCTGTCTGTGAAAGTCAACAATTCAGTACGATAATGTTCGTATTGCTTCTTTCTTGCTTCTAGTTCTGCTTCTAGTTCTGCTTCTAGTTCTGCTTCTAGTTCTGTGAAGGTGTCCAGAATCTTCACAATCTCTTGCTGGATGGCTAAAGGCGGGATGGGGATTTTAAATTTGTCAGTATCTGGTATTGATAATTGAGGCATTTTTGACATTCTTTGCCCCACCGATTGAAAGTACGATTCTTTGCTTTTTAAATAATAATAAACGTACTTAATGTCAATGTTTGGATTAGTGCTATGGTATGACCAAAATTCATTTTTATGACTAAAAGGCTTGTTTATATATTCAAAGCCAATAATTCCACGTGACTTAACCACAACAGATTCTTTCTTGAGTACATCTTTTTCTGGAATATCGCCATAATTGACATAGGCAACTGTTTTACCACCGGCAAATATTTTTATCGGCGCACCCTCTTTATTGATTTTAGACATTTTTTGCGCGGTTATAGGGGTCCCTTTTGTCCTTTGCAAACACTCTCCCAACTCTTCAAACTCCACTCCTTTAGGGCAAAGCTCGGCGATCAGTTTTTCAATTTTATTCATAGGTTTAGTCATGGTGGCCCTCAATATCAGCAACTATCTTATCAATTGCCGTGCGTAGTTCGTTCTGACGGGCAACAATACCTTTTATATCGGCGTTAAGTTTTTTAATATCAACTACCTCGCGGGTGTCTTTTTGCGCCACATAGGTGGACACTGTGATGTTGTAGTCGTTTTCTTCTAATGTTTTATTGCTCACCAATTTGGCGAAGTGTGCCTTATCCGTGCGCTTGGTAAATGCCTCCATTATTTTGGCGCGGTTTTCATCGGTCAATTTATTTTTATTTCCTCCACGCACAAATTCAGCTGATGCATCTATAAAAAGGGCTTTATTGTCCTTCTTGCTTTTTTTAAGCACGATGATGCAAGTGGCGATGGTCGTGCCGAAGAAGAGATCCGGCGGAAGCTGAATCACAGTGTCAATGTAGTTATTATCTACGAGATATTTGCGGATTTTTTGCTCAGCGCCGCCACGGTAAAGCACTCCGGGAAATTCAACGATTGCCGCTGTGCCGCTGGTGGAAAGCCATGAAAGCATGTGCATGGTAAAGGCAAGGTCGGCCTTACTCTTGGGCGCCAATACTCCCGCCGGTGAAAAGCGCGGGTCATTGATAAGAAGCGTATTGCTATCGCCTTCCCATTTGATGGAATACGGCGGATTGGAAACGATGGCGTCAAACGGCTCATCATCCCAGTGCTTGGGGTCGGTAAGTGTATCGCCGTGGGCAACATCAAAGTGATTGTAGTTGATGTCATGTAAAAACATATTGATGCGACAGAGGTTGTAGGTAGTGAGATTGATCTCCTGCCCAAAGAATCCTATCCTTACATTTTCTTTACCGAGAATCTTTGCAAACTTCAAAAGAAGCGAACCGGAACCGCATGCCGGGTCATATACCTTGTTGACTTCTTTTTTCCCAACGGTCGCCAGACACGCCAAGAGTTCGCTTACTTCTTGCGGGGTAAAAAATTCTCCTCCGGACTTGCCCGCGTTGGAAGCGTACATGGTCATTAAAAACTCATAGGCGTCGCCAAAGGCGTCGATCGTATTGTCATAATAATTGCCCAACCGCAAGTCACCGATCGCCTCCAAGAGCTTCACCAGCTTTTGGTTTCTTTTTTCTACCGTATTGCCGAGTTTGTTAGAATTCACATCAAGATCATCAAACAAGCCTTTGAGATCATCCTCGCTGTCCGCGCCTTTGGCCGACTTTTCAATATTACGGAATACGCGGGAAAGCGTTTCGTTGAGGTTAGCGTCATGGCGCGCCTTGGCGCGGACATTGACAAAAAGCTCGCTCGGCAAGATATAGAACCCTTTTTCTTTTACCGTATCAGCACGGCCAAACTCCGCCTCTTTATTCAAAAGTTTGGCATAATCAAAGTCTTTCTTACCGCTACGCCGCTCGTCTTCATTGATATAGCTGGTGAGGTTCTCGCTGATGAAACGGTAAAAAAGCATCCCCAAAACATATTGTTTGAAGTCCCAGCCGTCCACGCTACCACGCAGATCGTTGGCGATCTGCCAGATAGCACGGTGCAATTCAGCGCGTTCCTGCTCTTTGGTCGTATTGTTATTATTTGCCATTGTTATTCTCCGAATCTGTCATCTACCGTTGGCCGCAACGTCCTGTTAATAGCACCACCGGCCAGGCCATTCTTGTTTACAAAAAGGGTATAAAACATTATAATATAAAAGATTAGCCATTACTATCAAAATTTGCCGTAAGCCACAGAAACCAATGAAGAACATAGCGACAAAAGATGATTTTGCATACTTCCATGACGATTACGAGAACTGTAATTTCTGCGCTCAGAAATACAAAGGATATAGCATCTTTGAGTTCTCGGGAGGCCAAAGCATTGATATTGAATTCTTCCCAAAAAAGATGGATGAATTGGGCATCGTTGTTGACGCAAAATACCGGCTAACTTATTTCGAAGCCAAGCATCCGAAAGCATTCAAGGATGAAGGCATCCCTGACGATATTCCATCATATGCTGATTATTTAAAATATGCGAATTTCATGCATGATAAAGATAAAAAAGGATGCCTTGCGCTTATCAATAAGAAGGTTGCCGCCAAGAAACGCGAAATCTTCCAGCTCAATACAATTCCTTTCAATAAAAAGTATCTTGATGATTGTATCGGCAACAAGCAAGAGCGGATCTACTTGGGACTACGAATACAGCTTGATGAAATAAGCGTCGCCAAGATAAACAAAGACGCTCCTCACGGCGCGGGGATTGATCCCTATAAGAATATTGCAGAAATTGATACAGAGACACGAAATGTCATTTACAGCCTAAAGCCGGAACGCATCCATCACATCCTTACCGCCTATCACACGCAAGAAACCTTCGATGAAGGTGACGTCGAAAACCTCCTTACAGGGTCAAAAGACTTCATCGAAGAAATCGACGAGGTTATTCATTACAAAGACTCAGATTTCATGAAACTCTTGAAAAAGATATCGCATCTCTGTTTCTTGTGGCGAGACAAACAAAAAGCGTCCCCGGAATTTATTAAAACGGCAAATGATTTCATCTTACTTAGACGCAAAATAGCCTATAACCCGGTAATCGAGTTTATTGGGTTATTCTTTGATGACTTGATCGATGATGTCATCACAAGCAACCAACTTATCAGATGTAACCATTGCCATTTATTAGCGACGTATTTCCGCAATAAGAAATTCTGCAGTAAAGCAACTGACGGCCGCAACTGCTTCGGAAGACACCACAGCAAACAAGATTACCTGCGCCACAAAGGCAAAAGACTGCCCGTAAAGCGGGCATGGATCAAGAAAGCCCGTCGGGAAATACCCGGGTACTAAACCCAACCCTACAGAAACACCTCGCCTCAGCAATTTTTCTTTATATAAAGAAAACCTCGAAAATCCAGCCGTTTATCAATCTACAACATTTCTAAAACTGCATTAAACTTAACTCTGTAAGCAGGTTTTACGGAGTTTTTTATTTTATGGCAATGTTTACCGCGCAGTTTAATGGGCAAGAGAAATGTTATCCAAACAAGCGATTGAAGAATTTCAGGACATCTACCTAAAAACCTACGGTAGAAAATTGTCCTTTGCGGAGGCCGCGGAGCAGGCGCATCAATTCCTACGGTTCTTCAAGTTTGTTATTGGGTACCCATTAGAACACCAGACAAAGGACGCTAAAGATGAGTGAACGACGCATCAGCAAGATCTATGACTACACGGATCCGGGCGGAGCTTTGCTTTTTCAGGTGGTGAGGTTTGAGCCAAAAGGTTTCGCGCAGAGGCGGCCACATAAAGACGGCTTTATCTGGGGCTTAGGCGAAGTAGAGCCGATCCTTTACCGCCTGCCGGAAGTAGCGCAGGCGATTGATGAGGGCAAAACTGTCTTTATTTGTGAGGGGGAAAAAGACGCGGACAATCTATCCGCGCTTGGCCTCTCTGCTACCACCTGCCCTATGGGTGCCGGAAAATGGCGAGACTCTTATACCGAATCGCTTAAAGATTGCCGTGAAGCCATCGTGATCGCGGATAAGGACGCCCCGGGCCGGGCACATGCCGCATCGGTAGCAAACTCTCTCTTTTCAGCAGGCATCCAGATAAAAATTGTAGAGGTCCCGGATATTGAAGGCGCGGCGATCAAGGATGTTTCAGACTGGCTGACCGCAGGCGGCACTTATGAGGCGCTTCTGGATCTCGTAAAAGAATGCCCTGAATGGATCCATGAACAAGGACAGGATAATTCGCAGGAATTGCAGGCACTTATTGATAAACATGGCGAACCGTATTATTTGAGCAAAGACGGCGCTGTGACAGCCATAAATCAGGGCTTTTGGGCAAGCCTGCATCAAGCTGAACATATTCAGCTATTCGAACCGGATGAGCGCGCCTTTTACCGCTACAACCCGGAGAACGGGCTTTATAGCATTATTTCAGAGGATGTTATTAAGCAGGAGATCGCAAGCCGCATTCTTGAGGTATCACGCCAGCAGGGGCTACCTTCACTTGAACGCAAACGCACCAACAGCACCCTGAATCACATCGTTGCCCAACTTAAAGGCATCAGCGAGAAGAAAAACGCTTTTAAAAGGGGTAATAAGTTTGTCCATCTGGCTAATGGCGTCATCGTGTTCAAGGAAACCGGCGAGGCTGATTTCTGCGCCTTCTCCCCGGACTTCTGTTCCCGCAATCAATGCCCGATACCGTTTAACGCCTCCGCGACTTGTGAGAGATTTTTTAACGAGCTTCTTTTTCCGGCAGTAACGCCTGAGGACGCAACACTGCTTCAAAAATACACCGGGCTTTGTTTATTAGGCAATAACCTCGTCCAGAAACTCCTCATCCTTGACGGCCAGCCGGGCCGAGGCAAGTCCACGCTAGCATTGATCATCCAGAGCCTTGTCGGGCAGGTGAATGTTACAGAGCTACGTACCCGGCATCTCAATGACCGCTTTGAATTGTTTCGTTACTTAAAGAAAAACCTGCTCGTGGGCGTGGACGTTCCGGGTCAATTTCTCTCCGAAAAGGGCGCATATGTTATCAAGGGGCTTGTCGGCGGCGACTGGTTTGACGCTGAGCAAAAATGCGGCACCGGCAGTTTCCCGTTTCAGGGTAATTTCTGCATCCTGATCACCTCCAATTCGCGCTTACAGGTGCGTCTCGACGGCGACACCGGCGCTTGGAAAAGGCGGCTTTTGATTATCCGCTTTGAAGCCCCGGCTCCGGCAAAAAAGATACCGGACTTTAAAGACGTTCTGATCCGTGAAGAAGGCAGTGGGATTCTTAACTGGGCTTTACAGGGACTGGGGATGCTTCTTAAAGACATCGAGGCGCATGGGGATATCCTTCTTACAGAAGCGCAGAGCAAGATCGTTGACGGCCTCTTGGCTGAGAGCGACAGCCTGCGGCATTTCTTAGAGGAAAACGTGGTGCAAGATGAATCTGCTGACCTTTCCACGACCGAGATCGTTGAGGCTTACGCGGAATATTGCCCCTTGAAAGGCTGGAACCCCAAACCAATTACAGTTATTCACCGGGAGCTGGAAAGTTTAATGCTGGAACTGTTTGGGACGTCAAAATCGCACTCGATCAAGCGGGATGACAAAAACACAAAAGGATTTCGCCGTGTGGCGTTCAAGGGTGAGGAAAAACGGCCATGGGATTAGACCTCAACCGATTAGAAAAGGTCAGACGCCGGGGATCTAACACGATAGCCCGGTGCCCTGCCTGCGCTGAGGCCGGAGGCGATCGTAAAGGCGAGCATCTTTTCATCAATAACAGCGGGCATTTTGGCTGCGTCCTCTATCCCGGGGCAGACGGGCAAACACACCGGCAACGGATATTTGAGCTGGCAGGGATAAAAGAAATGCCGGGCAAATGCTTTGAGGTCAGGAAGCCCCTCTCTGCATCCCCAGGGCCGGTAGTCATTCAAAATGATATTTTGGGACACTTGGGACACATTAATTCAACTCACGCCCGAAAGAGTTTGAATCTCTCTGTTATTAAGGACAATTCTCAAGAAGACTTAAAAGTTCCCGTCCCAAGCGACCCAGAACCTAACCCGGAACAACAGCACAAAGTCACCTTTACGCCAGAGGAAGAACGTCTGTTGGTTGGGATAGACGCTGAATCTCTGGAGAAAGTACGCATGATCAAGGATATCTTTAACGGAACCGTTGTCGCAGTTGATAATCCACCTATTAGGGAGGTATTAAGATGACCACAAAAAATCAGATCGAGGCAAACAAACAGAATGCTTTGGTTTCTACCGGGCCAGCCACTTCGGAGGGCAAGGCGATTGTCGCACAGAACGCGGTCAAGCATGGCATCTTCACCAAGGATCTGATCATCACGACCGGAGACGGCAAGGAAGATGAGCAGGAATACCGGGAGTTGCTGGACGGGCTTATTGTAAGCCTCAATCCCGTGGGCCAGATGGAATGCCTCTTGGTTGAAAAGATCTCGGTCGATTATTGGCGCTTACGCCGGGTATTACGCTTTGAGTCCGGCAGTATCCGCAAAGTTCTTGATATGGCCATCAGCGACTACTACAACAAGGCTGACTGGCAAGGCGTCAAGGAAAACAAGACCAACGACGAACTTGACGAGGAAATCGCCGAATACCGTGATAGGCAAGATAAACGGAGCCAGAAGCGTTTAGCCGAGCTCGAACAGGCAAAGCTCAAAAACCAATACGCTGAGGAGGTAACGATCAAGACTAACAGTTTGCCTGCCGGAGACGACTACGAGAAGGTCATTAAGTACGAGAAAGCTGTCCAGCGGTCGATATTGCAAAACCTTGCCCTGCTGAAACGCCTGCAAGCTATCCGAAGGGAGTAAAAATGGCTTTGTTTTGGCGAAAATACGTGTTTAAGCTTACGGGTCCTTGGAAGGGGGTGTCGGGTGCGGGTCAGGCGAGGCGCAGTCTGTCAGTGATTTAAAATTTTAAAATGTCATGTCATGGTCAAAAATAAAAAAGAATTCTTTTTTTGGGGAGGCTTTCGGTCGAATGCGAGTGATTAAACTACTTGAATTAAGCGGGGATAAATATTATAATGTTTTATAACGTTAAAGGAGAGAAACCTATGCCTGAATATCTTTCAATCTGTGAAGCGGCAGAACTGCTCAAGGTCACCAAGCAGACGTTGCGGAATTGGGATAAGCAAGGAAAGCTCAAGCCCCACCGTCATCCGCTCAACAATTACCGTCTGTATAAGAAGTCTGATATGGTCAAGCTCCTGAACAAAATTGAGAAGAAATGATCGCTAAACCTATTCGATATTTTCTTTACGCCCGTAAATCTTCTGAGAACGAAGACAAACAGGTTGCCTCCGTCCCCTCCCAGATCGAAGAGCTCAAGAAGCTTGCCCAGCAGATGAATTTAAACATCGTTGAGATCTTTACTGAAGAGAAGTCCGCTAAAGCACCCGGCAGACCGGTCTTTAGCCAGATGATCGAGGACATTCACAAAGGGCGCGCCGAAGGCATTGTTTGCTGGAAATTAGACCGTCTGGCGCGTAATCCTATTGACGGCGGCACGATCAGCTGGATGCTTCAGCAGGCCATCATCCGGCATATTCAGACATTTCAGCGCGGTTATCACCCGACGGATAACGTACTCATGATGAACCTTGAATTTGGAATGGCTAATCAGTTTATTCTTGATCTAAGCGTAAACACGAAGCGCGGACAACGGGCAAAGATTCAGGACGGATGGCTTCCGCACAAGCCGCCGGTCGGGTATGTCAACAATCTCTATAATCAACCGGACAAGCCGCCGATCTATCCGGACCCGTATTCTTTCCCGATCATGAAGAAGCTTTGGGCAATCCTTTTGGAAACACGCTGTTCCCTTGAAAAACTTTTTGATACCGCTCAAGAGATGGGCCTCAAGATGGACAGGGGCGTTAAAATCTCCCGCAATAACTTTTATCGGCTTTTCCGCAATCCTTTTTACTATGGGTCATTTCTCTGGAATGACGAGGTTTATCCGGGCAAGCATGAACCCATGATCGCGAGAACCGAATTTGATTTAGCACAACATATCATTAACGGCAGAAGTTTCCCCCGGGCCAAGACTCACGTCTTTGCTTTTACCGGGCTTATGCGTTGCGGAGAATGCGGGGCGTTTATTACGGCTGAAGAGAAAACGAAACACCAGAAAAACGGCAATACTCATCATTACACTTACTATCGTTGCACCCGCAGGATCAAACGGGACTGCGCTGAACCGCCTATCCGCTCGGACGAACTTGAAGAACAAATCCTTAATGTTTTAGGAAAAACTACCATCCCTCCGCAGTTTAAGGATTGGGCGATAAAACAGCTCAAGGAAGAGCATTCAAAAGAAAAGATTGACCGTGATGACATAACACAGGCGCACCGGCATAATCTTGACGCCTGCGTTAAGAAATTAGACGCGCTTTTTAATATGCGCTTAAACGAAGAGATCGGCCCGGAGGAATATGCCCGGAAGAAAGACGATCTGACGAAGGAAAAGCAGAAATATGAAGGATTGATTGCGGACACGCAAGACCGCATTGAAACATGGCTTAAGCGTGCTGAAGATATGTTTACTTTCGCCCAAACCGCCCAGAAACGGTTCGAAATGGGCACTTTGGAGGACAAACGGTATGTCCTCTCGTGTTTAGGTTCGAACCTCGTCCTAAGTGGCAAACAGCTTCGAATACAGGTCGATAAAACCCTCGCCCTCATCCAAGAGGTCGCCCCAGACGTACAAAGCCTCCACAACCGGTTAGAACCTGCGCAAGTCGCTGATTCTATTACAGATTGGGAGGCTTTATATGCTCAAAACAAAAAATGGGGTGGGTGACGGGACTTGAACCCGCGACATCTTGAGCCACAGTCAAGTGCTCTAACCAACTGAGCTACACCCACCATTATTTAGTTTACTGAATAAAAAGCGTTGCACAATAAATCTTAAAACAACCTTTAAAGCTTCACGTTGAACGTTATATTTTAGCAAATTATATACTTCTGTCAACGAGGCTTTTTAAATCCTTACTTCTGTTCCTCGCTATCGCTCCCCTTCACGTCTCCAGGTACAGGGAGGGTATAATCTTCTTTCTTTTCAGGGCTTTCTTTTTTAAACGGTTCGGTAAAAATTTTCTTAAGCCCCAGGCCGACACCTGCGGTACCCTCAAGCAAAGCCCGGGATACATCACTGGCGCTTTTAACAGTCCCCTGAATGATTTTCCCCGGGAGCATAATTACGTTTTCCGGTTTCAGCAGGCTGTCCCCTTTATGAGCAGACATCAATTTGTCTTCAAAAGCTGATTTGATATCGCAGAAATTAAGGCCGGGACAATCCATTTTTGTTTTGAAGGTAAAATTAAAAACAACTTTGCCGTTATTCATAGATTTAAACATGTTCAAAATTGTCTGGGCTATCTTTTCGGCTTTTTTCGGTTCCTGCTCCGGTGCACGCGGTTTAAAAGCTATTTCAGTCAATTCCAAGTGATTTTCGGCGGTCACATCGTTGTTAAGCCCGCGGATATGGCTGGTAAAATTAAGCTTCGCACGCTCAATACGGGAACCTTCCAGATCAACCCATTGCGCGTAATACGGATAAAACACAAGCCCGTCAAGCCCGGCAATCATTACTTCGGCAAGCATGTCTTTTTTGAATAGATTAATCCACCCCTCCGCCTTCATAGTCCCGGTTTCTTTGCCGCTTTCCCACGGAAGATCGCCCTTCAAATCAAAAGACGTGATAATCTGACTGCGAACAGGAAACATAAAATTCTGCACATTCAGGGAAATATTTTGGACAGTCAGCTTAAGAGGCTTATCCCCCAGCGTATAATCAGTGTAATAAATAATTCCTTCCGAGATAACCAGATGTTTTATAAAAACATGTTTGATCACCGGTTCTTTTTTCGGTTCTGCCGGGGTTTCATTTATTTCCTGTTCAGGTGTTGTTTTACTTGAAACCGATTTTGATTTACTCTCGGCAGATTTTTTCTCAACAAATTTATCCTGTTTCGGCTTCGCTTCCGGAATGGTAATAATAAATTCACCGCTTTCCACGGTTTTATTCTCTTCAGGCGGCACAATCTGAGTGCCTGCGGGCACAGCTGAAGAAACAGGATTAGGCGTGGCAGCGGTAGAAACAGGGTCAACAGGTTTAGCCGGAGTATTAGATACCTGGGCAGTAACTTCAGAGGTAAGCGGCTGTTCAGAGACACCGGCAGCCGGTTTACTTTCAGGCACAGGCGCTTCTTTTGGAAGAGCTTTTTTTTCTATATTGACGGTAAGCCGTTTAAAGCGTAATTCCGAAAGACTCAGGGTATTGGAAAAAATATCAATCCCGCCCCCACCGGCAAACACTTCTTGCGCTTTTATAAAGTTCCCTATTTTAATATCCCGGACAACAAGATTAAAAGGAAACGTGGAGTGCACAAAACCAACGGTAACTTTTTCCTGAAAAAGGTTTTCAAGTTTGGAGATTACCAGTGCTTTGCCTTTGATGTTAAGAAAAACGTGGACAGCAATAACATATATGACAAAAACAACCAATACTCCGATAAAAAAATTTCTCAGGGCTTTTATCATAAACGACCTGTCTGTTGAGAAAATGTATATGCGCCTGGCAGGAGTCGAACCTGCTACCCACTGCTTAGAAGGCAGTTGCTCTATCCGAGTGAGCTACAGGCGCATTATGCTTCAATATTTCTCTTAAAAACTCCTTACCCCATCCCGCTTTCAATTGTTTTTCTCTGAACCTCGCGGATATTCGGTCTTCAAACTTTTCAAAATAAAATACTTTCCATGGACGATGGAATTTAGTTGATTTAGTCTTACCTGCATTATGTTCATTTACGCGCTTATTAATATCGGTAGTCATTCCAACATATATTCTGTTCTTATTATCCGATATCATCGCATACACATAGTACATACTTAAGCAGTTGCTCCCTGCCTGCCGGCAGGCAGGTATCCGAGTGAGCTACAGGCGCATTAATTCAAAACATTTTAATAAAGAACATACTTCTTTAGCAGCCGTCCGCCTGTGTTTTAATGACGGACGCTCTATCACTACTTCTTTTTGGTCGGGAAGGGCGGACTTGAACCGCCGACCTCTTGCTCCCAAAGCAAGCGCTCTAGCCAAACTGAGCCACTTCCCGCACAAAGTGTTTAATTATATCAATTCTTTCTCGTGCGCTCAATATATTTCTCGATAACACTGCGGATTTTTTTCAACGCGCGGAAACGATGGCTCATTGAATGTTTTATTTCAGGGCCGAGTTCGGCGAATGTTTTACCATACGAGGGGATAACAAAAAGAGGATCATATCCGAAGCCAAATTCCCCTTTCTGTTCAACGCCTATCCTGCCCCGGCATTTCCCTTCGACAACTTTTATCAATCCGGAAGGACCGGCGATCGCTACAGCGCAGGAATAATGTGCTTTGCGCTCCTTCGCGGGTTTTCCTTCCAGCAATCTAAGCAGTTTACGGTTGTTTTTATTGTCGTCTTTATCTTTACCTGAAAACCGTGCGGAATAAACTCCGGGAGCGCCGCCAAGCGCCTGTACGCATAAACCCGAATCCTCTCCCATAGTCAGCTTCCCAGTAAACCGGGCAATTTTCATTGCTTTTATAATGGCATTTTCCTGGAAGGTTTTCCCGTTTTCAACAATCCGGGGAACATCAGGATAATCGGCAAGCGATAAAATAGTAAGACGCAGGCCTTTTAAAATTTCTTTTATTTCTTCAAGTTTTTTCTTGTTCTTTGTGGCAACAATAAGTTCCATATTTCAAGCATGTGATGTTAAAATCAGATACGCTGTGATTTTTTAAAGTACTCCTTCAAGAATCTTTCGCTGATACGCGACAAGCTCCTGTATCCCTTTTTTCCCTATATCCATTAAGGCATTCATTTGCTCGCCGCTGAACGGTTTCCGTTCCGCTGTTCCCTGAATCTCAATGAACTCTCCTGAGCCGGTCATCACGATATTCATATCCACTTCAGCGCGGGAATCTTCTTCATACGCCAAATCCAGCATTACCTGCCCTCCGACAACGCCAACGCTCGTGGCGGCGACAAAATCACGAAGAGGAATAGCAGAAATAACCTTGTCGCGCTTAAGTTTATTGAGCGCGTCAGCAAGAGCGATAAAACTACCGGTAATCGATGCTGTACGCGTGCCTCCGTCCCCCTGTATAACATCGCAGTCGATCCAGATTGTCCGCTCCCCTCCCAGCCTGTTCATATCGGTCACCGAACGAAGCGAACGGCCTACTAATCTCTGTATTTCATAGGTCCTTCCGGAATCCTTATTGCGCTGTATGCGGCTCTTACAGGAACGGGGAAGCATGCCATATTCAGCCGTAACCCATCCCTGCCCGGTGTTTTTCAGAAACATGGGAACCATTTCCTCCACCGATGCGGAACAAATCACTTTCGTATTCCCCATCTCAATAAGGCATGATCCTTCGGCGAATTTCAAATAATTACGCGTGATATTTAACTTTCTTAATTGGTCCTGAGCTCTTCCATCGATGCGAGACATTTTTTCACCTGTATTTTTTAGTTCTTCGCTCCCGGCTTTTGCTCTTAGTAACAATGTCTTTCTAAAAACTGCCAGCTAAGAACAAGAACTAATTACGCTGTACAAATCCTGTTTCTGCCTTCACTCTTTGCTTTATATAACGCCTTATCAACCTCAGAAATAAAATCAGCCTTGCTTAATCCTTTTTTATACGCGCCGACACCCCCGCTTAATGTAATGTTAAGGTTCAGTCCGTCTTCCGCTTCAGTTAACCCTTGAGTCTCGATAACTTTGCGGATTTTATCGGCTACGAATTGAGCGCCTTCAAGATCGGTATCGGGAAGAATGATCATAAACTCATCGCCCCCGTAACGGCAAATAATATCAACATGACGGGTATTTTCCCTCATGACCCGGGTAGCCTGTTTCAGAACTTTATCCCCGGCAGGATGTCCGTATTTATCATTACTCTGTTTGAAATGGTCTATATCAAACATGATCAGGCTCAACGCGTGCCCGTAACGTGAAGCACGCATGATTTCCTGGGTGAGATGCTCCTGGAAATAACGCTGATTGAACAGTTCCGTCAGAGGATCAGTAACAGCCAGCGCGCTTAACCGCTCGCACAGGCGTATATTTTCTATCTGCGCGATAGTCTGATGGGCAATCAGCGAAAGATACCTGAGATCATCCTCGGTAAAAACCTTTGTGGAAGCAAGCTTATCGGTAACATTCATTACCCCGATAACTTTCTGTTCAACTTTAAGCGGAATGGAAATAAACGACGTGGTCTTATATTTATCAGGATGTAAAAACTTTTCAAAACGGGGATCCTTCTCTACTTCATTCACAAGCAGGACTTCGCCTTCTTTTGCGACCCACCCGGCAATAGCTTCCCCGATCTTAACGCGTATCTCATTTTCATCGCGTATCAGGCCTTTCGACCCTTTAACAACAAGTTCTGACTTTTCCTCGTCAACCATCATCAGGGACGCTTTTTCAGCTTCCAGAAGCTGGATGACTTTTCCGGTAACGAAATCCGAAAGATCTTCTATGCTGAAGGTAGAAGAAATTTCATTATAAATATCCAAAATGATTTCCAGCTTGCCTTTTTCCCGTTCAAGCCGCTCAAGAAGTTCTTTGTTTTTAAATATAAGCGACTGTTTGTTTAATCCACGTTCAATTACAAGCTTCAAATGGTCAACATTAAAAGGTTTAATGATGTAGTCATACGCGCCCGCTTTTAACGCTTCAATAGCCGA
>Ga0302251_1001126_pt1 | contig 18181 bp, 10 predicted proteins | sample AAG_RA_Gln_MG_FD_193534 | JGI IMG/M metagenome (GOLD analysis project Ga0302251, IMG submission 193534) | Enriched activated sludge microbial communities from anaerobic digester in WTTP, New Holstein, Wisconsin, United States - AAG_RA_Gln | ecosystem: Engineered > Bioreactor > Anaerobic >...
GTTGCCGAGGACGGGGACCCAGTGTGCAGCGCGTCAGAGGTCGGCGCTTTAGGCAGAGAGTGGCTCGAGGACGAGGTAAGGCGCGCGCGCCTTGAGATAAGGCGCCGCAGAGAGGAGTATATGGGCGGCAGGCCGCCGCGCGCCATACGCGGAAAGATCGCCATCATAGCGGACGACGGTATCGCAACCGGTCTTACGATGATGGCGGCTATCGCCGATATCAGGCGAAGAGGGGCGGCCAAGGCCGTTGCGGCGATCCCTGTTGCACCGTACGAAACCGCAAAAGAGCTGGGCAGGATGGCGGACGAAGTCGCGGCCGTAGTCGTCGACCCTGCGTTCATGGGCGCGGTCGGCGCATACTACAGATCGTTCGAGCAGCTGGACGATTCGGACGTCAAAGCTGTCCTCGAGCGCGCCAAAAAGCGTGAATCGCGCTGATATAACAGCGCTTTGCGCTTATCGTTCAAAAGGGCCGAACTTATCCTCTATCCATAGGGATCTGAGTCCCATGCCGCACTCGCGGTAGAGAGCGGCCGATTTTTGAGCGTGTTCCGCCGCCGAGGCGCGGGATGTTGCTTTTGTCCTTTTCCCTTGGGCGGCTGTCTTTGACGCAAACCATGCCTTCGCCAGGTGCTGCGTCGCGGCCCACTCCTTCCTTGCCACGCCGCTTAAAAAGAGCTCGGCGCGCTTAAGCGCCGGTTCGGCTTCGCCGAGCCGGCCGCGCTCCGCGTCGGCTATCGCCTTCAGGCTGTAGAGCATCGAACCGCACCTGCCGCCGCGGCAGCCCTCAAAAAGCGACACGGCCTCGTCTATGTGTCTGTAAAGGAGCGGCATGTCCCCCATGTCAAGGCCGACGCCGGCGGCATGCATCTGAAAGTAGCTTCTCCCCCAGTAGAGGCCCATCTTTCCGCACGTGTCAACGCACTCCGTAAAATATGCGAGTGCTGTCGAGCTGTCGCCTTTCATTTGGAATATCTCGCCTATGTAGCATTTGGCGACCAGAACGCTCAGCGTATGGCTTTTGCCTGTGAGCCCGAGCCTTTCGAAGAGTTTTATGGAGTGGCTGAATATCTTCTCGCTCTCGTCGTACATCCCAAGCATCAGCTTAGCCATTCCGACAAACCTGACGCCCGTGGCCGCGTAGTGAGGCTTTCCGGCGAACGAGGCCAGCGCGATGAGCTCGCGCGCCGATGCGAGCAGCTTCGGTGCGTTCTCGGTCTGCAGGTTCATATAAGAGATATGTTTGAGGCAGTGTATATGTGTGTCGGTGAAGCCGTATTTTTTTGAGAGCCTTATCGCCTCGTCTATGTACACCATTCCGTTTTGATACTCGCCCCAGTTTATGCGGTAGCCTCCCGCAAGCTCGAAGCACGAGGCCTCGAGACCGGCAAGTTCCGACTCGCTTACGCTCTCGTTCGACCTGATCTCGTCAAGAAGCGACATTGCCTGCGATATTTTCCGCTCCGTCTCCTCCCTGTCGCTGAACGGCGTCGAACACGAGAGCAGCACCTTGTCCATAACAACCGGGAACAGGTCGTGGTTCAGCGTTATGTCAAATATAAGCTCCCTTATGTACTGTCTCAGCTGCATCGTTTTCTGTCCGGACTTTCGGTAATGGTGACGCAGCATCGCACCCAGGTTAGGATCCCAGCGAAACGGGGAGTACCTCTTAGCGAGCACTTCCGCCACCTTGCGGTGGAGCTCCTGCCTGTTGGAGAGCGAGACGGAGCCGTATATGCAGTCGCGCACCTTCACGTGGATGAAGTCCCACATGACGCGCCCCTCTTCCGCTCTTTCATTTATGAGCTCCCTCGTCAGCAGTTCCTCGGCCGCCGGAAGTATCTCGTCAAGCGGCCTGCCCACAGCCTCAGCCACCTGCGCGGGCTCGGCGCCGGCGGCGAACACGGCAAGCGCTGCCAATATGTTCTTCTGCAGGTCAAAGAGCTCTCCAATCCTTGCCATTATCAGCCCTCCGAGCCCGGTCGTCATGTCTGAGTCCGCGTTCTCGGCCGCGGCTCTGAGCATCTCGAAAAGCAGAAGCGGTATGCCCTCGCTTTCGCGGATGAAGCAGTCGTCCCCTTTCTGTATCAGCACATCGCGCGCGAGCATTTGCCTGCATATCTGTGATATCTCGTCGTCCCTCAGCGGTCCGAGCTTGAGGGAAGTTATCTTCCAGCGTGCGCGCGCGTTGAGGTTTTGCAGCATGGAGAGCGTTATTCTTGAAGACTCGGGCCTCCCGGACATTATGACGCCAAGCGGCGTCGACGCCGTGCTTATGAATGCGTTCAGCAGATCCAAAGACTGCACGTCAAACCAATGTATGTCCTCAAAGACAGCTATTATCCTTCTTTTCGCCGATATCTTCCGCAGCAGGCCGTCTATGATGCCGCTTATCACGATGGGGTTACGTTCCGTCATGAGAGAGATGTCCGCGTTATAGTTGAGGCGCCTGCCGCCCGCAAAGCCGGGGAATATGCCTGACAGCACGGACTGTTCGCGCGCGCCGGGCCTTATTCCCAGCTCTTCGAGGACCTTCGCTATCTGCGACACGACGCTGTTCCACGCCGAATAAGGATATCCCTCGCCAACGGCGCATGAGCGAGAAGAGAGGACCGTCACGCCGCTTCCCAAAAGGGAGATCGCTCTGTTTATGAGGGCCGTCTTGCCTATGCCGGCCTCGCCGTAAACGTATACGGCGGCCGGCCGCAGGTTTGAGTCGGCAAGCGAGTCAAGCAGCGAGGCAAGCTCCCTCCTGCGGCACAGGAACCTCTCGCCGGAACCCCTTGCCGGTCCGTTTTCCTGCGTGTCGGGCTCTTCGCTGAGCACCTTAGTAAAATAATCCCTGGCCCTCGCGGACGGCGACGCGCCAAGCTTCTCCGCAACCAGCGACGAGTACGACGCGAAGAGGGAGAGCGCCTTCGCGTGCTGTCCCATTACGCGATACGCCTCCATCAGCTCAAGCAGCGAATCCTCGTCATATGGGTCCGCCGCAAGCAGAGCCTCAAGCGACGCTATCAGCTCCTCACGCAGATTTTTTTCGTAGCAGCCGGCGATCCTGGCCCTAAGGCACGATATCACCCTGCGCCGCACGGAATGGCGCATCGCGGCCGCGTACTCCTCAAGCCTTTCCGAGCCGAACGCGCCGAAACCCGCAAGAGGCTCGTCCGCTATATTTTCAGGCAGCGGGAGCGAGGGATCCGCCGCCGCGGCAAGAGCCGACACATCGCTTGAGAAATCGCGAAGAAAGACGCTGTCCCTGTCCGCGGCGATGTGCCGCGGCATCGCCGCGCGTATCATATGGAGGGCGTTCCTTAAGTTCGCCGAAGCCCTGGACTCGATCATATCCGGCCAGAACATGGACTTAAGCTCGTCCCTCGTCACGGTTCCGCCAAGCGCCGCGCATATCACGATATCGCCGGCCTTCCGCAGCGGGAAGGTAAGCCGCGCTCCGTCCAGTTCTATGTAAGGGCTGCCAAGTAAATGCACGAAAAGTGACAAATCAAAACCTCCGGTCTCATTCGCATCGAAAAAAATCGTCCAGACATTGCGGTGCGCATCAAAGACACACAAAATGGCGTCAAAAAAACGTCAAAAAAATCCGAATAAACGGGACGCGCGCATCAGCCGCCGATTTTGACGGCCGTGTGATGCGCCGCGTATAAAATTATATTAGGCACAGGACTGTACAATTATACGTCAAATATGAGCCGGTACGACAGGAACAGAGGGGATAGAAGTGAAGATCGAAATCATAATAAACGGCAAATCGAGAAGCGCTGACGTGGACGCCGGGACAAGGCTCATCGACGTCCTGCGGAATGATTTTCGTCTGCTCAGCGTTAAGGAGGGCTGCGGCGCGGGAGAGTGCGGCGCCTGCACCGTGCTGCTGGACGGGATGGCCGTATGTTCGTGCGTTACGCCGGCAGTTCAGGCCGACGGACATGAAGTGACGACCGTCGAGGGCCTTGAGGAAAACGGCGAGCTCGACGTCATACAGCAGGCTTTCATAGACTGCGACGCGATTCAGTGCGGTTTCTGCACTCCCGGCATGATAATGTCGGCAAAGGGCCTCCTTCTGAAGAACCCCTCCCCCTCCAGGGAGGAGATAAAGAGCGCCCTTGCGGGCAACGTATGCCGCTGTACGGGCTATATAAAGATAACCGACGCGGTGGCGGAGGCGGCCGCGCGCATCGAAGGGAGGGCGAGGGATGACATCGCTGGCCGTTCCTGAAAGCTTAGACGAGCTTTTATCGCTGATCGAAGGGTGTCGGGGCCGCAGGATACATCTTCTAGCGGGGGGCACTGACTGGCTCATAACGCACCGCTCTTTCCATGACGAAGGTTCGGCCGTGCTCGACATGTCGCGCGTACAAGAGCTGCGCGGCATAAGGGTGTCGGGGGACGCCCTTATCATAGGATCAATGGAGACTATGAGCTCGATAGCCTCAAACTCAAACGCAACTCGCGCGGCAGCGGCTCTTTGCGACGCCGCCTCCGGGATGGGGTCAGTTCAGATAAGAAACAGAGCTACGATAGGCGGCAACGTTGCCAACGCGTCGTTTGCGGCCGACACGCCGTGCGCTCTGGCGTCACTGCGCGCGCAGGCGGTCATCGCCTCGCCGTCGTCGTCACGGACGATCCCCGTCGAAAACGTGCTGTCGCGCGTACCTGACAAAAACAGCCTGAATGAGGACGAAGTGATCACTTCCTTCGTAATACCGATAAAAGAGGGGTATGTATCGGCTTTCGGGAAGGTTGGCAGCCGCAGCGAGGTCAGCATAGCGAGGGTCAACATGGCTGTTTGCGCGCGATGCGACGACTTAGGACATTTCACCGACGCGCGCGTATACGTCGGCACGTTAGGCTCCGCCGCGCTTAGGTGTGAGGCCGCAGAAAAGGCGCTTGAGCTGCGTGAGGATGGCTTTCAAGGGTTAAGGAGAGCCCTGGTCGAATTTGTCGAATCTGCGATCCCCGGCAGGGCTTCCCTTCAGTATAAGAAGTCGGCTATACAGGGACTCGCGCTAGACGTGGCCGCAAAGCTCGCATCGAGGGCAAGGAGGGAGAACGCATGAAGGCGGAAAACGCGCCGGACAGCCGTTTCAAATACATCGGCAGGAGTGTTTTGCGCGGCGACGGCAGGGACAAGGTCAGAGGAAGATACCCGTACCTCGCGGACGAGACCTTCCCGGGAGCGCTTACGGGAGTGCTTCTTCTGAGCCCCCACGCAAACGCGCTTGTCAGGTCCATAGACGCCTCGGCGTGCGCGGATTGCGGGGCCATTGTGCTCACATGCTTTGACGCGCCGCAAAAGAAGTACAACAGCGGGGAGTGGTTCCCGGGCCATAACGACCACAGGGACGAGACAGTGCTCACGACTCACGCCAGGCACGTCGGCGACAGGATCGCGCTTGTGCTCGCGGAAAGCGAGGAAAAAGCCAGGCGCGCCAGGGACCTCATAAAGGTTGACTATGAGGTGCTGCAGCCCGTCATAGATCCGCTGACGGCGGCGTCCCGCGCGCAGATCCTCCATGAGGACGGCGTTTCGGAGTTTCCTGGGTCATTCGGCTACGGCGACACGGACGCTGCGTTTGAGAGGGCCGCCTACGTTGAGTCCGACACCGTCTCCACGCCCAAGATACACCACGCCGCAATGGAGACTCACTCGGTGCTTGCCGTTCCCCGCCCGGAAGGCGTGATAGAGGTGCACACGCCTTGCCAGATACTTTTCGGCGTGCAGCATTCGATAGCGCAGGTGCTGCCGCTGCCGCTTTCAAAGATACGCGTCGTCAAGGTCAACATGGGCGGCACCTTCGGAGGCAAGCAGGAAGTCGTGTTTGAGGTACTCTGCGCATGGGCCGCGTATAAGCTCGGGCGTCCCGTATTCATAAACACGAACAGGGAAGAGACCGTCACAGCCACGCGCACAAGGGCGGCTGTCACAGGAAAGGTCAGCACGGCTATAGACAGGGACGGCACCATTCTCGGAAGACGCTTCGACCTCATCGTTGACGCGGGCGCGTACCTCTCCGGCACGAAAAAGGTGATGATGGCCATGGGGAAGAAAACTTCGCGGCTCTACAGGATCCCGGCGCTTAGTTTCTCCGGAAGTGCGGTCAGGACTTCCACCACGCCGGCCGGAGCGTGCCGCGGATACGGGTCCCCGCAGATACACACAATAACAGAGATACATACGGATCTGCTATGCGCGCGGCTTGGCTTCGACCCGGTGGAGTTCAGGCTCAGGAACCTTATGCGTGAGTTCGATAACGATCCGGGCGGCGGCGCTAACATCGGCAAGGCGAGGATAGCGGAATGCCTGACGCGCGGCTGCGAGGCGTTCGAGTGGGAGAAACGCAGGACGCCGGTCCAAAAAGACGGCAGGTTCGCCACCGGCGCGGGCTTTGCGTGCTGCACCCACGGAAACGGATACTACGGCACACAGTACCACGATTACACGCAGATGTCGCTTAGGATATTGGAGGACGGCTCAGCGATACTGCGCGCTCCCATCCATGAGCTTGGAAGCGGCGCCACCACCGCGATGGCGCAAATAGTGGCCGAGGTCACTGGCATAGATCCGTCGGCCATAACCGTGACGGAGGGCGACACAAACTACACATCGTACGACATCGGATGCCAGGCAAGCAGGGTCGTATACGTCTGCGGCGAGTGCGCAAGGCGTGTCTCCGAGGCGGCCGTAAAGATGCTGTGCGACGAGGCGTCAAAGCTCTGGGGCGCGCCCGTGGCACTCGTCGGCGGCAAGCTCTCGTGCGAAGGCAAGACTATGGAGATGGGCGAAGCCGTGGCGGATCTGATGCGCAAAAACAGGGTATCGATCGAAGCGCACACAGAATACAGGCCCTGCTCCAATCCCGGGTCATACGCCGCACATTTCGCCCAGGTCACGGCGGACAAGCTCACCGGACTCGTTAAGGTCGACAGGTACCTGGCCGTCCACGACATAGGCCAGTGCATAAACCGCAGCTTTGTCGAAGGTCAGATATACGGCGGCGTACAGATGGGCATAGGCATGGCGCTGACGGAACAGCTCACATACGGTAAGGACGGCAGGCCGGAGGCCGTCAATTTTGACAAGTACCACATGATCAACGCGCCGGATATGCCGGACGTCGAAGTGCTTCTGATAGAGGACTGCGAGGAGGACGGCCCGTTCGGAGCCAAGAGCATAGGCGAGATATCGACAGTCCCTGTGTCGGCCGCCATAGTAAACGCGGTCAACAGGGCGCTTGGGACGTCAATGACGTCGCTGCCGCTAACGCCCGCCAAAATAACGGAGGCAATAGCCAAAGCGCAGGCGCGCTGAGCTTTTATAATCGGCATGTTCCGTCAAAACAGTGGCGGTCATAATACACAGCTTCATAAATTAAGCGAGGGGGAAAAGACGCAATGGCAAGTGAAACCAAAAAATCCGCAGCCGGCGGAAACAAGGGGATAAGGTGGGAGGTATTCCTGCCGGCCTACGCCGTCGTGGCTATAGCCGCGATCGTGGGCATAGTGAACAAAGACGCGCTTACGAAAGCCAGTAACTCTTTCTTCTTCTGGTCGCTCGACAGCTTCGGGTGGCTATATCAGATCTCGATCATGGCAAGCGTCGTGCTGGTTGTCATCGCCACTTTCTCAAAGCTCGGCAAGATGAGGATAGGCGGCCGCGACGCGAAGCCAAAGTATGGCTTCTGGACGTGGTTTGCCATGACGCTCACGGGCGGGATAGCCACGGGGATAGTCACATGGGGCGTCAACGAGCCTCTGATCTACTACGGAAACGTATGGGGCGAGCTCAATCAGCTCGGGATAACGGCCGGGACTCCTCAGGCCGCGATCTTCGCTATGGCCCGCTGTTTCTACAACTGGACGTTCGTCCCTTACGCGATATACGCGCTGTGCGGGCTGCTCGTGTCCTACATCTACTACCACAAGAAGGACAGTCTGACAGTAACGGCAACGCTAAAGCCGCTCTTCGGAGACCGCGTCGCGACCAGGGCGTCGTCCGCCGTCATAGACACGCTCTCCATGCTGGCGCTCACCATCGGCCTGGCGACCGGCCTTACGATGTGCATAACGCTTGTGATAGCGGGGCTTAAGGGCGCCTACGGCATACAGGAGAGCCTCCCTCTGTTCATAGGCCTGGGCGCGCTCATCATCTTCACTTTCACGTTCTCGTCATACGTTGGCCTCGACAAGGGGCTCAAGGTTATAGGAAATTTAAACGCCTGGTTCTACTACGCTATACTCGCGCTCCTTCTCCTGACCGGCCCGACGCTCTTCATTCTCCGCATCGGCACGGCCGGGCTTGCCGACTGGATGCACAACTTCTGGCTCTGGGGGCTTGACCCGATAGACATAGGCGGCGAAGCGCTGACGCGCTCCTGGACGCTGTTTGACTGGGCTTTCTGGGTGGGATACGCGCCCGTCACGGGGATATTCCTGGCGATACTCTCATACGGCAGGACCGTGCGCGAGTATATGATAGTCAACTGGATACTCCCGTCCGTGTTCGGCATCATATGGTTCTCGATATGGGGAGGCAGCGCCATCCACATGCAGATGACGCACGCAGCTGATTTGGTAGGCGCCATCAACAGCGGCGGCGCAGTCATGGCGCTTTGGGAATTTCTGAAGCATCTGCCGTTCGGCCTGGGGATCGTAGTCATCCCCGTCAACATACTCATAATACTGGTGTCGTTCATAACCTGCGCTGACGCTACGCTTACCAACATAGGCTCGATGTGCGTTAGGGACGTCCCGATAGGGACGGAGCCACCGGCTAAGCTTAAGGCCCTCTGGGGTGTATCGGTGGGTATAATAGCGATAATAATGGCGGCTTACGGCGGCGGGGCCCAGGGAGTCGACGGCGTCAAATCCCTTGCGGCCGCGGCAGGGTTCGTCGTTCTCTTCATATTCGCAATACAGGTCGTAGCCTTCCTGAAGGTGTTCTTCGTCGACAAGGTTGAGGAATAGACGGCGTTTCGTGAGAGGAATGAGGCAAACATGGAAAAAGTAGTGCTGACCGGCAATGACCTTGATCTGGACAAACTCTGGGCCATAGCAGTGAAAAGGGCTCCGGTTGAGATAGATCCCGAGGCGGACGCGCGGCTTGAGGCGTCAAGGAAGCTCGTCTACGACCTGGTAGACGAGGATGTCCCGGTCTACGGCTTCAACACCGGAGTCGGCTGGAACAAGGACCACAAAGTGGCCAAAGAGTTCTTCGAGGACTTCAACCGCAAGCTTATATACTCGCATTCGATAGGGATAGCGCCCGAGGCGTCAGAGGAAGAAGTGCGAGCCGCCATGGCTATAAGGCTCAACTGCCTTCTGCTGGGATGCACCGGCATTCAGCCCGCTATAGCGCGCCGCTACGCCGAGATGCTTAACGCGGGCATCCACCCCGTTGTCCCTGAAAGGGGCTCCGTTGGAGAGGGCGACATAGCGGTGCTCTCACACATAGGTCTTGCCATGATAGGAGAGGGCCCGGTCGATTTCGAAGGGGTCCGCATGCCGTCGATCGAGGCGCACAGGAAGGCTGGGCTGGAGCCCGTCGTGCTTGGGCCAAAGGACGGGCTTGCAATAGTGAGCAGCAACGCGTTCTCTGCCGGACAGGGTGCGCTCCTCTTAAAGCGGCTCAGCGACATGGCGGACATGGGGGACGCGGTATACGCGGCGTCGCTTGAGGGGATCAACGGCAACACATCTCCGCTTGACCCGTCCGGGCTCGCCGCGCGCAAGCTCAAAGGGCAGCAGGAAAGCGCGGCAAACGTAAGAAAACTTATAGAGGGGAGCTACATCTACGACCCCGACCCCAAGAAACCGGTACAGGATCCGCTCTGCTTCCGCGGAGGCGTCCATGTGAACGGCTCGCTGCGCGACGCGCTCGAGTACACGCGCGAACTTATGCTGATACAGATGAACAGCAGCGACGACAACCCGTGCGTCCTGGTAAACGAGAGGCGCATGATATCAGTCTCGAACTTCGAAACCACGTCGCTTGCCGCGGCGTTTGAGATGCTCGGCGTCGTGCTCTGCCATGTGTCGCGCATGTCCTGCTACAGGATGATAAAGATGTGCGACCCCGACATAACCGGGCTGTCCCGCTTCCTAAGCCACGACGGAGGCGAGTCGCACTGCTTCGGCGCGTTCCAGAAGTCTTACTCGATGCTTGACACTGAGATCCGCTTACTCTCAAATCCCTGCTCCGCGGACTTCATGCCGCTCGCGGGCGAGATAGAGGATCACGCGAACAACACGCCGCTGGCCGTGCAGAAGCTGCGCAGGGCAACAGACGACCTAGCGTACATATACGGCATGGAGATGATCCACGCGTGCCAGGCGATCGACCTGAGGATAAACAGGGGCAATATTCGCCTCGGCAAGGGGACAAAGCTCGCCTTCGACGCGTTCCGCAAATATGTGCCGCTCTATCGCAACGACAGGCCCATAGCTCCGGATATCGAGCGCGCGCACGATTTCATCAAAAGTGGCGAACTCTTAGGCATCACGGCACGCTGAATATATCGTCACTCAACAGGCCGACAGGACAGGCCGCGCTAAAATAGGCGCGGCCTGTCCTCTGTATCAAAACAAACGGCGCGGCAGAAAAAACCTTGCCCGCGCTATCGGCGGCGCATCACGCGTCTTTGCCGCCGCGGTTTTTCATAAAAGACGGGAGCGGGCTGTTCAGGACCACGATAGAAAGCACTATCAGCGCCGCGCCTATGGCGTTGTTAGCCGAAAAAGCCTCCTTGAATATCGCCGCGCTTATGAAAGTCGCCACCATGGGCTCGACGAACGTAAGCAGCGCCGCCTTGCCCGTGTCCATGTGCTTCAGCCCGTTAGTGTAGAGGATAAACGGCAGCATCGTCGACAGCAGGCCTAGCAGCAGCGCGTTAACAAGCGCGGCCTTGCCCTTTATCAGCGTATGCGTCAGCTCGGCCGGCGCGCAGAAAGGAAGCAGGGCCAGGGCAGCGAACAGAAAAGTGTACGTGATCGTGGTGAGCCAATCATATCTTCTCAGAATGTACCTTCCTATTATGCTGTAAAGCGCGTAGCAGAACCCGGAACAGATGCCGAAGGCAAGCGCCTGCGCCGAAACAGAAAGGCCCGGCGCCTCGCTTATGATTCCCGTAATGAACGTGCATCCGGTGAACGCAAACAGTATGGACGCCGCCTTGCGCGGCGTGAACTCCTCACGGAACAGAAGGCACGACATCAGCACTATGAAGCACGGGGAGGTATAAAGAAGCGTACAGGCCACGGAGAGCGTGCTGCGCTCTATGCAGGCGAAAAAACAGATATTGAAGAAAGCTATGCTGCAAACGCCGGTGCCCAAAAAGAGCCAGATGTCGCGCAGCCGTATCCGAAGGTGCTCCTTTCCCAAAGCTAGGCAGACCAAAAGAAGCGCCGCGGCCGCTATCACGCACCGTACCTCGGCTATCTGAAGCGGACCGAGCCCGGCGTCAGACAGCCCGCGCGAGAAAAAGCCTATCATGCCCCAGCACGAGGCGGCGGCGACCACAAGGCACGGAGCGAGGACATCCCAGCGTACGCGTTTCACAGTACAGCCTCCGCGCCGAAATTTATAAAAACCTCAGATTTGAAGCACAGCGATCGCATGACATCATCCTTCGCGAGTGAGATCCGGATATCTTACAGCAGAGCCATTCCGCGCGCAAACACATCTCACGCCGCGCCGGCTTTAAAAAAGTTCCCCGGGGCTAAAAACCCGGGGAACTTATGATATCCTGGTCGGGATGGTCGGATTCGAACCGACGACCCCCTGCTCCCAAAGCAGGTGCGCTAACCAGGCTGCGCTACATCCCGAAACTGCGATAGTATAACATAATTTTCGCGCGTTGTGGACAGAGATTGCGTCTCAATAATTATCGACAAGCGACACCTCGCGCACAGACAGGCCGTATAGCCCGGATACGGCGGCGTTAAGCTCCTTTTGGAGCGAGTCCGCGCGCGGGCGCGATTCGCGCAAAACACCTTCAGGCTGCGATGAGATCTCAAACAGCAGCCGGGCGCAGTCCTCGACAGTGCGGTAAAGCTCGCGCGCCGAGCCGCACGCGTCGGCTGACGGCACGGGAAACGACGCCAAAACCGGCGGCCTGAGCTCATAGTAGCCGTTTAAAAGCTTAGAGGGAGACTTTCTCCTGAAGAAGAAGTCGGCCACGCTCGAATTGAGCAGACCTAACAGGTAAAAGCTCGCGCACGGGACGACAACAGTCTTGTCGTTTGAGAGGATGCCGGCTTCCACAAGCGCGGCGGAGGATCTGCGGACTATCATCGGGCACACGATCTTCGGCGCTTCGAATTTGTCAATGTACGAGCAAGAGCGCAGCTCCCACCAGTAATCCCCTTTATCCCTGCGCCTGGCGGCCTTTTCGCTGTATTTGCCAAGGTGCGCCGCGATTTTGGGATAGGCCGACGAGAACCACTCCCACGGCTGCGTTTCGCCGCGCTTTGCGTCAGTGAGGCCCTTGGGTATGAATATCAGGCTCTTTCTCACATAGCGCGCGGCGTATCGTCTGACGTCCCTCCCTGTGTAAAACGGGCGCAGGACATCTTTGCTTTCGCCGCCCGCGCCAAGCTCGCGCGCGGTCTTTTCGTCCACGACAAACGCCTCGTTGAGCCCGGTCAGTATGCCGCGGCACAGGGAGGCGCCGGCGAACTCCTCAAGCGGCTTCCCCGCCGCTTCAATCTTTTTGACAAGCGTGCCTATGCCGTCGGGCTCGAAGACCCACTTGCCGCTCCCAAGCGCCGCGCGCGTAAAACGCACAGACCTCTCCTCTGAAAAATCGCAGAGGTTGCCATACCTCACGTCGTCAACGGCAGTCACACGCACGGAGCCGCATGGCGGCTCGTTCGCGGCGGTGACGACGCACATCGGGATAACTGTGCCGGCGACTGAGCCTATGTCGCCATAGTCGACTATATCCGTGACGTTTCGCTCCGACAGGAAAGCGCGCAGCTTAGCACCGTAATCGGACCTCATCCACCTGTTTGACATAAGCAGAGAGACGACGCCCCCATGTTCTGCGCACGAGAACGCCCTCTCGGCATAGTAGCAGTAGAGGTCGGCGGCGGTGCCGTATGACGCGTAGCCCCTAAGCAGCTCCCTCGCCTCGGAGAACTGTTCGAGCCTTACGTGCGGCGGATTCGTGGCCACGATGTCAAAGCGCTCCTCTTTGAACAGATCGTCCGTGAGTATGCTGCCCCACGGCAGGCGGCCGTTGCCGTCGTATCTGGCGCCGAGCCTGACCGAAAGCTCCGCCTTGAGAGCCTCGATGGCGCCGGCGTCGCAGTCGGTCGCGTACAGAGAATTTTTAATAAAGTGGGATAAAAACGTGTTTTCGCGGCGGTCAGAGGAGGAGAATATGCGGCAGACGCGGCGCCTGAGCGAGACCACGCTGTCGGCCATGCTCATGACCACACGGCCCGTGCCGGACGCTATGTCGCAGAACTTAAGATCGCCAAGCGCCCTGTCTATCTCCTTCGCCTTTGCGCGAATCAGGCTGTCGTCAAACAAAAGGCGTGAGGATGACATGTAGCCGCCGACCGCGTCAAGCGGTATGCCGCACTTCCTGCTCAGGTAGTGCTTTATGGCCGAGTCGCACATGTATTTGAGCATATCGTCAGGCATCGCAGGCTCGGATATGCGCGGGGACCTGATGAAGTAAAGGTTCGCGCCCTCGCCCGTCGAAGTTGTGAGAGCCACGAATGCGGCGTCGGCCGGCTCCTCGAACAGGTGGCGGCGCACAAACGCGACCGCCGGCTGCGAGGCGGCCTCTATGCCGACCCCTGCCTGCGTCTTGACAAGCAGCGCCTCGATGCGCGCGCGGCCGTCGGGCACACAGCTGCCTAAAAGCCTGTAAGAGGATATCGCGTCCTTGAACTCTTTCGGGATGCGCAAACCCGATCGTATCCACGAATCGGACTCGTCAAGGGACGGAAGCATGCCGCGCACATGCGCGACATACGCGTCGATCCTGAAGGATGGGGCTGAATCCCTTTCGTAGAGAACATCCGAAGCGCCTCTTAAGAACATTGGCAACACCCCTGACCGATTGTTATGGCATAATTATAGTTTAAGTATAGTTTAATATATGGATTTAAGGAAACATAGCAGTTCAAAAGGCAGCGGCGCGCAAAATGACATCCTCTGCCCGCTCCGTGGATGCGCGAACGAGAGCTTCCACGCGTGCAGGAAGATCGTCTTTTCGTCAAGCGGCGACTTCTTAGACGGCGCGTAGAGCCTGTCGCCCACAAGCGGGCAGTTTATAGCGCTCATGTGCACGCGCACCTGATGCGTCCTGCCGGTATGAAGCCGGCACATGACGAACGAGAAGCCGTTTCTGCTCCAAAGCACCCTGTAGTCTGTTCTGGCCTCCCTGCCGTCCTCTGTTACGGCCATCCTCAGCCTGTTGTACGGATCCCTGCCTATGGGATATCGTATCTCGCCTTCAGGCGCCGGCGGCGTGCCCCAGCACATGGCGAGGTACTCCTTTACCACCCTGCGCGACTTGAACTCCCTGAAAAGCCCCTCCTGCGCAAGTCCGCTCCTGGCGACCACCATGAGGCCGGACGTAGTGGCGTCAAGCCTGTGCACTATCCCGGGCCTCCTTACGCCGTTCAGTATCCCCATCTCGGGAAACCTGTAAAGGAGCCCGTGTACGAGCGTTCCCCTCCAATGTCCGGGAGCCGGGTGCACGACGAGGCCGGCCGGCTTGTTTACGACTATGATGTCGTCATCGCACCAGACCACGTCAAACGGGACGTCCTCGGGTTCAAGCTCGAGGGACTCGACGGGCGGCATGGACACTTCGACGGATTCTCCGGAAAAAACTTTGACGGACGGCTTCACGCGCCTATCCGGCGACAGCGAAACGCGTCCGTCCTTAACAAGCCTCTGCGCAAACCCCCTGCTCAGCCCAAGCTCGCGCGAGACCACGAAATCAAGCCTATGTCCTTCCATTTCGGCGGACACGGCGAACGATATATTCTGGGCCCCGCTATCCCCTTCGCTGCTCTTCGAGCACATCTCGGCAGCGGCGGCAAAGACCTTCTGCCGCGACCTCGGGGCGCCTCTTCCAGCAGCGCGGGCACTTCTCGTCCGAAGACCTGCTCACGCCTACCGTCAGCCCCGTCGTCTCGTCTTCATGGACGACTTCGGCACGCACATCGTCCACCGTCGAGCATGACGAGACTATCAGCACGTTTTCCCATGTCTCTTCGTCTATGAGGCCGGCGAGCTTAGCGTAACGTTCGCCCAGCTTTATCTGTACTTCGGCGTCAAGAGGATGCCCTATCACGCCGAGCCTGCGAGCGGCCTCAAGCCCTCGCAGCACGCCCTGCCTCGCGTCTATGACGCTGTCCCACAGGTCCTCTGTCGACGGGTCAACCCCTTCGTTTAAGACGCCGGGCCAGTCAGACAGGAATACGCTCTCCGGCAGCGACGGGTCCATCTCGCGCATGTTCTGCCATATCTCCTCCGCCGTGTAGGACAACACCGGCGACATCATCCTCGTGACTGCGCACAGCGTCTCCCACATCACGGTGCGTATGGAGCGGCGGACGCGCGCGTGCTCCGCATCAGCGTAAAGCTTGTCTTTGCTCACGTCTATATAGAACGAGCTCAGCTCATTGTCACAGAACTGATGTATAAGCGTCATCGGCTGATGGAATTCGTACTCGTCGAACCCGGCCGTCACGCGTGAGCGCAGCCTCTCGAGCTTCGTCAGGATGTAGCAGTCTATAGGAGAGAGGTCTGCGTGCGGCAGCGAGTCCGACGCGGGATCAAACCCTTTTAGGTTTGCCAGAAGGAAGCGCGCGGTGTTGCGTATTCGGCGATACAGCTCCACCAAGTTATCAAAGATCTCCTGCGATATGCGCACATCCCCTCTGTAGTCGGAGGACGCTACCCAGAGCCGCAGGATGTCGGCTCCGTTCTTGTCTATTATCTTTTCCGGCGTCATCGCGTTGCCGAGAGACTTGGACATCTTTCTGCCGTCCCCAGCCATGATGAAGCCGTGCGTGAGCACCATCCTGTAAGGCGCCTTGCCGCGCGTCGCGACGCTGTTGAGCAGCGACGTCTGGAACCATCCGCGGTGCTGGTCGCTGCCCTCGAGGTACATATCGGCAGGCCAGCGAAGGTCCTCCCAGTTCTCAAGAACAGCGGCGTGGCTTGAACCGGAGTCGAACCATACGTCCATTATGTCCGTATCCTTGCGAAGACGCCTGCCGCCGCACTTCGGGCAGAACGCAAGCTCGCCCGCAAGTTCCTCCGGCGTCATCGTCCACCAGCAGTTGCTGCCATAGGCGCGTATCTTTTCGGCGACCTTGAGTATCCTGTCCTTAGTCAGTATGACCTCGCCGCAGTCCTCGCAGTAAAAGGCCGGTATGGGCACGCCCCATGTTCTCTGCCGGCTTATGCACCAATCCGACCTGTCGCGTACCATGTTTGATATGCGCTCCTTGCCCCAGTCAGGTATCCATCTGACCTCGTCTATGCACTTAAGCGCCTGGTCCCTGAAATCCGCCACGGAGACGAACCACTGTTCGGTGGCGCGGAATATGACGGGCTTCTTGCAGCGCCAGCAGTGCGGATACGAGTGCGTTATCTTCTGCGCACCGAGAAGCCGCTTCGATTCCGACAGCATCTCGAAGATCTTCTTCTCACCCTCGGCAAGCGACATGCCGCCGAATATCGGAGTGTCTGCGTAGTAATGTCCGGTCTCGTCAACGGGGTTGTACACCTCGAGCCCGTAGCGGACGCCCGTCTCGTAGTCCTCGGTCCCGTGTCCCGGAGCCGTATGCACGCACCCTGTGCCTGACTCAAGCGTGACATACTCGGCCAAAACGATCGGGACCTCTCTGTCGTAGAACGGATGCCTCACCCTGCTGTTTTCAAGGTCAGCCCCCTTGCACTCAAAGAGCGGCTCCCCCAGCACAAGGCCTGTTGCCCTCTCGGTCTCGGCCTTAAGCCCCTGCGCTATGAGGTAATACTTATCGCCAACGCGGTAAACGGCGTAGTCAAAGCGCGGGTGCACCGCCACCGCCATTGAGGCCGGCAGCGTCCACGGCGTGGTCGTCCATATTATGACGTCGACGTCACGCCCTTTAAGCTCCGGGAACACATGTCCGGCATCAGTGAAGCTATAGGCCACGAAGATCGAAGGGGACACCTCGTCCGAGTACTCTATCTCCGCCGCCGCAAGCGCCGTCTGGCAGTCTGTGCACCAGTAGATCGCCTTGCGCCCCTTGTATACGTAACCCTTCTCCACCATGTCCGCGAAGCCCTCGATCTGAGTCGCCTCGTATGCAGGGACAAGCGTCATATATGGGTGATCCCAGTCCCCGATGACGCCGAGGCGCTTGAACTGCCCGGTCTGCACACCGGCGAAGCTTTTGGCGTATGCCGCGCACTTCTCGCGCAATTCGACAGGGTCTATCTCATCCCTGTCTATCCCCTGCTCCTTGAGCACCTTAAGCTCTATGGGGAGCCCGTGTGTGTCGTAGCCTGGGACGTAAGGCGCAAAATATCCGCGCTGCCACTTGTACTTCACGACGAAGTCCTTCAGGATCTTGTTCGTAGCCGTCCCTATATGGATGCTTGCGTTGGCGTACGGCGGCCCGTCGTGGAGGATGAACGAGGTCTTGCCCCTGTTTTTATCCTTAAGCTTCCCGTAAAGGTCGATGTCGTACCAGAACTTCAGTATCTCGGGTTCGCGCTGCGAGAGGTTTGCCCTCATAGGAAATGATGTCTGAGGCAGAAACAGCGTGTCTTTGTAGTCGTTTGCCATAAATGCGCCCTCCTGTGGATTGAATAGGCCCCGCTGTGGATCAAAAACTTCCTTATATATATGCGCGACAACGCGCAACCTCATTATTATAAGAGCCGATCGGCGCGGGCGCAAGTGCCGCCGGGCCAGCTGGACTTTTGGCACAGGTTTGCCTGCGTGGCATTAAATTAAATAGTTGACTTAGCAGGCGAATATCGTTAACATCATCATCAGTTTAAGTTTATACGAAGCTGAGGATCAGCTTCACAGCACAATATACTATAAGAGGAGAGATGAACCGATGAGATTAAGGCACATCGTTTTGCTGGCATGCATAGCGGCGCTTCTTTCTTTCGCCTCCTGCGCGGTTGCTGATGACGCCG
>Ga0302251_1001127_pt1 | contig 18178 bp, 14 predicted proteins | sample AAG_RA_Gln_MG_FD_193534 | JGI IMG/M metagenome (GOLD analysis project Ga0302251, IMG submission 193534) | Enriched activated sludge microbial communities from anaerobic digester in WTTP, New Holstein, Wisconsin, United States - AAG_RA_Gln | ecosystem: Engineered > Bioreactor > Anaerobic >...
CTATCATGGAGTGCTCGCCTATGCCGCGGTTGCCGTACGGAGAAATTTTCTCCGGAGTCTCTTCCCAGAACACGTCTATATTAAAAGGAACGTCGACAGAGGTCGCAATTTTGTAATCCGTAAAATCTGGGGTCAAAAGCTTGCCCTGCTCATTATAGTACATGCCCTCAAAAAGCCCCGCAGAAAGCCCTTGTATGGTTCCGCCTTCTATCTGACCGCGCACGTTAATCGGGCTTATCGCCTTACCGACGTCATATCCGGCCGCGATATTATTTACAGCTATCTCGCCTGTGACCGGGTCTACCTCCATATCGATACCCACTGCACCAACAGTGAAATGTACGACGCTCTTAGGCGACTGCCCCGTTTCGATATCCGGATACACTATGTCAGGAGGAGTGAACGTGCCTGTGCCTATAATGGGGCCTCCCTTCAAAATGCCGTCAGGCATTTTGAAGCCGTTCTGCACTTTTTCATCGATCGGGGAAACAAGGCCCTTAGCCGGGCATTTGACGAAGCCGTGATCCAGGACAAGATCATCGGGAGACACCTGCCAATATTCAGCAAATAGGGCAAGCAGCTTTTCCCTTGCTTCACAAGCCGCTTTCTTGACCGCCATGCCCATGATCCAACAGGATCTGCTGGCAACGGTTTGCCAATCATAGGGATGGCTGTTAGTATCAGGATAGAGGCAACGGATCTTATCCAGCGGTATGCCCAGCTCTTCGGACACCATCTGTGCATAAGCGGTGTACGCTCCCTGCCCCATATCCATCGTGGCGGCAAGCACCTCTACGGTCCCGTCTCCCAGTATTTTCACAACGGCGGAAGAGGATGAATCGGCCGGTATAGCGGGAGCCTTGATAGCCAACGCGAAGCCCTTGCCGCGGATCCATCCTGGCCTTACAGCATCTTCTTTCGTGTTTACATTGATTTTCTCTGAGACCTTGCGCACTATTTTATCTAACGCGTGGGCGTGCATCGGCATTCCAGTGCATGTGGGAAGCCCCTCCGAAAGAAGGTTCTTTAGCCTGAACTCTATCGGATCCATTCCTATTTTACGCGCCGCGATATCGATGACTACCTCCATCGCCCCCATAAGCTCAGGCAGCCCAAACCCCCTGTATGCCGTGCCAAACGGCTTGTTTGTGTAAACAGCATAGCTGTCAGTCCATACGTTCGGGATATAGTAACAGCCTGTTGAAGTATATCCCGCGCTTCTCACGGGGTTTGCTCCGTATTCGGCTGACGCGCCGGCGTCAAAGTAGAAAGTGTTTTTTATGCCCTGAATCTTGCCTTCCTTGTCTATGGCAAGCTTGATACGCGCTACGTAACCCTGCCTTACGCCGTTTGTCGTCAGGACCTCCTCCCGCGGCACAAAAAGCTTAACCGGGCGGCCGCGAAGGTCAGGGCTCATAGCGGCAGAGAGACACAGCGCCTCTATCGTCATCCCCGCCTTTCCGCCGAATCCCCCTCCGATGGGAGGAGCGATAACCCGTATCTTATTGAGCGGATAATCAAGGCCCTTAGCTAAAATATCACGTACTGCAAACGCGGACTGAGCCGCAGTCCATATCGTAAGCCTTCCGCTGACAGGGTCTTCTTGGCATACACAGCAATACGGCTCAAGAAACCCATGCGCTATCTGCGGGCAGTTGACCAGTTCCTCTATAACATACTCCGCCTTTTCGAAAGCCTCTTCAACGTTGCCTCTGCGGATTTTAAACCAGTTGCCGATATTTGTGCCGGGCTGAGGGGTGAGATAATCGACTTTTTTGTAGCTTCCAAGCTCGGGATGAACAAGAACTGAATTGTCCTGCACCGCTTTGACAGGATCAAAAACGGCTTCAAGCTCCTTATACTCTACTTTGACCTTGAGCGCGCCTTCCTCAGCCGCGTTCTCGGTCTCCGCCACCACAAGAGCGACCGGCTCCCCTAGGTAACGGACTTTTTCTATAGCCATAGGAGTGCGGTCCATAAGGTATAAACCAAAGTGATGGTTAAATTCACGGCCCGTTATGACCTTAACGACCCCACGCACCTTGAGGGCCTCTTCCGTTGAAATTGAGACGATCTCCGCGTGAGCCACTGTCGAATGAACTATTCTCGCGTATAAAAGATCGCTGCCAAAAGCCAGGTCGTCGGCAAACTCGAGAGTGCCGCTGACTTTTTCCTCGTCATATTTTCTTGTGGTCCACTTCCCAACGCCATTATCGGTAATTATGCGGCTCATATTCTCACTCCTTAGCAGAAAGAAGTTCAGCGGCCTTGCGAACGGCCCTGAAAATGCCTATGTACCCCGTACAGCGGCACAAATTCCCCGAAAGATAACTTTTTATCTCTTCATCGCTCGGAGACGGATTTTCCTTAAGCAATGCATAAACCGTCAACACCAGGCCTGGGGTGCAAAACCCGCACTGTATGGCTCCTTCAGATATAAAGGCTTGCTGTATCGGATGAAGCTCTCCGTTGGGACCGACAAGCCCCTCCGCGGTAACCACATCTTTGCCGTCAACTTCATATGCCAGAAGCATGCATGATTTCTGCGGGACCTCATTAACAAGGACAGTGCATGTTCCGCATTCGCCCTCCTCGCAGCCTCGCTTTACGGAAGTGACTCCGTGAGCGCGCAGCGCCCTAAGCAAGGTATCTCTCGGTTCAACCTCCCACGTCACATCATGACCGTTAAGATTGAATTGCATTTCAATTTTTTCGCTCATCGCTTCCACCTCACTGACAGCTTGCCGTACATATCGTTACAGCTCTTTTTACCAATTCTCCGACCTGGTCGCGGCGATATTCCATGCTGGCGCGCACGTCGCTGATAGGGCTTACGGCATTCATGGCTGCTTCAGCCACTTTCTCCAACAGCGCGGAGTCAGGTCTCTTCACGCCTTTCAGCATCTCCTCAGCGGCTTTTACACGCAGCACCCTGGGGGCAACAGCACCGCAAGCGATGCTGTACACGGGGCCACGCTCAATATCTCTAACGACGCACGCTACGCCTACCTGTGCCAGATCAAGAGCGTTTCTGCGCCCAAGTTTCAAATAGCAGCCGCTGAAGAGGCCGAGATGGGCCGGTACTTTTATATACACAACTATTTCGTTTTTTTTCAAAACTGTACGCCGCGGACCTACGATAAATTCTTCAAGCGGCACATCCGTCTCGCCTGAAGGACCCGCTATGTGAACAGATGCGTCATACGCCATCAAAGCGGGGATCATATCGCCGGAGGGCACCGCGGCGCAAACATTGCCAACAACCGTGGCTTTATTTCGTATCAGCTGATCCGAATGAGACAGACAAGCATCCTCTAACGCCGGGAAAAGCGCGTGCACTTGAGGCAGCTTAGCGACGCGGTTGACAGTAGCCAAAGCGCCGATGTACAGCCCGTCATCCGGTCTGTACTCAAGCATTGACAAACATGGAATCCCGGAAAGATCTACTACCGTTTGAGGATGTACGAGGAATTTATTCATCCAAGGGATAAGGTCCGTTCCCCCGGCTTTGAGCATAACAGGCCCGTCAGCGCCGTCGCTCAGCATAGATACGGCTTCTTCCAGCGTCACCGGCTGTTCCAACTTAAAAGGCAGCATGTTTATTCATCTCCTCAAAATTAGAAAATTGAAACACAAAATATATTAAAGTTATTATTAACAAAGAACGAGTGCCCAGGGAGGCTTCTTCGGCCCGCTATATCTTGCGCACACAGACAGAAAACTATTTTTTCGCATACCCTAATATTGCAAATATGCTGTCAACGACAAACAGACGCCGACATGCCAGCATGTCATAAAGTTTCAACAGTGAAGGAATTCCTTGAGTACAGTCCTATATACAACGCGAATATCTTTTGCAGCCTTCATTGTGGCCTATTCTGGCTGCGCATCCGATCAGATTGCTAATTTTCCGTTTATCCCTCCTGTAAAGCCAAGGGCGCGCGTCAAAAGCGTTTATTAACATTCAACAAAATTATTCGAAAAAGCACAAAGCGTCCCGGTGCGTTTTTAATATGCGCAAGATCGCATTTGTTAAAGCCATACCATGTATCTTCGATCATTACATTATCTCAGAAACATAAAAGTTACCATGGCAACGGTTAACATAAATATTCATTTTTATGCATCTCTGCTTACATGATCAACATATTAAAATTTTTGCTCTTCACTTTGATTGACTGTACATTATTAGCCCACATACGCCCAGGCGAGCATAGCGGCCGAGAAAAACTATGTTCCGTAAATTTTTCATCAAGCTGACAGACACACAGGCTATGGTTATAACAGAGGTTCAGCTACGGCAAAGTCCCTGGGGCAGTCAAAAGATTAATCTCATTGCGTTTGCGTGATTTCTCAATATAATATCCGAGGGTCAGTCCTAACTGATGGTGCGGCATATTAAGATTTACGCCCAGCAGCTGCTGCAGCTCTTCGATATAGTTGCGCACCGTGTTATAGTGCAGATGCAGCCACTCCGAACAAAGTTTCGCGTTGAAGTCCGCCTCTATCAGAACTACCGCCAGATCCTGCATGGAGACGCTTTTCTTCTTTTGTGACATGTTGATGATTGGTTCCCAGTATCGTTTCCAAACCCCGGTAGCCTCCGGAAGCCGTATGAGGCTGTCAAGCAACGCGTACAAAGACAGCTCGTCGTACTGATAGACCCCTGCGTGCAATGAGAAATTACGCGCCCAGTTAAGCGTTTGGCGCGCTTCACGATATGACCTTCCAATCCCTAAGGGGGAGTTTATAAGCCCGCCGAAAGCGACAAAGTATCCGGCCTCTCTCGCAAGGGACTCATATTCCGCATATTGAGAGGACTCCATATCCACTGATGGAACCAATCCGACCCAAATATTCCCCAGCTTATAGCTCAACGGCGTATATGGTTCCTGCCATACCAAAGCGGCGCTCTCGTCTATAGGGCTTATCATTACGATCCGTGAGATCTGCGGGATCTTAACTCCCATATCTTTGAGGTTAGCTTTGATCATTTCAAGATCGCTGTATACGTCAAGGCAAAGCCCCTCGAAAAAGCGCTCTCTCTTTGCCAGCTGCTTTGAAGATTGCACCGCGATCTCCAGTGCCTCCGTGCGAAGCATAGTCATCGCGCGGAGGACAAGCCTCTCCTGCCTGGCAGAAGGGGTCTGTTCCCCAGGAGCCAGGCGCATGCGCACGGTTATGGGAGTATCGGCTGTAATAGCATAGACCGCGTTCCAAACAGGCGGTTCCGTATTGCGAAGCTCTAGCGAACCTATGATTTGCCCATGCAGAGGAAGAGCCTTTTCCTCAAGCACAGGCACTTTAGGGAAAAAATTGTTTGTCTCACTGTCCTCTACTTTGCCGTTCGGAGCAAAGCAATGGTGCAGGTTCAACTGCTCCGAAGATATGAACAGCGGCCTCTGAAGCTGCTGAGCAAAACCTGACAGCAGCTCCTTGATATCAAACCCCTCTCCCCAGAAATTGCCGGTTGTATCGGAGCTTGGGTTCTGCGTATGCTGTTTTTCAAGCGCCAAATAGTTGTGGACTATTTCGATGACATCTGTCCAGCGGTAATTGAGCGGGATGCGGAAAAGAGGAAGCTTCAGCTCGTCGGCGACCTCCATTAGGTTTGACGGGAGCTGATGCAGATACCTGTCAAGTTTGATCCCGACAGCCGCCGTTCCCTTCTCGTTCGCTCTCCTCAGAAATGGGATGAAATCATCGGGAGCGTCTCTGAATATATATCCGCTGCCTATAAGAAATTCGCCGCCGCGCATCCACCTGTCCACGTCAGGCGCGTCAATCACAGACACGCCTGTGATCTCGCGGTTCAATCCGGCGCTGCCAGCCATAAATTCAAAGTCAGGAAAGAGGCGATGCTTCAAAAGATCTCCTGTTATCATATGATCACTCCCGCCTTCTAGCTCAGTTCAAAACACAAGCGACCGGCACCGTCGCATAACGCAGGTATGTATTATGGCGCAAAGCGACGTTTGGAACAAATACCCTTATATCACACAGGCTGGCTTTAATGTCAACTGTCAACGGCAATAACATACGCCATATGCTTCGTTTAATGACAAAAATTGTGAGAGCTGCAAGATCCGGCGCTTAAACAAACGGGGAGGACAATGCCTCCCCGCTCATTAATCAATTATTCTTCCGCAAAAGCTACGATGCGCGAGATGCAGGACTCTCCGCCTACCCAGCGCCACGGGAAACAGCCGATAGTCACGCGCTTGCCGAGGAGCTGGTCAATATCGCCGCCAAGACACTCGGCGTGGATGATGTTGTGCGGGAAGAGCTCTATATGCATCAACTGATAATCCTCGGGCGGGAAGAAATCGTCGAGCCCCTTGCCATATTTGGCTTTCAGGTATTTATCGCAATCGCTCGCCTGTTTGGGCATCCATTCGCGTATCTTGGTGTTCATGGGATGGTCCGCGGAGCCACAGTCAACTCCAAGCCACTTTATCTCCATCTCTTCGCACCATTTCGCAAACTCCATGGTGGGGCCGGGGTGCTTTACCATATAACGTATTTCATCGGCTTCTGGTTGATCATATCCATACTTGTGATAACCGGTGTTTATTATCAGGATATCTCCCTTGCGCACATCTGCACGCTCCATAATATCTTTCGACGTGTATATGCCATAGTCTTCGGCAATATCGGAAATATCAACCACAACACCCGGTCCAACGAGGTAATTCTTAAGATCGAGCGAAGCGATGTCTCCGCCGTGCGTACAGAAATGCAGCGGTCCGTCAAGATGAGTACCCACATGATTTGAGTGGGTCACAAGCTGGCCGTTAGCGCCGTTGGGCGCAAGACGCTTGAAAAACTTGACCTGCAGCGGTTCATAGGTAGGCCACGCCGGAGTCTTGTCGCTGAGCGGTATGGTAAGATCGTAGATTTTCAGTTTGTCCCAGTTCTTAAGCTCAAGATTGTTCGCCATTATAAATTACCTCCCGTTTGTTTTTATGATTTTCAACCCATTAATTGATGCCGACGCTTTTTCAATCTTCAAAATATTTCTCTATGAACGCTTCCGCTGCTTTGGCAAAAGCATCCAGGGGCATCCTCACGATACCCGCGCCAACCTGACCCCTGCCGGCCTCTTTGCAGGCCGCTCCGGTATCAAGGACCGGGGTTATCCCCGTCTCCGCGACTTTTAGAATATCAATGCCGGTCGGAGTACCCCTGAAATTGAACGCCGGAATAGTATATATATTGTTTTCGCCGATGGTTATCTCGTACATCTCCATTGTATAGTTGGCGGCGTCCTGGGCCGTACCGCCTACAAACTGGATTATCGCCGGGGCCGCCGCGAGGGCGAAGCCGCCAAGACCGCTTGTCTCCATAACGGCGCTGTCCCCTATGTCTCTGTTGACATCGTCTTTAGTAAACCCAGGGAACAAAAGCACGTCCGGCAATGCGGCCTGACATGTGAACCACTGGTCGCCGAGCCCTGAGACTTTGATACCGAACTCTGTCCCATTGCGCGCCATGGTAGTAACCATGCTTGCCCCCTCGACTCCGTGGGCCGCCTCAAGAGTGCATTTTCCGGCCGCCATCGCCAAATTTAAAAAGAAATGATCGTTTTTATCGATGAACCTTATGACTTCCGGCAACTGTTTGACATCAGGAACAGCCTCGATCATAGCTGGAATAATCGCTCTCAGGAAAAGAGACGTGCCCGCTTTGTTTCTGTTGTGAAGCTCGTCCCCCATATGCAGCGCCTGCGCTATGATTGACTTTATGTCAAGGCCGCCCAGCGTCTTGGCGATGTGCCTTATCCCATCCCTCAGGTTTGGATAAAGGACTTCCTCCATCCAGCGCAGCCTGTCTATGGTTTCCTGAGAAAAAGACCCCATGCGCAGGACCTGTCCAAGCCCCTCGTTCATGTTGACATATGACTTATTGCCATATGTTTTGTTTTCCACCACAAATACCGGCATAGACGGACTCGTCACCCCTGCCATTGGGCCTACCGCATGATGGTGGTGGCACGGATCGAACTTTATCTCGCCGCTCTTTGCCAGTTCTACAGCCTCTTCAGGCGTCTTTGCCCAGCCCTCGTACATACAGGCTCCCATGACGGCTCCGCGCATCGGACCCGACATATCCTCCCACTTAATCGGCGGACCAGCGTGTAAAATGGTCCTGCCCGTCATTCCCGGCACAGTATCCTTAGCTATGCCCATGTCCATCAGAACAGGCTGGCCTTTCAAAAGTATGTCCAAAGCTTTCTTGTTCGCCTCTTGAATATCGATCATATCTTTTTCTTACCTCCCTGTTGTAGTTTCCTCAGTTTATCCATCAAAGAAGCGCTCATCACCGGCGGTTTCCAATCAACGTGCACGGACGGCACTCCCTGCTTCTTTTGATCCTCGTGGAACGCCTCTATTCCAAAATTGATAACCTTGGGCCCCTCTTTTAATATTCGCAAACTCATGAGCGATCACCTCGCTAGTAAAAACGCGGCAAGGACGGATGCCTGCGCGTTGCTCTCACAGACAATAACCCCCGCGTCTTCAAGTATTTTTTTCTGCTTTTCAAAATCCTGAGGATCGTTGTCAAACCCGCAGATTGAGGCCACATAAGCGATCCTGCCGCCAGATTTTACGCGGGACGCCGTGACAGCCTCCGCTATAAGCGACGCCGGGTCTGGATTACAACCATAGCCGAGCACAACGTCGAACAGAATAACAGAGACTTCGGGGTCGGACGCTTCCGTAAGGAACCTTTCGCACCTGAACGTAAGGTCCATCATCGGATGCAGTCTGCCCTGCGTGAACTCGTCTTCGCCGTAGTCGATTATGCTGTGGGCTGTCGGCCTCAATGAGTTCTCAAGCTTTTTCTCTTTGGAAAACGGGGCGTTGCTCCACGTGTCTATGCCGTGCTTCGCGAGCACCAGCTGCGCCTCGTAACATAGAGTGCCGCCGGAGAATAGCCCTCTTATATACCCTTTGCGGAGGCCTATTTCTTCCGCTTTCTTCTTAAGGCGTTCTTCTTTGGCTTTCAATTCGATCCTGGCCGTTACCGGGTCTTCGCCTTTTGCCAGGGCTGCCGCGACACAGGCCGTCTCTTCAAGCTCGGAACATATATACACCGGGGGTTCGTCACATCTCGCCTGCCCGCCGATGAACCCGAAAACCGAAGGTTTGCCGGATCTTTTGACGAGATCCAATATCTTATCCTCAACCTCTTTTGCCGGAGGCTTGCCAACCACGACTAAAGTCCCTATTTCATCGTCCGAAAGCAACGCCTCGACTGCCGCAAGCGTAGTTATGCCGCCTACCTCCGTTTTAACGTCGCGGCCGCCCGTGCCTATTCCGTGTAAAGTTCCCACGCCGCGCCTCGCAAGCTGGACATGAACTTCCTGAAGCCCTGTTCCGGCCGCCGCCACAATGCCAACGGGCCCGACGGGACATGCATTCGCAAATCCCAGAGCTTTTCCGCGGATAATCACGGTGCCGCAGTCAGGTCCCATGACTAGCAGCCCTTTTTCCGATGCGGCTCTTTTCAGATCTATCTCTTTTTCGAGAGGGACATTGTCCGAGAAGAGCATTACGTTAAGCCCTTTGTCAATGCAATCCATGGCCAAATCGCCGGCATAACGTCCGGCTACTGATATGACAGCGATATTGGAGTCTTTTTGGACGGCAAGCGCTCCGTCAAGGCTCTTAGGGCGATAATCTCCGGCCGACGCCTCTTTTTTCCACGGCGGGCTCGCAATATACTCCTTGGCTGTCTTAAGAGCATTTTCAAGGATAGAACTGTCTTCGCCCATCACCGCGATTATCAGGTCATTTGGCGTTGCGTCTAATCCCTCGACATCAAATCCGCCCGATGCCAGAATGTTATAATTTGCCTCCGTCCCCATTACAAGCGAGGAGGAAGTCACCCCGGCAAGCTTGTTAAGCTCCTTTGCGACAAGCATCAATGTCACGCTGTCATAATAGGAACTTCTGATGATCTCTATACGCTGCACAAGCGTCACCCCCGTAAATGATTTCTATATGGCTGTTTCTAATACTCGCTTCTACAAAATTTCATCAGCCCCGAAGGCAAACCCCGCAAGCCAAGCCCGGCCCGAGGAATGTCCCCAATCCATGAGCCCGCGGGCGGCATCCAGGACTCTTTGTGCGTCATCGGCGGCAAGTGCGTCAAGAAGAGTTTTTCCTCTCTTCCATATCTTGCGGGCCAACAGATCGCAGTAAAAACCCTCGGCAAGCTTAGATGTGGAACCGCTGCTGTAACCGCTCCTAAAATCGGACACAACAGCGTCCTCGTGTTCAAAAAGCCTCAAATGCGCGGCGAGACGCCCATGAATGAAGTCGTCTCCCGCCGGCGTCAGACCCGGCCCCAGACCGATCAGCGGCTTCCAGTTCACGCCGTCCCACACATCAGCTAAAACGGCCAGATCGTCATCCGCCAAAAAACCTTGCCATTCTAAAATAAGCGGCAGCCATTCTTTACATATCCGGGCCACGGGCAGCGACGGATCATAGCCGACCTTAGCATCGTCCGCGGCGACAGAGATGAAACTTCCTTTCTCCGCCGCGGGAAGTGAATCCACCAAAGCGGTGCGGGACGAGAAATCTCCCGGTTCGGTTATCAGCGTGCAGCGCCGCCCCTCCGTATCCTCTATATTGACGGTCCGCCGATATACGGAGACCACATTGTATGTCTTTAGCGACTCATTCCAATCGGCGCTCACTGAAATCGGTTTTATCACCATGCCATACATACGGCTTAAATCACGCCTTCGCTCCTTAAAGCCCCAAGATCGCCTTTATCAAGCCCTAATAAACCGCAATATATCTCCTCATTATGCTGGCCCAAAATAGGGGCCGGGCATGATATACCCGCGGGAGTCATGGAAAACTTGATCGGCACGCCCGGCATTTTAAGTGGCCCCGCAAGAGGATTGTCGACCTCCACTATCATCTCGCGCGCCGCTACCTGCGGGTCTTTGACCACTTGTTCGATATTGTTTATCGGCCCGCACGGCACATCCACCGCCATTAACTCCTCCAGCCATTCCGCCGTGGTCTTCTTCGTCATGTGTTCCGTTAGGATTTCCTTGAGCAGGGGCCAGTTGTATATCCTGTTCGCGTTCGTATCGAAGCGGGGATCCTCTATATAGCCCTCCATCCCGATAACCTTACAGAGCCTGGCCCACAGCACGTTATTACCGGCCGCTATATTGATAAACCCGTCTTTCGTGCGTATGGTGGCGAAGGGACATATCGACGGATGATCGTTGCCTATGGGCTCGGGGGATTTGCCGCTCGTAACGTAACGGGCTACGGCGTTTTCAAGCGTCGCGACAAGGCAATCGAGCATAGCCACATCAACCATCTGGCCCAACCCCGTCTTATGGCGGTTTTCAAGCGCGGCTAATATCCCCACCACAGAGAATATGCCGGCCAACAAATCAGCTATTGAGCTTCCGACTTTTACAGGATGATCCTTGTCAAACCCTGTGATGCTCATTAAGCCGCCCATTCCCTGGACGATAAGGTCGTAAGCGGGACGTGAGCTGTACGGGCCGTACTGGCCAAATCCTGAGGACGCGGCGTAGATAAGCCTGGGATTAAGCTCCTTCAGAACCTCATAGTCAAGCCCAAGTTTTTTCATCGTCCCAGGTTTATAATTCTCAAGGACCACATCCGCTTTCGCCGCCAGTTTCTTGAATATTTCCTTGCCTTTTTCGTGCTTAAGATTAAGCGTAACACCGCGCTTGCTGCGGTTCAGGCTCATAAAATATGCGCTGTGTCCGTTCAAAAACGGCGTAAACTCACGCGCGTCGTCCCCCCCGGCAGGGTTTTCCACTTTTATAACGTCAGCGCCCATGTCGCCAAGCATCATCCCCGCAAAAGGGCCGGCTAAAACGCGGGTCAGGTCGAGGACGACTATACCTTCCAACGGCTTTTTCTCGCTAACATCTCCATCAATACGACATCCGCCCATTTTACTCACCTCTTGTACGGTATGCGCCTGGCAGGTTCAAACGCCGACCTGCCTTCTTGCAGGATCGTTCTATAAACGCCTATATTGCGGTCTTCAATGTGGTCAAATTCCATTTTCGCGCTGCTGTTGGGATAAATAGTCTTAATAGGTTCCGGGTCCAAACTTGCCCATACGTACTCCTCAGTTCCCCTCGCCTGAGCAAGTTTGACTCCCGTAGGACTTACTATCATTGAACCGCCGAAGCAATAGTCTCCGCTCGCGTCGTATCCTGCGACGTTAGACGCAACCATATAAACGTGATTGTCATATGCCCTGGCCCTGTTAGTCAGCTCCCAATGGTCAAACGTCCTGAAGAAAGCTGACGGACGCACCACAACCTCAGCGCCCATAAGCGCCGTGACCCTGACGAGTTCCGGAAAGTCACCGTCGTAACAGATCACTATGCCAATCTTCCCTATCTCGGTCTGAGCGCAAAAAGGATCGTTTCCCGGCGTCGTCCAGCCTGTACCGTTGGCCAAGCGTTCAGTCGGAAACGGGTGAGTCTTTTTGTACGCCCCGATAAAACCCTCTTTAGGTCCTATAAGCGCGGCGCTGTTCCAGATTATGCCGTCGGGCCCCTTCTCGTACGACGGGAAAATGATATAAGTTCCGTACTTCCGAGACCACACGGCGGCTTCTTCAGTCCAGACCCCAGGCATGGGCTCTATCGCTTCCCAAAGGCGTTCTTTTGGCACGGCCGGAGTGAATCCCGTAGTAAAACTCTCGGGAAGGACGACTAGTTCCGCCCCGCATGTCCCTACGCATTCCGCAATCATCGATTCGGCCTTTTTCATATTTGCATCGGCATTCATCGGAACCGGCGAAAATTGTAACGCCGCCGCTGTGAATCGTTTCATCCGCCTATCCTCCCAACAAAAAATTAAAAACCTTTTTTTGACAGCAAATATATCAACAAGACACAATTCAGCCTATTCAAAAAAAGATCGTTTATTTTTTTAATCTCAGACGATATTACTATTTCCAAAGCAATATCTTTATTACACCTAACATGCTAGCCCAAAATATCAGAAGTTACCATGTCAATGGTTGACATAAAAAAGCGTGCTTGAGCATCAGCGTTGACATTGTTTGCGCGCGACCTAAGCCGTGATACAGCAAGAGGCGCGGCTATTGCCGCGCCTCTTGCTGTATCACCTGTTTTGTCAATGGCGTTCTTTTATAACCTGTATTTGACTTGCAAATGAAAACCCGCCAGGGCTACTCATACTTCAATGCGTCGATTGGATTGAGCAGAGATGCCTTCCAGGCTGGGTAGTAGCCAAACCCTATGCCTACGAGGGCGGAGAAGACGAACGCCAGAAGGATTGAGCCGAGGGTGAATATGGGCGGAGCCGATGTGAACGAAGCAAGCATATAGCCCGCAAACACGCCCAGCAATATGCCGAGGGTGCCTCCTATCATAGACAGCACTACAGCCTCGATGAGAAACTGGAGGCGTATATCACGCACTTTTGCGCCAACCGCCATCCTGATGCCTATCTCCCTTGTCCTCTCCGTCACGGACACAAGCATTATGTTCATTATTCCTATGCCTCCGACTACCAGGGATATGAACGCTATCGAGCCAAGAAGCATAGACATTATCGTGGTGGTCTTGCGCCTAGCCTCAAGCATCTGGGATATGTTCCTGACGGCAAAGTCGTCAGGCTCGCCGGGCTTTATCTTGTGCAGCTCGCGCAGCAGCGATTCCGTCTCGTTCTGAATGTAAGAAAGAGCTGACATTGACACTCCTTTGATGAATATATTGCCTATGCGCCCAGGCGTGCTATACCTCACAAGCCGTCTCTGCGCCGACGTAAGCGGCACCAGGATGAAGTCGTCTTGGTCGTCTCCTGTGGCAGACTGTCCCTTTGAGCTAAACACTCCGACCACTGTGAAAGGCACTTTTTTTATCCTTATCGATTTTCCCAAGGGGTCTTCCCCCGGGAATAATTTTTCGACTATAGTGCTGCCGATGACGGCAACTTTGGTGGCCTGGCGCACATCGCTGTCGCTTATGTCTCTGCCCCTGTCGATCTCCCACTCCCTGACCTTTGAGAAAGACGGAGTGCTCCCCGTGATGCTTGTGCTCCAGTTGGTGTTTCCGTATATGACTGCGCCTGATGTGTTTATCATAGGCGCGACAGCCTCTATCCCCGAGACTTCCCGCTCTATCGCCTGCGCGTCGCTGTAAGTGAGGTAACGCATTATACCCGTGGTAGACACGGCGGATCTGTCGGGGAATACCACGATGAAATTGCTGCCGAAAGACGCTATCTGTTCGTCTATGCTCTTGTTCGCTCCAGCGCCGACTGCAAACGCGGCGATGACAGCGGCAACGCCTATGATGATGCCAAGCGCTGTCAGCATCGAGCGCGTTTTGTTCCGTTTGAGGGCCCTGCCAGCCGTGCGGCATATCTCGACAGTCGATATCATTGTCTGTGCCCCTTGCCGTTGAGCTCATCGCTCAGTATCATGCCGTCCCTGAAATGTACGATCCTCTTAGCGTACGCGGCCACGTCGGGTTCGTGTGTTACAAGTATTATCGTGATGCCGTTTTCTTCGTTAAGCCTTCTAAATAGGCTCATGATCTCATCGCTCGTCCTTGAATCGAGGTTTCCTGTGGGTTCGTCGGTCATCAAGATCGGCGCCATGTTTACTATTCCTCGCGCTATGGCGACCCTCTGCTGCTGCCCGCCGGAAAGCTGCGTCGGTTCGTGATAAAGCCTGTTGCCAAGCCCCATGTCTTCAAGAGCCGCCTTCGCTCGCCTGTGACGCTCTTTTCCGGGCACCCCGGCGTAGAGCAGAGGGAGCTCTACATTTTCAATGGCGCTCGTCTTAGCCAGAAGGTTGAACCCCTGGAAAACGAAACCTATCTTCCTGTTGCGTATCTCCGCCAAAGTATCGCCGTCAAGGGAACCTACGTCCTGTCCGTCCAGGATATATGTCCCTGATGTCGGTCTGTCAAGACAGCCCAAAATGTTCATCGTCGTCGATTTGCCCGACCCAGAAGGTCCCATCATAGCGACGAACTCTCCTTTTTCGACAGTGAAGTCTATCCCATGGAGTATCTCGACCTCTTCTTTACCGAGCATGAAGCTTTTTTTTATCTGTTTTAACTCCACCAGCGCCATCCTATTTATCCTCTTTTTCGAGCACTATCCCTGTTATTATGTCCTCGCCCTCGGTTACGCCGGATATTATCTCCGTGTTACGTCCGTCTGTTATGCCCTTCTTTACCTCGACCTTCACAGGTTTGTTCCTGTCCAGCTTATAAACCGCGGGGACCGCTATTTCCGCTATGTTCTGCTTGTTGTTCCTAGGCGGCTCCTGAGACGCCTTGATGTCGGACTCGTCCACTGGCTTGAAGCGAAAAGCGCTGTTAGGCACTATAACCACGTTTTTGCGCTCGTCTACTATCAAGGATACGTTAGCAGTCATGCCCGGCAAAAGGATGCCCTTTTCATTTGAAACCTTTGCCACGACAGTGTAGGTTACGACGTTATCTGATGTGGTGGCAGGCGCGAGGCGTATTTGGGTAACTCTCGCCTCAAACGATCTGTCAGGGTACGCGTCGACCGTGAACATTACCCTCTGCCCCTCCTTCACACCGCCTATGTCGGCCTCGTCGACGTCTATCTCCACCTGCATCTGAGTAAGGTCCTTGGCTATTTCGGCTATGCTTGGCGTCTCGTAGCTTGCGGCGACAGTCTGCCCCTTTTCGACGTTCTTGGCCACAACTACTCCGTTTATAGGCGAATATATCTTCGTATATCCGAGCGTTATCTCAGCCTTGGCAAGATCCGCCCTGCATCTGTTAACACTGGCGGCCGCCGCGTCTGCGCCGGCGCGGGCTACGAGCAGCGCCTTTTCATCGTCGTCAAGATCGGACTTCGCGACAAGGTCTTTGGCCGCCAGTATTCTCGTTCTCGCGAGCTTTTTCTGTGCGTTTGCCAAAACGGCCTTCGCGTTTGCAAGGTCCGCCAGCGCCGAGTTCAGATCCGCCCTGGCCGCCTGCACGCTCGCCGTCTGCGTTGAGGAATCCATCTCCGCTATGAGTTCGCCTTTTTTTACGGCGCTGTTATAGTCAATATAGACCTCCTCGATCGTCCCGGATATCTGGGTGCCTACGTCCACTGTCTCGACAGGATTCAGCTCTCCTGTCGCCGATATTATCGAACGCAGATCGGATCTCACCGCTTTCTTTGTCTGGTACTGTATATCGGACGTACGATGCCTCAAATACCAGTATCCCCCTGAGGAGGCAAGGATGATGACAATCATCGCTAATGCCGCGTTCCTAGCGCTAAAATATTTTGTTATGCCGCTAAGCTTCATGTTCAATTCAGCCCTCCGATAGCTTTTTCAAGATCAAGACGCGCCTTCTTGCAGTCGTAAAGCGATTGCACCGTGTTAGTCTGTGCGGATGCGAAGCTCTCAACGGCGTCTGATATCTCAAGACTGCTGCCTACGCCCGCCCTGTATCTTTCAAGAGCAAGATCCAGAGTCTCCTTGGCCTGCCGTTCGGCCTCGCGCGATGCCGCGAAAGACTCTTTTGCTTCAACCAAAGACTCATACGCTTTCCTCACCTCAAGGACAACGGAATTGTAAAGGCTTTTCATCTCCGCATCTGCCTGGGCAAGGTCAGCGGCCGCGCCCATGACCTTACTCTTCGTGAGCCCGCCGTCGCTTATCGGAATGCTGACTGACACCTTTGCCGTCCATTCGCCCGTATCCGCCGGGGCGGACCCATATAAGCTATATCCCGCAGATCCGGTCATATCAGGCATCAAACCCTTTTTTTGAAGCTCGAGATTCGCCTTGGCCGACTCAACCCTCTTACTTTGAGCGGTAAGTTCCGGCCTGTTCTCAGTAGCCCTTTTCACTGCGTCTTCAATTTTGATATTCCAGTCCGCGTAAGCAAGTTCGTCAGATATCTCGCTGATTTCAAGCATAGGCACGCCCATTGCCGATGCAAGCGCCGCCTTGCTCTGTTCTATGGCGGATACGCTCTTCACCAGTATGAGTTTGGCGTTGGCAAGGTCTGATTCCGCTTTTGTGACCTCTATTTTGGCCTTTGTACCGGCTTCATAATAAGACCTGGCCCAGTTAAGCCTTTTTTCATAGTTGGAATATCTTGTTTTGGCGATTTTATTGTCCCTGACCGATTTGCTCAGTGCGTAATATGAGTCCCTCACATCGGCTATTATCTGGTCGCGCACCTCCATGTAGTCCATCTCGGCGGCCGAAGCGGACAGCATGGCGCCGGATACGGACAGTTCGCGCCTGCCCCAGTCATATATGGACTGCTCTACGGCTACGTTGGTGTTGTACGTCCCGACATCGCTGTCGGTGTCGCTGCTGCCGCTTCTGGAGTAGCCTGTCCCGGCGCTTAACTGCGGACGCCCTCCCGACAGCGCTTCGCCCACATTGGCTTTTGCGGAGTCTACTTTGCTTTTGGCCGCAACCAGATCCGGATGTTTTTCAAGAGCCGTTTTTATACAATCCTCCAAAGTCAAACGCGCGGATGCGAAGGACGTCCCGGCAAGCAGCGTCTGAAGCAGCATCAAGGCTATTAAAACTCTCTTTCTCAAAGTCATGCCCCCGTTTTATTTCGCGGAATATAACGGTATTGTAACCGTAAAGATACTCCCCGCTCCAACTTTACTGTCTACGCGTATACTGCCGCCGTGCGCCTCTACGATGGCTTTCACTATGGCAAGTCCTATCCCCATACCGCCGCTCTTTCTTGCGCGAGATTCGTCAGTGCGATAGAAACGCTCAAATATGTAGGGAATGTCTTTCTGCGGTATGCCTATGCCCGTGTCAGACACGGATATCTCCGCGACTCGTTCAAGGCGTCTTAAGGAAACAGTCACCTTGCCGCCGGGATCCGTGTATCGCAAAGCGTTTGAAAGCAAATTCTCGACGGCCCTTCTCATTTTAGCCATGTCGGCGTTAACGTCGACATCAGGCTGGATGTCCCTTGTCAGGCTGACAGACTTATTGGCAAATAATGGATCAAAGGCAAGAGCTATGTTTTCAAGTTCCTCCGAAAGGTTCGCGGGCAAAAGCGATATACAGCCGTCCGCGCTTTCTACCGACATAAGGGTCTCAACTTCCGTTATCAATCCGGAGAGCCTGTCAATCTCGTCAACCGTCAATTTCACGCGTT
>Ga0302251_1001129_pt1 | contig 18124 bp, 12 predicted proteins | sample AAG_RA_Gln_MG_FD_193534 | JGI IMG/M metagenome (GOLD analysis project Ga0302251, IMG submission 193534) | Enriched activated sludge microbial communities from anaerobic digester in WTTP, New Holstein, Wisconsin, United States - AAG_RA_Gln | ecosystem: Engineered > Bioreactor > Anaerobic >...
CCCAAGAAACTACCCAAGAAAAAATCGTTCTTTTGCTAAAGAAGAAACCATCTATTACCCGTCGCGAGCTGGCACAAGAGCTGGCATTGAGCGAGGATGGTATAAAATATCATCTGAGAAAGCTCAAAGAACAGAATCGCATACGCCATGTAGGGGCAACAAAAAAAGGCTATTGGGAAGTGTTGAAATGAAACCATCGGAAAGATACAAGCTCGATGAGCGCAACCATGTGGAAATACCATTGCTTGAGCAGCTTTCCGGTCTTGGCTGGGAAATTATCGATCTGACTGACGAGAAGCAGACTCCGGCGGATACCTTCCGCGACAATTTCACCGAAGTGGTCATGTCGAAGGTGCTGTGTGAGCAGCTCATCAATATCAATCCCTGGCTGGAGGATGACCAGGTTGAAGAAGTCGCCAGGCAGTTGACGGCTAGCTTCTCTGGAACAGGGCTTATTGAGAACAATAAGTATGTACTCCACCTACTACTGGAAAACACCAGTGTCAGCTAAAACCGCAATACAGGTGAACAAAGCCCAACAGTACGGTTTATCGATTTTGATAAGGACCCATTGACGAATAATCGATTCATCCGAAGACGAGGCCAGCCGTCTCGCGAGCGACCACACCGACACGAACCTGTCGGAGAGGAGCGAATAGCCTCTCAGTAGCAACTCCTGGCGGACGGACTCAGTGAAGGAAGCGGTGGGACCGAGAAGAAAGTAAGAAAAGGGGTCTCGCCTGTGAAGCTCCTCAAGCCTGCCGATTGTGAAATCCGTTCTCCCGCGCGCGGTCTTTCCCCTGACGACGAATCCCTTCATGATCGACCTCCCGATTGAAAAGATCTATACAGTACGCCAAACAGGCCCGCTAACCAGAGGGGCCCGTCGATTGAATCCCGCTATGCCTGGCAGAGTATGCGACTCCTTTCTGCCTGTTTCCTCTTGCGAGTTATCCTGCTTTACTTGCGACAGCGCAATTGAGTGACTCAAGGCTTTCAGTCTGTATTACGTGTTTGCTTTATCAAAGATTGTGAGAATGGGAAAACAAGTCCAATTGTTCTCGTTTATTTTCTCAGGATGAACAGATCCTTTCTTTACCATTCCTTATTACTATGAACTTATCCATGTTGGCCAGTACCTTAATGATTTCCTTTTCCTACTTCTCTTGTGATAACATATCTTTGAGCCTCGTATCGATATTCGAATAATTCAATGTTAACACCATAGAATCTATTTGGAGTCTTTTTTTGAGATAGCTTAAAGACCGTTTTCTAATAACCGATGTAACCGCAATGCGAAAACTGAGTCTGTCACGAAAAAATGAGGGGATTCGTTGTTACCGCCAGTGGCGTGGCAAGAAAACCAATATCCGTGAGGAGATAGATAAATGGCCGAAATGGAAAACCGTTGGTTATCAGCAGATGAAATAGGTAAGCACCTCGGTGTCAGCAGTAAAGATGGTTACCGCTGGATCGACAAACTCACGATACCCACCCATCGCATGGGTTGTCTTTTGGAGTTCAAGAAAGACAAGGTTAACGAGTGGCTGAAGGCTGGCGGTGCGGTAGATCTCAATAAGAAAGATTTGAAAGAATGATTACAGACTACCATGCAAGCTACTACGCGCATGAATTGAGCCGGGTCGGCGGCTCTGGTGTCGATCGTCTTGGCCGTGCGTTATTTGATGCGTGTGTAGACCTCAATCCTCACCAGATTGAAGCAGCCCTTTTCGCATTACGCTCACCTCTTTCAAAGGGTGTGCTGCTCGCCGATGAAGTTGGCCTTGGCAAGACCATCGAGGCAGGTCTTGTGCTATGTCAATACTGGGCGGAACGCAGACAAAACATTCTAGTTGTCAGCCCTGCCTCTCTCCGGAAGCAGTGGGCATTGGAGCTCTCCGAAAAGTTCAACTTACCATCCATCGTTCTGGATGCAAAAATCTATAAAGATCAGCAAAAGCGTGGTGTTCCGAATCCTTTCAGAGACAAGCAAATTATCATTTGCTCCATGCACTTTGCCGCCAGCCGAGCGGAAGAACTCAAAGAGATAGCCTGGGATCTTGTGGTTATTGATGAAGCCCACAAGCTCCGTAATGCCTATCGTGAAAGCAATCGGCTAGGTCAGCGTATCCGTTGGGCAACAGAAGATCGCAAAAAGCTTCTTCTGACGGCCACACCACTGCAAAACTCCCTGCTAGAACTCTATGGCCTTTCGACACTGATCGATGACCGGCTGTTTGGTGATTTGGCATCTTTCAGAACGCAGTACATCAATTATGGCGGTGACGTTTCCGGCCTGCGGGAACGCTTGGGCGCATTCTGCTGGCGGTCGCTCCGTAGCCAGGTCATCGAATTCGTGCGCTACACAGAGCGCAAACTCATCACTCGACCATTCCAACCCACGGAGCAGGAACACAAACTGTATGAGGCGGTTTCCAGCTATCTCATGCGTGACGAAACCTATGCGCTTCCATCTGGGCAAAAACATTTACTCACACTTCTTGTTCGAAAAGTTCTCGCGTCCTCGCCCCATGCCGTTGCTGGAACGCTTGAGATCATGCGTGATCGCCTGCTGAAGCTAAGAGACGAAACCAAGCAAGATGCGAGCGCTCTGGACCTTCTGATTTCCGGTGAAGCTATTGATGACGACCTTCTCGATGAGATTCTAGAAGATGAAGAGGATGCATCTCTAGACGATGAAACCCCGACGCCTGAGAAGGAACCTGAGCTGCAGGTCAAGAAGATCGACCTGGAAAAGCTCAATGCCGAAATTGACGAGCTGACCGACTATATTCGCTGGGCCAGAAGCCTCGGTATCGACACAAAAACCAGAGCGCTACTGAAAGCCCTGGATATCGGTTTCAGCGTCATGAAAGAAATGGGAGCTGCCAAGAAGGTGGTCGTCTTTACCGAATCCCGGCGAACCCAGAACTGGCTGAAAGATTTCCTAGAAGGGAATGGCTATGCTGGTCAGGTGCTGACATTCAATGGTACTAACAAGGACGATGCCTCCGGGCAGATTTATCAGGAATGGCTTGCCGCCAACAAAGAATCAGGTCGGGCGACTGGCTCTCGACAAGTGGATCTTAGAGCAGCAATCATTGATCGATTTAGGGAGCAGGCAAGTATCTTAATTGCAACAGAGGCAGGGGCTGAGGGGCTTAATCTTCAGTTTTGTTCGGCCATTGTCAATTTTGACCTCCCCTGGAACCCTCAACGCATTGAACAACGGATAGGACGATGCCACCGCTACGGTCAAAAACACGACGTTGTGGTTATCAACTTCCTCAACGAGCGTAATGCTGCCGACAGACGTGTATATGAGTTACTGGAACACAAATTCAATCTGTTTACAGGCGTATTCGGCGCCAGTGATGATGTTCTTGGCTCCATTGAAACTGGGGTAGATTTTGAACGTCGCATCTTGGAAATTTACCAGGGGTGTCGAAGTGAAGAAGAAATTCAGGTTGCATTCGAGAAATTACAGGCGGATCTGGAAGAGCAGATCAAAACCAAGATGGGTGATACACGTAAAATGCTGCTGGAACATTTCGATGAGGATGTACACGACCGGCTGAAAGTGAATTTGACTGGGACTCAGGAGCGATTGGATCGCATCGGACGTTTGTTCTGGATGGTTACTCGTTATATTTTGAACAATAACGCTGACTTTGACGATAAAAGCTTCTCGTTCTCCCTCCATAACAGTCCTGTCGCGAATGTTTCGGATGGCCACTATCAACTGATTTCTAAAACGCAGGATAATGTTCTTGGCGAATACCTGTATCGCCTGAGCCACCCGTTAGGGGAATATGTCATCCATGAAGCTATAAAAAAATCTTGTCCGCTTGCTGAAGTGGTTTTTGACATCACCGGTCATTCAACCCGCATTGTGGTTGTGGAAAGGTTGAAGGGAAAATCAGGATGGATGAGCCTCCAGCATCTGCACATCGACTCGTTTGATTCCGAGGAGTATCTACTTTTCTCGGGAATGGACGATGCGGGTAACAACATCGATCAGGAAACCTGCGAAAAGCTATTTAACTGCAACGGTCAGGTCCGTGCCATTGCCGCGATTCCGGATTCCGCCAAAGAACGCCTCATGCGCGATCAGGAGCGCCATGCCAAGGCGACCCTGGCCAAAAACCTGGAGGAGAACAACCGCCACTTCTCCGAGGCCCGCGACCAACTCGACAAGTGGGCCGAGGACATGGAAATGGCGACGCAAAAAGAATTGGACGATACCAAGCGTCAGATCCGCGACCTGCAACGGCGCAGCCGCCAGGCTCCTACCATCGAGGAGCAGCACAGCCTGCAGGAAGAAATCGCCAAGCTCGAGCGTAAGAAGCGCACTTTACGCGAGCGGATCTTTGACATCGAGGACGAGATTGCTGAAAAGCGCGACCTCCTCGTGGAATCGCTCGAAAAACGGATGCAACAGAAAACAATAGTCACGCCGGTTTTTACCATCCGGTGGCGAGTCATTTAATAAATCAGGAGATGATAAGCATGCCATCCACCGAGCAACTTCGAAATCGTCTTTTGAAAAAACTCTCTGAGCTTTTCCGACTGGACCAGCCGGACCTTGATTTTGGCTTCTACCGGATTATGCACGTCAAGGCGCAGGAAGTTCAGGACTTCATTGGCACCGACCTGCTGAAAATCGTGGGGGATGCCTTCGGTGATGTGGACGAGGCCCGCAAGACACAGTTGAAGAATAAGATTGAGGACGAAATTGCTAAGGCCAGAGAATATGGAGTCAGCGACCCGGAGAATTCTCCCAAAGTCAAAGAAGCTCAAGCGGCCTATGATACGGCCAAGGATACCGCCAGCGCCGAGGCCGATGTTTATGACCACCTGTACCGCTTCTTTGAGCGCTACTACGACGACGGCGACTTCATCTCCCGCCGATATTACACCCGCGAAACGCCCGGCAAGGCCGCCCCCTTTGCCGTGCCTTACAACGGAGAGGAAGTAAAACTGGTCTGGGCCAACATGGATCAGTATTACATAAAGAGCACCGAGTTTTTTTCCAATTTCACCTTCGATCTCACACAGTCCGACGAAGTCAGGAAGATGTCGAAGGAGGAGCGGGTACTGAATAACATCCCTGATTTCCCGCTCAAGGTCCATTTTCGCGTCGTCGAGGCCACCGAGGGCGAGCACGGCAACGTAAAAACCTCCGAAGCCAATAAGCGGTTTTTCATTCTGCATGCTGAAAATCCCGTCGCCCTGACCGAAACCGGCGAGCTGGTCGTCAATTTCGAATACCGGCCCGATCCGGAAAAAACCGGCCAGGAAAAAACCTGGCGGGACAAGCGCAACGCTGAGGCGGTGGAGACAATTCTTCAGCGCCTCCAAACCATGGCTGCCGCCGGTGGCTCACACGAAAAACAGGCCGCGGAGTATCTGCGTTTGCTCAAGGTTCTCGCTCCAACCGACAGCGACAAGAATCGCCCCGTACTGGCAAAGTACGTGAACCAGTACACGGCTCGTAACACCATGGACTATTTCATCCATAAGGACCTGGGCGGATTCCTGCGCCGGGAGCTGGACTTCTATATCAAGAATGAGGTCATGCGCCTCGACGATATCGAAAACGCCGAAGCCCCGGCGGTCGAAAGCTATCTGGCCAAGATCAAGGTGCTGCGCAAAATCGCGGGCAAGCTGATCGACTTTCTGGCCCAGCTTGAGAATTTCCAGAAAAAGCTCTGGCTCAAAAAGAAGTTCATTATTGAAACCAACTACTGCATCACCCTCGACCGGGTTCCGGAGGAACTCTACGAGGAAGTAGCGGCCTGTGATGCGCAGTGTGAAGAGTGGATCAAGCTGTTCGCCATCGAGGAGATCCATGCCGATTTACACAATCCGGGGTTCTCGCGGCCTTTGACGGTCGAGTTCCTCAAGGCGAACAACAAGCTGGTGCTGGATACCCGCTTCTTCGATGACAGCTTCAAGGCACGGCTGGTGGCGTCGATTGAAAACTTCGATGAGCAGTGTGATGGTCTGCTGATTCACTCCTATAATGCTCATGCCTTGTCATTGATTATTGAAAGGTACAGAAAACAACTGAAGTCAATATATATAGACCCACCATATAATACGGAATCCAATGCAATTTTATACAAGAATACCTATAAACATTCATCTTGGCTGTCGCTGATGTCGCCTTTATTGAATCAGTCTAGTAAATTTGAAGTCACTGAAAATGGTGTTCATTGCATTGCCATAGACTCCGCAGAGGCTCATCGTTTGATTGAGTTGGTAGGGACAATATGGCCACAAAAGGAATGTACAACAGTTTCTGTTATTCACAATCCTGGGGGAACAATGGGGAAAAACTTCTCAGGATCTGGAGAATATGCACTGTTTATACATTCTTCTGATCAAAAAGTAATTGCAATGGAAAACAGGGATGACAACCCTGATGTAAGAGATCTAATGAATACAGCAAAGGGGAGTTCTGGTAATTATCTGAGGCAATCGGGAAAGAATTGCTTTTATCCAATTCTTGTAAAAGGAAAAGAAATTGTTGGATTCGGTGATGTTTGCGCTGATGATTTTCACCCAACAAGAAACTTATTTAAGGATGACGGGGTCATAGAGGTTTATCCAATTGACTCTGAAGGTGTTGAACGAAAGTGGGTTTTGGCAAGAAATACAGTTGAGTCATGCAAAGAAGAATTGGCTACAAAAGTTGATAGGAAGACTGGTGAGATAAGAATAGAGCGCTGCAAGAATAGAATTAACTACAAAACTGTTTGGACAGAGAAAAAATATAGTGCAAAAAAATATGGAACAGAGTTGGTCGGGGATATTGTCCCAATGACTAGGGAATTGCAACCACTGTATCCAAAATCCGTCCATTTGGTAAGAGACTGTATCCACGCATCCTTAGGTGGAGTTAATGACAGTCCAGTTCTCGATTATTTTGCAGGCTCTGGAACTACGGGACATGCAGTCATCAATTTGAATCGAGAGGATAATTTAAATAGAAGATTTATTTTAGTTGAAATGGGTGACCATTTTGACACTGTCCTCAAGCCCCGTATCGCCAAGGTGGTCTATTCGGAAAGCTGGAAAGACGGTAAACCTACAGCGCGTGAATCCGGTCTTTCCCATTGCTCCAAATACCTCCGCCTGGAATCCTACGAGGACACGCTTAACAACCTGCGCCTCGACCTCAACCCCCAGCGTGACAAGGCTGTCCTTGCCAATCCCTCGCTCAAAGAAGACTACATGCTCCGCTACCTGCTGGATGTGGAGACCCGGGGCAGTCAGTCGTTGCTCAATATCGATGCCTTTGCCGACCCAACCGCCTACACCCTGGAGGTCAAGAAGCCGGGGACGGACGAGTACGCCACCCGTGCGGTCGATCTGATCGAGACATTCAACTATCTGATCGGCCTGCGCGTTCTGCACACCTCCGTGCCGCAGACCTTCCAGGCGACCTTCAAGCGCATTACAGACCAGGAGCTGCCCGAAGACCAGCACACCAAGCTGGCGGTGGATGGTCACATCCGCCAGGACGAAAGCGGCCCGTGGTGGTTCCGCAAAGTCGAAGGCTGGGTGCCAAAGGACCCAGCCAATCCCAACAATGGCCAGCAGGAAAAGGTCCTGATCGTCTGGCGCAAACTCACCGACGACATCGAGCAGGACAACCTGATGCTGGATGAATGGTTCCAGAAAAACTGTATCAACCCCCGCGATTTCGAGTTCGACACCATCTACGTCAACGGCAGCAACAATCTGCCCAATCTGAAGCTGGATGGCGAGAACTGGAAGGTCCGCCTCATCGAAGAAGAGTTCATGAAGCGCATGTGGGAGGCACAATAATGCCAAAGAAACCACAGATGGACGCAGAAGAGCACGGATTGGAACCCGCAAAAGGCCAGTTTCTCGTCTATCAGGCGGAAGATGGCCGATTGAAGCTGGATGTACGCCTCGAAGGAGAGACGGTCTGGTTGACCCAACCCTTGATGGCGGAACTGTTTCAGACCACCCAGCAGAATATCAGTCAGCACGTACTGAATATTTACGAAGAAGGCGAGCTGGCACCCGAGGCAACTCACAAGAAATTCTTGTCGGTTCGATTGGAGGGCAAGCGGGAGGTCAAACGCCTGCTGGATTATTACAATCTGGACATGATCATCTCCGTCGGTTACCGGGTAAAAAGTCATGTGGCCACCCGCTTCCGTATCTGGGCTACCCAGCAATTGACTGAATTTGTTCGCAAAGGCTTCTTGCTTGATGACGAACGCCTGAAAAACCCGGATCAACCCTTTGATTATTTTGAAGAGCTTGAACGTCGGCTCCAGGACATCCGGACCTCCGAACGCCGGTTTTACCAGAAGATCACGGATATCTACGCCACCAGCATCGACTATGACCCAACGCTGGATATCAGTATCGAGTTTTTCAAGACGGTTCAGAATAAAATGCACTGGGCCATCACCGGCCAGACAGCGGCGGAAATCATCCATTCTCGTGCCGATGCGGAAAAACCGAACATGGGACTGACCAACTACCGTGGCGCCAAGGTTCGCAAACAGGACGTGATCATCGCCAAAAACTATTTGAACGAGGATGAGCTGGCGGCGCTGAACAACCTGGTTGAGCAATACCTGATCTTCGCTCAGGGACAAGCCATGCGCCGCATTCCCATGTACATGCAGGACTGGATCACAAAGCTGGACGGTTTCCTGACCATCAATGATCGGGACCTCCTGACCCATGCCGGCAGAATTTCCCACGAAATGGCCAGGCAACTTGCCGAAGGCGAGTATGAGAAGTTTCACGGCAAGCGCCTGTTGGATTCGACAAAATCCGCCAGTGATTTCGACAATGCGGTGAAACAGATAGAAGCCTCCAAGAGGAAAGGAGGCAAAAAAGATGGCGAAGCGTAAATCCAAAGGGCAAAAGTCCCATGCCTTCCGCAACAAGCTTTTGCTCAACCAGTGGCTGGTGAGCCTGTTCGGCATAGATCCGCTTGACGAACACAGAGTAAATGGCAAAGTGGTTCGCCCCTTTCACAAGTTGGCCGAACCCATCCGTGATCCGCGCCTGGAAGGGTTGGACAAGGATAATCTGCATTTCTTCTACCACCATCTCGGCGATAGCCCGCTCTTCAGCTATGCCGATCCAGCGGCTGATTTCCCAGGCTTTCGCATCAGTCGGGACATGCTCTTGACCTATGAGCAGAACATCGTTCGCCATACCCAGGCGATCAATGAAAAGCGTCACCGGCCAGTGGTGTGGAAGTATTACCAGTGGCTCACCTTGCTGTTCGTCGAGATCTATCTGGATCGTTTCTTCGGTAACCGCGAGGGTCTGCTAAACGACCTCAATATGTTTGTTGAACGTTTCAACCGTCACTGGGACGATTACACCGATGTGCCGCCTTACAACGAGGATGACCTGAATAAGCTCTGCATGCAGAACGCCACCGGCAGCGGCAAGACGCTGCTGATGCACGTCAACTTGCTGCAATACCGGCACTACGCCGCAAAGCATGGGAAGGATAAAGAACTCTCCCGGGTCATCCTGCTGACGCCCAACGAGCGTTTGTCCGAACAGCATATTTCTGAGTTCCGGGAAAGCAATATCTCTGCGGGCAGTTACCTGCAATCACGTGGCGGTCTGTTCGCTCTGGCTCAGGGCCTTGAGCGCGTTGATGTGCTGGAAATCACAAAACTTGCCGATCAGGAAGGACCAAACACCATCGCCACGCGAAGCCTGGGAGATCAGAACCTGCTTCTGGTTGACGAAGGGCATCGAGGCATGAGCGGCAAAGAGGAAGGAGTCTGGTTCACCCGACGTTCAGACCTTTGCGCCAAGGGGTTTACCTTTGAGTATTCGGCCACCTTCGAGCAGGCTGTTCAGGCATCAGGCAATGCCGATTTTGAGAACAGCTACGCCAAGACGGTCGTTTTCGATTACTCCTACCGGTGGTTCTATGAGGACGGTTTCGGCAAGGATTATCAGATCCTGAATATGCCGAGCACGTTCGCGCAGGTCCAGTTTGATTACCTGACAGCCTGTTTACTCAAATTTTATCAGCAACTCCGCATCTACGAGGAAAAAGCAAAAGATTTCGAGTTATTCAACCTGGAAAAGCCGCTATGGGTGTTCGTGGGTAGCACGGTTTCGAAAGCAAAAGGCGGCACAAACGACGAGAAGATCGTTGCTGCTGACGTTGCCCAGATCATCTGTTTTATTGCAAAGTTTCTTGAAGGACAAGCCAACAGCCAAGCGACAATTAATGCCTTGTTAACCGGCGGAGGGCAAAGGCTGGGACTTCTGGATCAGCACAGCAACGACATCTTTGCCGGGGCCTTTAACTATCTGGCCCGGGCCATGAATGGCGGCGAAACCGTTGAAGCCCTCTACCGGGATATTCTCGCCAGGCTGTTCAACCATGCCGCAGGCGGTCATTTGTCACTGGATCGCATCAAAGGCGAATCCGGCGAAGTGGCCTTGCGTGTGGGCACGAACGAGACGCCCTTCGGTCTGATCAACGTCGGTGATGCCAAGAGCCTGTGCGACCACGTGGCCGAAGTGGCAAAACAGAACAAAACACAATTGACCGTGGAAGACAGTGATTTTACCGAGGCGATGTTTGCCTCCGTGAAGGATTCAACGTCACCGATTAACCTGCTTATCGGTTCCAAGAAATTCGTTGAAGGTTGGGACTGCTGGCGAGTCAGCACCATGGGCCTGATGCATGTCGGAAAGTCGGAAGGCTCGCAGATTATACAGCTCTTCGGACGCGGTGTCCGCTTGAAGGGTTATGAGTGGAGCCTTAAGCGCAGCGGCCATTCCCATGCTCCGCTCCGGCCGACCTTCATTGAGGAGCTGGAAACCCTCAACGTGTTCGGGATCGAAGCCGACTTCATGGAGAAGTTCCGCGAGTTCCTCAAAGAGGAAGGCCTTCCCGGAAACGAACGCTGCAAGATCATTACCATCCCGCTCAATGTCACCTATGACTTCGGCAAGAAGCTCAAAATCCTCCGCCCTAGGCGGAAGGCCTCGGACGGCAAGGAATATGACTTCAAGAAAGACGCAGCGGTACCCACTGTCGGGGATATACCGGACTACATGACGCACAACACGGTAGTCGCCGACTGGTACCCGCGCATTCAGGCCATGCAGTCACGCGGTACACCCCTGGCGAACCAGAAGGACAAGGTGTCGTTGCGTGAACAGCATTTGGCTCTGCTGGACATAGACAGTCTCTTTTTCGAGCTGGAGCGGTTCAAGCGCGAACGGAGCTGGTACAACCTGAACATCACCAAGGATGGCATCCAACGTCTGCTGGGGGACCCGAACTGGTACACGCTCTACCTGCCCGAAACCCGTCTGAATCCGGAAACCTTTGATGGCGTGCTCTTGTTGCAGCAGGTGGCGTCTGAGCTTCTGAAGCGGTACTGCGATCACTACTACAACTATCGCAAACGGGAATACATCGAACCACGCCTGGAGCTACGCGACCTGACGCCGGATGATGACAACATCCCGCAGGAGGAATTCTACCAGATCATCGTGGATGGCGATGAGAAACAGGTCATCCAGGGAATTTTGCAGATCAAGAATGACCTGGAGCAGAAGAAGGATGATCTGCTGAAGGTTGGCGATCTGAATGCCTGCAATCTCGGCATGCACCTGTTCCAGCCGCTCTTTCACGTCCGGCGCGGTGGGAAAATCACCATCCTGCCTGTCTCTCTCAACGAGAGCGAATATCAGTTTGTCACTGATCTGAAGACCTGGTGCGACGGCCACAAAGCCGACCTAGAAAAGGAAGGAATGGAACTGTTCCTAATTAGGAACATGAGCCGTGGTAAAGGCGTGGGCTTCTTTGAGGCTGGCAGCTTCCACCCGGACTTCATTATGTGGATGCTAGTTGGTGGAAAACAGTATGTCACTTTTATCGAACCTCACGGTCTTTTGCACGAAGGTCCCGCCAGCAAGAAGATTCTGTTTCACAAACAAATCAAAGATGTCGAGCAGCGGTTGAAAGACCCAACCGTGATCCTCAACAGCTTCATTCTTTCCTGGACGCAGTACCCGCAACTCCAATGGGGCAACCCACAGGCCGAGCTTGAGGATATGCATGTACTATTCATGACCAATGATCGAGACAATTACATCGATAAGTTGTTTAACAGGCTGAGGGGGATGATGAAATGATCATGCTTGATGGGCGAACGGACTATGAAGCATGAAAGTCCTTCATACATCTGACTGGCACATCGGCCGCACTCTTTACGGCAGAAAACGCTATGAGGAGTTCGAGGCTTTTCTGAGCTGGCTGGCCGAGACAATTCAGCAGAACGAAATTGATGCGCTGCTAGTGGCAGGTGATGTCTTTGATACCAGCGCTCCGAGTAATCGCGCCCAGGAGATCTATTACCGTTTCCTATGTCGAGTATCCGCCTCATCCTGTCGGCATGTTGTTGTCGTCGCGGGTAACCATGATTCGCCTTCCTTTCTCAATGCGCCTAAAGAGTTGCTCAAGGCCCTTGATGTCTACGTTATTGGAAGCGTTACTTCCAACCCGGAAGACGAGGTATTGGTGCTTCGGAACGAACAGGACGTTCCGGAATTGATTGTCTGTGCCGTGCCCTACCTCCGTGACAGGGATATCCGGGTGGCGGAAGCTGGTGAGAACATCGAGGACAAGGAGCGAAAGCTAATTGACGGCATACGCACTCATTACGCCGTTGTTGCCGCTCTAGCCGAACAGAAGCGCGAGGAATGTGGCATTGATATTCCCATCGTCGCCATGGGTCACCTGTTTACCGCTGGCGGACAAACCGTTGACGGTGATGGAGTGCGTGAACTCTATGTTGGCTCCATGGCTCACGTGACGGCCGGGATTTTTCCTAAGAGTCTTGATTACCTGGCGCTTGGACACCTCCACATTCCGCAGAAGGTGAACGGCCACGAAACCATACGTTACAGCGGGTCTCCACTGCCCATGGGTTTCGGAGAGGCAAAGCAGCAGAAGAGCGTTTGCCAGGTTGAATTCCGCAGCAAATCTGCATCTGTACAACTTATCGACGTGCCGGCGTTTCAGAAACTTGAGCGCATCAAGGGAGACTGGAACGGTATCCTAGACCAAATCCTCGAATTATCAAGAAGAGACTCTCAAGTCTGGCTAGAAGTCACCTACGATGGAAGTGAGGTCATTGGCGACCTTCGTGAGCGTCTGGAGTCTGCGATTTCCGGCACCAAAATGGAGATTCTCCGGATAAAAAACAACCGCATCATAGACCGGGTGTTGAGACAAATCCATGAAGAGGAAACACTCGACGATTTGAACGTGAACGACGTGTTTGAGCGGTGCCTTGCAGTTCACGGCGTGCCTGATAACCAGCGGCCGGAACTGCTTCAAACCTACCAAGAAGCGGTCTCGTCTCTTTATGAAGACGACATGCAGGCAGAATAGAGAGGCTGTCGATGAGGATACTGCAAGTACGTTTCAAGAATCTGAACTCACTGGTCGGGGAGTGGCAAATCGACCTGACAGACCCCGCCTTCATGTCTGACGGCATCTTCGCCATTACCGGCCCCACCGGTGCTGGGAAGACAACGATCCTCGATGCCATTTGTCTTGCGCTTTATGGGCGAACGCCTCGCCTAAACAAGGTCACGAAGAGTGAAAACGAAGTCATGTCCCGTCAAACCGGCGAATGTTTTGCCGAGGTGACCTTCGAAACTCAGACTGGGCGTTACCGATGTCACTGGAGTCAACGCCGGGCACGCAAGAAGCCAAGTGGCGAACTTCAGGCACCAAAACACGAAATTGCCGATGCCAATTCTGGCGATATTTTCGAGTCAAGAATCAGAGGTGTGGCCGACCAGATCGAGTCGGCTACCGGCATGGACTTTGACCGTTTTACTCGCTCAATGTTGCTAGCCCAGGGCGGCTTCGCCGCGTTTCTTCAGGCAACACCGGATGATCGTGCTCCAATCTTAGAGCAGATAACGGGTACAGAGATCTACAGCCAGATATCCATTCGTATTCATGAACGGCAGCGCGAAGAGCGGGAAAAGCTGAAACGGCTCCAGGCTGAAACGGAAGCCGTCGTGATTCTTAAGCCGGAGGAGGAACGAGAGATAGAGGAGACACTCGATACAAAGCAGAAGGAAGAGACCAACCTTGCCACTAACGTTGCTGAAATTGGAAAGGCCATTACTTGGCTGAAAATGATCGATGGGATTAAGAAGGAAATCAATAACCTGGCCGATGAGGCAAGCAAGCTGCAAAAGGATATCGATGAGTTCAAACCGGATCGTGAAAAGCTTGCCCGGGCTTTGAGTGCTGCCTTACTGGACGGCGCATACGCAACGCTCATAGCCACCCGCAAACAACAAACGGATGACAGAGCGGCATTGAAAACTGAGGAAGAGGCACTTCCGGAACTGGAGTTCGCCGCCAAGGAAAAGGCCGACGCACTGAAGTCAGCTGAACAACAAACCGCTCAAGCCAAAGAAGAGCTAAGAGTGGCCGGGCCTACATTAAAGAAGGTTCGCTCTCTTGATCAGAAACTTGGCGATCAGAAAAAGGCTGTTTCGGAAGGTGAGGATGAACTTAGGAAGGACGCGGCAGAAATTGATGCAGAGAAAAAGGCTCGGCTCAATGAGCAGGATAAGCGAGTCAAGTCTTATGAGACTCACGAACTTGTTGATGGCTATATCAAGGAGCATGCACAGGATGAATGGCTTATCAGTGGTCTGGCTGGCATTGAGGAGCAGTTCAGCGGTTTGTTCAATAAGCAAAACGAAATCCTTCAAAAAGTGACCGAACACGACAAGGTAAAGAATGCTTTGGACCAGGCAAAAGAGTCACTCGACGACTGTCAGAAACAAGCTAGCGTTCTGAAGCAGGAGCTTGAAGAAGCCTCAAAACAGATTCAGCAGGGAAAAGATGTATTGAGCCAGTTGCTGGGAGATCGATCGTTGCGAGAATACCGTGCAGAGAAGGAAACCCTGCTGCGTGAAATGGTCTTCCTGAAGAAAATAGCGGAGCTTGAAGATCTCCGGACAAAACTCGAAGACGGCAAGCCTTGTCCACTTTGCGGCGCAATCGAACACCCATTTGCGGAAGGGAATGTCCCTGTCCCCGATGAAACCGAAAATAAGATCGACGAGTTGACTAGGCTGATTAACAAAGCCGAGGATCAGGAAGCCACCATCATGAAGCTTGAAAAGGCAGAAGGCCTGGCCCGCACAAAGCTTACAGAGGCCGAAAAGCTGGAGTCAGCAGCGGCTAATGCTAAGAAGACTGCTGAGAAAGCGCTCGATGAGGTGAAGGACAGCCTGGTAAAACTCCGAGCTGACTATGCCGAACGCCGTCGGAACGTTACCACAAAACTTCTGCCGCTTGGTATTGAGAACATTCCGGAAAAGGACACTTCATCACTTCTCGAAAACCTCAGAGAACGACTGAAGGCGTGGCAGGACCGAGTCAAGGAAAAGGCGAACATCGAGAAACAAATCGCCGACATCGACAGCGAGGTGAAGCGGCTGGATGCGGTCGTAGAGACTAAAAGCGCTGCCTTGGCCAAAAAGCGAAAACGCTTGGAGACCTTGGAAAAAGAACTTGCCGCCGGAAGTAATGAGCGTAATGTACTGTACGGTGACAAGAATCCTGACGATGAGGAGCGACGTCTAAACAAGGCTATTTCTGATGCCGAAGATGTCGAAAAACAGGCCAGAGAATGTCACAATAAGCTCCAACAGAAATGGAACACTACCAAAACGAATGTCGAATCTTTAATGAAACGCATCGACCAAAGGGAGCCGGAACTGAGAAGGTTGCAGAGTGATTTCTCGGCAAAGCTCGCGCTCGCTGGTTTCTCAAATGAAGAACAGTTTTTTGCGGCAAGACTTCCCTCTGAACGGAAGGCTGAGCTGGCAAACAAGTCCAAGGAACTTGACAAGCGTCAAACATTTCTGGAAGCCAGACAGAAAGATCGGGAAACGCGCCTGGCCACAGAAATGGCTCGAAATGTCACCGACAAACCTCTTGAAGAGCTCGAATCTCAGTTGAAGGAATACGAGGAAGCACTCAAAGAGTTGCGGGACATTATCGCCAGTTTCAAGCACAAGTTGAGGGAGAATGCCGCTGCAAAGGAGCGGATGAAAGAAAAGCAAGAAGCCATCGAGGCCCAGAAAAAGGAGTGGATCCGATGGGAAAACCTGCATCAATTGATCGGCTCCGCAGACGGCAAGAGATACCGAAATTTCGCACAGGGGCTGACTTTTGAGATAATGGTCGCCCATGCCAACCGTCAACTACAGAAGATGACCGACCGCTACTTGCTGATCCGTGACGAAGCCCAACCTCTGGAGCTAAACGTGATCGACAACTACCAGGCCGGGGAGATTAGGTCCACAAAGAACCTCTCAGGCGGCGAGAGTTTCATTGTCAGTCTGTCCCTTGCGCTGGGTCTGTCACATATGGCCAGCAAGAATGTCAGGGTAGATTCGCTGTTCCTGGACGAAGGGTTCGGCACCCTTGACGAGGAAGCCCTCGACACAGCTTTGGAAACCCTCGCAAGCTTGCAGCAGGACGGCAAGCTGATCGGTGTCATTTCACACGTATCCGCCTTGAAAGAGCGAATCAGCGCGCAAATCCAGATAACGCCTATGACCGGTGGAAAAAGCCGGATATCCGGGCCTGGATGCTCCAATATACCAGCCACGGCTTAACCAATTCGATCCCGATTCAGAAATCGTGCCAGGTCCGAAAAGTGGATTCGAAATTGTTGCTGATAAACGCCAAGTATTCCAAATAATTACGGACTCGATATTTCGCGACTCACCAGCACTATTCAGTTGTCGAGGCAGTGTGTGTAGTGGTAAATATCAAGGTTTTGTCTTTCCGTTTCTATTCGCCTGGTCGGTCTCTCGCTCTGTGTGTCATATCTCTGCCCTCACTTCGCCAATACTTTCATGGCGCTTTTCCAGAATCCCTTTTTGAGGAACATGACCACTACGTCTATCGAGATGTCGAGGATGAAGTCGAAGAATTCCGGGTCGATCTTCCATTGTTCGTCGGGCAGTGCGTCTTTTATCATCTTTTTCACTTGCTCTTTCTTGGCCGGACCGTCGCCGGGGTGCTCGACGTAGCTGGCGAAGAGAGCGATGAGATTCAGCAGTTCTTTGAGCCAATTCACAGGGTTGGGCCTCCTTGTACATTAGTAGTTCCGGCGCGTTGCGCCCATGTTCCTCGTTCCGACGCTACGCGTCCAGGTTCTTGGTTAGGAGCGAAGATCATAGTTCAGTACTTCGCGCCTGAATTCTTAGTTGGTGTGCGTCAAGTCGATCAGTTCTCTGAAGAAACCCGGGCATTAAGCCCGGGCATCCAGGAACGAAGAACAGATTTTCGCTCTGGAACGAACAACTTTCTCTTACAGCAGGTTGAAGAGTTCGTCTTTCTGGGTGTCCACTACGGCGGCGTAGTCTACGGCGTGGGTAGCCGGTATGACTTTGAGGGTTACGAGGTTGCCCATAACGCTCTGTACGGTCGCCGTGGCGAGCTCCTCTTTCGGTTCCTTGAGGTTGAAGCCCTTCGATTTGCCGGTTTCAGCGCTTGCGTTGTACCATCTCATGTTCAAGACTCTCATCTTTTGTGCCTCCTTTCGTGAGTGGTCAGAGGTGAGAGGTGTGAGGTGAGAAGGTTCTCAGATCTTGATCTTCAAACCTCTTACCTCTTACCTCATACCTCTCGTCCATTCTCAGTCGATGGGTGAGAGTGTTTCCTGTGTGACCAGGTAGAGGTTGCTTATGGTGTAGTCTGTGAGGCTGGCTATGTTGTAGGCAGCGTCGTATGCCTCCTGGGCTGTGATGGTCGAATCGACCTTCAGGGTCTGCCTTGACAGCACGGGTTTGTCTCCCTCCAGTACACCGGTATCCCACACGATCACCAGGGATTTCTCGGTTCCAATTACGCTTGCTGTTGATCCAAGTCCCATATCGGACCTCCTTTTTTTAGAGGTTAGAGGAGAGGGGTTAGAGGTTAGAAAGATCAGGATCTGAAGATCTTCTTACCTCATGCCTCTGGCCTCTTACCTCTTCTCTTGGCGCGCGCCTGGTATTAGCCTATTACAGCCGGTTC
>Ga0302251_1001135_pt1 | contig 18095 bp, 25 predicted proteins | sample AAG_RA_Gln_MG_FD_193534 | JGI IMG/M metagenome (GOLD analysis project Ga0302251, IMG submission 193534) | Enriched activated sludge microbial communities from anaerobic digester in WTTP, New Holstein, Wisconsin, United States - AAG_RA_Gln | ecosystem: Engineered > Bioreactor > Anaerobic >...
CGGGTCGTCCACCACCACCGCCAGCACATCGCCGGCGATGGCCCCGAACCGCGCAATCAGGGCCTTTCCGCGCTGCCAGTTGCTCCACTGCCACACCTGTCGCACGGCCTCGACCAGCGTGGGGTGTTCTGTCTCGATGACGAGGTCCTGCAGACCGCCGGGATACACCATCGCGGCGTAGAAATCGCACACCCGACGGGTCGGATTGTACAGTCCGCGGATGCGGCGGTACAGCCCGTTGCGCTGGCGGTACGAAACCATCTGGAGGTCATCGTACAGCGTGTTCTCGTACAGCCCCCACAGATACCGGTACCGCTCCGCGGATTCCGCCAGCCGCCCCGCTTGCTCATTCGGGTCCGTGAACGCCCGCCGAAACGCCGATACCCCCGCTCCCATCGCCATCGTCAGCCTCCCAACAAGTCCCATCTCGCCCTCCAACCAGCCTTCAGTCTTCGCCATTCAGCCCTCAGTACCCCGTCACGTCCTCCACCACGCCCGCCCCTCGCGTCTGGTCCGCCATCATCAGGGCTGCCATCACGCAGTCCTGAACCAACCCGGAGTCGTCACGCTGGTACATCAGCAACTCCGACCGCAACTGCTCATCTTCGAACCACATTCCGTGCGATTCGACGAGCATCTGCAGGGCCGTCAGACCGGCCTCCTTGGACCGCGCCGTGAACACGAAAGGCTCCACCCGGCAGGCCGGATCCAGGGCCTCCAACCGCGCCTGCAACTCCTCCACCACGGGCTCGCCGAGTCCGGTCCGGTCGATCCGCGCCCACTCGCACAGATACCGCGACGCCAGGCGGACGGCCGCCTGGTACAGCCTCTCGAACTTGCCCGTCGTCCACCGTTCCTGCGCCATCAGGCGGTAGGGGAGATGCGTCACGTCCCACACCTGCAGAACCGTCGCGTCCGCCCCGGATCCGGCCGGATCGCAGTAAAGCCGGTACTCCCGTCCGGCCGTCGGCTCCGCGGCCGCGCCCGACCGCCGGCAGGCGTCCACGTCCTCCTGCGAGAACACCGCGTCTCCCGAGTCCAGGAATCCGTCCGCCGCCTCGTACTCCTCGGCGAACGCCTCCCGCGTCATCGTCCGGCGCTTCTTTTCGGCCCAGTCCTCGTCCCACAGCACCCGCCAAGGGAACGACCACCGCTCCCAGTCGTCCGAACCGCCCAGGCCGCCCGACCAGAGCAGGTAGAACAGGTTTGCCCGGCCCTTCGGCGTGCTGAACACCGTCAGCGTCCCTCCGGTGGAAACCGTCGGATCGATGCTCTGGTAGATGCTGTGCGCCCACGGCGCGAAGGCCAGCTCGTCGAGATACACGTCACTGGCCGGGAATCCTCTGCCGGCCGAACGCGTGGCCGCCTGGGCCTTGATCCGGCACCGGTTCCCGAACTCCAGTTCCAGCTCGTTGTCCCGGTTCAACCGCATACCGTCGCACTCCGCCGCCTCCCTGGCGTAGCGCACGAACTGTTTCGCCTGGTCCTCGTTCCGGCTCACGTTCAGCACCAGCGGACGGCCGGCGTGGCCCGCCTTCCAGTACGCCTCCAGGGCAAGCGTCTGCGTGATCCCGATCTGGCGTGCCTTCACGATCAGCCTCCGCGGAGCGTCCCACCTCGCCAGCACCTCCCGCTGGTAGCCCCGCGGCTCGAACGCCACCCGGCCGAGGATGGGGTGCAGAACCATCGGCGGCCTCACCGCCAGCCACTCCAGCGGTGATGCGTGCACGGATTCCGATGTCCCGCTCGGAAGCCGTCCAGTCAGCCCGTTACCGAGCCACTCCTGACAGTCCGTAACGAACGTCGTCCCAGATTCTCCGCCTCGTGTCAACGTCCTCGACGTGCCTTTCCACCGCGATCCGCAGTACTTCCGCCACCCGCGCCAGGAACACCACCGCCTGATGCTCGTTCAGCGTTGCCCGACGCTTGTTTTCCTTCTCCACCACCCGCGCCACCGTCTCCAGCAACTCCGGCACGATCCGCGCAACCACCTCCGTCGGCGCGCCGGATATCCCCGCCATCGTCTCCGCCAGAACCGACCTCGCCAACGCGATTTCGTCGCTCAGGTCCAGATGGTTGGGATCGCCCAGGAACTGCTCGTACTCGGCCAGTCCCAACGCCGGCGCGTACTTGCTGTACCGGCCGTGTCTGACGTTCGCCTCCACGGTCTTCTCCAGCGCATTGCCGCCGGCGCCGTGGACACGGCAGACCGTCCTCCCTCGCACGGCCCACGCTCGACACGGGTTGCCGTCCTGTTTTTTTGCCTGGCATTTCATAGGGTCTCGCATTTCACAGGGTCCCAAAAACGCAAAGACCGCACCCGAACGCAATCGCCCGCGGGACCGACTGTCCGTATGGACAAGGGTCCCCTTTCGGGTCCTTTGCGTCGAGTGCGGCCGTAAAATCGGCAGGCTCTCGCTCAAGCCCATCATACCGCATCGTCATCGCGTTCGTCCACCTGAGCGGCTCCGCGCCCCATATGCACCGTCGGATCCGTGTACTCCTCGATGCGTACAATCTCACCGTTCAGGAACCGCACCCGGAGCTCCACGGAGCCGATCGTGCGCCGCAAACGCCTGAAAACCGCCGCGAACTTTTCCATTCCGCGCCGTTTCCTCACTTGGCGTCCAGTCTCCGGCCGTACAGCCGGTGGAAGGCCGTCAACTCGCAGGCGGCCACATACGCCTCGATGTCGTCAGGGCTCCGGACGATGAGGATCCGGCCGGCGTCCGCGAGCCGTTTCTGTTCGGCCGAGACCTTCGTCGCCGTGCCCTTGACCTCGATGCCCAGCCACATCGGCGCCGGCCAGGCCGGGTGCGACACGAGCAGGTCCGGACAACCGGGCGTCACGCCGTCACCGCCGCCGGGGTAGCGGAACCGGCCGCACTCGCACCGGACACCGCGTCGGACACGCGAGGTGCTCAGCACGACGTACCCGGCCAGCGTCAACCGCTCCACAATCGCGGCCTGTACCTGCGATTCGCACTCCGGGACGCGTCGGCCGCGCGGCCGGCGTTTCGGCGGTTTCCCGCTGGCAGCCATTTTGGTGAGATCCAGTTGACGGTCAGGCATCGGAGTCCTCCGTCGGTGGCAGAATCTCGCACCAGTGGGTGTAATGCATTGGAAGCGCCGGATTTCCTTCGAAGGTGCAATACAAGCTTCCATCTCGATAGAGCAGTTCGTACGAATTGGAGACGTCCGTTCTGAATACCCTCCAGGCTGCCAGTATACACGGCGCTGTAGTATCAAACCGTCCGGTCCTCCAAGGTCCAGTTGCCGGCATGTAATCCATCAGTCGTTCCTCCTCGTCAGCGCGGCCAGTTGGTCGCGGATTTCGGCCCGGTCCCTCGCGACCTGGTCGGCCGTGCGGTCGTCCTCCCACGGTTCGGCCGAAGGCATCGGCCTGCCGACCCGGCCGATGACCGCCCTCACCCGCGCACGGCACTCCTCGAACGCGGCGCGGTCCGCCTCGCGGTCCTCGTGGGGCGGGAGCCGATAGACAGGGCTCTCCGGCACGTTGCGGTCGCGTTCGTCGTTCACGGCGTCGATGAGATGCGACGGAGTGGGGTAGAACCGGGACTCCTTCAGGTGCGCGAACGCGGCCCTGGTGAGCTCCGAGATGGTCACGTCCGGGAGCGCGTTGTTGATCACCGCGAACGCGAACTCGGCCGTGTCATCGTCCGGCGCGGGCTTGCCGAGCACACCGGCCACTCGCGTCATCAGGCCCTTGAATGCCTGGAATTCCTGGCTGGTCATCATCGTCCCTCCGCGAGTGCCTGTTTGAGCGGGTCAGGCGGCCGTTCCAGCGTCAGCGCGTCCTGCCACCGCCCCTGGTTCAGCCACGTCGCCGGGTTCGGGATATAACCTGCTAGCCACTTCGCGTTGCCGGCGCGGTGCTCGTACACGATGGCGATCAGCGTGTCGGTGTCCGGCAGGTTTCGCTGTTGAGCACGCCACGCCCGGTAGGCCGCGTCCTTGCCGGTTTTGTTCGGGTACGCCACCCAGAACGCCTCGAACTCCGGCGGATACCTGCGGGCTTTGGTCAGCGGCGGAGGGTGTTCGATGACCGCGACGGCCGTTTCCGCGACGTTTTCGCAAATCCCGTTTTCAGGCGAAAAACCGCATGTTTGTATTTCCGAACCAGTGAACATAGAAACCCGTAACGTATCACCATGGACTACGTCTGGTTCTGGTATCTGGCTTCTGGTATCTGGTATCTGGTTTCTGGGACGCGCGCGCGTATCGACGGTTACCGTATCGGTTACCGCTTCGGTTACCGTATCGGTTCCTGAGCGTGCGAGTTTCCTATTCGTGCGTCGGGCCGACTCGACTTGTGAAAGCCGTTTTCGATTCAGCTTTTCGAAAGCGCGCGTCACACTTTGAGAAAAAAGCCGCGAGTTTTCGATCAAAATCGGCGCATTTTCTCCTTCCGTCAGGCTCTGTTTCAGCCGCCTCCACCGGGCCGTGGAACAGCCGAGGAGACGGGCCAGGAAGCGGTCGTCATCGGCCAGGCTGGGGTCGCCCGTGCGTTCCCCGTTTCGCCACATCTGGCACCAGAGGCGTATCAGCACACCGCACTCGGTGTCGCTCAGATGGGCTGTCTCGCCGAGCCAGTCGCTTACGTAAAACGGCATAAATGGCAATGTCACTTCGCTCCTCCACAACGGTCACAACCCCTGTATTCGGCCGGTTCAGGCATACGCGCGGCCAACGGCCGGCCCCGGGGGTGAAGAGATTCGGAAGCCCCCGGGGACCGGTCGTCAGGCCCGCTTGGGCCGGTTCGCCCGTGTACCAACGGACGGGTTACAGATCATTTGTTCGCATGCCGCCCTTCGCGGCGCGGCCGAATGTGTCATTCGATGCGGACACCGGTCAGCAGTCCGGCCAGGATGCGCGCGCCGTCGAGCAGGTTGCAGGCGAGGGACATTCCGATCGCGAGAACGAGACCGGCTGTCGTCGACCGGTCTCGCTCCCACGCCCTCAGGACTGCGTCCAGCAGGATCTCCCACACGCTCGGTTCGACGTCCTGGTCTTCAATCATCGCGGACTCCGGTTCCCGCCGGTTTCCCGGCCTGCTCATCGGCTGCGTGCTTCATCAGCTGGTCGCGCAGTTCCGCCTCGGTCTTTCGGCCGATGTAATCCGCGAAGCCCTGCAGTTCCGTGTCGGTCAACTCCGCCAGGCTGGTGACGCTCCGGCCGACGGTGTTGAGCTTGTAGACGGCCAGCGCCCTGAGTTCCTCGTGGCTCAGGCCGCAGGCGTGGATGCGGCGCATCAGCGTGTCCCGGGGCGTTTCCAACTCCTCGCGCGGCTCCGACCTCGGAAGTCGGTCGGTGCGGTCGAACGCAGAACCCATGCGAGGCGCCAACTCACCGGTGTCCGTGTTGACGGCTACGGTTACGGCGCCCGGAATCGTATCGACCTCGGTCTCATCGAGCATCCCGAGTCCGCAGAGGCTCAAGGTTGCTCTGCGCTTGGCCTTGGTGACGGCCTTCATCACCGCGTTCGCCCACGCCTCGCCCTGCAGTCCCTTGAGGGACACCACGGCAACGTCTCCGTCGATCCGGCCGGTGCTGTCGATCATCTCCACCCGCACCTGCACGTGGTCACCGATGTATGAAAGGTCGATGGGTCCGTGCAGGCTGACGCCCCTGATGTTCCGCAACTGATCCGTGCAACCCTTGTTTGCGTAGAGAACGAGTTTGCCAGAGAGGGAGAGGTAGTCGAACGGTTTGGTCAGCGGATTCAGCCCGATGCTTTCGCACACCGCTCCGTAGTAGCACACCCGGTCCGCGGGTGATAGCTTGCTCAGATCGCCGGCGGCAATCACGCGCTCCATCACGGCCGGCATCTTCATCTCGCCTGTTGTCGCGATTGCTGTTTCGTTCATTTCGATTTCTCGGTTTCCGGCCGAGTGCTACTGTCCTCCCGGTCCGAGCGGTTCATCGATACCGGCTCGTCAAACGGATCCGGAATCTTGTCGATGGGATCGTGGCCGGGAGGATCGCTCTTGGTTCGCAGGCGGCGTGCCACTTCGATCTCCAGGAGATACATGTGCCGCAACCAGCACCCGGCGACAATCCTGGACTCGAACCGGGGCTTCGCTCGCTGGCCGTGTATCGTAACGGCAACCCACCCGTCCTTTGTCTGGAGAACCGTTCCCAGACGCTCGTTGGCGCCGTCGGGGTAGTGGTCAATCGCCACATCGAACAGGTCCTTACGCAACTGGATGTAGACCAGATCCTCCGACAGCGGACTCTCCATGGCTCCACACCGTCGGCGCAGTGCGAGATTCTCGTACTTGAGGTCTCGAAGGTCATATTCCAACTCATCAGTCCGGTCGAGAATCTGCCGGACCGCTTCGGACACGGCGTCCAGCGTGAGTTCACTTTCACCGTTCCACGCACGTTTCAATCGATGCATCTGATTTCCTCAGCCCAAACGGGCTAGAATAGGGGTGAAGGGCTTCAAAACACTTCACCTAGGCGGTGGTCGACTGATCAGAGTCGTCCACCGCTTTCTTTGTCTTTCGGGGCGGCTGGTTGGTCGAACTCCACACGTTCGGGCTCAATTTCCGCACCCGTCCTCCGTACCGCTTCGCGCGGAGTAAGGCCATCTCCAGGTCGAGCAGGACCTTCGCCCTGCGTTGTCTCTCTGCCTCGGGTAGGGGGTACTGCCCGGCGGCTTTCGCCTCTTCGTCTACCTTCGCCAGCCGATTGGCTTCCCGCTTGTTCAGGGCGGGAATCACCATTTGGCGAGGGTCCTCAGTCGCCAGTCGCGTCAGCATTCCGACCTTACCCCAGAGCCGCGCCGACCGCGATGTGAAACTCATTTCGAGTCCTTTCTGCCGTTGTTGGGCACCACTATCGTTTTTGCGGGGGAGGTGACAGCCTTGCTGGCTTCCGCCTCCAATCGCTCCAATCTCTTCCCGTTGGCGCGCCATATCAGGTAGTCGAGTTGCCTCAGTTCCCTCTCACCCATCGTCGGGCGCTCGATAACCAACACCTCTCCGTTCCCCAGACGTACGTTTACAGGGTTCATCTCGTCGCCTCCGAGGCAGGTCCTTCGTCGTGTTCGCGAGGCGCCAATCTCCTTCGCAGGTGATATGTTTCGAACCTCAGACCCGCCCGAGCGACACGCTTGTTGAGCGCCGCCGTGCTGACTCCGAGCACTTTACAGATCTCCTCATTGGTCATACCCGCTTCGAGCAGACCTGCCAGTCGCTCGAACCACCTCTTCTCCACAAGCCACCTCCAGTAGTCCAGTACACTAGACAATTTCCATTATAGGGAACGGGCAGGCAATAGTCCAGATTCTTAGACCGCCATTTGAAAGAATTTGTCAAGTGTTGTAGACAATGCGGATTTGATTGAGTACCATATATAAAGGCAATGGGAGGGCGATTTTGTCCGGAAACACGCTTGGAAGCGTACTCGCAGACTGCATAAAGTCCAGAGGATGGGACGTTCGGCGGGCGGCCAGAGAGGTCGGTCTGTCTCGCGCGTGGCTCTATGAACTGATCCGCGGAGATGAGAAGGCGTCTTATCCGGTTGCGGCAAAACTCGCCGCAGTGTTCACTGATCGTGCCCGTGACATCTGGCTGGCTGCCGGGTACCCTCAGCCTGAGTCAGTGGCGCCTTCGCTACCACCCGGTGCGCGATTGATTGGACACGGTAAACCCTTGCCGAAAGGGCCGTCGCTTCACGCCGGGTCGGCCGTGGAAACCGGCGATCCCACTTACGAAACGCACGACCTCAATGAAGATGCCCGCGAATCCGGGGCTGACTACCTGATTACCGTCAAGGGCGACTGCCTGGCGCCCCACCTGGTGGACGGGGATACGGTTGCCGTGAAGTTCCAGAACACCGCGCGGAACGCGCAGGTAGTGGTTGCGCAGGTTCTGTCCGATTTTCACGGCGAGCTAGGTGATGCTCTCACTCTGAAGGTCTACCGAACCAGCGGCCAGCACGGCCGCGGTTACTACCGCGCCGATGGGACTATGTCCCACGGCGCTTCTGAGGCCAAGATTGTCGGTGTAGTGGTGAAACACTACCCGGCGAAGGCTCCGACAGTCAGATGAACAACGGTCTACTTGCTGAACGGAATAACGATGAATAACGGTGTACATCCAAAAAGGGCCGGGATTGGCACGTTCACTGAGCGTCAGTACATTCCGAGGTTCTGCAAAACCGTTATTCACCAGTTCGATTCTGGTCCACGCCTCCAGATCTGAAGGCTGAATGCTGAAGGCTAAAGGCTGAAGTCTTTCGTCGAACCTTGTCCCCTCTCAGTTCCCCCACCACACGCCCGCCTGCTAACCTGTGTAAAAGCGCGTTTCGCGCGTTTTGACGTCCGGGAGGCGCTATGAACGACTACTTGATTCTGCTGTTGGGTCTGCTGTGCGCGGGCGGTGGCGGCGAGCTGTTCATCAAGGGTGCAGTTGGTGCGGCGACGTGGGCGCGCATCCCGGCCGGCATTGTGGGCGCCACCATCGCCGCCTTCGCCACTTCCAGCCCGGAGCTCTCCGTTTCCATCAGTTCGGCGCTTGCCGGCACACCCGGTGTCGCCCTCGGCGATGCCATCGGCAGTAACGTGACCAACATCGGCGCCGTGCTGGGAATGGCCCTTCTCATTTCCCGCACGTGGGCCCCGCGCGAAAGCCTGACCCGCGATCTGCCCGTTGCCCTGCTGGTTCCCATCGTCCTCCTGCTTCTTGCCATCGACGGCACGTTGTCGCGAGTGGATGGACTCGTGCTGTTGGCGTTGTTCGTCGTATGGTTTACCGCGTCTGTTCTGGCCGCGTTGCGATTCCGGGCCAGCGGCGAAGAAGCCGGGGATCTTGCGGGCGCGAAACCGGGCATGGCGGTTGTGTACGGCATCTCGGGACTCGTGCTTCTCGTGCTGGCGGGTCGGTTCATCGTGGAAGGCGCGGTGGGCATCGCCACGGCTTACGGAATGGCCCCGTATGTCATCGGCGCGACGGTGGTTGCCCTGGGCACTTCCGTGCCCGAACTGGCCACCACGATCATCGCCAAACTGCGCGGCCACCAGGAAGTGGCGCTGGGCACCATCCTGGGCAGTAACATCTTCAACGGCCTGCTGATCGTGGGCGTTGCCTCGACGATTCACCCGATTCCCGTGGCGCTGACCGGTGTGAGCGCCGGTTTGCTGACAGGGCTCGTGCTGACGGCGCTCATCGTTCCGTCAGCCGGAGGTCTGCTGAAGCGGCGGCGCGGCGGTCTGTTGGTGGCGCTGTACGCGGTGTACATCGCGATGATGTTGCAGATGGGATCAGGGCACTAGCGGCGGATTGGGCGGAGCGGCCGGTCCATGCTCCCTCTTCCATTTTCTATCATCCAGGTATGAACGCTCTCTATTACGGCGACAACCTGCAGATCCTCAAACAGCACATCCCCTCCGAGTCGGTGGACCTGGTTTACCTCGATCCGCCGTTCAACTCCAACCGCAACTACAACCTGTTGTTTAAACAGGCCAAGGACACCGGCCGCCGTAAAAAAGCCGTTCCAGCCGATTCCCCGATGGAGGATTCCGCCGCCCAGATCATGGCCTTCGAGGATACCTGGACCTACCACCCGGGTATGTTCGAGGAATTCGCTGAAGACCCGGATAATGGCCGACTCCTGCACCTGATGAACGCGCTGAAGGAGATCCTGGGCCAGTCGGAGATGCTGGCGTATCTGCTGATGATGGCGCCGCGCCTCCTGCAACTGCACCGCGTGCTGAAGCCGACAGGAAGCCTGTACCTCCACTGCGACCCCGTGGCCAGCCACTACCTCAAGATCGTGCTCGATGTGGTGTTCGGGCCAGAACACTTCAAGAGCGAGGTCATCTGGAAGCGGTCAAGTGCTCACAATTCCGCGAAGCGTTGGGGGCCGGTTCATGACGTAATGCTTTTTTACACCAAGACGACGGAGTTCATATGGAATGTACAGACGACTGACTACGATGATAGTTACATCGACAGTTTCTACCGGTATGTGGACACAGAAGGGCGGCGTTTTCGAGTGGGTGATTTGACCGGTGCAGGGCTTCGCAATGGTGACAGTGGCCGGCCATGGCGTGGAATCAATCCGACCTCTAAGGGCAGGCACTGGGCGGTACCTAACAAAGTGTTAGGTACACTATCCCCAGATGGTGATCTAGGCGCTCTATCCTGTCAGCAAAAACTTGACCTTCTCGATAGCGCTGGATTAATATACTGGCCCAAGCAAGGCGGCGTGCCGGGATTCAAACGAGTTCTCAACGACCACGCTGGTGTGCCGATTCAAGACGTCATTACTGATATTCAACCAATTGGAGCCAAAGCCGCCGAGCGTCGCGGCTACCCGACGCAGAAACCGCTGGCCTTGTTGGAGCGCATCATCAGCGCCTCTTCCAACGAGGGCGATGTGGTGCTCGATCCGTTCTGCGGATGCGGAACCGCCGTCATCGCCTCCGAACGCCTGAAACGCCGCTGGATCGGCATCGACATCACGTATCTGGCCGTCGCCGAGATCATCTCGCGCCTCTCCAGCGAGACCAACGCCGTGCGCGACGAGCATTATTCCGTTGAGGGAACGCCCACCGACAACCACTCGGCGCGCAAGTTCTTCGAAGAAACCGCGCCGCAGAACCACAAGCCGTTCGAGATGTGGGCTGTTTCGCTCATCAGCGGTCAACCGCTGGAGAAAAAGGGCGGGGATCGCGGCATCGACGGTCGGCTTCCCATCTACGACCCCAAGGGCAACCTGAACTGGGCGATGATTCAGGTGAAGGGCGGGGCGTTGAACCCGGGCTACATCCGCGACTTCAGCCACGTCATCACCCGCGAAAAGGCCGTGTTCGGCGTGTTTATATGCCTCGACCCGCCCTCGAAGCAGATGGTCAACGAAGCGTTGGAGGCCGGCTACGTGGAAGGCTTCGGCGCGCGCAAGATCCCGCGCTTGCAGATACTGACCATCAAGGAACTGCTGGAAGAGAAGAAGGTCCCGGATTTCCCCGAGGGCTGGATGCCGCTGAAATACGAGGGCGTGGGCAAACCAAACGCCGTGCAACCGACGCTGGGGATCTGAGGCAGGATTCAGGATTCAGGATTCGGGATTCAGGGCGGATACTTGCATGGCGCGTAGGCGCACAGTGCATGATCAACTGTACCAACTAAATCGACTAACTGAGCGTGAATTGTCATTCTGAGGCGAAGCCGAAGAATCTCCGGGTTTTGAGAGGAAGGTCTAGGCATCCTGAGCGGAGCGAGGAACGAGCGTAGTCGAAGGACGCCGGCGCACTCCGACTGCCCCTACGGGTCCGTATGGACGCTTTGGTCGCAGGCTCCCTACGCTCCGCTCAGTGTGCCTCACGCTGGTCTGACCGATTTAGTTGGCACTGATGAGAGCATGATACGCCGCCCATCCGAAGATGGTACACTGAATGTATCACGTAATGCTCGATCCCAAAGGGGAACAACGATGAACATCACATTACCTCCGGATATGGAAGCCTATGTGCAAGCCAAGTACCGCTCGGGCCGCTACGTTACGCCCGCGGAAGTCGTTTGTGAAGGACTGCGCCTTCTGCGAGACCAGGACCTACTGCGCGCTATTCGCCTGGAGGAACTACAGCAGGAAGTGGCATTGGGTCTTCAGTCAATCGACGAAGGCAGTTACGTTGAGCCGGACAGCGCATACTGGGACGACCTCAAGCAGAGGGTTCGTAGACAACGGGAACTGAGCGAAACCGGGCGATGAAGCGTCTGCGCATCTCCCGTCCGGCTGACACCGATATGCTGGAGGCCTGGCTCCACATAGCCACCGACAACTCAACCGCCGCCGATGCTTTCATCGACGAAATCCGTGCGGCGATGGAACGCCTTTCTCGCCATCCCGCGTCAGGCAGACTTCGTGATGAATTCGGCCCAGGAATTCGCAGTGTGGTCGTTCAGCCTTACATCATCATCTATCGCGAGACAGACGAGACCGTTGACATACTGCGTGTCCTTCATGGCGCAAGGGATATAGACAGCATGTTCGGGGCGTAGCGACCGGTTGGAAGCCCATTTGCACCAACTATTTCAGGGGTTGGGCGTTCTGGTCTGTCATTCTGCCCATATGGGTCCGTAGGGAAGCGTCAGCGCCCATACGGGCGTCCGTATGGACGAAGAATCTCCGGGTTGTGAGAAAAAGCCTAGGCATCCTGAGCGGAGCGAGGAACGAGCGTAGTCGAAGGACGCCGGCGCACTTCGACTTCGCTTCGGTCGCAGGCTCCCTACGCTCCGCTCAGCGTGCCTCACGCTCAGTTAGTCGATTTAGTTGGTACAAATGGTCCCAAACCCGCCCTTCCGGAATGGGCGATAGATTGCCCTTCAAACCTTGTTTCCAGCGGCGTCATATACCATCCGTAACTTGCTTACCGGGAACTCATCCACATCGATGGTGTCGCCGTCGTCATCGAACAATTCAACCAGGACGTAGTCCGCGGACAGCATCTCAACGACATTGCCGTGCGCGCCCTTGGCGTATTCGTTGTGTGCTTCCGTCGTCTCGACATTGCTGTACAGTTCGATTTCCAATTCACTTTTGCTTTCTCTGAGTGTCAGGTTGGAAAACGGGCGGCCCGGTATTCCTCATCCGTAACCGCCTCGACATCTTCGGCGTGGACCGTCACTACGCTGGAAGGGTTGGTTGTTTCCGCGAATTCCACTTCATATCCGGCGCCATCAGCATGCATTACCAGCACGGTCCCCACGGCTCCCTTGCACAATCCCTGTTCCGGAATTGGCCGTGTTGTCTTCACCAAACTCAGTTCTGCGTATATCATGTCTGCTTGGCAAATACATTCGGTGTCTTGAGAAAAGGCATTGGAGGGCATGACAGTATCAAATAAGTTACGCCGTCTGCTCCCAGATTACCTCAAGATCGGCTCTTTTCACGCTCAAAAGCGGAAAGTCATCCTTATTGGTCGCATCGAACTCCACGAGCACATACTCATTGAGGTCATCCTCAAGGATCGTTCCGGTGTCTCCCACGGACAAACCGTGATCGGGTTTATCAACCAATAATCTCACGACATCGTATTTCTTCATGAACGCTTACTCACAAACCGTATCTGAACAGGCGATCCGGAACGTTTAGATCCAATCTTCGGAGGTCTTGGGCAATGGCTTGCAGGCGTGCGAGAAGGCGATCGAACTGCTCCAACTGCATTTCTGTCATCTGGCCTGAGTCAGCCGCCTGGAATAGCGCCGGAATACGTTCCATAACCAACTCGTTCCACCTGAATTCGTACCTGGAATCCACCTCTTTCTTGTTTGAGATCAGGTTCTCTTTTGACTGGATTTCGGTGCGAAGCCAATACAAACCAGGATCGATCGTGTTCGCATTGGCTCTAGCCATTTCAGCCGACGCATCTATGTCGGGTTCTCGGCTTACGCGTTCCGGGGCAGGCAGGTCCAGCTTGCGAAGGTGCGGAGCGATGGCGCGAAGGCGAGACAGCAAGACGTCGAACTCCTCAACCTGGGATACTGTCATTCGTTCGGCTTCCCAATCATCGAACAAGGTCGGTAGCCCTCCTAGTAACACTTCATCCCAGTCAAATGTCCAGTAAAGCACTTCCTCTTCGTCAGCAGATTCCCAACGTGCGGCGTAGTCTTCGGCCGTAACAATCTCCCACCCCAAACACAAGAGTCTATGGTCGATAATGGAAGATGCTGTTTTGCGTTCCATTTCCATGGGTTCTCCAAGCTATTCTACCACAATGTAACCAGATTGACATTCCGCACCGTACAATAAGATGGGATTACTTGGATGGGCAAACCACAGGTAGAATCAGATAATGGACAGCCGCTTGTAGTGCATTGTTACGTCGATGGAGCGATCGAGAGTGTGGAGGTGGTCGTATCGTCGTCAGGCGCGGATCAGGGCACGGAGAACGATGACGAGAACACTGGCCGGGAGGCGCCACCCCCAACGCCCGCTCACTCGGCTGAACTTATGTCCAACGCAATACGGGAGGTAATCCGGAGCATTGGCTTGCTCGCATACTCCATTGTGCAATGCGGATGCGGCCTTGTGCTCCTGTACGTTGGCCTCGCGTTACTTTGGGGCTTTCTTTTCGGAAAGTGATCACCGGTCATGCGACGGCGGATCCGATTGCCTGCTACCTTACGGCGCCGCCGTTGCCGTTGCCTTCTTGAACAGCCCCTTCCCCAGTTCCTTCCACAGCGCTACCGGTGATGAGCCCGTGTCGTACAGCACGACGCCCTTCGCCCTGGCCGCTTGTGCCGACCGGACCTGTTTGATCGAGGCGGGCGTGCTTTTGTTGTAAGAGCCAATCCCGATCATCACTTTGTCCGGATGCACGCGCAGGCATTCCGCCATCCGCTTGTTGAACGTCTCATCCTTCGTGGCGTAGTTCATCGCGACCACGAAGTCCAGGGCATCGTCTCCGCTCAGCCACGCCGGCCAGTTTTGCAGGCGGTGGTTGACGGCGTCGGCGCGGTCGGCGAACACCGAGGCAGAGACCTTCAAGTCCTTATTTGCGTCGCGGACCTCGGCGGCGATTTCGCGCACAAGGCTTGTGACCTGGTTGCGCCGCCACGTGGAGAACGCCGTCGGGTTGCCGGTGGGGGTGGAACCGGTTTCTTCACGGAACCGCCGCACCGCTTCCGGGTGATAGCCCCATTTGCTTGAGGGATACCGCACGTAGTCCAGATGGATGCCGTCGAGCAGGGGGTACCGTGTGGCAATCTCCCGCGCGACGGCAATCAGGTGTGCGCGCGCCTCGGGAACGCCCGGGTCCAGGAACACGCCTTCGGCTCCATCCGCCAGCGACATCTGCCTTCCGTTTGAGCCCCAGGTGATCCACTCCGGATGGTCCAGCAGAACGTGTCCTTCGGGCGGCTTGCCGGCCTGATTGCTCCACGCGGGAAACAGGGGCAACCAGGCGTGGATCTCGATTCCTGCCTCGTGTCCCTGCCGGATCGCCTCCGCCAGCGGATCGAAACCGGTCGGTACCACGGGGCATCGGGGCACAAGGCTGGAATAATACAGCGAGTCGCCACGCCGCCTGACCTGCACGAACAGCGTGTTCAAGTTGGCGGTCTTCGCTTTGCCGATCACGTCGGCGATCTGCGACTTGGAGCGAAGCCCCATGCCCCACGCGTTAACCCACGCGCCGCGGACCTCCTTCGGGGCGTCAGCGGCGAACGTTGCGGCTGTGAGAGAAAACAGAAACAGGACCAGTAGCGCTTTTTTCATTGTTATCAGGTTCGCAGACGATAACGCTGTTGTCAAACGCGGAACGGCCCTTCACCGTTCGGGTGAAGGGCCGTTGAAGTGCTCAGGATGTGTCGCTAGACCGAAGGATGCGGGCCGGCCTCGAGGATCTCCGTCGGCACCTTGCCGGCGAATTCCTTGAAGTTCTCGGCGAACATGTTGGCGAGTTTCTTCGCCTGCGAGTCATAGGCCGCCGTGTCCGGCCAGGTCGACCGGGCATCCATGACTTCCTTCGGAACGTTCGGGCACGAAACCGGAACGGGCAATCCGAAGTTGGGATCAACCACCACCGGCACGTTGTCCAGCTGGCCGTCCAGGGCGGCGTGCACCATCGCGCGGGAATACTCGATCGGGAAGCGCTTGCCGGTGCCGTACGGCCCCCCGCTCCATCCGGTGTTTACCAGCCATACGTTGGCGCCGTGCTCTTTCACGTGCTTGCCCAGCAGATCCACATAAACCCTCGGCTTCAGCACCATAAACGGCGCGCCAAAGCACGTGCTGAACGTGGCTTTCGGTTCCGTGATGCCCCTCTCGGTACCGGCGACCTTGGCGGTGTAGCCGGACAGGAAGTGGTACTGCGCCTGTTCCGGGGTCAGTTTGGCGATGGGAGGAAGAACCCCAAACGCGTCACAGGTCAGCATGATGATGTTCTTCGGGTGGCCCGCTATGCCTTCACGCACAATGTTCGGAATGTGGGTGATGGGGTAGGCGGCGCGCGTGTTCTCCGTCAGGGAGTCGTCGTCCAGGTCGATGCGGCCCGTGGACGTGTCCAGGCTTACGTTTTCCAGAATCGTGCCGAACCGGCGCGTGGTGTTGTAGATTTCAGGCTCGCTTTGCGCGGAGAGGCGGATGGCCTTGGCGTAGCAACCGCCCTCAAAATTAAAGACGCCGCTGTCGCTCCAGCCGTGCTCGTCGTCGCCAATCAGGCGGCGGTTGGGATCGGCGGACAGGGTGGTCTTGCCGGTGCCGGAGAGGCCGAAGAAGATGGCCACGTCGCCGTTCTCGCCAACGTTGGCCGAGCAGTGCATGGACAGCACGTTCTGCTGGGGCAGAAGGTAGTTCATCACCGTGAAGATCGCCTTCTTGATCTCGCCGGCATACTGTGTTCCGCCGATGAGAACAATGCGCTCGGCGAAGTTGATGACGACGAAGACCTCGGAGCGCGTTCCGTCGATGTCCGGGATCGCTTGGAAGAACGGCACGTTGAGGACGGTGAATTCGGGGCGGTGGTCCTGGAGTTCATCGGGGCGCGCCTGGATGAACATATTGCGGGCGAACAGACTCTGCCACGCAGTTTCGGTGAGTACGCGGATGGGAAGCCGGTACCGCGGGTCGGCGCCGACAAAGCAGTCCTGCACGAACAGTTCCTTGCCCTGCAGGTAGGCCAGCATGCGGTGGCGGATGCGCTCGAAGTTCGCGGCTTCCATCGGCTTGTTGACGTCGCCCCAGTTCACCTTGTCCTGCGAGGATGCCTCGCGCACGATGTACTTGTCGTTGGGCGAGCGTCCCGTATAGGAACCGGTGCGGACCACGAGGGGCCCCAGGTGGCCAAGGTGGCCTTCGCGGCGCCGGACGGCCTCTTCGTAAAGAAGGGCGGTCGGGAAGTTCCAGTAGGTGGCGTGCAGATTCTTGATGCCGTGATTTTCCAGGCCGTACGGGCTCTGGTACTTGCCTTGCACTTGCATAGGTCGGTTCTCCTGTAAGACGGGCTATGGACCGGCTGGTCAACCGGTTGGTTGGCGACCGGTAGAAAACTCTTGGGTTACACCTAAAGATTACACACATGCGGAAGGCATGTCAATAGTTTTACGCGCAAAAGTGTGATTAGTTAAATCATTCATGATTCCAAGCGTCAGATAGCGGACTACCGGGTTGACGAAGCCTTCTTGTAGCGGAACGGCGCGGCGGCATACACTGATGAGAATGTCAAACGGAGGTCATCTTGGGAGCGGAAGTGATGCGGAACTCAACCCCTCAGCGCCATCTGCCGGAAGGCGTCTCCGTGGTCGTGCCGGTTTACAACGGCGCCGATACCCTTCCGGATCTTATAACCGCCCTGGAACCCGTCCTCCGGTCGGTTGCGCCCGCCTTCGAGGTGGTGTTGGTCAACGACTGCAGTCCCGACGAGTCCTGGAAGGTCATCACCGAACTAGCGCGGAAGTATCCGTGGGTGCGCGGCATCAACCTGATGCGCAACTTCGGCCAGCAGAACACCACGCTGTGCGGCTTGCGGGCGGCACGCTACGATACCATCGTCACGATGGACGACGACCTTCAGAATCCACCCGACCAGATTCCCATTTTGCTGGACAAACTGCGCGAGGGGTTCGATGTCGTCTACGGTCCGCCCCTGCACGAACAACACGGTCTGTTCCGCGACGCCGCCTCTTCCATCACGAAGATGGCGCTAGCCAACGCGATGGGCGCAGACGTTGCCCGGAGCGTCAATTCGTTCCGCGCCTTCCGGACACACCTTCGTGACGCGCTTTCCGATTACCGAAGCCCGCACGTTTCCATCGATGTCCTGTTGACCTGGACAACCACGCGCTACGGAGTCGTTCGGGTGCGGCACGACACGCGTCCGGCGGGGCGTAGCGGGTACAACCTGCGGAAACTGATACGTCACGCGCTAAACCTGATCACCGGTTTCAGCGCCGCGCCGTTGCAATTGGCGAGCGTGGTGGGCTTCCTGTCGATGCTGTTCGGCCTGGCGATTCTGGTGTTCGTGATGGTGCGGTTCGTGCTAGTCGGCCGCGACGTGCCCGGTTTTACGATGCTGGCCTCCACCATTGCCATCTTCTCGGGGGTTCAGCTGTTTATGTTGGGTG
>Ga0302251_1001137_pt1 | contig 18083 bp, 19 predicted proteins | sample AAG_RA_Gln_MG_FD_193534 | JGI IMG/M metagenome (GOLD analysis project Ga0302251, IMG submission 193534) | Enriched activated sludge microbial communities from anaerobic digester in WTTP, New Holstein, Wisconsin, United States - AAG_RA_Gln | ecosystem: Engineered > Bioreactor > Anaerobic >...
AACGTAACGATGTATCGCTTGCCCACGGCTCAGCTCCTTAAGCATGTGTTTGGTTATAGCGAGTTGTCATGCTCAAGGATAACCGATCTTGCCCTGCTAGTCAAATGAACCTTGACGAACTACTAGTGGGTCACTTGACTCGAACGTTGCCATCTTTCCATAGTCGATTGACGTCTTCGGATGGGGCGACGTGTACAAGCCCCGGAGCCACCCAAGGAGTGCTGCCGTTGATGACTGCGCACCCGCCGGTCAGCTCGTTTGCCGCCCCACACAAAGGGGGTGGGCTGCCGGTTCCAGCCGCGCCCGGTGGCCTCCAACTGCGCGATAATCTCGTCCGGGTGCGTCGGGTACAGGCCGGCCAGAGCGCGGCGCTTCAGAATCCGCTGAATCGACTCGGCCATATTCAGCCACGAGCCGCCCAGCGGGGTGTACAACGGGATCACGCCGTGTTGGAAGAGCCACGCGACAAACTCCGGCGATCTGTGCCCCCGCAGATTGTCGAGCACCAGCAGCAGCCGCAGCGGCGGCAAAGGGTCCGGCAGGGTGGGGGGCGCGGCCAAGCCGGCGAACCACGAGTCCCACAGCGCGCGGAGGGCCACCGGATCTACGGCCGCGGTAGGTGTTGGTAAGGAGTTCAGAATTGCGGTCAATTCTTGCTTCAGCCAGGGGTGCAGCACGCTGTTGGGGCAACTCGGCACGCCTTTTACCCGCACCTGCCCATCGGCCGGGTGAAAGAGCGTCAAGAGTTTGGCCGTCCCATTGCGGATGTACTCGTGCGGCTGCCGGGCGGGCAGGCCTTGGGGGGCCCACCGCTGCCCCGGGTAGGGCACCGTCTGAAACGGGCCGGCTTGGTCGGTACACCAGACGGGTAGGCCCAGCGCTTCGCCGAACTTGTAGGCCCGCTCGATTAAGTTTTTTTTGCCTGGGTCTCGGGATCGAGGACTTTGACCACCCCGGCCTTGCGCTTCCGTTCGACTTGGCCGGTCGCGCACCAGGTCCGGTCCTTTTGATAAGTCCAGCCCGCATCGTGCAAGACGTGCCAAATCGTATACGTGCTGACGTTCGGCAGCCCATCGGGGGCCGCGCGCAACGCCCGCTGCAGGGTCGTCAGACTCCAGGTGGCGGTCCCATCCTGTTCGCAATCTGGCACGCGCTCGAACTCGGTCAAAATGCGGGCGCGCTCGGCGGCCCCATAGACCACCGCCGGCCCCCCGCCATGTCCCGGAACCACGGCCGCCAACCCGACCTGGTTGAAGCGGGCCACCAAGTGCGCGACCGCATCGCCCGCCCGCCGACCGGCCGCACGCGCCGCGACCGTGTAGGGTTGGCCCGCGGCGACCGCCAGCAAGGCTTTGGCGCGCGCAACATGGCTGGCCGGCTCGCTCTGGGCGCGACTGATTTTGGTCAACACGGCGCGCTCCTCGTCGGTGAACGGGCGCAACGATTCTTTTCGACCGGGCATTCGCTATCTCCTGTACACGCTCATGGGTAAGAGAATGCCTGGCATTATACACGAGTTGAACCAATGTGGCAACAGTCATGTCAAGTGACCCACTAGGTTACAGGTTTACAGGTTGCAGGTTGCAGGTTGGAAAATTGGAGGGTGCTGTTTGGCAGCCGAATAGTCGTGGATAGACCGAGAAGGGGAGAACGAGTTTCAACTTTCAACCTGGACCCTGCGACTCGAGCACGATCGTCTTTCTGGAGCGCAGCCCATGGGCTTTATCCTGGACGGATTGGACACCGAAGCCTACGACCGCCAATACACCGACCGCGACCTGGTCCGGCGCATCGTCGGCTACTTTAAGCCGTACGCGCGGCAGATGGGCGTGGTGGTGGCGATGCTCACGCTCAACTCGCTCACCGGGACGGGCGGGCCGATCCTCATCAGCCGGGCGATCGACCTGCTCAGCCAGGACCCTGCGCTTTCCCACATCCTCCTCCTGGCCGGGGGGGTGCTGCTGCTGGGCGCCTGTGGCTGGGGGCTGAACTTTCTCCGGCAGTACTTTTCCGCCCGGGTGATTGGCAACGTCGTGCTCGACCTGCGGCGCGATGTCTTCCAGGCCGTCATCCGCAACGACCTGTCCTTCTACGACGAGCATCCTTCCGGCAAGATCGTCAGCCGCGTCACCTCGGACACCCAGGACTTTTCCGAGGTAGCCAACCTGGTGATGGAGCTGGTGAGCCAGGTGCTGTTGATCCTGCTCCTGTCGATCTGGCTCCTGCGGACCAACGTCTGGCTGACGCTGCTGCTGATGGCTTTTAGCCCCCTGGCCGTATTGATCGCCATGGCCTTTCGGCGGGTCGCCCGCCGGGTGACGCAGAACGCGCGGCGGGTCACCGCCAAGATCAATGCCCGCATCCAGGAGGCGTTCAGCGGGATCATGGTAGCCAAGAGCTTTCGCCAGGAACATGCCATCTATGAGCGTTTCGCCGCCGACAATCGGCAGGCCTACCATGTCGGCCTGCGGCGCGGCCTGACGCTGAATACGATCTTTCCCATCGTCGGCATCGCCTCGGGCATCTCGGTCGGCGCGCTGCTCTTCGCCGGGGGCCAAGCCACGCGCGGCGGCTTGCTGAGCGCCGGCAACCTCTACCTCTTTATGCAGGCGGTGGGGTTCTATTGGTGGCCGATGTTGAGCATCTCTTCCTTCTGGAGCCAGTTTCAGGATGGCCTCTCGGCCGCCGAGCGCGTCTTTGCGCTGGTGGATGCTACGCCCAAGGTCGTGCAGACGGCGGCCGAAGCGGTGAGCGCCGTCCAGGGCGGCATCGCGTTCCGCCACATGCGCTTTGCCTACAAGACGGGGGAGACGGTGCTGCCCGACTATTCGCTCGAGATCCGTCCGGGCGAGACGCTGGCCCTCGTGGGCCACACGGGGGCCGGCAAGAGCAGCATCGCGCGGCTGATTGCCCGCTTCTACGAGTTCCAGGAGGGTGAACTCCTGGTCGATGGGCGCGACATCCGCCGGCTAGATCTCCACCAGTACCGGCAGCACATCGGCGTCGTGCCCCAGGAGCCCTTTCTCTTTTCCGGCACCCTTCGCGACAACATCCGCTACAGCAGGCCGGATGCCTCCGACGAGGAGGTCCGCCAGGCCGCGATGCACATCGGCGGCGGCGACTGGCTGGCCGATCTGCCGCAGGGTCTGGACACTGACGTCGGGGAGCGGGGGGCGAGCCTGTCGGTGGGCCAGCGCCAGTTGGCCGCCCTGGCCCGCGTGCTCCTCAAGGACCCCACCATCCTCATCCTGGACGAGGCCACCGCCAGCGTGGACCCCTTCACCGAGGCCCAGATCCAAGAGGGGCTGGAGACGATTATGCGCGACCGCACCTCCATCGTCATCGCCCATCGCCTCTCCACCGTCAAGCACGCGGACCGCATCATTGTGATGGACCACGGCACGATCATCGAGGAGGGGACGCACGAGCAGCTCCTGGCGGGCGGCGGGCACTATGCCGAGCTGTACAACACCTACTTCCGGCACCAATCCCTGGCCTACATCGAGAGTTTCGTGCGGGAGGAAGAGGCGAAAAGGCGATAGCGAGAAGGCGAAAAGGCGATAGCGAGAAGGCGAAAAGGCGATAGCGAGAAGGCAAGAAGGCGAGAAGGCGTCCCTGGCCCGAATGGTATTTCGCCTTCTCGCCTTTTCGCTTTCTCGCTTTCTCGCTTTCTCGCCCTATCGCCGCGGCACGTAGCTGTAGAGCCAATCCCGATACAACAGCTGATAGTTGTCCTTGAGCGCGCGGAACAGCCGGTCCGTCCAGCGCAGGCCGCTGTCGATACCGGTGATGTCATACTCCAGGAGCACCAGCTGAAAGTAGCCGCGCTCAAACTTGTCGGCCAGGACACTGTCGTCCCAGATGCCGGCGCGGGCCATGGGGGAGAAGGTGGAGGGGTCCTCGTAGGCAAAGTCTTTCCCTGCCAGGAGCATGATCCCCACGTCCTCGGAAAAGACCGGGCCAGGGGTGCTTTCGATGAGCTGCTGGATGCGGGCCATCTGGGCGGCCTCGTCGTCCGATGGCAGGCCGCGATACCACGAAGTGGGTGGCGCCATGTGGAGCCCCTGCCAGAGCCAGGCGGCCAGGGCGGCGACGAGCAAGATATACCGGGCGAGGCGTTCGCCCGTCACCGCGGGGCCGGGTGCTCCCGGCAGCCCGCTGGCCCCCTCCTCCCGGCGGCCAGCGGCGCCTGGAGCCAGGGCCGTCTCCCAGAGGTCGCCCAGCATCGCCCCGATCAGCAGGAGAAAGGGGGGGTAAAAGTCGAGCAGGTGGTTGAAATTGCCGCCCTCGTAGCCGTTGGAGATGAGCATCGCCGCCGCGGCCACCAGCATATAGGACAGGTAGAGGCGGGAACATTTGCGCGCCAGGAGGTAGACGAACGCGGCGAGGGCCAGGACCACAAAGTACGGATAGATCGTCCACAGCCGGTTCAGGTTCTCCACCAGCTTGGAAAAGTGCCAGGGGAGCTGCTGATAGGTGATGACGTGGAGGTAGAGGTTGTGGTCGAGCAGCAGGTCTGCCAGCAGGAAGGGGCCGACGATGGCCCCCGCCGACAGGAGCCCCAGGCCGAGGGCCCGGCGCCAGGCCGGCCAGGTGCGCAGCCCGCGCCAATAGGTCCGCAGCCGTGAGTGGCCCGGCGCCGGCGCGCCGGCCGCGTAGGCGTCGCGGAGGAGCAGGTAGAGCGCGGCCGCGGCCGGCCCGATCAGCGCCGTCTGCTTGGTAAAGGCGGCCAGGGCAAAGACGGGCGCGGCCCAGTAGACGGCCCGGCCGCGGCCGGCCAGGAACTGGACCAGCGCCAGGCCGGCCACGGTGAGCAAGATCGCCGGAAAGTCGTTCTTGTAGAGCGGACCCCAGACATAGGTCGGCCCCAGCGCCAGGAAAAAGGCGGTGCAGAGGATGCCGATGGGCCAGCGCCGGCGCCCATGCCCGGCCATCGCCCCGATCAGCAGTCCGGTCCCTACAGCGGCCAGCAGCGAGATCAGCCGGCCGCCGGTAAAGTCCGGGCCGGTCCAGCGCAGCGGGACCGCCGCGAACAGGTAAAAGAGCGGCGGGTAGGGGGCGGAGACGAACGAGTGGGGGTCAAGCGGCGTGTAGGGCGACCGGCCCTGGCTGACGAGCAGGGCGGCGTGCATGTTGATGCCCTCGTCATAGTCGATCTGGTAGCGGTAGCCGAGGGCGTATACGGCGTACTGGCCGAACTTGACGAGGCGCGGCACCAGGACGGCGAAGAGGGCCAGTCCGGCCACGATGGCCAGGAGCAGGAAAAGCCGGCGGGCAAGGGAATCTTTCATGGGCCTTTTCCTCGGGCCGCCCGCGCCGGGATGCGCCGGCGCACCAGGACGGCGAGCGCGACTGCGGCCAAGACGACCGAACCGATGCGCGGCCCCAGGTCCTGGAAGTTGGTGCCGATCAGGTTGGCGTGGGCCGTGCCCAAAAGAAAGGCCACATAGTTGAGCAGGTGCACCCAGCGCCAGCCCTTGCCGATCACCTGGCGCAGAAAAGCGGCCAGGACGGCCAGGCCGAGGAGGTACCAGGCCGGCCGGCCGCCCAGGGCGAAAAAGAGGCGCAGCGAATCAAAGCGCGGGAGAAAGACGGCGGCGCTGGCCTGCTCGTAGGCGACGCCGATGGGATGAAGGGTGATCAGGACCAGGCCGCTGAGAGAGACAATGTGGTGGAGGGTGATAAAGGGCCGGCCGAAGAAGCGAACCAACTCGCGCAGCAAGGCGGAGGAGAGGATCGCCAGGAAGAGGAACTGGTAGCCGAGCAAGGCGGCGGCGCGGATAGCCCAGTTCAGCGGGGCGCCTTCGAGCCGGGACAGCTCGACGATCACGGTGAGGGCGATGGGCAAGGCCAGGATGAGGGCGAGAACCCAGGCGTTACGCAGTCGTCGCATCAGGACCTCCGGCAGAGCGGTTTGGGAAAAGTATACTTGATTTGCGAGGTTTGTCAATGTGGTATAATGTTGGTGATCGGGTATCGGTGATCGGGTAGCGGGTATCGGGACCCTTCTAACCGCTACCCAGTAACCGATACCCGATCACCGATACCCAGTAACCAATCACCAACCCAGGAGGCCGTATGCCCGCCGAACGACTATACTATGACGACCCCTTCCGCCTCACCTTTACCGCCCGCGTGACGGGCCGGCGCGAGGTGGAAGGCCGGCCGGCCGTGACCCTCGACCAGACGGCCTTCTACCCGACCTCCGGCGGCCAGCCGCACGACGTGGGAACGCTCGCCGGCGTCCCCGTTATAGAGGTGCAGGAGGAGGAGGGCGAGGTGCTGCACCTCCTGGAGCGGGAGGTGGCCGGCGACGCGGTGGCGGGGCAAGTGGACCGGGAGCGCCGCTTCGACCACATGCAGCAGCACACCGGCCAGCACATCCTTTCGCAGGCCGCGCTCGAGCTGGTGGATGCCAGGACGGTGGGCTTCCATCTGAGCGCCGAGTACAGCACGGTGGACCTGAACCGGATCATTTCCCCCGCCGACGCGGCGCGCATCGAGGAGCGCGCCAATGCCGTTGTCTTTGAGGACCGGCCCGTGATCGCCCGCTTCGTCACGCCGGAGGAGTTGGCGCGCCTGCCGATGCGCAAGCCGCCGGTTGTCCACGAGAACGTGCGCGTCGTCGAGGTGGAGGGGTTTGACTGGTCGGCCTGCGGCGGCACGCACTGCACGCGCACGGGGCAGATTGGCCTGGTGCGCGTGGTCCACACCGAGCGCATGGGCGGCGACACGCGCCTGACCTTTCTCTGCGGCTGGCGGGCGCTGCGCGACGCGCGGTGGAAGCACGAGGCGCTGGAGCAGGTGGGGGCGGCGCTGACGGCCGGCCTGCCGCAGGTCCCGGCGGCGGTGGCCCGGCTGCAGGCGGCGGAGCAGGAGGCGCGCAAGGCGCTGGAGCGGGCGCAGAAGCAGCTCCTGCACTATGAGGCGGCCGAGCTGCACGCCCAGGGGGAGCAGGTAGGGCCGGCGCGGGTGGTGCGGGCCGTCTTTACGGGGCGGACGCTGGACGAGCTCAAGGTGTTGGCGCGGGAGATTGCCGCGCTGCCCGGCGGCGTGGCGCTGCTGGGGTTGCGGGAGGAGGACGCGCGGCTGTGCTTTGCGCGGGCAGAAGGGCTGCCGTACGACATGGGCACGCTGGTGCGGGAGGCGGTGGCGCTGCTGGGGGGGCGCGGGGGCGGCCGGCCGGCCGAGGCCCAGGGCGGCGGGCCGGAGGTGGGGCGGCTGGAGGAGGCACTGGAGGCGGCTGCTGCACGCTTGCAGCGCTAAAGCGGACCAGGGGGAGGAGGGGCGGGGCACCGCCTGGCGGGCCACTCACGGCACGTAAAAGAATACCTCGCCCCCCTCGACCCACTCGACCGGGGGCTGGCCCGGCTGCATGCACCACAGGCTTCGACCTTCCAGTCCGACGTAGAGGCCATAGCGGCCGGCCGGGTCCGTATAGACCGGGGCGCGCAAGTTGGGCCAGGGGATCGGGGTGGGCGCGGGGGTTGGCCAGGGCGTGGGGGTGGGCGGCAGCGGGGGCAGCGCGGCATCACCCCAGGAGCGCAGTGCGCCGGTCCGCATGTTCAGGGCCAGCCGGTTGCCTTCAGGACAGCCTTCTTCGCGGCCATAGAGACACGCCGCACCACAGATTCCCCATACCGGACACGTCTGCGGGGAAAAGGGCATCTGCCGGACGCCTACCCAGTCGCCTCTCCAGTTGCATTCCAGATGGTAATCGAACTGCACATTGGCGGCGAGCGAGGTACTCTGCATCGTGCTCGCGTCGATGCGGTGGACCTCGCGCGGGCCAAAGGCGACCGTTTCGGAATACACGTTCCGGGTAAAGGTCAGGGCCCGGTGCTGGTAGAGGAGATACGTGCCGTCGGGCGACCAGCAGCGCGAGTTGTTTTCCCCTTGCTCCACCCCGTGCCCTGGGTCGGGCGCGGGGTGGGGGTAGACGTAGCCGGTATGGGAGTTGCCGTTGCGGTGGGGCGTATCGTCGGGGAGAGCGCTGGTGTCGCAGGACGGGGGGTGACAGAGGGAAGCGCCGCCGGCGTCGTCACGTTGCAGGCCAGCACGCCTGTGCCCAGCAGCGCGAGGGCCGGCAGGATGATCCATACCCAGAGAAACACGGCCGGTTTCCCGCGAGAATTCATCGCACCCTCCCGCGCGTCCTGTGGTCTCCAGGTTTGATAGCGACTCCGCCGTTGCGTTCTATCTTGTTCCTCTGCGCTCTTTGCGGTTAGGGAGAGCTTGCCAGAGCAGGTATTCGACGGGTCTACTCGTGGCCGGTTGTCTCCCGCAGCACGTGGTAGGTGGGATCCCCGTCATGCCAGCGCATATAGTTCTCGTGCCACTCGATCGAGTCGCGCAGCTTTTCCACGGTGATGCCCATCGCCCGGGCCGTCAGCTCCAGCGCCGCGGCATCCGGGACGTCCCCCATGCGTTCCCGCACGGCCTCGAACGCGGCCACCGCCAGCCAGGAGGACGGGGCGCCCTCGGGGTGCCAGTACTGGCTCCCGTGCTCCAACGCCCGGCCCTCCTCCGCGGAGAAAGAGTAGGTGCGCCCCTCGTACTCGATCTCGGCATCGCGAAAATAGCTCGTCTGGTCAGGAATGTATTCCACGAGCCCCTCGAACTCGCCGATTCGCTGCCCTTCGCTCTATCGCCTTATCGCCTTTTCGCTTATTCGCCCCCCTCCTCACAGACCGGCGGCTCCCCCAGGAGGGCCGCGGTGAGCAGCGGCAGGATCTTGCGCGCATCGCCGACCACGCCAAAGTCGGCCTCTTTGAAGATGGCCGCCCGCGGGTCGTTGTTGATCGCCACGACCACGGCGGCGTCGCGGATACCGACGGTGTGCTGCAGCTCGCCCGAGATGCCCGCCCCGATGTACAGCTTGGGCCGCACTGTCACCCCGCTCTGGCCGATCATCTGGCCCTCACCGATCCACCCCATGTCGAGCGGCGGGCGCGTCCCGCCCACCGCCGCGCCGAGCACGGCGGCCAGCTGCTCGATCAGCTTCCAGCCCTCGAGGTCGCCCATCCCGGCGCCGCCGGCCACAATGGTCTCGGCCTCGGTGAGCTTGAGCGTCGCCGCGGCCTGGGGGACCACCTCCAGGATGCGGGTGCGCACGCCGGCCGGATCTACGGCGACAGAGATCGGAACGACCCGGCCGTCGCGGCCCTCCCGGCGGGCCGGCCGCGGCAGCACGCCGGGGCGCAGCGTCGCCATCTGCGGCCGGCGGGTGGGACAGAGGATGGCGCACATCCCTCGCCCGCCAAAGGCCGGCACGATCTGGCGCAATAGCCCCCGGTCGTCAATCTCCAAACCGGTCACGTGCGCCGACAGCCCCGTCTCCAGCTGCGCGGCCACCAACGGTGCCAGGTCGCGGCCCACCGCCGTGTGGCCCATGAGCAGGATGTCCGGGGCATGCTCGCGGGCCAGCCCGGTGATGATCGCGGAATAGGCATCCGGGCTGTAGGTGGCCAGTGCCGGATCGTCGGCCAGGTACACCGTGTCGGCGCCGTAGGCGATCAGGTCCGTCGCCAGGCCGGCCACGCCGTCGCCGAGCAGGAGCACCTCCAGCGGCATCTTGCGCTGGTCGGCCAGCTCCCGCGCCCGGCCCAGCAATTCCAGCCCTACCGCTTGGAGAACTCCCTGGCGTTGTTCGGTGAAAACCCAGAGGGTACCACTCATGCTATGCCTCCGATTACGATTGACGATTGACGATTTACGATTGACGATTTACGATTGGCGATTGGCGATTGGCGGTTGACGATTGACCCTGGGTTGGGACGGCTTTTTGCGCAGCGTTTTGAGTGAAGCTACCGTCATCGCGACGATTTCGTTAGCCGCTTGCGTCAGCGGAGCCAGCTGCGCTGGTGGCAAAATGCCAGCCGCGCCGAGCAGGTCAAACCAGTACATTGTTTCGTCGGCCTCTTCCTCTACGACCTTGAGCTTGTGTATCATGTCGGCGTTCGACTGGGCCCGGCACGCCGCACGGTAATTGGCCCCCACCGATGTGGCCGAACGCAACACTTGGCGACCGATCACATCTGCCGTTCGGCCCTTGGGCAAAGCTTCGACAAGCCGAATCACCTGCAGACCCAATGACTTGGTCCGCCGCTTGAACTCCTCTTCGTTCATTTTGTCCCTCCCAATCGTAAATCGTCAATCGCAAATCGTCAATGGCATGGCAGCGCCGCCAACTCCCGCAGCTTCGTCAGCAGTTCCATGACCACCTCCGCCGCCTCCCCGCGGAGGATCTCTTGCCGCCGACCGCTCTCGGGCATCCACATGTCGCCCATCTGGGTGGGCGAACCCTTGAGCCCGCAGGTCGCCGGATCGATCCCCAGGTCGGCCGCCGACAGCACGGTGAGCGGCTTGTTGCGGGCCTGGACGACGCCCATGATCGTCATAGTGCGGGGTTTGCTGGCCTCCTTGGTGACAGTAAGCACCGCCGGAAGTCTTACCTCGACCCGGGCGTAGCCGTCCTCGACCTGCCACCGGACGACAAGCCGTTCAGGAGAAGCATCTTCAAAGCCGCAGACGTACGTCAGGTGGGTCAGCCCCAGGAGGTGAGCCAACTGCGGCCCCACCTGCCCGGTGCTGCCGTCGGCGCTCTCGGCGCCGCAGAGGACAAGGTCCGGCCGGCCCCAGCGGCGAATGCCGGCGGCCAGGACGAGGACCGTCGCCCAGGAGTCGCCCCCGGCAAAGGCGCGGTCGGAGAGCAGCACGGCCTCGTCGGCGCCCAGGGCCAGCGTCTCGCGCACGATTTCCTGCGTAAAGGGCGGGGCCATGCTGACCACGCGCACCTTGCCGCCCACCTTCTGGCGGATCACGAGCGCCGCCTCCAGCGCATTCCGGTCGAGGGGGTTGAGGATCGTGTCGATCCCCTCGCGGCGCAGGATCTTGGTCACCGGGTCCAGCGCGAGTTTCGACCACTGCTTGGGGTCGGGGACGGGTTTGACACAGACGACGATGTCCATCGTACCTCCGTAGGCCATGGCCGGGGCCGGATTCACGAGATGCAAACTGGCGAGTGGCCAGCCAATCGCCAATCGAAAATCCTCAATTCAAAATCACTTGCCGCTCAGCGCTGCCCGCCCGGCCACGACACGCATCATCTCCGAGGTGCCGGCCGAGGGGATGAGGATAGCGGCGTCGCGGTAGAGCTGCTGGGCCACGTACTCCTCTAGCCAGCCGTAGCCGCCGTGGATCTCGCCGCAGTGCCGCGCCGCGACCATCGCCGCCTCGGTGGCAAAGAGCTTGGCCTTGCTCATCTCGACGTCGCAGCGCAGCCCCTGGTCCTTCATCCAGGCGCCGCGGTAGCACAGGTAACGGGCGGCATCGAGCGCGACGGACATGTCGGCGATCTTGAACTGGATGCCCTGGTAGTCGCCGATGGGGCAGCCGCCGACGACGCGCTCGCTGGCGAACTTGACCGACTCTTGCAGCGCGCGGGCGATGACGCCAAGGCCCGTGGCGGCGATGCCGGGCCGGCCCGTCTCGGAGATGGCCTTCATCGCCACCTTGATCCCATCGCCCGGCCGGCCGAGTATGTTGGCCGCCGGGACGACACAGTTCTCCAGGACAACCTCGCCCAGCTGCGTCCCCCAGAGGCCGGATTTGTGCTCCTCGCGGCCGCTCTTGAATCCGGGCATCTCGCTGTCCACCAGGAAGGCGGTAACGATCTTGCGGCCCCGGTCGTCCTGGCCGGTGATCGCGCTGATGGTGTGAAGCCGGCAGAGCGAGGAACCGGTGATAAAGACCTTGCGGCCGGTGAGAATATAGTTGTCGCCGTCCTTCTCCGCCACGGTGGTGAGGCCAAAGGGATTGGAGCCGCCGGTGGCCTCGGTCACGGTGACGGTGGCAAAGTACTCGCCGCTGGCCAGGGCCGGCAGGTACTTTTGCTTCAGCTCCGGCGAGCCAAAGTCGAGGAGGGGGGCGGCGCCCAGGGCAAAGACCTGCAGCATAAAGCCCATCGCCGGGGAGTAACGCGAGATCTCCTCGATGGCCAGCATGCGGGCGAGGTGTCCCAGGCCCGTGCCGCCGTACTCCACCGGGACCGTGATGCCGAGAAGGCCGTGCTCGCCCATCGCGTGAAAGATGTCTACGGGCGGGACACGCGTGCGCTCGAACTCGGCGCTGCGTGGGACGATGATCTCTTCGGCAAACTCGCGCGCCATCTTGCGGATCAGTTCCTGCTCGGGGGAAAAGCCGAACTCCATGGGGGCCTCCTTGTTGGGATCATCTCGCGGTTGGTTGGGTCGTGCGCGTATAATCTACCACAAAGGGGGGGAAAGCGCAAGTTGGGGAGGGAAAACTCCGAGAACGGTCCATCCCGCCCCCCGCATCACCAATCCCCAAACACCACCTACCGATACGCCGCCACCTTTTTCATGAGCTTTTTCGCCTCCCCCACCTTCTGGCGGTCGCCCGAGGACTGGATAAAGGTGTCCAGGTCCTGAGCCGATTCCGGGTAGCGCCCCAGGTTCATCAGCGACCGGCCGCGCAGGAAGTAGGCCTCCGGCACGAACGGATTCTGTCCCCCGACGGCGATGACCTTGTCGAGATCGTCCACCGCCTGGGAGTAGGCCTCGCCGCGCATATAGATCTGCGCCCGGTAGAAATGGCCAGTCAGGGTGTCAACGGCGTCCAGCCGCTCTTCGTCAATGTTCTGGCCGACGATCGCCAGCGCCTGCTCGGGGGGTACGGAGAGGGGCAGGCCGGCCTGCAGCTCGTAGGGGATCAGGCGCGGCAGGTTGGCCTGGCAAAAAGCCTGGTAGTACTCGGGGTTGCGAAAGGTCAGCACGGCGCCCCACGACCTGTCCTTGACCGCCCGGATCGCCACCGGTCCGCGGGTCGACGCCAAGGTAAAGAGGACGAGGGAGGCGATGAACAGGGCCAACCCAGCAAAGACACCCAGCGCGATCCACGTACCCGACGCGTCATCCGCATTCAGGGTGGACACGGCGATGGGCAGGACGATCACGGCGACAAACCCCAGAGCCAGGGTGACCCAGGCAGCCACCTTGATCCGGCGGCTGCGCGCCACGCAGTCCTGGCAGAAGGGGATGTCGTATTGAACGTACTTGTTCGCTCCGCCCCCGGCGTTGGCGATGGCCATGCCGATGGCCCCGCCAAGCAGATAGCCCGTCGACTGCCGGCGCTGCTGCTCCTGGGTCGGGCGTTTGATTGGCACCGTCTTGTCCACCGTCGGATTGCCGCATGAAGCGCATTGCTGGGGAAAGACCATACCGTTCCAGGGAACCTCGATGGGGATCCGAGCCATGGTTCACCTCCTGGTTTCCTTGGTAGTGAGCGTCACGCACGAATGTCTGGGGTCGTTACTCTGGAAAAGCAACCTACGGCGGTCGGTACGCTCGCCGTCGAGCCCATTATAGCCCAGCGCCGGGGGTTCGTCAATGGCCTCACGGTGCTTGGCAGCGGGCCGGTTGTGTGATAGAATCGTCACGACCATCGACTAGACGAGCATGTGAGCCGCGAGGAGGGCCGCCGTGATCCTGCTACGCTGCGCCTATCACAACCAAGTCACCTGGGGCATCCTGCAGGACGGCATCGTCCGCGCCCTGGCGGGAGATCTCTACGCCGGGCCCCAGGCCGGCCGGCCCATCGCCCCTCTCGACCAGGTCCGGCTCCTCCCGCCGGCCGCGCCCGGCAAGGTGGTGGCCGTGGGACGCAACTATGCCGAGCACGCCGCCGAGCTCGGCAACGCCCCGCCGCCCGAGCCGCTCCTCTTTCTCAAGCCGTCCAGCGCCGTGATCGGGCCGGGAGAAGCGATCGTCCTGCCCGGCCTCTCGGCGCGCGTCGACCACGAAGCGGAGCTGGCCGCGGTCATCGGCCGGCGGTGCCGCCGTGTGCGCCGGGAAGAGGCCCTGGAGTATGTCCTGGGCTATACCTGCGCCAACGACGTCACCGCGCGCGACCTGCAGAAACGCGACGGCCAGTGGGCGCGGGCCAAGGGGTTCGACACCTTCTGCCCACTCGGCCCGTGGATCGTCACCGGCCTGGATCCCGCCGACCGGGAGGTCGTGGGACGCGTCAGCGGCGAAATCCGCCAGCACGGGCACACGCGCGATTTCATCTTCTCCCTGCCGGTCCTGATCGAATACATCTCGGCGGCGATGACGCTGGAGCCGGGCGATGTCCTGCTCACGGGGACACCGGCCGGTGTGGGGCCGCTGCGCGCGGGAGACAGGGTGGAGGTCGAGATCTCGGGGATCGGGGTGTTGGAAAACCCGGTCGTCGCGGAATGCGATCTACCTGGAGGGCCGCCCCGATCCATGGCACGGTAACCTGCCGGAAAACCATCCCCTTCCCCGTTGCTGGACCGCGGCCGAGCCAGCGTTCCCGCCGCGGGGCGCCGCGATGGGCACGACCCGGCCCAAGGCCGGCCAGGTGCGCGTCGCCATCCTGGACGTCTGTGCCCAGCGAGCCTGTGGCTGCCAAGGCAAAGGCCGTCGTCCCCTATGCGTCCCCCTGCGCTGGCGGCGCCTCCGGCGCCGCGGCCGGCGCCGCCTTCTTGGGCGTAGCCGGCTCCTCTTTTTTGGGCGCGGCCGGGGGGAAGGGGTCCCGGTCCAGCACTTTGTTGTAGGCATACATGGCCAGCACGCGCAGCGTGGCCACGACCGGCGTGGCCAAAAAGGCCCCGATCAGGCCGGCCACGCTGGCCCCGATGACCACACCGACGAGCATGACCAGCGGCGGCAGATCCACACTGCCCCCGATGATGATGGGCGCCAGGATGTTGGTCCCCACCACCTGGATGACGGCGTAGACGATGCCCACGACCAATACCACCCAACCGTTGGAAAGCGGCAGCGTGCTGGACCCCTGGATGAGCGCGACCAGCCCGATCGGCACAAAGGCGATCAACGGGCCGATGTTGGGGATAATCTCCAGGACGCCGACGACTAACGCCAAAAAGATGCTCCCCGAGACGCCCAGGATCGACAGGGCCACAAAGGTAACGGCGGCAATGATCAGGCAAAAGAGCAGCTGGCCGCGGAAAAAGTCCCCCCAGATCGCGTTCATCTGCCCTTGCAGCCGGTCGAACTCGGGCCGGTAGACCTCGGGGACCAATAGGTCCAGCTTCTCGCCCCAGGAGGGGCCATCCTTGACCATGTAGAACGAATAGAGCAGGATCAGGAAGAAGGAAAAGGTCACCGAGGTCACGCTAAAGGCCAGGCCGCTGATCCGCCCAAAGAGGTCCGGCAGCCACTCCTCCGGCGAGGGCAGCGCGGGGGGCAGGCCCTGCTCGCCCAGGGCGTTCAGGGCCGGGTCCACGAACGACGACAGGTCCACGATGCTGCCGCCGATCTGCACGGTGCGCCACCCCAGCAGGGTCGTGCGCAGCCATTCGCGGCCCTGGGAAAGAAGCGTCGTCAGGTTGAGGTTGAGGGCTCGCACCTGGCCCGTGATGGCCGGCACGAGGAGGATGGGGATCATGACCAGGATACCGATCAAGAGGAGGTAGACGACGACGGTCGCCAGGGCGTGGGGAAAGCGCAGGCGGCGGTGCAGAAAGCCGACGAGCGGGAACAACGCATAGGCGATCACCGCGGCCAGAAGCAGGCTGACGAGCGTGCTGCGGCCCAGATAGATGAGCAGCACTCCCAACACAACGCCGATGATAACCACCATCCGTTTGGTCGTTTCTGTCCAGCGTGGACGCATGGGGACCTCCTGACGATTCTCTGCTAGCCAGAATTGTAAACCAAAGCCGCGCCGCGCGCAAGTGGCCACGTGCGCGCAGCTTGACCTTCTCCGCCCCCTGTGCTATCATAACCGCATGACAACTGGATACACCGTCGACCTGACCGCCTTCCAGGGGCCGCTGGATCTCCTTCTGCAGCTGATCGAGAAGGAGGAGTTGGACATTACCAAGATCGCCCTGGCCCAGGTGACCGACCAATACCTGGCCCACATCCGGCAGATGCCCCGGCGCGACCCCGCCGAGCTGTCGGCCTTTCTGCTGATTGCCGCCCGGCTCCTCCTGATCAAGTCGCAGGCGCTGCTGCCCCGGGCGCCGGCAGCCGGAGAGGTGGCGGAGGATGAGGGCGAAGACCTGGTGCGGCAGCTGCAAGAGTACCGCCGCTACAAGGAGGCGGCCCAGCAGATGAAGTCGTGGTTGGAGGAGGGCCGCCGCGGTTTCGGCCGGCTGGCGACGCCGCCGCTGCCGGTACCCCGGCCGGAGAACCTGGAGGGCGCCACCGTGGATGCGCTGTTCGCAGCGCTTCAGCGGCGCATCCAGGAGTTGGCCCCCGAGGAGCGGCTGCACCCGCTGGCCGTCCTGCGGAAGGTCACCCTGGCCGACCGGGCCCGGCGTATCCACACGCTGCTCCGGGAACGGGCGCAAGTCTATTTTCACGAGATCCTGGAAGAAGCCCCCGGCATCGAAGAGGTGCTCGTGACCCTCTGGGCGGTACTGGAGCTAATCAAACGCAGCTGGATCGTCGTTGAACAGGAGGACCTCTTTGGACCCATTGCCATCCGCCGGCGCGACGACACGACCGCCGAATGGGACGGCCGCGACGCCTGGTGGACCCAGCTTGAAGAGCTTGATTGAGGCGCTCCTTTTCGTCGCCTCGGAGCCGGTCGCCATAGCGGACCTGGCCCGGACGCTCGAAGCGGACGAAGCTACGGTCGCGACGATCGTGGACGAATGGGCCCGTGATCACGCGGCCGACGGCATCCGCCTGCAGCGGTTGGGCGAGCGGGTGCAGCTCGTCTCCGCCCCCGAGGCCGCTCCGTACATCGAGCGCCTCCTGGGGCTGCGCCATTCCGGCCGGCTCTCTGCCGCGGCGTTGGAGACGTTGGCCATCGTCGCCTACCGCCAGCCGGTCACACGTCCGGCGATCGAGGCTCTCCGGGGGGTAGACTGCTCCGGCATCCTCCACACGCTGCTCCAGCTCGGCCTGCTCGAGGAGCGCGGGCGGGCTGCGGGTCCCGGCCGGCCCATCCTCTATGGCACGACCTTTGACTTCCTACGCCACTTTGGCTTGCAGAGCCTGGCGGACCTGCCCCCGCTGGAACTCCCCGAGCCGCCTCAGGAGGATCTATGAGCGACATGAAACTGGACAAGGAACCGGCTGCCGCCCCGCTGTACTGTGGAAACTGCGGCGCCCCTATCCCGCCGGGCAAGCACTTTTGTGAACAGTGCCTGGCGCCGGCCTCCCTAGCTGCCGCGACGCCGCCGCCTGCGCCCGTGCCAAGCGAGCCCCTGCCCCCTCCGCCCGTACCGCCAGTGGCCGTCGTCCCCCTCCCCACGGCTCCCCAGCAGCCGGAGCCGCGGGGGCCCGAGGTCCTGCTGCCGGACGGGCCGGCCATGTCCACGCCGGCGCCGGCCGCGCCCACGGTGCCGGCCGCGCCAGAGGTGCTGCCCCCTGCCCCGGCCGTCATCCCGGTCCCGCCGGGCGCGGCGCCGGCGCCGGCGCCCACGGTGCCGGCCGCCCGGCCGGCCGGCGCTCCCTACGTCCCGCCGGCTGCACCGCCTGCGCCGGCCGGCTCCTCCCCCTGGTGGCTCGCCCTGATGATCGGGGGCATCGTCGCGGCGACGCTCGCCCTTTTCCTGGCCTGCCTCCTCCTGCTCATCGCCTCCGGGGACGAAGGGGACCCCACGATGCGCCTGGTGGCCATCCTGTGCTGCCTGGTGCCGGGACTGCTGATGGTCGCCGCCGCCGTCCTGGGCGGGCGGCAGTACTTTCGCAAGCGGGCATGACCGCCCAGGGCGGTCCTTGTGCGGCTAGCGGCTGTCTGTCATCATAAAGAACACCGCGAACGTCAAGCTGCCGATCGCGCTGTTCTGCTGCCTCCTGCCGAGGCTACTGCTGGTGGCCGCAGCGGTACCGAGCGGGCGAAAGTACTTGCGAAGTAACTGCTCAGGCAAGGCCCTTTTTAACCGCCGAGAACGCGGAGAGCGCAGAGAAAAGAGATAAAAAGCCCTCTGGACGGCTAGCTACCTGACACTTTTACAACCGCGTAGACCGGACACCAGTTCATCAAGATTGGCAGGCCGTTTTTCAGCCGCCTTTTGATCAAGCGCAACCCAATCTGGAAGATACTCAAATCTCGCCGGT
>Ga0302251_1001138_pt1 | contig 18049 bp, 24 predicted proteins | sample AAG_RA_Gln_MG_FD_193534 | JGI IMG/M metagenome (GOLD analysis project Ga0302251, IMG submission 193534) | Enriched activated sludge microbial communities from anaerobic digester in WTTP, New Holstein, Wisconsin, United States - AAG_RA_Gln | ecosystem: Engineered > Bioreactor > Anaerobic >...
AATTTATCAAACCATTTACAGATATAACAATGAGCGGATTCATACCGCTCTCAGAATGCCGCCGATTCAATTCGCTAATCATTTTTTAATCTCAGAGTTCGTGTCTAAGAAAATGGGTACTTGACATTTTTTGTTGACTGCGATTTGATTTATCACGTCATCAATTTCATCTGTTGTTTTCATTTTTTTTGCCTTGATTAAGTTGTTTATTTCTTTTCGCTTTTGCCCTCTCTTCCCAAGCCTTGCTTTGAAAGATTGAGGTATGATTCTTTGTCTCCTCTCGGCTCATCATTTTTCGAGCCATTTTTACCTTTTGCTTGTGTTTCATAATTTTTTTAAAAATCGTCTCCACCGTATTTCATCCTCGGAGAATTATCCGGTGGTGGCGGATTATTTTTTATTCTCTCCAAACACTCATCGCACCTGATCCTATCCTTCGCTATTTTCTTTTTGCAATCCCAGCATTTATTTTCCTTAGGCATATATAACATTTTCCTTCATCGGCTCAAGGCATCTGTCCAAATATACTTTGAGCGATTCAGTGTCAAAATAACATTCACCGCTGGTTAGAAATGATTCCACATCTTCAAAGGGATATTCCCGGATAACTTTCTTTTTGTCCTTGGCAGTTTCAATTTTCTTGATGTACCAATAAATCTGCTCCGGGCTGACTTTGTACTTGGCCATCTTGTTTCTCCATTCTTCCGGGAACTCGTAGCCTTCGGGAATAGCGCGCTTGTATGAGGAATATAAATACCAAGGGAAGAAACGGCTCTTGAATTCTCCCAGCCCTTCCTTGCCGCGGAAGTATTCAACGGCGAAGAAATCGGCTCTTGTGTTGCCGGTTGATTCCCTGAATATCTTTCCTACTCCATCGGCAACCTGCTGTTCGGCTCCAATGATCAGATCCTCGGCGTTTAGAATTTCAGTATTGGGATAAAAGGCCACCTCTGACCAATGGATATTTTGCAATGTACCTCCGCGCCCTAGCGTCTTTGCTCCGGCGCTTCCCACGAACAACTCGGCGCCATTGTGCGCTTTCATGTAGCTGGATTGATTGTCTTGAGCCAAGACATCGCCACGCTGGATTCTGTTCTTTTCCAGCCAGCTATTTAAAAACAAATCGACCCTTTGGAATAGTGGCTTTACTTCCTCTTTTTTGTGAGAAATAATCTGTCCGGATATGATCGGCAATTTGCCAAGCAATGAGAATATGAAATCAGTCGTGAGAATAGCGTCAATGAGCGAACTGAAACCCTCCTGCCGCGCCTTATCTATGTTTTCCCTGATTCCTTCCAAACTAGGATAATCCTTTTTCAGTTCGTCCATGTACATCTTTTGCGGAACATTCAAGACAAATGGAACGATCTCGCCCTTCTTGTTTTTGATGCTGAAATTTTCCTGAATAAAGGCTTCGTAGTTTATTTTCATTTCACTATAAAATATATTAAGACCGCGATAATAACCGCAATAAATATCCTCTTGGTCCACTTATAGCCAACCTCTAAAAAGTATTCCAGGGCTAGATCCTCAATGGTTCGTTTCATGTTTTTATTGTTATTTCTTCTTTCTTAAAATTTAAAACCTCATAATCTGTCGGATTGAACATTCCTTTTGAAACCCAAGTGCCACAATCACATTGCCATGGATTAGCCATAGAATTATCTTGATATAAATGCTTTTTACATTTCGGACAATGAGGAGCTAATACTTTCCGCGTTTTATATACTGGCTTCATGTCTTTAATCCTCTAAATATTTATCAACATTTATTTGCACCGGGGCATTGAAAGTATTTCCTCCGCTATCTTTCTTTGGAGCAACTACATTTTCAATAATGACCTTGGATGCTTTGTGTCGAATTTCAACATCATAATGCTTGACCTCATCAATCATTTCGTCCACTGCGTCTAAACTTCCAGCCCTTAATCTCATCAAGGCGACATCAGAAATATTGGTTGAATAGCTTTTCCAAGTTTCCTTGATGGATGGATAAACGGTCTTATAAAAAACCCAATTTCCCTTGCCAGTCATACTCTTGAATTTCTTTTGAGCCTCAACGATAGAATTGCTTAAGATAAGAGCCACCACGCCATTCTTCTCAAGCATTGTCAGATTCTCCCACGCTTTGATTTCCTTCTGCGGATTCTTTTCCGCTAGGCTTTGATTTTCCTGATTTTTTGATTCCAAATTCATCTTCAATGAATAAAATTTTAAAAATTAGACATGGCACTTTCAGATTATCCGCCGGGGTTACCGCCCCCTCATATTCTCCTTGCCTGATTGCTGTTTCAACCTTTTTCAGTAATTTGGTAAGATTCTTGTTGATGTATTGTTGCCTGCTCATTTCTTTTTCCTCTCTATGGAGAATCTGAACAATATATTGACCATATCCCCACTTGTCCAACCCAAATAATAAAAGTCTCTTGCCGCGCTTGGACCCAAAACCTCTTTGTAAAATGCCAGTCTCCAAATTTTGAACAATACCTTGTCAGGTACATGATAGCCTCCTGAAGCCATATATTTTTTATTTAATAATTACCTCAATTGAGACCGCTAGCTGGCACTCGTAGAGTTAGACTGCTAAATGTTGATTAGAAGTCATAGCGGTCTCTATGAAATTGTTATTTTTTAGCCTTCTTGGTTTTCTTTACCTTCTTGGCTAATTTCTTCACCACTTTTTTCTTCTTGACCATCACTCTCACCCCCTTCCGTTTCTCCGATTTCTGTCGATCCTTCGCCGGTTACAGTTTCCTCTTGAGGCTCCTGATCCGTTCCTTCCGGGACCGCGCCGACTTCTTCCGCCGTGGCCGGCTCTCCTTCCGGAACTGCCTCCTCTGAATTTTCGGCCTGCTTTGCAAGGAGACTATCTAATTCTTCTTGGTAAGTAGGATGAAAAGCATTACCTTCTTTTTCCTTCAATGCTTTTAGGTCCTCTAATTTTTGAAGTTCTTGTTCGTTCAACATTTCTCACACCTCCTCTCTAGTTTTTTCTTAATCTTTATACTTCCACCCGGCTTCTGACATTTCTGATTCCTTCCATCAAAGTCATGAGTTTCTTGTTATTTTCGGAAATTGCTCGACCAACATCAGTCATGACAATATTTTCAGGAATTCCGCAATCTTTGGCTGAATCAACCTGCCTTAGGACCGGACTGATCCTATCAACCAAGCGACCGAAAGCATCGCCCAAGTCATTGATAATCATATTTTGCGCGCCTATCTCTCTTGCAATTTCGCTTTCTTTTTTGGGAACTTCCTGACAAGTTGACATCGGACTACTTAATTTATCTTCGTACATAGTTTTTTTGCTTAGTTTGATTAAAATATTTAAAGTTGGTTATTTTATTAACTGATATTTCTTCCCATTCAGCTCAATAATTTCCTCCGGCTTTTCACACTCATCTTTCTTTTCATCAGGTAATCCAACCTCTTTTAAAATTCCATACTCAACTTTTCCATTTTCCAGCTTTCCGCAAGTGATGGTTTTTTCTTCTTCTGTTGGTTCTTTCTTCCAAACAGCAACGCCAGCAAAAATTCGATAGGCAATATTAAGCGCCAGCTTGCAAGTAATGTTTAAGCCAGCCTTAATTCCCGAGCCAGCCTTAATTCCCGAGCCAGCCTCAATTCCCGAGCCAGCCTCAATTCCCCAGCCAGCCTCAATTCCCGAGCCAGCCTCAATTCCCCAGCCAGCCTCAATTCCCGAGCCAGCCTTAATTCCCGAGCCAGCCTTAATTCCCCAGCCAGCCTCAATTCCCCAGCCAGCCTCAATTCCCGAGCCAGCCTTAATTCCCGAGCCAGCCTTAATTCCCCAGCCAGCCTCAATTCCCGAGCCAGCCTTAATTCCCGAGCCAGCCTCAATTCCCGAGCCAGCCTCAATTCCCGAGCCAGCCTCAATTCCCCAGCCAGCCTCAATTCCCGAGCCAGCCTTAATTCCCGAGCCAGCCTCTGCAATAATGTGGCCAGTAGCGCTTAATCTACCGGAAAAGCGGATATAACCCAAACTACCCTCAATTTCAATATGCCCTTCGTAATTAGAAACATCCTCTTTCCCGACATAATCTTTCCAATAATTATCGGTATCTTTTACGTCTTTTTTTGTGATTTTTAGAGTTTTCACTTATTTTTTAATTAAGTTGATTATTATATTAAAACTTGTTATTTTTTCTTCCTCTTTTTCCAAAGCGAGCTGTTTTCCTTGACTACGGTATAAGTATGATCCGGATGTTCAGGAAGCCAGACGGCCTCTAATAATTTTCTTCTCAATCGCCAGTCTTTTGTCTCCATTCCTTTTGTTTCCACCAGCTCAAATGCTCCGTCATTGTGTTCTATCCGGAAATCAATCTTATGATTCAAAATCCACATTCCATTTATCCAAATCTCAACCTTGAATTGCCGCTCCCAATTTTTAATATCTCCGGCTTTCAATCTCATATCCAATTCCTTTGCGTAATCAGCTTCAAAACCGGAATCGTAAATATAGCCATTATAATCCGATGCTCTGTTTCCGTATTTGCAATAGCGATATTTTTGTAGATAAACCATTATTTTTGCATTAGCTTCATTCTCATTCTAACGACTTCCTCCATTATTCGGTTCCAATGCTGATCCTCAATATCAATGCCATAAGAATTTAATATGAAATTTCTTACTGATGTTATGGCAATTATTATTTGTCCGTATTCATCCCAATGGCTATTTGCTACAATTTCCATCAATTTCGCTATTTTTCTATCTTGGACATTATGGAAATCAATCGGAGTTATTTTTATATGTTTTTTCATAGCAATCTTCCTTGAAAAATATTAAATTCAAATTCTTTTTGAAACCAAGTCCGCGGAAATGTTCTCTGAATATCGTCTATAAAAACCAATTCCTCCGACTTTTCCGTTATCCTGTTTCTGAAAGTCATGACCCATTTCGGCGCCGGCGACATTCCTTGCAGAAATTGCAGTCCTAGTCGCGTAATCAGCCAACATCCAGCTTTCGGCTCATCTCTTTCGTCTTTGACTTTGGCCACTAATCCGAAATATCGTAATTTCTGAAAATTGTTATATCCGTTTTTGCTCAAGGTTACCTCGGTTTGCAGATGGATTTCGTTTGTGCCTTTATCCCGGACCGCTTTTGCGAATTCAAGGAAAATCGAAACTAAGCCCGGAGTAAGTGAATGTTTCCACTCCTTCATTTGCGCTCCACAATGCTCGCAGATTTTATTTTCTTGGTTAAACATTTTTATTTGTTAGCTTTATAAAAAGCTTTGGCGAAATTTTTTGGTGTTATTGCTCTTATTCCTGCTCGATCCAATTTTAAATGAGAAAATTCTTTTGGCTTTTTGGGACTTGCCCAATTCTTCCTGTTGAATCCCGGCGCCCTTGTTCCCCTCTTTTTTACCGGATTGTTGAAATACCCCCATAAATCAGTGAACTTAACATGATTATCTCCAAATTCCCAACCTTTGAAACTATATGCCGGGTTTCCAATGAATTGCCTCAATAATCCCATCGGGTTTTCCAAGGCCCAAAATTTCAATGATCCAGCTGATCGAGCAAGCCATATTATTTCTAGGCATGCTCTGACTACTTCCAATGCTCCTTGAAAATCTCTTGGTGTTTTTGCCGTTGTTCGAGCGCGAGAGAACATGGTGCATGGTGGCGCGGCGAGTATTCCATAAACTTTTCTAATGGGAATTATCATTTCTGTTGCAAAGGCCAATTGCGAGAAAAAATAGAAATTATCGTCTTTAATTCCCCAACATTGAGGAGAAACACTGAATTCAGGTAATGTTATTAAGCGAACATTATATCCAGCGTCTTTGTATGGCTTACTCCATGATCCTGTTCCGCCGCATAAATCTAAAATGATTTTGTCCTTATTTTTCATTTTTTTATTTGCATTTTATCTTTTAATCCTTTTGCAAATTCTGACGATCCTTGATATTTCATTTGCGTTTCTTTGATTCGGGCCATCTTTTCCTCATCTTCTGGCGGCCTATCTCCAAAATCTTTTCTCAAGGCATTTCTCAAAAAGGCTTTGTAATTTTTCTTTTTCTTTCCATTGGCCTCGCACCAATCAATCAAATCATCAGCCTTTCTTTTCACTCCTGCCGGAGTAACATTGAATTTTTTTACAAACTCATCTATTTCCTCTTGAGGTAAATTTTTTAAAAAATCGACACTACTATATTCTGATTTATGGTTTATGATTTCTGATTTATGATTTATAGAGGTATCTGATACCTCGGATACCCTATCTTCTTTTTCAGATACCCTAGGACAAATTCCCTTAAATAAGCAATTCTTGACATTTTCGGGAATATCTGCCATTTCTTGCTTAATTGCCACCTCATTCTTCTCTCCCTTATACCCTCCAAGGATTTGAGCATTTTTTACATAAACCCATCCGTCATAGAAAAATACTTTTTCCAGCAATTCACTTTTAGCTTTTTGTAATTTTTCTCCCTTGATTCTTGTATCAAAGTTTATGACGCGATCAGGCAACCGATATATGCCGCACAAATTGATTCTTTGATTGGTAATGAGGTATAAAAATAGTTTTTGCCCATTATCCGAAAGATTCAAAAACCAATCATCCTCCCAAATTCTCGTATGAATTATTCTTGTTTTCATTTTGTTTGTTATTCAACCTCATTAGGAAGAGGCACTTTTAAATTCCATTCGTCCAAAGCAAACACTCTGATTTTTTCCAAATATTCTTCCATTTCCACCGTGCTAAGAGATGTCGTGCTTCTGACGGTCTCTATTTTCCCAGTCTGCTTTCTTAAAAACTTCCATTGCCAAGCCTTGTGCATCTCATCGTCCAGTAGCCCGGCATAATCGGCTGTCAATCGGATCACAACGCCCCAATAATAATTATTCTCTTTGAGGCTTCTTATCTCTTTTTTCCTCCGGACAATGATTTCAACTTGTCCATAAACTGAATTTATGTATTTTCTGAATCCCTCCTTGTCGTAAATATTCAATTTTCCCTTATAGATTTCCCCATTGAAAATTGGAGTGGCCATTTTTTTGTTTTTAATTGCTAGAAATATTGGGCGATAACATCAGGCAGGTTATCGGAGTAAAGACGCTTTTCCTAGCGCTTGCCTTCTCATGGACCCAATTTTTTAATAACTCGCTCTTCTTCTTTCCTCTAGGATCATCAGCCTCTTCTTTGCGTCCAGAAGCCCCAAAAATGCTTTTATATCGTCTTTGTGATCTTCCGCCGGTATAACATGGGGTTCAAATTCAGCCGTGGCCTTGTCGAAGCGCAGAATATATTTATCTCCGAATTTTTCGCCTGTTTCCTCGCGGTATGCTTCTTCGTAAGCCGTAACCTGAAAGATCATCTCGTCATATACTCCCTTGGAAGTCTTGAAGTCTCCGACATGCTTGATTTTGTGTTTTTCTTCTCCCATCGTGAAAACGCAGTCCATTGTTCCAATATATTTATATTTTTTGGAATAGATCACACGCTCACTTTCAAGGAATTTGACCTTATGCTCATCAACCCACTTTAGAAACGCCAGCACGCCGTTCAAAACTCTTTCGTCTTTTGGCATTTCAATATCTTTTCTCTTGGAAATCTTGGCGCCGATATAATCCTCGGCCCATTTATGCACTTGAGTTCCAAGATCGGCCGCTTCCTGTTTTCGTTGGGCGTGAAGCTTGCAAGCCGTTTCAATATGTTCAAGTGTAATTCCGCCGTTATTGTGGTTTTCAATGAGATATTCTTTGGCTAGTCCCACCGCCCAATAAATAAGGACGCGCGACTTATCAATCAATCCGGTAATGGTGGTAACTCCGACAGATTTCCGGCCGTTGACGAAATACTGATGATAACGATCGTAGTACTCGATTTTGACAGTGTTCTTATAAAGGCTGATTACTTTGTCAGGTGTTTTTGCCATTTTATTTTCTTAGTAATTTAGCGAGTATCTGCTTGGCTTGCGTTTGCGTCATATCGGAAAATCTGTCGTACTGATCGCCGGTCAATTTATGAAGCAATTCAAGCGCTTTCCACTCGGTCTTTCCTCCCTTTTTGAATAGGACGACTTTTACCTGATTGACATAATCAACGCCTGTCTTGTCCGGTTGTGGTTTTGCCGGCGCCGGCTTATTGGCTGGCGTCTGATCGGCAAACTTTCCTTTCTGTTCTGCCACTTCTTGAAATTCGTTTTTTCCGTAAATATCGGAAGCGATTCCTAATTCTGCCGCGCATTTTTTCAAAGCATCAGTTGAGGCCGCTTTCAGATCGTTTCCGTAATCAAGAATTTCTTTTGAATTTTTCTTAAACTTTATATCCGCCCTTCCGAATTGCTCTTTGACGATCATGACATTTCCTTTCGGGTCCTTGATGGTCAATCTCCCCTGTACCCAAACTTGATTTCCTTCTCGCCCTTTGTCCTTGATCTCAAAATCCCACATCCAGCCGAAGGCGTAATTGAGAACTTTTTTTATATAAGTTCCGGTTACGAAATCCCACATTCCGCCACCTTTTCCCGGTCTTTGATAAATATGATTCGCCGGCGTCTTTTGGAGAACAAACAAAACTTGTTTCGGATTAAGCGCATTTGGTACTAGGCTTAATTTCCCGGCTTTGTTTTTCTCCACTTGTTCGACTGTCAATTCTTTGGACATTTTTTTCGGTTGTTTGTCCTCAACCTTTTTGGCTTTTTGCATTTGGTTTGTTACTCTAGCCGCCGCGCCACCACGCAGGGGCGCTGTCGCGGCCGCTAGAGGCGTGGTTAATTAAATTGCGTTGTTCTCTTGCAAAACTAAAAGCTCATCAACTTGCCTTTCGGTTTCCAAGTCGTGAGCCAGTTCGCTTTCATATTCATGGACATTCTGCATGTCCTCAATCGTAACTTCCGGCAATTCTTTGACCGGTCTTTCCGGCCAGTTGAGAAATCGTCCGTATAGATTTGTGATTGTTTTGTTTGTCATTTTTTTGCGTGGTTATTTAATTAAATTTGATTTAAAAATTTTTCATACTGACCGGTCCTATAAGTCGTCCATCTTTCCCATCCTCCGGAATCTCTGATGTCTTTGGCGGTCTTGATATTAAATTCCGGATCCTGTAATTGTTCGACTGTATAGGGATGCCATATCTGATTTATCTGAAATAATCCGATAGAAGGCTTTGACAAATGAGTGTCTCCGATTCTGCTAGGATCTCCGTGGCTTTCCGCCATCATCACGGCATAGGCCGTTTTCCATTCATCGCCGAAATACTTTTTGATGGTCCGGACAGTGGGGGAAGATTGCTCTTCCCCTCGGACCTCCGGAGAGGCCACTTTTTCAACCTCTTGATTTGCACCCGCGTTTTCCCTTGCGGTACTTGCCAACGCAACCGAAGAATTGTTGAAAATCACTACCCTACCGATGACACTTTCCCGATACTCGTATTTGATGGTTAAAAAACAATAGGTATAACTGATCCCGATGATCAGCATCAGAATGGCAAGAAAGAATTTTGAATTCTTAAACTTAAACCATTTCAGCTTGATCCAAAACTTTAATTTACTCATTTTGCTTTTTTGGCTTTCCACCCAAAAGCGCTTAATTTTTTATTTTTGTTTTTCCAATGTCAGCCACCTCAAGCTAGTTATCCGCTAGCTGGATAAGAGATGGCTGTTATCAGAACAACAAAAAACACCGTGTTACCTACACGGTGTTTTAAGCCCTAATTTTGAGTTTTAAGCCCTCCTACGCCCCATGACACTTCTTATACTTTTTCCCCGACCCGCACGGACACGGATCATTCCGGCCGACTTTATCTTTGTTTATTATCGGTGCCTGTTTCACATCTTCCTTGGCGCTGCCGCCTTCCGCTTGAACTTTTTTAGCTTCTCCAAACTGCTCCACTTCATCCGATGCGCCCTTATAAGTCAAACTTTTCAGCGGCGCAATTTCTTCCTGCTGCGAAGAAACCAGAGTTACTTTGAAAATCGTCCGAGCAATTGAAGATCGGATATTATCCATAAGACCCGAAAACATATGAAACGCTTCCCGCTTATATTCAATCAAAGGATCTCTTTGCCCATATCCCCGAAGGCCGATGCCTTCCCGCAGATAATCAATTTCATCCAGATGGTTCATCCACAAATTATCAATAGTTTGGAGCATAATGGCTTTTTCGATCATTCGCATCGTATCTGCCCCGATTTCCTGCTCTTTTTTGTTATAATTTTCCTTGGCAAGTCCGTTTAGATATTCCGTGATAGCGCTTATTTTTTCAGCAGCATTCTTATTTTTGTCATTTATATATTCTTCAATTTTTTTAGAAATCGAATCGTCTGCCGGCATGATGTTTTTGACATTTTCGAAAATTTCTTTCGAGTCGCAATTTTCTTCGGTTTCCGCGCAATTTATCGCCACGACTTTTTCAATTTCTTCTTTCACGTTTTCCAGCATTTCTGATTTGGCGTCTTTTATCTCAAGTATTTCTCTTCGTTTTTTGTAAACCACTTCCCGCTGCTTATTCATCACATCGTCATAATCCAAGACGTGCTTCCTTATATCAAAGTTGAATCCTTCAATTTTCGACTGGGCATTTTCAATAGTCTTGGAAATAATTTTGTTCTGAATCGGCTGATCTTCCGGAAGCCCCATCTTATCCATGAGGCTATATAATTTGTCCCCTCCAAACCGCCTCATTAGTTCGTCTTCAAGAGAAACATAAAATTCGGAAACGCCTGGATCACCCTGTCGTCCGGCACGGCCCCGAAGCTGATTGTCAATTCTTCTGGCTTCGTGGCGTTCCGTTCCAATTATGAATAATCCACCAACCTCTTTCACCCCCTCGCCCAGTTTAATATCCGTTCCCCGGCCAGCCATATTTGTTGCAATTGTCACTGATCCCCGCTCCCCAGCCTTTGCTACGATAATTGCTTCTTTTTCATGCTGTTTGGCGTTCAAAACTTCGTGTTTTACTCCAAAACGCGAAAGGAGCGCGCTCAAATATTCTGATTTTTCAATAGCGATCGTTCCCACAAGAACTGGCTGGCCGGTTTTGTTAAGCTCTTTTATTTTTTCGCAAATTGCATTGAATTTCCCTTTTTCTGATTTATACACTACATCTGGGAGGTCTTTTCTGATCATCGGCTGGTTAGTCGGAATTTCCATGACTTCCAGCTTATATACCTTAAAAAGCTCTTCGGCTGAAGTGGTAGCGGTTCCGGTCATTCCGGAAATTTTTTTGTACATCCTGAAATAGTTCTGAAAAGTGATTGTCGCCAAAGTCCTTGATTCTTTCTGCACGCGCACGCCTTCTTTCGCTTCAATGGCCTGGTGCAATCCCTCACTATAACGCCGACCCGGCATAATTCTTCCGGTAAAATCATCAACGATTATCACTTCTCCATCTTTTACCACATAATCCCGGTCAATTTGAAAAATAATCTGGGCTTTCAAGGCCTGTTCCAAGTGGTGAACATAGTTTATTTTCCCGGCCTCGTAAATATTTTTTACTCCAAGCCAGGATTCTATCTTGGAAATGCCGGCATCCGAAATGGAAACAGCTTTCATTTTCTCGTCCACTTCAAAATCTTCTCCGCGCTTGAGGCGAGGAACAAGAGCCGCAAATTGCTGGTACATTTTGGTTGATTCAGAATCCGGAGCGGAAATGATAAGCGGAGTCCTGGCTTCATCAATTAAAATTGAGTCTACTTCGTCCACAATCACATAATTGGGTTCGCGCTGAACCATCTGTGTCAGGTTTTGGACCATATTGTCGCGGAGATAATCAAATCCAAATTCATTATTGGTACCATAAGTTATATCCGCCGCATAAGCTTCTCGCCTAGTGATCGGTTTCAAATTTTCCATTTCAACTGTAACTTCATCGCTGTCAACTATTTTTGGTTCATAAACGTAGGACGCGTTATGAACGATGCAAGCCGTGGAAATTCCCAAAAAATGAAGAATTGATCCCATCCAGTTGGCGTCTCTTTTGGCCAGATAGTCATTGACTGTAACAAGATGCACGCCTTTTTTCGTCAGCGCGTTTAGATACATAGGCAAAAGAGCGGTATGAGTTTTTCCTTCTCCAGTTTTCATTTCTGCAATCTTTCCCTGGTGAAGCACCATGCCGCCCATCATCTGCACATCAAAAAGCCTTTTTTGGTCGACTCTTTTAACCGCTTCCCGGACAACCGCAAAAGCTTCCGAAAGAATGTCGTCCAGAGTTTCATCATTTTTAAGCCGTTTTCTGAATTCTTCAGTTTTCGCTTTCAGCTCCTCGTCCGTCAGCTTCGCTATTCCCGGCTCCAGAGAGTTGATTTTTTCCACAATCGGCCGGAGTTTCCCGATTTCCCGCTCATTAGAACCGAAGATTTTCTTGAATAATGACATGATTTTATAACAAACAAACAATTCAGCCGCGTTATAGCTGATTTTCTTGATTATATTACTATTTTTCAGCCTACTTATTCTACTTAAAATAACCCTTTCAGTCAAAAGCCTGCTTATCTTATAAATCTAAATGTTGAAAACACCAGCTCAAAATCTTTTGGCAATCCATCTATGGACCTAAGGACATAGAGGCGTCCATCCTTTACTACTGCCCATTTCTGAGTTACGCATTCGAACTTTCCGCAGCTGGAAAGGGCATATCCCTTTTCTCCGTCAATCACAATTTCCTCTTTGTTGAGCGATCTTCCTCCTTCGAGATCCTTAGCAAGAGCTTTTTTCAGCATTGCATCGAGATCATAATTTTTTCCAGTTGGAATGACTTTTATCTCAAACGGGATAACAACATCGCTTGCTATAGAAAGAGATATCATGACATCATCCAGATTCTTGTCATTCACAGTCATTGCCTTGGAAAATTTTATTTTATATCCATACTTGTAATTTTTGTATTCCAGCCAATCTTTGGTCAAATCTTCAGAGGAAACTTTCTCATTTTTTGCAGCTTCACTTTTTTCCAACTCAGTCTTTTTTATTGCCTCTTTTACGACATTAATTTCTCCAGGAGCTTCAACATCGTTTATCTTAAAAAGAAAAAAAGCGAAAACTGAGGCCGTAAACAGGATGATCGCAATTGCAACCGGGGGATTTATTTTTTTGTTCATTTTTGTTTTTACCCTGTTAAGTAAATTTTGCGGAGCAAAATTATTTTTCTAGAAGAAAAACTACTTAACAGGGTGAATATTTTATTCAATAAACTTAAAGCTCTCCAAAATTTTATTTATATTTTCTTTTGTTTCCTTGCCGATTTCAATCTTAACCACTCTGGATTTGTCGGAATTTATGGCATAATTTCCCTCGCCTTCGCATTCCACGTCATCAGACGCTGGCTTTGCCAGTTTTGAATCATATGATCCAACCTTGATAGATGCATCAGTGAAGACGCAATCAGATTCGGTTTCTATGTCAAAATGGCTTATATACCAGGCACTGAAATCTTTCTTGCTTTTATTGTCATAAAATCTGATTTTCCAGGAAACCTTATCTTGAGTAACTGTGATAAGCTTATTCCCTTCTGAAATTGACGCGCTGTCGGGATAATCAAAATTTATCTTCAATTCGGCACTTTCAAATTTATTCGTGCCTTCATCTTTTTCCATTTCATCAGTGGTATCGCTTTCATCTGCGCTTTCGCTTTCGTTTTCTGTTTCAGTTTTCGAAGCTGCATCAGTTTGAGCTTGAACTGGGGGACTCTGCACTGTTTGAGATGATTGAGCCTGGCTTTTGGAAGCAGCTGCCTTATTTTCAGTGATAGCTTTGGAATTTACGGGATTTTTAATAAGCTCGGCTTCAAGATTTTTTTTCACTTCAGCGGCATCAGAATCGCTCATTACCCATTTTATCAGAACAAAAACAAAAATGACGATAGAAACAACAAAAACCAAAACCAGATACGATTCGTATTTTTTGCCAAATCCCTGCGTTTTTATAATTGGCATCGCGGCTTCGACGCTGCTTTTTTTGATATCAGAACCTCGCTTCTTAATGTCCATGTTTTTAGGCTGGTAGTGATTCATATTATACCACTAAAGAGGGATATCTCTCAAAAGCAGCTTTTGCAAAAGGACTAGAAACGGGCATTTTCATCAAGGACTATTTTCTTTTTGAACGATCTTGCTCCCCTTTCTTTCAATTCTCTCATTTTATCGCGGTCGCGTGAAATTTGGTTTTTAAGTTCATCAACCGCTAAATCAACAGCTCCTTCTATGCTTTTAGATACTTCTTCTATTCTATAAAGATTATATGGCGTATTTATCATAATTTCCGCTCTAAATCCCCCTTTTTTATCCATGCTGATTTCAATCTCGTAGATTGATTCGTTTTCGTTATTGATAAATTTGGCAATTTTTTTTATTCTCTTTTCGATATAATCCTGCGTCCTCTCGTCAATTTTTATTCCCCGGCACATCAGCCTCAGACTTGATTGCTTTTCCATGAATTTTTTTTAATGATTAGAAGCCTACAAATTGAACTTCTTCAATGAGCTGGATATGAAACTTTTCTCTTACTTTTTGCTTGATGAGGCTCGCAAGTATCACCACATCTTCCGCTTTCCCGCCTCCCAGGTTTATTACAAAATTTCCGTGATTTTCGCTCACCTGGACCCTGCCCACTTTTTTGCCTAAAAAACCAATTTCTTCAATGAGCCAGCCGGCCGGAATTTTATCGTCTTTGCATTTGAGGCCTGTGTCTGTTTCAAATTGCCTTCTGATTTCTTCGTTTTTAACTGCCGGGTTTTTAAAGAAACTGCCAGCACTAAATCCTTTAGGTTGCTTTTCAACTCTTTTTTTGATATTTTCTTTTGCCTTAGCTTCTATTTCGGCCTTATCGCCTTTCTGCAATCTTAATATGACGGAAGTAATAATAAGATTATTACTTTCTTTAAACGTGCTCGTTCTATATCCAAATTTGCAATTCTTATTATCTATAATTTTTAATTTTGAATTGTAATTTTGATTTTTGATTTTTGATTTTTGATTTTCGTCATAAATAATATTGGAATTATCCGATGCATTAAAAATTTTTACACTTTCGACCGCATCTGCCATGCACAATCCAAACGCTCCTGCGTTCCCTCGCGCCGCCCCCCCAATCGTTCCCGGAATTCCCGCCGCCCACTCAAGGCCGCTTAAATTATTTTCCGCCGAAAACTTAACTAGATTTGCAAGGTTTTCTCCCGCCCAACATTCTACCAAACATTTTTCACTTTGCATTGTCATTTTGCATTTTGAGATTTGATTTTTGATTTTTATAACCAACCCCTTAAATCCATCGTCACTCACCAGGATATTGCTCCCGCCGCCTAGAATAAAAAATTCCAGCTTATTATTTCTGGCATAATTTAACGCTTCCATCAATTCATCTTCGCTTTTGACTTCGCAAAAAAACCTCGCCGGCCCTCCGATTTTGAAGGTGGTATATGGAGCGAGAGAGATGTTTTGTTGGATTTTGATCATAACTTTATTTTTCACTCTTTCTTATCTCTTCCCAAAAATACACTGCCAGAGTTGTGACGGCAACTACCAGCCAGTCTTTGGAGTCTATGGGAAATGTACCCAAATATTTTTGGCAAAACGGGAGATACATGAATAATAACAGCATAAAGACAGAAATGAAAATCGCTCCGATGGCATATTTATTTTTGAAAAATCCAAGCTGGAAGGGAGTCAGCTTTTTGCTCCGGGACTGCAGGAGATTAGCCATCTGCGTCATGGAAATGACGGCATAAGCCGCTGTCGTTGATTTTATATACAGCAGGGCGCTCGAATCGATTTTCATCCCGAAATGCCAGCCGCCGCGCATCATGGACCAGAGAAAAGCAATAACGGCGCCTGTCGCCATAATAATTCCAATGTAGATAATTCTCCTGAAGCCCCGGATGCTTATGATGGCTTCTTCTGAATTAATTTTATTTTTCTTATTTTTCTTATGTTCCGGTTCCGGAGGTTCGAGACCGAGCGCGAAGGAAGGAAATATATCCGTTCCCAGATCAGTAGCTAATATCTGGATGGCTGATATTGGAGAAGGGATTTGCAAAATCACTCCGAATATGACCGTCAGCAGCTCGCTGGCATTTGACGTAAAGACATAATGGACGAATTTTTTGAGATTCTGGAAAATTGTCCGGCCTTCCTTTATTCCCTTTACAATCGATGAAAAATTGTCATCCATAAGAATCATGTCAGAGGCTTCTTTGGAAACATCCGAGCCCATGATACCCATGGCAACGCCGATGTCCGCTTTTTTTAGCGCCGGCGCGTCATTAACGCCGTCCCCTGTCATAGCGATTATTTCATTGTTATTTTTCAGGATTGTCGCAATTCTCAATTTTTGTTCCGGCGCAATCCTTGCAAACACGCACACGCCATTTTTAATAGATTTATATATATCCTTGTCGGTTAATTTATTCAGCATTTTTCCATCAATTACCGCCAAAGGTTCGACCTTCGGAATTCCGAAGGTCGAACCTTTGGAATTGTTGCTAATAAGTCCAATATTTCTAGCAATCGCTTCGGCAGTAATTGAATAATCTCCGGTAATCATAATCGGATTAATTCCGAGATTTTTACATTCTAAAATTGCCTTGCCCACATCTTCGCGCGGAGGATCAATCATAGCCATCATGCCCAGCCAAACCAGGTTTTTTTCCGATTCCGCATGATATTCTTCCGGTCTTATTTTTTTCAAATCGCGATAAGCGAATGCCAGCACGCGAAGAGATTCCAAAGACATCGAATTATATATCGCTTTAATTTTTTCCTTTTGGGCGGCGCTAAATGGTCCGATCCTGCCTTCAATGCTTATTGAGCCGCAAAGATCAATAATGACATCCGGCGATCCTTTGACATAGGAAACAGCTTTTTTTTCCTTGTCTCTGTAAACTACGCTCATTTTCATCCGTTCCGATGAAAAAGGATTTTCGGTAATTTTTATTTCTCCAGCTTCCAAATATTTTTCTTTTATGTCATATTTCCTGGCCGCTACGACCAAAGATCCTTCGGTCGGATCACCGATAATTTTCCAGCGCCCGTCTCTATCTTTCACTAAATTGGCATCATTGCACAAGACGCCTGTCTTAAAAACCAAATCAAGGTTTTTGATTTTGCTCTGGTCAATTATTCTCCCGTTATCCAAAAAATTCCCTTCAGGTTCATAGCCGGCTCCGGTTATTTCTATTATTTTTTCCCCTAAAACTACTCTGGTCACAGTCAATTCATTTTTCGTGATCGTTCCGGTTTTGTCAGTGCAAACTATGGAAACCGAGCCTAAAGTTTCAACGGCATTCAACTTTTTGGCCAAAACATTGTCTTTGAGAAGGCGTTTCATCCCCAATGAAAGCGCTACAGAAATGGCTGCCGGAAGTCCTTCTGGAACAACCGAAACAGCCAAAGCCAAAGCAAATAGAAAATTTTGATACAGGGACATTTTGAAATACTGCCCGGCAACAACTACGATAATCCCAATGAGAACCGCCAGAATTGTAACATCTTTTCCGAGAGCCCTCATTTGTTTCTGCATGGGAGTGGCTTCATCTTTCACTTCCTGGGTAAGATGGGCTATTTTTCCAAGCTCTGTTTCCATTCCAGTAGCTGTGACCGCAAACCGAGCTTCGCCCGTGGCTACTGTTTCGCCCATATAAACCATATTTTGGATGTCAGAAAGCAACAAATTTTTTTCATAAACAATTTTTGCCTTTTTCTTTTTCGGTTTTGATTCTCCCGTAAAAATATAGCTGTTTACCCGAAGATCATAGCTTTCCAAGATATATCCGTCTGCAGGAATGTTGTCTCCTGAAGCTATATAAACCACATCGCCGGGAACCAGATTTTTCGTATTTATTTCCCTCTTCACTCCGTCTCTTATGACAATTGTTCTGTCATTAGTAAGTTTTCTTATGCTGTCCAATATCTTTTCTGCTTTCCATTCCTGAAAAAATCCGATTGCGGCATTAATAAAAACGATAATTAAAATTATCGCTACGTCTCTTGCTTCGTGGAAATAGAAAGCTAAAACTGCTGCAACTAAAAGGATCCAGACTAACGCGTCATTAAATTGGTTAAAAATCAATTTCAGCCATTTCCA
>Ga0302251_1001141_pt1 | contig 17988 bp, 11 predicted proteins | sample AAG_RA_Gln_MG_FD_193534 | JGI IMG/M metagenome (GOLD analysis project Ga0302251, IMG submission 193534) | Enriched activated sludge microbial communities from anaerobic digester in WTTP, New Holstein, Wisconsin, United States - AAG_RA_Gln | ecosystem: Engineered > Bioreactor > Anaerobic >...
GATTTCTTCGAGTCGTAGCTGTAGTAGCCCTGAGCGTAAAGATCCGTCTCCTCCCCTATTATCTTTATGGAGTTCTTGTTCGCTCCGACGGTGCCGTCCGAGCCAAGTCCGTAGAAGAGGCAGCGCACTGTTTTGGGGTCCTCCGTGTCAAACGAGGGATCATAGCTGAGGCTTGAGAAGCTCACGTCGTCGTCTATGCCTATGGTAAAGCCGTCCTTTGGGAGGGCTTTTTTGAGCTCATCGAACACACCCTTGGCCATCGCGGGCGTGAAATCTTTTGACGAGAGGCCGTAGCGCCCGCCGACCACAGTGACGTCCGTGCCGGCAAGGGCCTCTCTGACATCCATGCAAAGCGGCTCGCATATGGCGGCGGGATCCTTGCAGCGATCAAGGACAGCTACGCTGCTAACAGTCGCCGGAAGCGCGTTTAAGAACCTCGATATGTCGAAAGGCCTGAACAGGCGGACAGTTAACACACCGACCTTTTCACCGTCCGCGCAAAGGCGTGACACGGCCTCGTGCGTAACAGCGGCGCCAGAGCCCATTATTACGATGACCCTTTCGGCGTCGTCGGCGCCGAAATAGTCGAACAGGTGATAGCTGCGGCCCACCCGTTTTGCGAAGCGGTCCATCGCCTTCTGCATGATATCCGGCACGGCTTTGTGGTATGGTGAACAGCCCTCCCTCGACTGGAAGAACACGTCCGGGTTCTGAGCTGTGCCGCGGATGAACGGTACGTCAGGACTGAGCCTGTTCAGACGATGCTCGCGGACCAGATCGTCGTCGATAAGCGCGCGCATGTCGTCGTAGCCGATCTTCTCCACCTTCATCTCCTCATGGCTGGTACGGAACCCGTCGAAAAAGTGAAGCACCGGCACCCGGCTCTCAAGCGTAGCCATCTGCGCTATAAGCGCCATGTCCATGACTTCCTGTACCGTCGAAGAACAGAGCATAGACCAGCCCGTCGCGCGCACGGCCATCACATCTGAATGATCACCGAAAATAGAGAGCGCGTGAGTGGCCACAGTCCTTGCGGAAACGTGCATCACCGTGCTCGTAAGCTCACCGGCGATCTTGTACATATTTGGTATCATGAGCAGCAGACCCTGCGACGCTGTGAACGTCGTACCAAGCGCTCCCGCCTGTATGGCTCCGTGGTACGCGGCGGACGCGCCGGCCTCGCTCTGCATCTCCTCCACAACCGGGACAGTCCCCCAGATATTCGTCCTGCCTTCGGCCGTCCATTGGTCGGCCCACTCGCCCATAGGAGAAGAGGGCGTTATCGGATAGATCGATATCACTTCGTTCACAGCATGCGCCACATATGCTGCGGCCTCGTTGCCGTCTAACGTCACCATATCCTTGTCTCTCATTTACGTACCTCCTCTTTTTATTTGTTCGTCACATATCGGATAAACGCAATATTATTGATGCCGTAACGAAAATACGTTTTAAGATTATCGCACGAAACAGGATTTAAATATATCGGTAAAAGCCTATATAAACAGCAGTGTTTCGCCTCTTAACGGATTTGCGCCCAAGCATATAGAACAGAGAGGCAGCATCTCACGCCCGATATATCTCTTGCCTGAAAGCGCAAACTGCGCGAAAACGACCTCCATGATGGATTATAACAGAAAAGCAAGGCCGCACCCCTTCGCTTAAGCAAGCGAAAGAGCACGGCCCTGCAGGTCATATTATTGAAAATCAGAGCGCGGAAACAACCGCTTTCAGGAACTCCTCCGTGGTGACCTCTTTTTTGTCAGGGACGTCGGCTATTGGGATGAGATCCTTAGTCATTATCCCGGATTTTATAGTGTCTATCGACGCCTTCTCAAGACGGCACGCAAAATCCTGCAGCTCCTTTATGCCGTCCAGCTCCCCTCTCTTTTTCAGCGCACCGGTCCAGGCGAAGATCGTGGCCATCGGGTTGGTGGACGTCGGCTCGCCCTTAAGATGTTTATAGTAGTGGCGCGTCACTGTTCCGTGCGCGGCCTCGTACTCGAACACGCCGTCCGGGGAAACCAGGACAGACGTCATCATGGCCAGGCTTCCGAAGGCTGTGGCCACCATATCTGACATGACGTCCCCGTCGTAGTTCTTGCACGCCCAGATAAAACCGCCCTCCGAGCGAATAACCCTTGCCACCGCGTCATCTATAAGAGTGTAGAAGTACTCGATGCCGGCTTTTTCAAAATCAGCCCTGTACTCATCCTCGAATATCTCCTCGAAGATATCCTTGAACCTATGGTCATATTTTTTGGATATGGTGTCCTTCGTTGAGAACCAGAGCGGCTGCTTTATGCCAAGCGCGTATTTAAAACATGAGCGCGCGAAGCTGCGGATGGACTTATCAAGGTTATGCATACCCATGACAACGCCGCCGCCCTTGAAGTCATGGACCAGCTCTTTCCTTGCCTCTGACCCGTCTGATGGCTCAAAGGTCAGGTAGGCCTTTCCGGGCGTGTCGATGACCATCTCTACATCTTTGTATATATCCCCGTATGCGTGACGGGCTATTGTTATCGGCTTATTCCACGTGCGCACGACAGGTTTGATGCAGTCGATGACTATTGGCGTACGGAACACCGTACCGTCAAGGATCGCCCTTATGGTCCCGTTGGGGCTCTTCCACATCTGCTTAAGCTTGTATTCTTCCATCCTCTGCGCGTTCGGCGTTATAGTGGCACACTTGACGGCGACGCCGTAAATTTTAGCGGCCTCCGCGGCCTCTATCGTTATCTTGTCGTCCGTCTCGTCCCGTTTTTTAAGGCCCAGATCGTAGTACTCCGTCTTCAAATCGATGTAAGGCTCAAGCAGGATCTCCTTTATCTGCCGCCATATTATCCTCGTCATCTCGTCCCCATCCATCTCAACCAGCGGGGTCCTCATCGCGATCTTCATATCCGTCATCACCCTTTCTTCGCTTCCCTTTTCTGCTACTGCGCGTTCTGCTGCGCGTAATATTTCATCAGGCATCCAGCAAGGATTATATCCCTGTCCTCTTTCGTAAGGCCCGGCATTTTAAGCGTAATCTCCTCAGTGTTTGCTCCGTCGATTACCTTTGCCGCCACGGACTCGAGCCCTTGTTCAAGAGCGCTGCGGATCCCCGGAACATATATCCAGCTCCCAACCTTGAGTTTTGCTCTGTCGGCGGGATCTGCGATGAACGGAATCATCCCCCAGTTTATCAAGTTGCTCCTGTATCGTTTTGTGGCGTATTCCTCAGCTATATTGGCCTGCCCGCCGAGCACCCTCTGCGACGATGCGGCCTGCTCTCTGGCCGAGCCGTCGCCCGGTTTCACCGCGACGACTACGCTTGCTATGCCGGTGTTCGCGGCAGCGCCCTCGTTCTTGACAAGCGCCATTACAGACATCACATCGTCCGGAATATCGCTCGCGCCGGCCTCCACGGCCTTTCTTCTGGCTTCTTCAAGCGCCATCGCGGCCTTTGCCCTTCCCACATAGCCGGGATCCTTGCGGGATAGCGCATATTCGGCAAGTTTAAGCGGATTTGACCTCAGTGAGGAAGTTTCCCCGGAAGGTATCAGCTCATCCGTAGTGGTCACAGGGTCTGTTATGACAGACGCGACGCAGAGCATCAGATTTTCCGGCATAGGGTATACCTCGGGCCATGGACGTATGTTCGGACCGTATATGAGTTCAGTCTGCGGCATGGCTTTGCCGAACCCGCGATACACCTTTTTGTCATATATGCCGCCGCGGAACTTATATTCCACATCCTCAAGACAGTCCGCGAAAGCCTCGCCGGACGTCAGTACTCCTCCGTTTACGGCGGTTGCGGCTATGGAACGCGCGTCCATAAGCGCGACATACGATATCTGCCCCTCGCCTGGTTTCGATCCCTCTCTGTTGGGGAAGTTGCGCGTGGTATGCCTGATGCTGAAGCCGTTATTGGCCGGCGTATCCCCCGCGCCGAAGCACGGCCCGCAGAAGGCGGTCCTCACGATCGCCCCGGCTGATATAAGGTCCGCGACGCAGCCGTTGGACACAAGCTCCATCATGGCCGGCTGGCTTCCGGGGTACACACTTAAAGAGAACTCTGCGGAATCCGCGCTGCGTCCGCGCAGTATCTGCGCGGCCGCCACTATGTTGTCAAACGTGCCTCCCGCGCACCCCGCTATGATGCCCTGGTCGACGGCCAGGCGCCCGTTTCTCACCTTATCCGTCAGGTTTATCGGCAAATTCGGGTTTTCAATCTGCTCTCGCGCGTCCTTCTCAACTTCTCTCAGGATATCTGCGCAATTTTCGTTAAACTCATCTATGGTATACGCGTTGCTCGGATGGAACGGAAGCGCGATCATCGGCTTCACCTCGTTAAGATCCATAACGACCACGCCGTCGTACCAAGCCACGGGCGCCGGTTCCAGCCGTTTATAGTCATCGGGCCTGCCGTGCGTCTCAAAATATTTGCGGACAGCGTCGTCGGTCTGCCAAATAGAAGACCAGCACGCCGTCTCCGTCGTCATAACGTCTATGCCGTTGCGGAACTCGACCGGCAAATTCGCGACGCCGGGGCCGATGAACTCAAGCACGCTGTTTTTGACAAACCCGTCCTTGAAAACTGCCCCTATCAGCGCAAGCGCCACGTCGTGCGGCCCCACGCCTTTTTTGGGAGCACCCTTCAGGTAAACGCCTATCACCTTTGCGCGCTGGAAATCATACGTTCGGTTCACCAGCTGCTTGACAAGCTCAGGACCGCCTTCTCCTACCCCCATAGTGCCAAGCGCGCCATAGCGTGTATGGCTGTCCGAGCCAAGTATCATCTTGCCGCAGCCGGCAATCATCTCTCTTACATACGAATGAATGACGGCAAGGTGCGCGGGGACGAACTCCCCTCCGAACTTTTTCGCCGCGGAAAGGCCAAAGAGATGATCGTCCTCGTTGATCGTGCCTCCTACCGCGCATAGGCTGTTGTGGCAGTTAGTCATGACATACGGTATGGGGAACGCCTTCATCCCGCTTGCCACAGCGGTCTGTATTATCCCAACATAGGTGATGTCATGCGACGCAAGGGCGTCAAAACGGATCTTATAGTTGTCTTCCGTTCCTTTGACATTGTGGGCCGCTATTATACCGGCCGCTATGGTACCGCAGGCCGCCGCCTTCTTGTCCGGCAGATCGCCCTCGAGAGGTTTCAATCCGGCCTGCATTAAACGGTTGTTGACTTCCTCTTTAGTGCTTTTTTCGGAACCTTCAAGCAAAAGATTTCCGCGGAGCAAATATGCCCCTTCCCTTATAAGCCTCAGCAATGTCATACACCCCTTCGTCGAAAAATTTTGCTGCCTGCCCTACGTATCTTACATAGAATCAGCGCGCACGCGCCATGTAAGCGGTTATAAAAAATCGCCATCCGCCTTTATTACGCGAACAGCTTCATGGCTTCAAATATCTGAGATACTCGGGTCTTTTTTCAAATCAAAGGCGTTGGACACCGCATCTTGATATTTGCGTAACTCAATTTAAATCTGTACTCGGCCTTTTATAAGGTACAATTTCGTGTTGAGCAATATATATTGTTTTTTAAAAGACGTCAATATAGTTTTCATAATTAGGACCATATTAAGAATAGTCTGTAATTTACATGCAATTACAGAAGATCTCTTACAATTGACAAAAAAAGGCAGGTTTCGCCGCAGTCTGCATTTATGGTTTTTGACAAAAGCGGCGATGCTGCCTTTTATTTTAATATTATTTTGCTTTATTTACTTGATTTTAATATATATTTATCGAATACACAGGTGATTAAAATAGTTTGCCGTTTCCTGCCGCCAATTAATCTCGATGCGGTGAATATTTTGAACTATCTCCGGTTGTTGGTTTAGTAAAACGGCTGAAATTTGATAAACAGAAAAAAATATGCGGCGCCTACAGTTTAAGCGTCATCCCAACGCCCTTGTTCTCGGCCGTCTCAAGGATAAGCTTCGCTGTCATCACGTCATGCGTCGCTATCCCCATGAACAGGCAGAACCTGCGCCCCTCGCGCACGGCCGGCAGCTTGCCCGCGATTATTTCCCCCATATCGGCGTATATTCCGTCCTCTGTGGGATAGCCGTTTAAAAAGTAAACCCCCTGTTTTTGCGTCATCAGATACTGGCTGCGGTCGTCGCATACAAAAACCTTGCCGCAGGCAGCACCGGCCTCAAAAGTAGAATCGTAATCGCTTGCGATACAACATACGTCTTTTTTAAGCATATCCTCAGAAATAATCCTCTTGGGATGCTCAAGTATCGGGGCGCACGAAGCGACCACATCCGCGCCGTCGCACGCTTCCCCAACGCTTTTGCATATTATAAACCTCACGCCTTCACAGACGCTCTCCATGGCCTCCACATACTTCTCTGCCTGCTGCGGCACCGGGTCGTATATCCTGACCGTCTCCATAGCCTGAAACACCTCTTTAAAGGCGCGCAGAGTTATTTTCCCTATCGTGCCCAAGCCTATGACAGCGATCACCGACGAGTCCGGGGAAGCGAAATATTTGGCGCCTATTCCGGCCGCGGCTCCCGTTCTCCACGTTGTCATCCAGTTGCAGTCCATTATGGCTTTCACAACTCCGGTCTCCACGTCGTTAAGCACGAACACCCCATTGTTGTAGGGGAGATTTTTCCTGAGATTCATGGGGAACCCTGCCACCCATTTAAGTCCCGCCATATCGACATCTCCGCCTATCCAGCACGGCATAGCATGTATGTAACAGTCCGGCCTTGGGTGTATGCCTATCTTTGGCGGGAGTTCAACCTTGCCCTCGCCCTTCATCCTCCACCCGATCTCAACACAGTTCATTACATCTCTCATGGTTATTCCAAGAGACTCTACATCAGACTGTGAGATAAAACGCACATCATACGCCATAACAGACCCTCCTTCGCATAGTTTGCAGTCCGGCAAAAAATCGCAGAACTACAGATGCCGGCTTATTGCCGGAATTTTGACGTCGTCCCTTATAAAAAAACCCTCTTCCCTCACCATATCCTCGTATCTGTCTGCCCTGAGTCTGCTTTCGTCCCCTCCTTTAACATACATGCCGTAAAGCAGCGCGTGGATCAAAGACATCGCGCCTGCGCAGGGATCTATGAACGAAATGAACTTCTGCGGCACTACAAACAGAGGCTTCGAAACGGCCGCTATCGGAGATACCGTCGAGTCCGATACTCCTATCACGCGCACGCCGCGCTTTAAAAGAAGCCTCGTTACGGATTCAGTGCCGGCCGGATAGCGCGGAAAGCTGAATACAAGCGCAGCAGACCCCTGAGGCAGGTCGCATATGCTCTGCGCCTCCCACAGATCGAATTTAGCGACGCGTATAACTCCCTTGCGAATGATGCTCATGAAATATGATGCGTAATCGGCGAGAAAAGAGTTGCTGCCTGTCGCCGTCACAGCGACGGCGGGAGACGAGATCAGTATATCGACCGCAAGCTCGTACTCTTCCTTCTTGACCAGCCTGCGCGTCTCCTCCATCACCGCCGACTCAAGATCAAACACCAGCCCGGCCGGGTCGCTTTCTCCCCTTTTACCAAAAGCCGGAGAAAAAATATCGAGGGTCTTTGTCCCCGAGCGCTCTATCTCAGATCTTATCGCGCTTTGAAGTCCTGAAAAAGTTTTATAGCCGAGCGCCTCAGCGAAACGCACAACGGTCCCCTGTCCCGTCCTTGTCATTTTCGACAGTTCGGACAAAGTGACATAAGCCAATGAACTATAGTTCCTCGTTATAAAATCGGCTATCAGCCGCTGCTTCGGCGTGAACAAGCCGCGTCTTTTGCTTATATTGGTCAGCAGACCCTCGTTTCCCAAAACCTCCATGGATTATTTTCTCCTTTTATTATATAAACGGATTATTCATTCCGTCGAAATATTATAGCAATTATGCTGTAAAGTCAATTATATTTCTTAATATTAAAATACATGAGTTGATTGTGGCGCTCTGCCGTGATAGCATTAACGCACGGTAAAACCTAACGCTAAACTAAATACGGGGGGGTAATAGGGGATGAAGATCAGCAGACTCGTGGCCGCGGTGGATTCCCACACCTGCGGGGAGCCGACGAGGATAATCGTGGCAGGGGCCCCGCAGTTTAAGGGAAAGACAATGGCCGAGCGCTGGCGGGATTTTTGCGAGAACCACAACGACTTCCGGCGCTTCATAATGAACGAGCCCCGCGGACACGCGGACATGTTCGGCGCCATAATGGTGCCGCCGATAAACTCCGAGGCGCACACTGGCGTCATATTCTGCGACTCCGGCGGCAGCGTCTCAATGTGCGGTCACGGATCCATAGGCCTTTCGTCAGCAATGGTGAACCTCGGCATGGTCCCTGTAACGGAGCCGTTCACGGAAGTGAGGCTCGACACGCCCGCAGGTCTTGTCTCGATATCAGTCGAAGTAAAGGACAAAGAGGCAGTGAGCGCCACATTAAAAAACGTACCCGCGTTTGTCTTCGCGCGCGACCTCGACCTCCATCTTCCGTCGCTCGGCAAAACCGTCAAATTCGACATATGCTTCGGCGGCAGCTTCTTCGCTCTGTTAAACGCGGAGGATTTCGGGTTCGAAATAGCACCCTCCGAAGCGGCAGCCATAACCAAAGCAGGACAGGAAGTGCTCAGGGAGGCCAACAGACAATACAAGGCCGTGCATCCGCTCATACCCGAAAACAACAAGATACTGCTAGCGGAGTTCGGCATCCATAAGCCGGGGAAAATCGCGCGCAACTGCGTGATTTTCGGCTCATGCAACGTAGACAGGTCGCCGTGCGGCACCGGGACTTGCGCAAAAATGGCGTTGCTTGCCGCGAAGGGCGAACTGAAGCCAAACGAGCCGTTCTTCCACGAAAGCATTTTAGGCACCGTATTTGAGGGGCATTACGAACAGGGACCAAAGATAGGCGATTTCGACACCATAATACCGTATATAAAAGGCAGCGCTAACATTGTGGGTTTCAACTGGCTCATACAGCACGAAGGAGATCCTCTGCTCCCCGGGTTTTTATTGAATTAGCTCGTTTTTACGCACGCATTTCGCGCGGCACGCCGAACCCCCATTACTCGGATCAAGCGCAAAAGCGGCGGCAGCGCGCGTATGGCTCGGCGGCAAAAATATAAAATTACGCGTTTTATGCCCGCGCGGCATGAGACAAACTCCATTTTTAAAATATTTATGCGCTCAAAAAAGCAATAAAGCAAGCAAATATTGATAAAATGGCAAAAATACCTTATGCCGCCACTTAAAACTGCCAAACAATTATGCTATTATCTAGGTACTGAGAGTTATGCGAATGCGGCGTAAAAAAGTTAAGCGCAAAGGGGGAAAATATCATGACGCTGAGCATGAAGACAGAGTATATCGAAGTACCTGGCGGTTTTGTATGCTTGTGCATCCTTGGAGAAAACGAGAAAGAGATCCCCGTTCTTTACTTGCACGGAGGCCCCGGAGGAAATTTCAAATCGTTCAGCCCGATGGCACAGAAGATAGCCGAAAACAGGGTTGTGTACATGTACAACCAGCTTGGCAGCGACGAGTTCAGCAACACGGGAGAAGAATCTCTCTGGGTTCCGGAGCGCTACGTAGAAGCGCTTAACAGCGTCATAGCGAATATAAACGCGCCCAAACTCCACCTCATAGGACACTCATGGGGCGCCTACCTCGCCGCCGAACATGTGCTGAGCGTGCCTAAATCGCCGGTCATATCAATAACCATGGTAAGCCCCTATCTGAGCACAGCGCTGTGGATACGCGACGCCAAGATAAGGCTCTCCGAGCTCAATCCCGATTACCTCAGAATAGTGGAGGAGTGCGAACAAAGCGCGCACTTCGACGATCGCTTATACGAGGAAATCATCGAAGAATACGAGAGGAACTTCAAATGCCGCAAGCTGCTGCTCCACCAAAGGCAGTACAGGCAGTTCACAAAAGACTTCATGACTGTGGCGGGCAAAAAGGTCTACAGGCATATGTGGGGGCCAAGCGAGTTTACATGCACAGGCATACTCAAGAACCTCGACATCACCGACAAACTGCATAAGATAAAAGTCGCGGTCCTCCTGATCTGCGGACAGTACGACCAGGTGCGGAACGAGACGTGCGAATACTACAGATCCTTGATACCGGGGTCCAGGATGGCCATCATGCCGGAGGCCTCGCAGATGTCGTTCCTCGAAAACCCCGATATCTTCTACAACACTCTGATGAACTTCTACAGCCGCTTCTAGCGTGACGGCGCCGAGAACGGCGCCGTCTTTTTTGCGGATCCTAACGGGCCTTCTCCATAACTTCGACCAGAAACCTCCTGACGAGGTTTGCCGTAATGGCTTTGCGCCACGCCGGGCTTTTGCGCGGGTTAACCTCCTCGCGCGCTGCAGCCGCGGCCTCCTCTATGAGATCCGGCGTAAGCTTCCTGCCGGCCAAAGCCTCCTCGAGCTTCACAAGGCGCATCGGGACAGGCGACATGCTGCCGGCCGCGGCGCGGAACTCGGATATAGTCCCCCCGTCAAGACTCATGTAAAAACCAAGAGAGACTCGGGACAGCGTCAGCGCCTTGCGCGACCCCCTCTTGCAGAACTTCTGGAAAGAGTTCTCCTTCGGCATAGGCACCTCTATCGCCAGGATAAGCTCGTTTGGCCTGCGGTCCGGATCCCTGTAGCCGCGGATGAACCTCTCAAGCGGCATCCTGCGGACGCCGTCCGCGCTCTTAAGCACTATCGCCGCGTCAAGCGGCAAGAGTATCGACGGCAAATCCGCCGCTCCGGAAGCCGTCGCCAGATTTCCGCCTACGGTCGCCCTGTTCTGCACGGCGGGAGCTCCGCTTTGCGCCGAGGCCTCAAACAGAGCGGGAAGATGTTCTCTTATCGGCCGGCTTCTTATGATGTCCCCGTTGGTGACGCAGGCGCCTATTCTTATAACATCGTCTCTGATCTCTATTCCTGTAAGCTCGCGAACTCTGGTCAGGTCTATTATCTTTTCCGGCCGGAACTTGCCGTTTTTAATGTCGGGCAATATGTCGGTGGCCCCCGCCAAAAGACACGCGTCAGGGTTGGCGTCCAGAATTTCAAGCGCTTCGTCCAGATTTTGCGGGACAAACGCAGCCACGCCGTCTCTGTCTGTGGATACGGGGACACGTCCCGAGCACATGTTCTTCCGTGCTGCGAACGTCCCGCAGTAACCGTCCCTCACAGCCTTTTCCACGGCCCTGCGGATATTCTCATAGCCCGTGCAGCGGCAGATGTTTCCGCTTATGGCTATCCTTATCTCATCCTCCGAGGGCGACGGGTTCTCCTCAAGCAGCGCCCTTGCGGCAAGCACCATGCCCGGCGTGCAGAAACCGCACTGCACCGCGCCTTCCGTCACGAACGCCTTCTGCAGTATATCCATGTCATCGGACGCTCCGAGCCCCTCTATCGTGAGCAGCTCGCTGCCTGAAGCCTGCACTGCCGGCACAAGGCACGCGTTGACGAGCCGTCCGTTCATAAGCACGGAGCAAGCCCCGCATTCTCCTTCGCCGCAGCCCTCTTTCGCGCCTAAAAGCCCGATGTCATCCCTCAGCACGGCAAGCAGCGGCTTCATGGCCGGGACGTCGGCGCGGCACAGTTTACCGTTTACCGTCAGTTCTATCTCCATACCGCAATCCCCCTCAATTCTCCCCCGTAAGTTCCTCGAGCAGCTCAAAGAGCCTCTCGCCGGTGAGCGGCACGGAGCTTACGGACACACCGACAGCGTTCTCCACCGCCGACACGAACGCCGGCGCGCCGGCGTTCACAGGCAGCTCGCCTATTCCCTTTGCGCCAAAACAGCCCTCGGGGCACGGGTCTTCAAGCAGCTCGACCTTCCATCCCGGCGTATCCAGGGAAGTGGGCACAAGGTAGGAATTCATGTGCGACGCCGTATACCGGCCGGAGCCGTCCACCCTTATGTCCTCGATGTGAGCCCAGCCTATGGCCTGAAGCACTCCGCCCATTATCTGCCCCGAGGCCTGCATCGGGTTTATGGCGCGTCCCACCTCTGCCGCGACAGCGGCCGATACCGGCGTGACCTCATATGTGTCCGTATCCACCTCGACTTCTATCGCGTTGGCTATCCAAGCATAACCTTTGTAGGCTTCGCCCTCGAACTTTTCGTCGTCCCACCCGTCTTTGTGCAAGAAGATATTTGTCCCCATGGCATCAAGAGACGCGTGTTCCTTAAGGTACTCCCTGGCGGCTTCCGTTACCGGCCTGTCCTCAAAGCCCTTCTGCGAGGCCCACTCTTGAAGCTTCGCCTTCAGATTCTCGCACGCGTTCTGCACCGCCTTGCCCGCGTACATTGTGGTCCTCGAAGCGACGGTCGGCCCTGTGTCCGGAGTGAGCGACGTATCCGGTACCATATAAAGGACATCCTCCAGCCGCGCGCCCAGCACCTCTGCCGCCACCATGGGCAGCACCATTGACGCTCCCTGCCCCATCTCCGTGCTGCTGGTGTATATGCGGAAAACTCTTCCGTCAAAACTGACCTTAGCGGCGGTGCCCATTCTCTCCTCGCCGGAACCCGTGAACCCACCGCCGTGCAAACCGACGGCTATGCCTATGCCCCTGCGTATGCGCCCATTTGCCTGAGACGCGCAAAGCCCGCGCTTCCTGCGGTAATCCGAGAGCTCTGCCGCCTTCGCGAGAACCGCGGCCGCGTTTTCGTTTTCCGTGAACTTCTGCCCGTACGGGAAGGTGTCGCCTTTTTTGAGCGTATTTTTCAGCCTTATGTCAAGCGGGTCCATGCCAAGCTTCCTGGCCGCCAGATCCATCTGCCGCTCCATGCCGAAAATGGCCTGGGGCGCGCCGAATCCGCGGAAAGCTCCGTTAGGCGGGGTATTGGTCGCAAGAGCGCGGCTGTGTATGCGTACGTTCGGCACATAGTATGCGCCGGATGCGTGCAGATGGGCGCGCTGAAGGACGACGCGGCTCAAAGTGGTGTAAGCCCCGCTGTCGAGCATAAGCTCAACGTCCAAAGCGGTTATTCGCCCGTCTTTCTTGAGCCCCATTCTGTAGCGGCTCTTGGACGGATGCCTTTTAGGCGTCACAAGTATATCCTCAGAACGGCTGTAGACGATCCTCACAGGCCTTCCCGCCTTCACGGCAAGCAGCGCGGCGTAAGACCCAAGGACGGACGGATAATCCTCCTTGCCGCCGAAGGCCCCTCCGGTAGCGCTCTGCCTCACGACGACCTTGTCCGCGGGAAGCCCCAGCACCTTCTGCACGGCGTTGTGCACATAGAACGGGCACTGCAGGGAGCCAACGACCACTACGCGCCCATCGCCTTCTACGAACGCGGCCATGCCCTGAGTCTCCAGATAGATCTGCTCGTGCAGTCCTGTCGACCACTCGCCCTCGACGATGACATCCGCTTCCGCAAAACCAGCATCTATGTCGCCGCGTTCTGTGCGGTATTCGTCTATGACGTTGTCGTCCCCCCAAATTATCTCTTTCTTTGAGAGCGAATCGTCTATAGAGAGGACCGGCGGCAGAGGCTCAATCTCAGGCTCCGCGGCGTTAAGCGCGGCCGCAAGCGTCGCCTCGTCCGGCGCGGCAATGAGGGCCACGGCCTGCGACACATAGTTTATCTCGCGTTCGGCAAGCGCCGGATAGTCGTTTCGGACCATCGCGATGAAATTCTCGCCCGGTATGTCGGCCGCGGCGACGACCGCCACGCGCGTCCAATCAAAAGAAGGCGAAAACCTTATGCCCTTCAGCCTGCCGCGCGGCAGCCGCGAACGGACCACTCCCCCGATCCAGCAGCCGGGGATATCGAGATCGGCAAGATACCTCGTCTCGCCCGCGACCTTGGCCGGCGCGTCAAAACGCGGGACAGATCTCCCTATTATCTTAAAATCAGCCATACTGCAACCCTCCCCGTAAAAATAAACGTCCGCGTCTTCCCTCGCGCGCGGCGCGCGGACCTCACCCGATCGCTTATGATTATCATTTAATGTCAGCGTTTTATTTTATACCACGCGGCTTAAAAAAACATCTGTATTTACGCGCGTCAAACATCGCCGCACCAAAGCGCGCAAATGCGGTAGAATAGCTTTGGGAACAAATTGAACAAAGGAGGTCTTCATGTTGAAAGAGATAATAAGCACGGATAAGGCGCCGGCCGCGATAGGGCCGTACTCGCAGGCGGTTAAGGCGGGCGGTTTTCTCTTCCTCTCAGGACAGATACCGCTGGATCCGGCTACGATGGCCGTCGTGGCTGGTTCCGTATCCGACCAGGCGGAGCGGGTAATGAAAAACATAAAGGGCGTGCTTGAAAGCCAGGGGCTTGACATGTCGAGCATCGTCAAGGCGACCGTCTTCATCAAAGATATGAACGATTTCGCCGCTGTTAACGAGGTATACGCGAAGTACTTTCCGAAAGACGCCCCTGCGCGCTCGTGCGTCGAAGTCTGCCGGCTCCCCAAGGACGTCCTCGTAGAGGTAGAGGCGATAGCGCTGCTGAAATAGGCGCAATCCTGAAACGCGACTTCACGCGCCCGAATGGCGACAGCTAAGAACAGGAGGTGCCTTCCATGTTACTTGTGGGCAATGGAACTTTAGTGACGAGGGACGAGGTTAACACGTTCATCCCGGGCGGCTGCGCCGCGATACGGGGAACGGCGGTAGCCGAGGTCGGAACCACTGACAAACTTCGCGCGAAGTACCCCGACGCGGAATTCATAGACGCCAAGGGCGGCCTCATAATGCCGGGGTTCATCAACGCGCACATGCACTTCTACAGCACGTTCTCGCGAGGCATGACGCCTCCCGGCGAACCGGCGGCGGACTTCGGCCAGGTGCTTGAGCGGCTCTGGTGGAAGCTGGACAAGGCGCTTACGATAAAGGACGTATACTACAGCGCGATGACGGCGCTCATAGACTGCATAAAATGCGGCTGCACAACCGTCATAGACCACCACGCAAGCCCCGGCGCCGTTACAGGCAGCCTCTTTGAGATAGCGAAGGCCGCCAAAGAGGCCGGCATCCGCTGCTCCCTCTGCTACGAAGTGTCGGACAGGGACGGCGAGAGGATCGCGTACGAGGGCATCAGGGAGAACATAAACTTCATCGACTGGGCTGAAAAACAGAACGACCCCATGATATCCGGGAAATTCGGCCTGCACGCGTCATTCACGCTAAGCGACACCACGCTTAAGAAATGCCGAGAGGCCATGGGCGACAGGCACGCCGGATACCACGTCCACGTCGCGGAGGGCCCGGCCGACGAGGCCGATTCAGTGGAAAAACACGGCAAGCGCATAGCGGAACGCTTCCGCGACTTCGGCATAACGGGCAAAAACTCAATCTTCGTCCACTGCATACATACAGACGAAACGGAACGCAGGATAATAAAAGAGACGGACACCGCGGTCGTCCACAACCCGGAATCAAACATGGGCAACGCCGTAGGCGCCGCAAACGTCCTTGGCATGGCCAAAGACGGCATACTCATAGGCCTCGGCACCGACGGCTACGTCTGCGACATGATACAGTCCTACAGGATGGGCAACGCGCTGTGCAAACACGCGTCCAAGAACCCAAACGCGGGGTGGCTGGAAATCCCGGCCATGCTCTTTGACAGCAACGCGCGCATAGCGAGGCGCTGCTTCCCTGTCGACATCGGTCGCATAAAGGAAGGATGCGCCGCCGACGTGATAATCATGGACTACGTTCCGCCGAGCCCTCTGACGGCGGATAACGTAAACGGACATCTGCTTTTTGGGGCGTCCGGCCGCAGCGTCGTCACGACAATAGCAAACGGCAAGGTCCTCATGAAGAACAGAAAGCTGATCGACCTCGACAGAGAGCGCATATTCGCGAAAGCGAGGGAGTGCGCGCGCGAGGTTTGGAAGAGATTATAGCAAAAGCCCTTATATCGAAACGGGCGGCGCGCTAAAAGCGCCTTTTGATTAAACGTCCGAAAGGCTCGTCTGCCACAAACCGCCCGTCTGCGATCACAGGCCTGCCGCGCAGCCACACACATGACGGCAGGCCCCTTACCCTCATCCCCTCGTATGGCGTGTAATCGACCCTCTGGTGCAGCGTGCCCTCAGACAAAACCGCCTCCGCGCTTGGGTCGAATACGGCTATGTCAGCGTCGAAACCGGGCGCTATGCGCCCTTTGCGCGGCATTCCCAATATACGGGCCGGGTTTGCGGAAGTGACGCCAACCATCTGTTCCAGGCTTATCCTCCCCTTTAAAAAACCCTCGCTGAACATTATGGGCATCCGCGTCTCTATGCCGGGCACCCCTCCGGGGCAGCGGAAGACATCATCGCCGCCGAGCCGCATCTTATCGGCCCTGCTGAAAGAACAGTGGTCTGTGCCGACTGTGTCTATCCAGCCGCTGCCTATGGCCTTCCAAAGCGCGTCGCAGTCGGAACCCTTCCTTAGCGGCGGCGCCATCACGCAATCTATGCCGTCGTTTCGCCCATAGCGTTCGTCCGTAAGACAGAGGTACTGAGGACACGTCTCGGCGTACACGGTCTGTCCGACGCGCCTGGCCTCTATGATCTCCTTGAGCCCGAGAGCGGTCGAAAGATGGACTATATACGCGGGCGAACCGGCGCCCCTCGCGAGCGCCAATATCCGGCCCACAGCCTCGGCCTCGCAGTAATCCGGCCGGCTTTTGGGCCATGACGCTGGAGACACCGCCCCCTCTTTGCGGAACTTATTTGCCAGCCCGCGCGCGATGGCGTTGTTCTCGGCATGAAAGAACAGAAGCCCGCCGCATAAATTCATAGCCTGCATAAGGCCGAAGATCTCCTCGTCCGCAAGCATGCCGTCGTACGTGGTGTATATCTTGCCGGTAGGAAACCCCGCTTCGACGAGGGCGCCGGCCTCACGCTCTACGCCCTCGTCATGCCGCTGAAACACCATATGCACGCCGAAATCGGCGTATGACGAGCCGGCCGCGCTTATCACGTTATCCACGGCGAAGGACAAAGGAGAACCAACCGGCGCGAAAGCCGGGTGCTCAGCTATCGTCGTCGTTCCGCCCCAAAGTGCCGCCCTCGTGGCGGCCTCAAAACCATCGGACACCGCGGCGCAATCGGACCTCAGCGTCACGTGCGTATGCGGGTCCACGCCTCCTGGCAGCACATACCTGCCGCTCGCGTCCACCACGCAAACGCCGTCACACTCTATCGACTCGCCGACAGCCGCTATCTTATCCCCTTCCACCAGCACGTCGCCGCGAAACGACCTGTTTGAATCGCCTATGATCCCGTTCTTTATAAGAAACGCCATCAGAGAACAGCCCTCCGTTTTTGAGCATCTTAAGCATACAGGCGGCCCAAAGCGCCGCATCACGCGTAAAGTATAGCCCAAAACCGCGCCCGCCCAAAAAACTTTTTTCAAACTTTCAGACTTTTCAGACCAAATCCGGACAGGTTGCCAAAAAACAAATCGGTGCTATAATACTCTGCGTCGAGCATATTTTGGCCCGCTATTCCTCGATGGCGCAATCGGCAGCGCGGGTGGCTGTTAACCACTAGGTTCGAGGTTCGAGTCCTCGTCGAGGAGCCAGAATTCAATCCGCTGACATCAGCGGTTCATCAGCACAGCGATGCCCCGCGTCCTAAAGACGCGGGGCATCGCTGTTTGCGCATCTTGAACGTGCTCATGCGGCAAAAACCTCTTTACAATATTTACAATCAGAAATGACCGGGGTATCATAGTTCACAGAAGCACCTCGGAAATTCTGTTGTCCGGCGTCTGCTTGCTATGCTGGGACGTAATTTGCTTATCAAAGAGGCGGCGCAAATGAAAAGGCTTGAAAATCATGTGGCTTTAGCAACGGGCGACCTTGGCCAGATTGCCTGAGACTCTCCCTGCAGTGATAATCTCCCCCAAAGATGTAATCGGCGTGACCTTTGTAGCTGCGGGACACTGCTGTCGTATCTGCCACAAGTTAGACCATGACAGAATCCATTCACATCCGTAGTAAAGCTAAGGAGGTTTTCAATAATG
>Ga0302251_1001142_pt1 | contig 17963 bp, 13 predicted proteins | sample AAG_RA_Gln_MG_FD_193534 | JGI IMG/M metagenome (GOLD analysis project Ga0302251, IMG submission 193534) | Enriched activated sludge microbial communities from anaerobic digester in WTTP, New Holstein, Wisconsin, United States - AAG_RA_Gln | ecosystem: Engineered > Bioreactor > Anaerobic >...
ACAGTGCGGATTCTGCACGCCCGGGTTCATCACCTGCACGAAGGCGTTGCTTGACCAAAACCCCAATCCTACGCGCGAAGAGGCCCGCGACTGGTTCGGCAAGAACTGGATGGCATGCAGGTGCACGGGCTATGTTCAGATAATAGACGCTGTCATGAAGGCAGCCGCCATTTTGCGCGGGGAAGAAAAGATCGAGGATCTGGCCGGCATGTACAAACCCGGAGATTCCATCTGGCAATCGAAGTACCCCCGTCCGAGCGCTATATTCAAGGCCACAGGGACTTTTGATTACGGAGATGACGACCGCCTTAAGCTGCCGGAGGAGTTCTTGTTCGCGTATCCCTACGCTCTTGAGGGCGTGAGACACGCCAAAGTCAATAAGATAGACGTAAGCGAAGCTGAGAAGATGCCCGGGGTCTTCAAGGTCGTGACGTACAGGGACGTCAAGGCCAACAAAGGTACCAACCGCATCCGCGGCCAGGTAGGATGCCCGTCGGTTACTACAGATGGCTGGGAGCGCCGCATAATGGTGGAGGAAGGGGACAAGATACGCCAGTGGGGCGAGTGCATCGCTATCGTCTGCGCTGATACGGAGACGAACGCGCGCGCCGCGGCGGAGAAGATAAAGGTAGACTACGAGCCGCTGCCCGAGCTCATCGACATATATCAGGCCAAGGCTCCGGACGCTGTAAAGGTTTACGATGAGATAGACGGGATCGACGGGATGCCTAACGCGTTCAACAAACGCTGCTTTACTAAGGGCAAGGATCCCAAAGAGGACCTCGATAAGGCGCCTTACGTCGTAGACGAAGAATTTTACAGCTCCCGCCAGCCGCATATGGTGCTTGAGGCCGACTGCGGGTATGCATACTACGATGAGGAAGGACGCCTCACAATCGCGTCCAAGTCTATATGTGTCTACCGCCATCAGATGATGATAGCGCGCGGCGTCGGTGTAGCTCCGTCGAAGATCCGCGTGATCCAGAACAACATGGGCGCGTCATTCGGATATAAAGTGGCCCCGACCAACGAACCGTACCTCGCTATCGCGCTTATAGCATGCCAGCGTCCTGTATATATGCGGATAAACATGAAAGAGCATAACATACGCACGCCGAAGCGCTCTCCATTCCTCATGCACATACGCGCCGGAGCCGATAAAAGCGGCAAGCTTGTCGGTCTTGAGCAGACATGGTGGGTTGACCACGGTCCGTACAGCGAGTCCTCAAACGACCTCACCAACAAGGGCGGACAGTTCTTCTTCGCTCCTTATGCGTATGAGAACATGCGCGCAACCGGCTATACGTGCTTCAGCAACCATCGCTGGAGTGCGGCGTTCCGCGCGTACGGCGCGCCTCAGACCTACTGGGGATGCGAGACGGCAATGGATATGCTCGCTGAGAAGTGCGGCATAGACCCGTTTGACTTCCGCGAGATGAACCTCCTTGAGTGGGAGCCATTCACGACAAATCCGCGCGGATGGATGCCGTCGGGTTATCCGCCCGAAGTGTTTCCTCTTCCCGAGATGATGAAGAAGGCGCGTCCGTTCTATGAAGAGATGAAGAAGGAAGCCGCCGCAAAGAGCACGGATAGGGTCAAGTTCGGAGTAGGCGTTTCGATAGGCATCTACAACTCGAACGACGACGGCGCTGACGAGGCCGCCAGCAACATCGAGCTCACGAAGGACGGAGTCATAGTCTACAACACATGGGAGGACCACGGGCAGGGAGCCGATATGGGATGCCTGGGCACGGCACACGAAGCGCTGAAGCCTCTTAATCTGCGTCCGGATCAGATCAAGATGGTCTTAAGCGACACGGCAAAGGCTCCCAACAGCGGGGCCGCAGCGGCGAGCCGCTCCCAGGTCATGGTAGGGAACGCCATAGTTGACAGCTGCAAAAAACTGCTCGACGCTATGCGCAAACCCGACGGGACTTACCGTACCTACGATGAGATGGTGGCCGAAGGTATCCCCACATTCTACGAAGGATACACTCAGGCCTGCATCCTGCACGCTGACGGCAGCCTCGAGGTCTGCTCGGGCAACGACAAGGACACCGGTCTTGGAAAACCGTTTGGCTTCCACATGTTTGCCGTCAACCTTGCCATGGTGTCTGTCGACACTGAGACGGGACGCGCTCACTGTGAGAAGTTCGTGCTCGTTGGCGACGTAGGCGTCATAAACAACTACCTCGTCGTGGACGGTCAGCAGATAGGCGGCGTTGCCCAGGGTATAGGGCTGGCTTTGACGGAGGATTTCCTCGACGAGAATAAGTACAATAACTTTGTGACTATGGGATTCCCATATATTAAGGACATCCCCGACGACATCAAGCTCGTCCACGTAGAGACGCCGCGTCCGCTTGGGCCGTTCGGAGCTTCAGGAACAGGAGAGATGCCTCTTGCCGCGCCCCATATCGCTGTTTGCAACGCAATAAACAACGCGTGTAAGGTGCGCATCAAGTCGCTGCCGGCGACGCCTGATAAGATACTGGCCGGCCTTAAGAAAAAATAGACGGCCGGGTTATTTTGAACGACAGCTGACCTCAGCTGCGGCAGGGGGCCATTTCCGGCGTGCGCTGTGCGTCGCGGGATGGCTCCCTTGCGTTACATTTTTATATAGTTCTTTAAGGAGGAGTGTACGATGGCCGCAAGCAAAAATTATGGCAGGGTGCTCGACATCCCTACATTGAACGCATCCGCGCTGGCCCCGAACATCATAAAGAGAAACGTGTTCGGGCCCGGAAGGTTCTGGGACGATTGGGTGATGCGCCATTTCATACTGCCTGCGCACGAGGAGATCCCTCCGCACAGGCATGACTGGGATCACCTCGTTTATTCGATATCGGGCAAGGGTGAGGTAGAGGTAGAAGGCGAGCACTACGACCTCTCGAAAGGCAACTGGGCACGTGTCCCGGCCGGTAAGGAGCATACGTTCAGGAACGTAGGGGATGAACCGTTTGAGTTTTTCTGCATTGTGCCGGTATACGGTGATCCGCATGCGAAGAAGGCGAGCATGAGGGCTAAACGCAACAAGGCGGATGATGCGGAAAAGAAGGATTAGCGCTATGAGAGAGCTAATCGCGAAGCGATACGGGGACATAAAACCGTCCTCGATGATGAGGATGGCTTCCCTTGCGGCAAACGTCGCAGACAGCATTGACCTCACGCTTGGGGAACCCGATATATCGACGCCGCCCGAGATATGCGAGGCCCTCTGCAAGGCCGCTATGAGCGGAGCTACGCACTATGCCCCCGGAATGGGGCTTTTAGGGCTTAGGTCTGCGATATCCGATTATTGGGCGCGCAGGTATGGCTTGTCGTACGGGGCGGACGAGATATTTGTCACGACCGGCGGCAGCCAGGCCTCCTTTCTCGCGCTGCAGGCCTGTATCGATCCCGGCGACGAAGTCGTGATCCTTGAGCCGTGCTTTACGTTCTACGAACAGCAGGTGCTGCAGGCGGGAGGCGTGCCGGTCTACTGCCTGAGCGGCATAGAGAACGCTTTTATCCCCGATCCCGATGAGATCGAAAGCAAAATCACATCCAAGACAAAAGCGCTCATAGTGAATTCTCCGTGCAACCCCACGGGTGCGGTTTTCCCTCGCGGTACGATGGAGGCACTTGCGCGCATAGCGGCCAAGCACGACCTTGTGGTAGTATCGGACGAGCTTTATGAGGCGTTCACTTATTCGTCCGCCCACATACCTTTCGCGTCGCTTCCAGGAATGAAGGAACGCACGATTATGATAGGCGGGATGTCTAAGAGCTATGCGATGACAGGATGGAGAATAGGCTACGCTATGGGGGACGCTGACTTCCTCAAGACTATGCAGATAATAGGTGTTGTACAGACCATAAGCGTCAATACGATGGTGCAGATTGCGTCCGAGTTTGCGCTGCGAAACTGTGACGCGCGCGTGCGCGAGATAGCCGATCTGTTTTCCCGCAGGGTCGCGTGCGCTTACGAAGCGTTCAGCGCGATACCGGGCATAAGGACTATAAGGCCCGGCGGCAGCTTCTATCTCTTCCTAGACGTCCTCGGCACGGGCATGGACGGCACGGATTTTGCGGTCAGGATGCTTCGCGACGCGGGCGTTGTCGTGATACCGGGGGATTCGTTCGGCCCGCACTGCGGCGGCTACGTCAGGATAGCGTGCACGGTTTGCGAGGAGAAGATGCGCGAGGCGGCCGGCAGGATAAAAAACAGCCTGCGCTGAAAAGCGCGGCTGTTCCTGTTTTTAAGCAAAATAAGACACGTGGCTTACGGCCTACCCTTTTGTTTGAGGCGAAAGAGTGACGAGGTATGCGCTTGCGTGTCCCGGCCACTGGACTGGAAGTACCGTTACCTCAGCGTGTGTCCTGATCGCGTGGATATACTTTGCCGTGCCCGAAACCGCGCATGCCTGGAACTCGGCTCTCTGACACTCCTCGCAGCGGCCGTTTATGCCGAACAGAGCCTCATAGCACTTATCACCCGTTTTTATGCCGGGCGACATCTTAAGCAGCTCTTTGTTTATAAAAAGGATCTCGTCGTTTTCCGCATTGACTATGAGGGCCGGAAGCGACAGGCGCGAAACGGCGTCCGCGGCTGCGTGCGCCTTCCTGTCTGTTTTCCTCTGTTCAAGCTCTTTTGCCGCGAACGTCGCGATTATTTGCCCCGAAAGCACCACAGAGCTTATGTCTTTGCGCGTCAGCGTGTGTTTGCCGTCGCAGCAGTCGAACCCTATGAATCCTCTGAAGGCCCCTTTTTCAGTGAGGATTATCTGTATTAGGCTCGTTATGCCCTGCTTCTCAAACTCTTCGTACAGATTTCCTCTGTAAGTCCTCATGTCAAGCTGGAAGACGCCATTTTCGCCGAAGTTAAGGTGATAATCCGGCCGGTGCTCCGCGTACGGGACATTCCGAAGCGTCTGTGCCATAGGCTCAACGCCGTCGTTGCATACCTCGAACACCTCTGAGAAATACATGTTGTCCGCTGAGTTCTCGAATATATAGCCGCGCGAGAAACCAAAGCGCCTGACAACGAGCTCAATGACGCTTTTGATCGCTATGCTCAGATCCTTTGCGTTGTACAGGATCCTGAATATGTGACTTTCAGGGTTTTCAAAGAACAGTTCGGCGCTGCTTTCCGACTCGTCTATTAAAGCAGTCTCCTTTACTTGCGCGCGCATGCCGCACATCTCGTCTTTAAAGACGACGACGCGCGATTTGCCTGAATTTTTTGCGTGGTAGAGCGCTATGTCGGCTTTGTTGTACAGCGAGTTAAAATCGTCTCCGTCGCCGGGTGAAAGGGCTATCCCTATGCTTGCCGTGACGGATATCTTCCCTTCGCTCCACCCATGCAGCTTCCTGAGGTTATCGCACAGGGCCTGCGCCTTTCTCACTGCGATATCGGCATGAGGTATATCTTTCATGAAAACGATGAACTCATCACCGCCTATGCGCCCCGCCACATCCGTTGAACGAAACACTTCGGCCAGTTGAGCTGAGGCTTCCGTGAGCACTGTGTCGCCGAAAAGATGGCCCATAAGATCGTTGATGCTCTTGAAATTGTCCAGGTCTATCACCATAAGCGCGTTCATTGGACGCGGTGTTTTTACGGCATCCTCAGCCAGTTTAGCGCTTATGAGTTCCTCTGCTCGCCTTCTGTTGTAAAGCCCTGTAAGCGGGTCTTTGTCGGCCATCTCAAAAAGCCGGTCCATGCGCTCCTTGCTCTCGTTTATGTCTTTGACGAAACAGATCAGGCGCAGCGTGTTGTCGGCCGGGTCGATGAAGAGCGTCGCATGCGCCGATTTCCATCTGTACGCGCCGCTTTGCTGGTCGACTGCCCTGAAATCAACGTCACTGTCGGTCAGGCCGTTCTCATAGCGCTCCCTGATCTTTTCAGGCGAAAATAAAGACAGGACCACATCCCTGTCGTTCAGATGCACGGAAGTTCCGGCGAACGACTCTATTATCTCGCTGTAGCTCTCCGAGAGTTCAGCATATCCGGACAAGTGCCCCCTCCCGGTTATTATCCTGTCGTTTGTGATATCAAACTCGAACATCGTATCGTAGAGCTTAGAGAGCGTGTCCTTGTACTTCTGCGCTTTTATCCACCTAAGTTCCATCTCTTTCTGCCAGGTGATGTCCTCCGCTGTACCGATAGCGTTTATGAGCTTGCCGCCCGGGTCGAAGCTGCCCGCGACGCGCGTTTCTATATAAAATACGCCGCCTTCCGTGTCGCAGTAGTACTTTGAGGAAACGGAGGCGTTGCATGGGGCCAGCGCCGCAATCATCTCCTTTAGCTTAAGGAAGTGCGCGCCGCGTGAATTTTCAGACGCCATGAACCCTTCTGTCACCATGGGAACGCCTAATTTCTCAGAGAGCGCCTCAGAGTTATGAAGGACATCGTTTAAGCCGTCATAATCGAAGACCATTATATTGGCTTCTTTGAGCGCGGTCTCGTACTTCTTCTCGTTCACCATGAGCTTTTCCATGGCCCGCTGCGTCTCGCTTATGTCAACTACGACGCCGTAGGCCGACCCGCAGCCGTATTCGTCGCTCAGCATGCCGCCTTTGTTTAATACATGTATAACACAGCCGTCCTTTTTAATCATTCTGTATGTCACATAGAACCTGCCGTTAGCTTTAAGCTGTGATACCATATCGTCGCGCGCCTTTTGCGTATCATCGGGATGGATGCTCTCCCAGAAGCTGCCGCCTTGGATTTTGCGGGCCTCCTCCAATGTGTGACCCGTGAGGCCGGCAAACCCAGCGCTTATATATTCCACTGTGAACGTTTCGTCCATAGCGCACTTAAAGACTCCCCCCGGTATGTTGGACACAAGCGCCTCGGTCATCATGTTTGCGGATTTGACGGCCCTTGCCGCGCGCCTTTCATTGAGCAGTATGTAGAGGAACATGAGCGATATTACGAGGCTTATCATCAAGACGAGAAGCCCTGCGTCATTTTTTATCTCCTCAGTTTGAAGCGCCGCGTATTGTCCGGGAACGAAAACACCGATATACCAGTCCTCTATGCCGACCGGCACCATGCGCGCAATGCGGGTGCCTCCGCTGCATGCAAAGCTGAACGATATGTCCTCGCCTTTGGCCATGGCTGACATTAAGCCGTTCAGTGTGATAGATCCGCGAAAGCCGATTTTTTTAAGACTGTCAAATATATTTTCGTGTTCGTCCAGGCAAAAGGCGTCTTTGTTGCTGCTTTTCAGAATGAAATCGCCGCTGCCGCTCATAAGGTGTATGTAGCCGCTCCCGCCGCATATGTCCTGGTCTATGATGCCCCTAAGCCTGTCCTTAGGTATCAGGCCGCGAATGTTTGCGGCAACTGTGTGGCCGCGTGTTATGGGAACGGCTATTGAAACGTAGTCCGCTCCGTCCATTGTCCTTGTCCGCACAGTCACTCTGTCTGAAAAGTACGAGAGATCCGGGGGTGGAATTTTGTCTCCGTCTGTTGTGAAGAATGTCCCATCCGGGAAAATTATCGCCATCGCCGTAAAGTCAGTGCCAGCGGATGCCTGTCTTAACAGTTCGGCCGCTGTTTCGGTGTTAAGACCGCCTAACGCCTGCACCTGCCTTGCCGCAGCTCTGGTGAGGCCGATATATAAACCGAAGCGGTCCCTGACATTCATTGCGCACATGTCAGCTATCTCGGCAAGACGTTCAGCCTCCTGCTTGCGGCGGTACTCCTCTATGTTAGATACAAAGACAAGAAATGATGTGACAACAAGACATAATGCCAGTAAAAGCGCAAGGAAATAACGCCGCTCAACTCTTCCGGTCGGCATAAAACGAAGGCTGGAATTCATCGTGCCCACCTCTTTTTTAAGAGCCGCTGTAAAATAATATTGACAAACGTCTCATAAATTATAAGGGCAACAAGAATCTGATAATTTATTAAGATAAATTTAGCCGCGTCTTCTGTTTTTGTCAAACAAAAAAAAGTAAGAAATTCGAACAAAAGGATGAAAAAGAATCGTAGCTGTAAGGATGGAAAGGAGAGGTTGCGGTCATGAGGATTCAGACATTTTTCCCCGCCGCGTCCCCGGTTAGGCGGTTTAACGGTGTAGGTTGCCGACCTGCCTGAACCGGTGTTGAAAGCGTGATTTCTCATTTGTCAGTTTTTAAAACTTAAAATAACGCGGTGCTTTTGCTTGATACTAACCTGCGTACGCCGTGGCGCTACGCATAACCGTGCGCTCAAGTGGCAGCCCATTTTTCAGCTCGACTGCTATGAAGCGCCCTTCCGGGGTCATCCAGAACGGGATCCCGGAGATATACACCAGTTTATTGCTCATACATTCACCTCCTTTGACTATTCATAAGCCTACCGGCATATTTTATCCTTTATGTCGCTATGTGTCAACAGTCAATCGTTACAAGTATACTGTTTGTCGTAACTATCGCAGCGTGACATGCATTTTAGCGCCGTCTCTGGCAATAGCCGCTAAAATGCGCAACGCAAAAACATGCCTGTGTATGAACGCCGGGGCTCACATGCTGACTATGGGTGGGATGAACGACGTACATGGCGCGCTGTCCCACGGGAACAGCACCCATGTGTCCTGGCTGACCTCCGTTATGAACGTGTCCACCATCGGCCGGCCCTCTGGTTTTGCGTATACAGTGGCGAAGTGCGCGCCAACGAACATGTCCCTGACTATCTTAGCGGTCTTCCCTGTGTCCACGAGGTCGTCTATGATGAGCCAGGTTTCGTCCACTCCCGCCAGGTCAGGCCGTTTAAGTATGCTGGCGGCCTTCTGATCTCTCATGGTGTAGCTTGATATGCATATAGTGTCAACAAGATGTATATCCAGCTCTCGGGCGATGATAGCGGCAGGCACGAGCCCGCCTCTGGCGATAGTGATTATCCTGCTCCAGTTCTTCCTGCGGTCGAGCAGCTTCCAGGCCAAAGCCCTGCAGTCCCTGTGCAGCTGCTCCCAGGAGACGGGGTATGTTTTTGTGTAACGTCCTGATGTGTCGGACATCGTTATCACTCCTACTGATGGGTTACGCCGCATAGCTGCCCTTTATCCGGCGCATCGTCACAAATTGTACAGCCGCCTCGTGCTGTTGTCCATCTGAGATGAACAGCAGGCAGAATCAAACGTTCGATGCCGCAGTTCGCCGGTTTTATCTCAGATTTTCAACGTATAGCTCAGGCCGCCTTGCGCTTAAGACCTGAAGGAAGGATCTGGCTTTTTCTGTTTTTTCTACGTCAAACTCGACAAACGCGAAATCCTCGGCGTCGCCTCCCTCGTACAGGATCTCCCCCCAGGGGTCCACCACCATGGAGTGCCCTCCGAACTCTGTGCCGTTAGATGTCCCCACCCTGTTGCAGCCCACGACGTACATCATGTCTTCGATGGCTCGCGCCTGAAGCAGTACCCGCCAGTGATCGACGCGCGATTTAGGCCATTCCGCAGAGATAAAGAGCACCTGTGCTCCTTCTGTCGCATATAGGCGGAGCCACTCGCAGAACCGCAGGTCGTAGCATATTGCCATCGCGGCGCGTGTCCCGCCTATATTAAAAAGGGATCTTTTATTGCCGGGCACGAGATATTTGTCCTCGTCCATCAGCGATATCAGGTGGGCTTTATCGTAGTGCGCCACATAAGCGCCGTCAGGCGCTACGGCCATCGCCCTGTTGAAAGCGCCCTCGTCTGTGACTGCCAGGACCGAGCCTCCGACGAACCAGCAGTTGTGTTTCCTCGCGAGCGACCCAAGAAATGCCGCGGCCTGCGACGCGTCGGTATCTCCATAGGTCCCCGGAGAATCTATGACGTAGCCCACATCCCATATTTCAGGAAGCACAACGGCCGTTTCCGTTTCGGACGGAAGCCATCTGTCCGCCAGCATTTCCGCGGTCCTTCTGTAATTGCCTTCCCTGTCGCCAAGCCTGACGTCCGTTTGGGCGACACCAACGCGCAACAGCGACATGCCGAACCCCCCTTTTTGTCTTAAAACTTCGGTTACTGTGTATTATAACCTCATTATCAGCAGGACAAATGCAACGATCCGCGGATTCCCGGCGCATTGTTTGTTTACGATCAGGGGTTGTCTCCGAGATCTTCAAGGAGTTTAAGGGTTTCCTCGCCGGCTCTTTTTTTCAGGTCGGGGCGAGGTGTGATCGTAATTAAGAAAAAGTCCCCCTCGCAGGCGCCGGCAGGCAGCAGAATAAGCGGGAAATCAGCGGGCATTGCCGGATCGCCGACTAATATCCTGCACATATCATCGTCTATCGAATCAACGAATATGATTTCACTTTTGCTTTTCATGACGGATAACTTCCCTGTCCTTTCTGTACGTTATCCTTGTCCCGTCCGTTTTGAATCTGAGCGTGCCTTCGGCGGTGTCGAACCTCTTGATGCCCATTTCAGCCACGGCATCCGTCGTCTCTTTGTGCGGATGACCGTAGCGGTTGCCCTTGCCGTAGCTTAATATCACTATCTTAGGGGAAGTCGCTTCAAGGAATTTCTTGTCCGTACCGTTGCGGCTTCCGTGGTGCGCGGCCTTAAGGACCGTGCACCCGGGCGGGGGCCATATCGTGCCGCGCTCCTGGATCTCCATATCGCCTGCCATCAGGAAACTCACCGAGCCGTATTTTATGAGCAGGACAATCGAATTGTTGTTCGCGTCGCTTGGGCTGTTCCTGATCTCTTTTGCCGGCGCCAGCACTTCTACTGAGACGTCGCCGAACTTTTCGGCGTAACCGCGTTTCGGGCGCCCGAAACGTATCTTTTGTCTTTTGATCTCGAGATAAAAATCTTTCTGCGGCTTCGACCCAAGCACGAAGCCGGAATCCCATACTTTGCCTATCTCAAATTTGTCCATGACATCTATCATGCCGCCTATATGGTCCGAGTGCGGATGCGTCGCGACCAGACAGTCTATCTTTTTAACGTGAAGGCTTTTCAGGTATTTCACCACATTGCGGCCCGCGTCCTCCGGTCCGGCGTCTATCAGCATAGTCTGGCCGTTGGGGAAGATAAAAAGAGAAGAGTCTCCCTCGCCCACATCGAGAGCGTAAAAGTACAGCTCGTGCCTCTCGCTCCGGCTTGCACCCCATGCAAGGTGCGCTTGCGCGGGCAGGAAGAGAAGCATAGACAGGATAAGCGCGGCCAACACAGGCCTGATCAGAGATTTTTTCAAACGCGTACTCACAGCTTTCATGTCGTCATCGGCAATCCCTCGTCACCGGGCTCTTTTGCGGGGTATAATAAAACCCTAATAAATATCCTTGGAAAGGACTCACGCGCATGCTTGGTCTATCTTTGGTGCTTCCGCTCATGATCATCATTATAACCGGTAATCTTCTCAGGGCGAGGGGGTTTTATTCTAGAAATGACATTGATACCCTGACCAAGACACTTTACTGGGTCATCCTTCCCCCTCTTCTTTTCCGCACGACGCTCGAATCGGGGCGGGAGGTGCTTTCTCAGCCCAATCTGCTCATCTCTCTCAACATATGCTATATCCTTACAATAATGATCGCATGGGGCGGGGCCAAATACATCTTCCATAAGGACAACAGGCTCCGCATAGCCACCGCAGCTTTTTCCTCAATAAGGGCGAATAACCTCTACCTCGGTTTTCCCGTAATGTACATAGCAATGGGGGATGCCGGCCTGCACAACGCATCCGTATACCTGGCGGTGAGCACTATATCGTTCCAGCTTTTTTCGATAACCGCCGGCGAGGCGATCCTCTGCGGGAGGCCAAGTTTCTCCGTGTCCTGCAGGATACTGAGGAACATAGCGTTGAACCCGCTTGTGATCTCATGCGTCGGAGGCATATCGCTCGCGCTGTTTGGAGTCGAAAGGCTTCCGCGCGAGCTGGATGAGGCCATGAGGCTCATGGGAAGCGCCGCGACTGCTGTCGCGCTGCTTGCCCTCGGAGGCACGCTTGAGCTGTCCGGTATCGGGAAGGTCATAAGGATGATTCGCTCAACATGGCCGGACAGTGCTATCAAGCTTTTGATACACCCTGCTCTTATGTGGGGGCTTCTCGTTCTGTTTCCGGTCCCAAGGCCGCTGCTTCAGGCAACGGTTATGCTGAGCTCCATGCCGTCTGCCGTCAACTGCTTCATACTTGCCAAAGCCATGGGGATGGATTGGTCCTACGCTGCCGACCTCGTTGCCTCAACCACAGTGCTCGGAATAATATCCATCCCGCTTTGGGCTTACGTGCTCGGCATAGTTTGAGGAGCCCGGACTTTATGATACGGATCTGAAGAGGGCCCCCCGCGGTACGTCAGGGAGGCCCTCGATTAAGATATACGGCTTTAAAACAGGCGGTTCAAACGCTGCCTGTTACGCCATCGTTATGACAGTGCCCTCTTTCCCTTCAAGAGCGTCAACCGCTTTGTAAAGGGATGTGATTATGGCTTTTTTGCCCGGGAACCTGCGCGCGAATTTTATGGAGGCCATCACCTTCGGAAGCATGCTGCCCGCGGCAAAATGTCCCTCTTCGATGTACTGTATAGCCTCTGGAACCGTGATGTGGCTCAGTTCCTTCTGGTTCGGCTTTTTGAAGTTCAGGCACACCTTGTCAACCTCGGTAAGGATCAGGAGTATATCTGTTTCCATATCCTCGGCAAGGCGCTCCGCCGCGAGGTCTTTGTCGATGACAGCCGCCACTCCTGTCAGCGAGCCGTCCATGTTCTCTATCACCGGGATACCGCCGCCGCCCGCGGTGATGACTATCGTCGAATCCCAGAGGCGCTTGACCGAGTCTATCTCCGCTATACGCTTGGGGTTTGGCGAAGGTACCACGCGGCGCCATCCGCGTCCCGCGTCTTCCTTCATGATGTAGCCCTTCTCGCGCTGCAGCCGCATAGCCTCTTCCTCGGAGTAGAACGGGCCTATGGGCTTTGTCGGGTTCTCAAAAGCCTTGTCGTCTTTGTCGACGACTACCTGTGTTATAAGCGTAACCACGGGGACGTTGCGGTTGCGGTTTCTGAGCGCGTCACGCAGGCACTGCTGTATCTGGTAACCGATGTAGCCCTGGCTCATTGCCCCGCACACGTCAAAAGGCATGGCTGGCAGCGTTGGGTCCACTTGAGCCGCTATCTCCTGCGACAGCGCTATGCGCCCAACCTGCGGGCCGTTGCCGTGAACGATGGCCATCTCATATCCTTTGCAGCTTATATCAGCAAGATACTCACATGTCTTGCGGACCACTTCAAGCTGGGCTTCCGCCGTGGGCGGTGTCCCGGCCTCCTGGAGGGCGTTTCCTCCAAGCGCGATGACGACTTTTGTAAAATTTGAAGCCATAACAGTGCACGCTCCTTAGTGTCGAAAATTCGGTTTTGCCTCGATATTATAAACTAAAAAGCGGCGAGAGTTCAATATTTAATTTAAGCTATTTTGAAAAAATGGCTGTAGTTAAAGACTGTGAACGCGCAGAAAAGGAGCAGTCCGGCCATGATAAGGTCTATTGTTCTTGAGTATCCGGAAAGCCGCGCCTGCAGCAATTGGCCGAAAACAGCCCATAGCATGAGAGCGGCCGTGCAGTTTATGACCAGGAAAACGCCGCAGATGAAAAATATATATTTTGAGTCCGTCCATGGAGCGATGAAAAGGGACATGGACGTGAAGCCGAACATGATGACCTTGGGGTTCAAAAACTGCATAATGAACCCATCGGCCATCCGCGGTACTTTTTCATGTGAGACTTGCTCCCCTTCAGCGTGCCGGGGCAATGCCGCCGAAACTGCGAGCCAAACCAGGTACGCCGCGCCGGCGTATCCTATCAATGGCATTATCTGCGGCGCGGTTTCTGATATGAAGATGTTCATGATCGCGTTGGCGGACATCACGACGAACAGTCCTGCGCACATGCCTGAAATTAAAGTGAGCGCGTTTTTGAGGCCGTATCGCCGCGCTGTGTCCATTGCCAGGATTATGTTAGGCCCCGGTGTGTAGCAGGCTATGAATACATATGATAGAAACGCCCCCCATCTCATCCCGCGTTTATCCTTCAAGCATTGCCCGCATATCGTCCAGCGTCCGCTCAAAAATCTCGACCACGGCCTTTATCGGCTCAGGCGTGCTCATATCGACCCCCGCGTCCTTCAGTAAATTTATGGGATAGTCGGCCCCGCCGCTTGACAGAAAACGCAGGTATCTTTCGCGCGATGCCCGGCCGTTTTGCGCTATATCCCTCGCGAGCGCGGTGGCCGCAGAGTAGCCGGTGGCGTACTGGTATACGTAGAATGGGTTGTAGAAGTGAGGTATGCGGGCCCACTCCATCTTTAGTGCCTCATCTATCACTGTGCCGGGTCCGTAATATTTCCTGTTGAGGTCGTGCCACAGCGATTTAAGGCCGTCGGGCGTGGTGTCCTCGTCATGCGCGGCGCGTCTGTGCGTCTCTTGTTCGAACGACGCGAACATCGTCTGTCTGTAAACGGTCGTGCGTATGTTTTCGAGCCTTCGGTTCAACAGGTAAAGTTTTTCTCTTCTGTCATTTGTGTTCGCGATCAGCCTGTCGAGCAGGAGCACCTCGTTTGTCGTCGACGCGACCTCGGCTGTGAAGATGCTGTATTCCGATGTGGCGTACGGCTGATTTTTGCGCGAGTAAAAGCTGTGCATGGAATGTCCCATTTCGTGTACGAGCGTAGAGACGTCGTTGAAGCTGTTGGTGTAGTTCATGAATATATACGGGTGTGTCCCGTAGCTCCCCCACGAATACGCGCCGCTTCGTTTGCCTTTGTTGGGGAAGACGTCGATCCAGCCGTTCTCGATCCCATCCTTGACGTGCGACAGGTACTCCTCCCCGAGCGGCGACAGCGCATCGTAAAGCATCTCTTTTGCAGTGCTCCAAGGTATGTCCCTGAACGGGTCGCGAACGAGCGGTACGTAGATGTCGTACATGTGGAGCTCTTTTACGCGCAGCGCTTTTTTGCGAAGCGCCATATATGCGTGCATGAGCGAAAGGTTGGACTCTATCGTATCAACGAGGTTTTTGTAAACCGACTCCGGGATGTTATCGTCGTCAAGAGCGGACGCCAGCGTCGACGGATATTTGCGCACGCAAGCGTAGAACTTCGATGTCTTGAGCATCCCGTCAAGCGAGTCAAACGCGGCTTTTCGCACTTCCCGCTTATGTGAGCGCAGGTAAGATACGGCGCGTTCCTCCGACATCTCTGTGATCTTTCCTTCCTCGTCCTTTATGGGAGGGAAGCGCATGTCCGCGTTTGTGAGCATCGAGAAAGCGTTGTCGGCGATGCCCGCCATGTCCCCCGTTCGAGCGATTATGGCCTCCTCCGCCTGCGACAGCACGTGTTTTCTCCTGCGCATGAGGTCCTTTAGTCCGAAAGAGTAGTCCTTCAAAGAGGGGTCGTCTACGTACGCGGCAAGCTTCGCGTCTGACAGCGCAAGCAACTCCGGCGTTATGAAGCTTATGGCCGACGAAAATTCGACAGACAGCGCCGAAGCCCTGTTCGCAAGCCCCTGGTTCTTAGAGTTCGCAGTGTCCTCATGGCTTTTCATATTGGCGTAGACAACCAGTCTGCCTAATGTTATCGCAAGTTCGTCCCTCAGCTTGAAACACTCAAGCGTTACTGCTGCGGATTCGCCGAGCCTGCCCATGAAAGAGGCGATTTGCGGAAGCGTCCTTTTTATGCGTTTGAAATCTTCCTCCCAATCTTTCTCGCTTTTATATATGTCGCTGAGTCTCCATTTATAAGCGTCGGGGATATCCTCGCGCCCCGGCAGCACCGAACCCTTGCCCAGCGAAAGCTCCATATCTTTGTCTGACTGATTTGCCATTGCACGCGCCTCCTGCAGTGTTTGAAGTGTTTTCCCGCTGATGATAACGGAAGGTCTCTTGCAGCGCGAGACCTATGATATTGTGTCCCGGCGTATAATAATATGCAAGCGCAATTGCGCGCGAATCTTGCGTTATCTTTGAATAAAGCGGGCTTGTATATGTTAACATTACAATATTACCTACCGATGGGAGGCATTGCGCGTGAAATATGACTTTGACAGAGAGATAGACAGGCGCGGTACGGATTGTGAGAAGTGGGATCTGCTCAAAGAGGCGTTCGGAAGGGACGACCTCAACGCGATGTGGGTCGCGGATATGGATTTCCCCGCGCCTCCTGAGGTACTTGACGCGCTGCGCCGAAAAATAGATCACGGTGTGCTTGGATATCCTATAATCGGAGATAACGTCTTTAATGTCATAATGGAGTGGGAGAGGACGCGCCATGGGTGGAGCTTTGACAGGAGCGCCATCACATGGGCGCCGGGAGTGGTGGCCGGCCTTGCTTTTTCGGTGATGGCTTTCACCAGGCCCGGTGACGGCGTCATTATCCAGACGCCGGTATATCCGCCGTTCTACAGGGTCATACGAGACGCCGGCAGGCACATCGTCGCCAGCCCGCTCAAGCGCGAAAACGGGCGCTTCGTGATGGATATCGAGGGGATGGAGAAGCTCGTTACCCCAACGTGCCGCACGATGATACTTTGCAGTCCTCACAACCCCGTAGCCAGAGTTTGGACTAAAGAAGAGCTCTCTGCGCTTGCGGATCTCGCAAAGCGCAAAGACATGCTCATCATCGCGGACGAGATCCACCAGGACCTTGTGTTCAGCGACGCTAAACATACGTGTTTCGCCTCGATATCGCAGGACGCGGCTTCGCGCACGGTGACCTTCATCGCGCCGAGTAAGACGTTCAATATAGCCGGGCTTAAAGCCTCCGTTGCCGTGATACAGAACGAGAGGCTTAGGTGCGTATACGAGTCGGTGCTTGAACGCTTCCATCTGAGCTCGCTGAATTCATTGGGGCTTGCGGCGATGGAGGCCGCGTATGGAAAATGCGCCGAATGGGCTGACGAGCTTATCGCTTACCTCGAGGGCAACAGAGACATAACTGAAAAGTTCGTGAAAGAACGCATGCCTAAGGCCGTGATGGATCATCCTGAGGGGACCTATATATTTTGGATAGATTTCAGAGGATATGGCTTCGATTCCGCCACGTTGCAGGATTTCCTTGTCAACAAGGCAAAGGTCGCGCTGAACGACGGATTGACGTTTGGCGCTGAGGGCGCCGGTTTTGCGCGCATAAACGTCGGCACTACGCGAGCGAACCTGCTGCGCGGCCTAAACAGCATAGCGAACGCGTTGGACGGCATCGGAAACTCTTGATGTTCCGACATTCCGCTCGTTTGAACCAAAAGTCTGTGTCGGGGAGGAAGTTTTTATGGTGAAAAAAGAACAGCCTGTGCGCTACTGCCGCTTCTGGGTCGACGGCCGGTCGTACTCCGGACAGGTACGCGGCGGCTCGATAGATATAGTCGAAGGGGATCCGTTTGCGGGACTGTCTCCCATACGGCTGAGCTACCCCGTTGAAAGGGTCAAATTCCTCCCGCCGATCCTGCCGAAAAAGCTTTGGTGCGTCGGGCGCAACTATTTGGGGCACGTGAGGGAGCTTGAGAACGAGGTCCCGAAGGAGCCGCTGATATTCATGAAGTCCGTAAGCGCGATCATTGGGTCGAACGATTTCATAAAGATCCCGTCATGGGCCGGCCGCATAGATTACGAGGGGGAGCTCGCCGTCGTTATAGGAAAAGGCGGCCGCGGCATCTCGGAGGAAGAGGCGCTTGAACACGTGATAGGTTACTCCATAATCAACGACGTGACCGCGCGTGACATGCAGAAAAGCGACGGACAGTGGACCAGGTCGAAGAGCTTTGATACGTTCGCCCCGTTTGGTCCCGCTATACTCCTGACTAACGAGATGCCGCAGGACACATGCGTCAGGACCGTCATCAACGGCAGGATCGTGCAGGAGGCGCCGATTTCGCAGATGATATTTCCTGTAAGCAGGATAATATCGCACATAAGCAAGTTCGCGACGCTTGAGCCCGGAGACGTGATAGCCACGGGAACGCCTGAAGGCGTGGGCCCCATGAGGCCCGGAGATCTTGTCGAGGTCGAGATAGACGGCA
>Ga0302251_1001145_pt1 | contig 17902 bp, 15 predicted proteins | sample AAG_RA_Gln_MG_FD_193534 | JGI IMG/M metagenome (GOLD analysis project Ga0302251, IMG submission 193534) | Enriched activated sludge microbial communities from anaerobic digester in WTTP, New Holstein, Wisconsin, United States - AAG_RA_Gln | ecosystem: Engineered > Bioreactor > Anaerobic >...
CTGGGGCTGCGGTGTCTGCAGGCATATGTGCAGGCAGGATGCCCTGAAGATAGTGCCCAGGGAGGCGGTCCCGGCGGCGAGGGGGAGGTTCTAGGGGGTATTGGCATGGGGAGCCCAAAGGTGAAGGTGGACTACTCGAAGTGCGGCGAGAAGGGCAAGGTCGACCCGAGGGACTGCGGCAAGTGCCTCCGCGCCTGCGACCCGGCGATATTCATCATGCACGAGCCGGTGGGGGTGGATCAGGACTACATAGACCCCCAGATGTGGAGGATCACCCCGGTCTGGCTCTCGCTATGCACTAGGTGCATGAAGTGCGTCGAGGTGTGCCCCGAGAAGGCAATAACGGTCGACTAGGCTAGATGCGCGGATGCGGATGCGGATGCGGATGCGGATGCGGATGCGGATGCGGGCGGGGAGGGGGCGCATGGCCCCGCTCAGAACTTCTTCACGAGGTACTCCGCCACGCCGTAGCCCACCATCCCTTCGTACTCGTACCGGGCGAGAGGCTCATAGAGCACCGAGAGGCGCTTCCCGTCTTCGGATTGGAAAGGAAGGGCGGCCTGGCGGACCGCCACGGCTGTGACCTTGTGGGATCCGCCTTCCTTGTCGGTGAGGACCATCCTCAGCGATTTGGGCGGGCCGGCCTCGGCGAACTCGGTCTGTATATCGGCCTTGACGAGCGGCACGTTCCTCCCCTTGAGGTGGATGAAGCCCGCGTCGACCTCGCCCTCCGGGACCACGAGCTTCGTGACGTTGAGGGCATACTCTTCGGAGAACTGGCACGTGAGCCAAACCCACATCTTCGGGGCGTTCCAGTCCCTCACCCCCCACGAATGGTCCCGCTCGCCCATGCCCCTGACGAGATACTCGGAGCCGCCTATGCTGAGGGCGCCGTTGACCTTCCCGAACTGCTCGAGGTGCTCCGAGGCCACGCTCTGCGAGATCTGCTCCTTGATGCCGCTCACGCACTCGCGGTAGTTGAAGACCTTGTTCACGCACTCGAACCCTATGGAGAAAGAGACCTTCACCGGGTCCGGCTTCGGACCGCCCAGCCTCGCGAGGTAGCCGTTGAAGTTAAGCGCCCACTTCTTCTCGGGGAGTATCTTCACGAACGATAGCCCCTTCGCCTTCAGGGCGGAGTTGGCCATTGGCTCGTTGTCCTTCATGCCGACCAGCGAGCCGTCCGGGAGCAGGAAGCAGCAGAAGACATTCTTCTCATTCCTGTTGGGCTTGAGCCCGATCCTCATGAATGCGAATATCTCATTCTCCCTGTCGTAGAAGTTGAAGTAGAAGCTCTCGTTCCATTCGGGGTGGTTTCCCACCGGATGTATGATGTCTGTGCTCAACGCTCACTCCTCCAATAGATAGATCACGCCTTCGTTACCGTCAACGGTTATCCTCTGCCCGGTCTTGAAGATCTGCTTTGCGCCCTTCACGGCGGTGACGGCGGGGATGCCGTACTCCCTCGAGACGACCGCGCCGTGCGAGAGTATGCCGCCGGTCTCTGTTATGAGCCCCGCGAGCTGGGAGAAGACCGGCGTCCAGCCGGGGTCGGTGTTGGAGGTCACGAGTATCTCGCCGCTCCTGACGGCGCTGATCTCGTCTATGGACTCCACGACCCTGACAGGGCCGGTCGCGACGCCCGGGCTCGCGGACGTGCCAGTGACCTTTAGGACGTTGCCCTTGAGGACCACGGTGTCGTCAAACTCCACCCTGCCCTTGAGGAACTTCGGCGGCAGGACGTCCTTGTACTTCTCGAACTCGGTCCTCCTCGACGCGATCTCCGCACTCATGCCGGGCAGCTCGCCCTTTGCCATCGCGAAGGTCTCCTCCTTGGAGAGGAAGAATATGTCATCCTGCCGGCCGATGATGCCCCGCTCGGCGAGCCTGCGGCCGTACTCCATGAATATGCGCCTCTGGCGGCTTATGATGTGGTCCAGGTAGAAGCGCTGGTTCTCGCGGAATATGAGGTAGGTCTGGGCGAACTTGAGGATTATATTGAAGATGCGCTTCTTGAAGAAGCCGAAGCGGGCCTTGGATATCCTGCGGCCGATCTCCTTCTCGGCCTCGAGCCGCTTCGCGACGGTCTCCCGCTCCATCCGCTCCACGTCGATATCCGGGGCGGCGGAGAGGGACTTGAGTATGTCGACCACGAGGGTCGGGTCGTCTGCCCACCTGGGGAAGTATATCTCGCGGGTATGCGACCGGTGGCCGTATTCCTTTAGGAAGAGCCCGAACTTCTCCCTGAATTGCCCCATCGAGGGGCTGGACCGGAGCTCCCCGAGGAACTCTGCCGCCGGCTTCGACTGGATCGCCCCCATTATGGCAGGGTCGTCCCTGACGGACCGCGCCAGGACTATGAGGGCGTTGTTCGTCATGATCGTCTTGTTGTCCGGAAGCCCGGAGACGACGCTCGCGTAGAGCGAGCCGGTCGTGTCCCCAGCCCAGTCAGTGAGCCACCGCTTTGCCATCAGGTTCATGCCAATGCTGTGCGTGACCATGCCGTACCTTATGAGCCGGAAGTGCTTGAGGAACGCCTGCACCATCGAGGCGTACTCGTCGTATAGCGCCTGGTCGGAGAGCGCGGCGAGGTCCAGCGCGTCGAACCGCTCCATCTTCCTGAGGAACTCCGACGCCCACCGCCTGTAGGCCTTGTCGGTCTTTGTGATCATGCCGTCCGAGTCCTTGAAGGCGATCCTCACCTCGGACCAGACGCGCCGCAGTATCTTCGTCTTCGCGTTAGCTATCCGCTCCTGGTCCTTCTCAGGGAAGTAGTTCAGGAGCTCCTTGGTGCGCGAGAAGCGCGGGTTGAACGTGAAGACGCCCTCCAGCACCGCCGCGTTGAAGTATATGTGCCCCTTGTGGAGCCTGAGGAGCTCGAGCCCTTTCAGCTCCCAGTATCCCATCACTGAGTAGCCCTCCTCGAGGACGTACTTGGAGAGCCACTCGCCCAGCCATGAGTAGAAGAGCGGGGAGGTGACGTCGGACCAGTACTCGTCGCCGTATGCCCTCGTCCAGAGCGTCTCTTCCCCCTTTGCAAGCGTGGTTATGGGGCGCGACTGTAGGACGAATATCCTGCCGCCGCCTATGGCCCACTCGATGTCCTGGGGCGAGCCGAAGTGCGTTTCTATCCTCGCGCCCATGGATGCAAGCTCCTTTGCCTGGAGGTCGGTTATTGATGGGGCGGACTGCCTCTGCTCCTCGACCGCGGCCGGCCCCGGCGCGGCAAGGTACACGGCGTTCGCCTTCCGGCTTATCCGCCGCTGCTGGAGGTCAAGGCTGCCCTTTGCGATCGCAAACCGGTCAGGGGTGACGAGCCCCGACACTATCGCCTCGCCGAGCCCCCAGCTCGACTCGATGATCATGGACGACCCGTCTCCGGACACGGGGTCGCATGTGAACATGACGCCGGATGACGAGGCGTCGACCATGGACTGTATGACGACGGCGATCCCGCCCCCGAGCTGGGGGACGCCCGCCTTGTGCCTGTAGGCGATCGCGCGCTCGTTCCAGTAGGAAGCCCAGCATTGCTTGGTCATCTCCGCAAGCTCCCCGGACCTGACGCTCAGGTAGGTGTCCTGCTGCCCCGCGAAGGATGCCTCAGCGAGGTCCTCCGAGACGGCGGATGACCGCACAGCCCAGAGCGCGCCCGCGCTGGGAGCGGCAGCAGATGCTATCGCCTCCAAGAGCGGCGTCGCCATCTGCCCCGATGCTATGGCGGACTTGATGCGGGAGGAGCACTCGGAGAGCGCCTTCTCGTCGTCTAGATTGGCGGCGGAGAGGAGGCGCTGGATCTCAGCCCTAAGCGAGTTCGAGTCGAGGAATCGCTCGTACTCGCCCACGGGCACCACGAAGCCAGCGGGGACCGGGAACCCGGCCGCGTGAAGCGCCATCAGGTTGGCGGCCTTCCCGCCCACGGCCTGTGCGTCCGCCTGGCCGGATGACGTGAGGCTGATGAGTCGGCTTGGAAGATTTCCCATGGAGTACATCAACGGCTGTCGTTAGACGTTTCGAGAGATTTGTTCGTAAGTGTTATTATATATTGCTGGAATGCGGGGTCACTTCAGGACCTTCCCGGTCTTGAGGTACCAGATGTAGAGGTCCAGCTCGGCCTGGGTTGTCCCGAGCTTGGCTGCGATGGCGGAGAGGAGGAGCTCGATCTCGAGGTATCGCCTCTTCGTCAGGGTCCGTTTGGGGTCGATGAGGCCGTTGGCGGCGAGGTAGGAGAGGATGTGGCGGTCGATTATGGCGACGTCCTTAAACCCCACGTTCCTGAGGAAGTGGCTGGCCTCCTTGTAGCCGAAGCCCTTGACGTTCTCGACGAGCCACTCCCTGGCGTCGGGGCCGTTCGCGAAGCACTGGAGCGTGCTGCACAGAGTGCCGCGGAGGCGCTGCGCCTCGGATATGAACTCTGCGCGCTTGTTGGGAAAGCGGTGCCCCATCGCCTTCAGCTTGGCAGCTAGCTCCTCACGGCGCGCGGCGGGGAAGTCCCGGGAGAGGGCGCGCTGAATCCGGATGCCCCCCTCGGCGGTGTAGTTGGCGGTGAGGATGCAGAAGCACAGCTCGCTGAAGACGGCGTCCTCCGAGCCGCGCACCGACTCGAACTCCCGCCTGCGGGCATCCACCGTCCCTCCGACGGCAACGGCGGCGCGGGCGATCTCGCTGAGAAAGCCCAGCCTTGCGATTGTGGCGCGGCACCTCGGCTCGGCGGGCGATGGCTGATCGAGGCGCCAGACGGCATGCGGGCACTCCGAGCGCGCCTCGAGGATCAATATAAGGTCGTCAACGTAGTCATAGAGGCAGCAGCTTGAGCAGGCGTTCCCGCTGAGCTCGATCTCGATGGTCGCCCCGCTGGACCCGCAGACCGCGACCGCGGAGTCGCTCGAGAACCTGCGGTTGAACTCCTCGGCGGCATCTATGGCATACTGGGGCGGCTGCTCGGCCATGGTTGTCAGCTCCGTGCGGCAGCACGCAGGGCGTGCGCCGCAACGCTTACTATCCGCGCACGGGGATTTTAGGTTGGCGCCCGGCGGGCAGCGGGTTTAAGGTTTATATTTTAGCCTCAACTGTAATAATTAGGGATAAAAATGTCAGAAATTGTGAAATTGCCTCTGATCGGCGACAGGGCGCCGGAATTCACGGCACAGACAACGAAGGGGGTCATCGACTTCCCGAGGGAGTACAAGGGGAAGTGGGTAGTCCTCTTCAGCCACCCGGCGGACTTCACGCCTGTGTGCACGACAGAGTTCTATGCCTTCGCGGACAGGGCAGGGGAGTTCAAGGCGCTCAACACGGAGCTGATAGGCCTCTCCATAGACCAGGTTTACTCGCATATGAAGTGGACAGAGTGGATCAAGGAGAAGCTCGGCAAGGAGATACCGTTCCCGGTGATCGCGGACAGCACAGGTAAGATCGCGACGAAGTACGGAATGCTGCACCCGGAGGCGAACGGGACGCAGGCGGTGAGGGCGGTCTTCATACTCGACGCCGAGGGGATCGTCAGGGCGATACTCTACTACCCGCTCTCAGTCGGCAGGAACATGGACGAGATCCTCAGGCTCCTCAAGGCGCTGCAGGTCGCGGACAAGGAGAGCGTGGCTCTGCCGGCCAACTGGCCGAAGAACGAGCTCATAGGGGACAAGGTCATCGTGCCGGCGCCGTCGAGCGAGGACGAGGTGAAGGAGAGGCTGAAGAAGTACGAGGGCTACGACTGGTGGTTCTGCTACCGCAAGCTCGAATAGAGGGAGAGAGGAGTAGGTTACAGGAGGCATAGATGCAATGACCGAGAGGCTACAGGTATACAAGTGCGAGGTATGCGGGAACATAGTGATGGTACTGCACGCCGGCGCGGGGACTCTGGTCTGCTGCGGGCAGCCCATGAAGCTTCAGAAGGAGAACACCGTCGATGCGAGCAAGGAGAAGCACGTCCCGGTCGTGGAGAAGTCCGCGAAGGGGATCCTTGTGAAGGTCGGCGCCGTTCCGCACCCGATGGAGGAGAAGCACTACATCGAGTGGGTGGAGGCGGACGCTGGCGAGACGGTCATGCTGAGGTTCCTCAAGCCCGGGAGCGCGCCCGAGGCGCTCTTCGAGACGCCTGCTAAGGTCGACAAGGCGAGGGAGTACTGCAACATCCACGGGCTGTGGGCTAACAAGAATTGATGGCGCGGCCATCACCCCCATTTTTTATGTCGGCCCCGCCGGGACGGCGGGTTCATTAGTAGGATTGTTTTACTGCGTTGTAGTGTGTTTGAATATTATTCATTTTTTTACCAGATAGTTTTATATATCTTGTAAAATATGTGTAAAAAATTGTTTTGGCAAGTGGTGAAACAATGAGGAACTTCAAGGATGCAGTATGGAAGCAGAAAGTGACTGAGGTCGTGAAGAGGATACACGAGAACGAGATCAAGTTCGTCAGGCTTCAGTTCACGGACATCAACGGTATGGTGAAGAGCGTAGCGGTCAACTCGAAGAACATAGAGGGCATCTTCGAGAACGGCCAGTCTTTCGACGGGTCGTCGATAACAGGCTACAGGGCAATAGAGGAGTCGGACATGGTGCTATTCCCGGACCCGTCGACCTTTGCGATAATCCCGTGGAGACCGAAGGAGAAGTCCTCGTGCAGGCTGCTCTGCGACATATTCACGCCTGATAACAAGCGCTTCGAGGGGGACCCGAGATACGTCCTGGAGAGGGTGCTTGGTAAGTGCCGCGATGCGGGGTTCACTTACTTCTGTGCCCCCGAGCTGGAGTTCTTCATAGTGAAGGAGGGGGAGAACGGCAACGCGCCGACCCCGATAGACATGGCGGGCTACTTCGACTTCCACCCCAGCGACCTGACGGATGACCTCAGGAGGGAGATAGCCGATGCCGCGGAGAAGTTCGGCATCGAGATTGAGATATCCCACCACGAGGTGGCGCTTGGGCAGAACGAGATGGACTTCAAGTATGACGAGGGGCTGGCGGCAGCGGATCGGGCGGTATCCATGAAGGTCGTGACCAAGGTTGTGGCGGCAAAGAACGGCTATGTTGCGAGCTTCATGCCGAAGCCCTTCTTCGGCGTCAACGGCTCGGGCATGCATGTCCACCAGAGCCTCTGGAACGCGGACGCAACCAGCAACCTCTTCTACGCTGACGATCCTGTGAAGGGGTACCTCTCGGACATCGCCCGCTACAGCATCGGCGGGCAGCTCATGCACGGCAGAGAGATGTGCGGTGTCCTCGCGTCGTGGCCGAACTCGTACAAGAGGCTCGTGCCGGGCTATGAGGCGCCGGTCTACGTGGCGTGGGCGCTCAAGAACAGGTCCCCGCTCATAAGGGTGCCGAACTTCGGCGGCAGGAAGAACGCGGCCAGGTTCGAGATAAGGTGCCCCGACCCGTCCGGCAACCCGTACCTGCAGATAGCGGTCTTGGCGGCGGCGACGCTCGACGGCGTCAAGAGGAAGACGGATCCGGGCCCTCCGATGGAGCTGAACGTCTACAAGATGAGCTACGAGGAGAGGAAGGCGAAGGGCATAGTCTCGCTGCCCGAGGGGCTCAAGGAGGCGCTCGACGAGATTGAGGGGAGCGCATTCATGAAGGAGGCGCTAGGGGAGACAGCCTATCACAACTTCCTCGCGGTCAAGAGGAAGGAGTGGGACGCCTACAAGATGCAGATCTCGAGCTGGGAGGTAGACAGGTACCTGAGGAAGCTCTGACCGACCAGGCGCCCCGGGCGGAGGGGCGCACATACCCTTTTTTCCCCATCGGCAAGGCGGCGCTTGGAAAGCTTATAGGCAGATTGGCGGCTTATTTTAACCGGTGTGCGGCTTTGAAGAGAAGGCTAATGGACATTCTTGCCTGCCCGATGTGCAAGAGCCACCCGCTCGAGCTCTTGGTCTTTGCCGAGAAGGAGGAGGTCGACGAGGGGGTCCTGCTCTGCAGCGGCTGCGGCAGGTGGTACCCCATCATCGAGACGATACCTCATATGCTCCCGGATGACCTCAGGGACGCGAACGAGGATAGGGGGTTCCTGGAGAAGTGGAGGGCAGTGATGCCTGAGGGCGTCCTGAAAAGCGGCAAGCCGTTCAGCCTCGGATGAGGCTGCCGATGAACTTTTTTAAAACAAAGGATATGAAATAAGGAAAAGGAATAGGAAAGCTTACGTTTCCTGATTCGCCTAAAATATGAAGAAGAGGGTTTTTACTTCCTCTTATCGCATTTCTGGCAGTGGAGCTCTCCGTTTGGCAGCATCGTCCCTTCCTCGCCGAATGGCGGGCGGTGGCAGATGTAGTAGGTGCTACCTGACGGAGTCTTGTAAACCTCAAACAGCGCGCACGACGGCATTTCACTTACACCTCCGAATATATCGACATTCCTAAAAATTAGACCGAATATATAAACATTATTAGGTCGGGAGGCAGCCGAATTTCGGAGGGAAAATACACGGTTTAGGGAGCATTAGCGCCCCTGCATCAACGGTTAAAGGGACCTGACCCAGAGGACAAATTTTTTTAGTGGAGGCGTGGCAGCGTCACAGGGTGCGGACAGGTGGCAGTCGGGGAGGCGGCGGTCTGGATCGCCCAGATGGCGAGCGGCGAGGAGAAGCGGAAGAACCTTTCCAAGGCGCGGCGCATGATAGGGGAGGCGGCGGATGCCGGGGCGGAGCTCGTGCTGCTGCCAGAGTTCTTCAACTTCCTGCCGGCAAAGATGACCAGGGAGGCGTATGCGGGGCAGGCGGAGGGCACAGGTGGCGAGACGCTCTCGATGGTCTTGGAGATCGCCAGGAAGAGGGGGGTCAGCATAATCGCGGGCAGCATAGCCGAGAGGGACGGGGACAGGATCTACAACACGTGCTGCGCGGTAACGCCGGAGGGCATCGTGGCAAGGTACAGGAAGACGCACCTCTTCTCTTACGGCGTCATAAACGAGGCGCAGATCTTCAGCCCGGGGACGGGCACCGCGATTGCGGAGGTCGCGGGGCTGAGGGTAGGTATGACCACGTGCTTCGACCTGAGGTTCCCGGAGCTCTACAGGAAGGTGGCCATGGAGGGCGCCCAGGCGATCGCCAACGTCGCAGCGTTCCTGCTGGAGACGGGGAGGGCGCACTGGATGACGCTCCTCAGGGCGCGCGCAATCGAGAACCAGGTCTACGTCGTTGCGGCCAACCAAGCATCTGGCGAAGGCGAGGGCGGGGGGGCGAAGTACTACGGCCACAGCTGCATCATAGACCCGTGGGGGAGGGTTGTGGCGAGCGCAGGGGCGGAGGAGTGCCTGGTATCGGGTACAGTGAATGCCGCGAGGGTAGACCAAGTTAGGCATAGGCTCAACTGCTTCGAGGCCGCCAAGGCGGCGAGGTTCTGATGGATTGCAGGCCCCCGCGCCTGTGCACGGAAAGCGGCGGGAGGCGTCGCATCATTATAATAAAGACAAAAAAAGGAAGATTAGGGCGCTGCTTATTTCTGAGCCGCCCTGAAGAACGCACCACAGCCTGAACACTTGTACAGGCCAATTGTGATTGCTTTCTTGCCCTTCGGTGCTAAGCGCCAGGTCTTTGTTGGCTTAGCAACATCTACGCCACATTTCGGACACTTGGCCATCGCGATTCTCCTCCAAGATCTCCTGATGATAATCATGGTTCCATGATATTAAAAAGAGTTATGGTGATGGTACATCATCAACAACAGCCGTTTGGCGGCGTTATGGTGGCTGATGGAGGCTGATGGAGGCGGATGGTTTTAATCATTTGGATAAAAAACAGAAGATAAAAAAATTAAGAATTGTTTTGTTTAAATAAAAATAATCGAGGTCGCACCGCCCTCTTCAAGGCGGGAGGGCAGGGTTTGCGGGAGCCGTTCCGATCATGGGCAGGGGCGCGGCGCATGTTGCGTCATGCGGCGTGGTTCTCGCGCTCGCGCAGCGCCTCGCGCATAACCTTGCCAATCCGGTTCCGCGGGAGCTCCTCGATGAACTCGATCTCCTTGGGGATCTTGTATGGGGCGAGGTTCTGGCTGCAGAAGGCGGTTATCTGCTCCTTGCTGACGCTGCCGCTCATGCCCTCCTTAAGGACTATGAAGGCCTTGATCACCTGATAGCCCTCCTTGGAGTTCACCCCTATGACCGCGGCCTCTTTGACGGCCGGGTGCTCGCAGATGATGCGCTCAAGCTCCTTGGGGAAGACCTGGAAGCCCTTGTACTTGATGACGTCCTTTATTCGCTCCGCGAAGTAGAACCAGCCCTCCGCGTCCATCCTGCCGACATCTCCGGTCCTGAGCCAAGTCTTGCCCTCAATCTTAGCAAAGTATTTGGCCGTCCGCTCAGGGTTCTTCCAGACCTCAGTCATGACCTGAGGACCGCAGACGGCTATCTCGCCTATCTCGCCCACGGGGACGAACTCGTCCGCGTCCGGCTTGATTATGGCCACGTACGTCAGTGGTATGGGGATTCCCACCGAGCCCTCCTTCTGGCCGCTGTAGAGCTGCCCCAGCGCGACCCCGCAGGTCTCAGTGAGACCGTATCCCTCCGCCATCCTGGCGCCGGTGAGCCTGGTGAACTCGGCGGCGACGCTGGGCGGCATCTTGTCGGCGCTGGTGAAGCATATCTTCAGCGACTTGAGGCTGTACTTGCCGCTCTTTAGGTGCTTCAGCATGAGGCTGTACGAGGCGGGCACGCCGAAGAACATCGACACCTTGTACTTGTCGATCATCGACAGGATCTCCTCGAACTTGGGGACGGGGATCACCAGTAGCGTCATGCCCTTCGCCAGCCCCGAGGTGAGCATTATCGACTGCGCGTAGATGTGGAAGAACGGCAGATATGACAGCAGGTAGGTTGAGCTGCCGAGGTCGTAGTCGTTCGAGAACTCCAGCACCTGCTTCATGCTGGACACGAAATTGGAGTGGGTCAGCTTTATGCCCTTGGGCAGCCCTGTGGTGCCCGCGGTGTAGGATATCGAGGCGATATCGTCCGGCTTCACGTCTGCCTGTTGGTACCCATTGCCCGAGAGTGGCGCGATGAGGTCCTCCAGGAAGAGGGTGCTCGCGCCTGCGGGGGGGGAGTACTTCGGGATCTTCCCGGTCAGCCGCCCGAAGAACCGCTTGACCGGCGAGAGGAAGTAGACCAGGCTTGTGAGTATGACCTTCTCTATCTTCAGCTCCTTCAGCATCTGCATCTGCTTCTCGTAGATCAGGTCGAGCATTATGACGCACTCGGCGCCCGAGTCCGACAGCTGCTGCCTCATCTCGCGCGGCGTGTAGAGGAAGCTGACCGCCGTGGGGATTGCCCCGATCTTCAGCAGCGCGTAGAACGCCATTGCGAACTGCGGGCAGTTGGGAAGGTAGATGGCGACGACGGACCCCTTCTTGATCCCTACCGAGAGTAGGGCTTCGGCGGTCCGGTCGATGTAGTCCCCAAGCTCCCGGTAGGTTATGGCAGTGCCCAGATAGAGCATCGCCACGCGGTCAGGGTACTGCGAGATGGCATCATCGACAAACGAGAAGAGGGGCTCCTGCTCGATCTCCAAATTGGGGTTGATGTTCTGAGGGTAGAGCTTGAGCCAGGGCCGTTCGAGGTAGGACGTTGAGATGCCTCCAGTAACCAATATTGGGATAGCAACCTTTATTTAAATTTGAATGCGCGAAGGCGGCGTTTTGTAACATGTTCAATGGGGGGCGGACAGCGAGGCCTCTTCGCCCTCGGTCGAGGGGCGATAGAAAGTGGTAGCCCGGAAGAGATTCGAACTCTTGTCGGCGGGGCCAAAGCCCGCTATGCTTGGCCGCTACACCACCGGGCTGAGAGACAAGTGTGGGCGGGTAAGTATTATTTTTTGTTGTCCGGCTCAGGTCGGCCGTTCAGAAGCCCCTCAGTATGAGGAGGGTTATGAACGAGGTCACGGTGATCAGGATGTTGTCGTCGATCGGCTTGTACTCGAAGTGCTCAGCGATCGAGGCGACGACCGCCGCGACGATGCCCGCCGTGCCGGCATAGTACCAGCCTATCGGGAGGCAGACGAAGAGCATGGCGACATTGCCTATCCAGTGCTTTGTCCGCCTCTTGAAGACTGCGTTCCGGACGAGCCCCGTGACCGCATCCCCGAACGCCATGAAGAGGGCGGGGATGACGCCGTATATCGGGTCGCCGAGGAAGAACCATGAGAATGCGATGGCTGCGCCCCATGCTATCGCGAAGTTGACCTCGTAAGCATTCTCCTGCACCTGGAACCAGTAAAGTATCCGGTTCATGCGGTGGGGCAGGTATATTACGAGCACGAGCACGAGGGCCAGCGCCACAGGGATGGTGGCTCCGGTGAAGACTATCGGGAATAGCAGCGTGATTACGCCTGCGCCGAATATGTGGATTATCTTGCGGTTGTAGTAAACTGCCACACCTTTGTCGAAGTTATGCTTCATCATGAGATTGTAGGTGATCCTTGTTCCGAAGACTATCGCCAGAAGGTAGGCGAACATCAGGAATGCAATCAGCAGCTCCTGCGTCGGATTCGCGTGGATCAGTGTTTCGAAATGAAGACCGAAAGCCATGAAATCAGCTCAGCGCATGTGTTGCACACACTTGGATTCACGTCTTTATCAATCTTTTGCAGATGGCGGAAGCGGGTTGCTGTGAAAAATATGCGGCAGGGATGAAAAGACTGCCATCAGGCGGCTACTTCTTGCCCGGCTGCCCCTTGGAAGGCTTCTGCGGCGGGGGCGGCTGGCGGGCACGCGGCGGTGCCTGAGTCGAGGCGCTCTCCGCGGCAGGGACGCCCTTGGGTCGCCTGAAGATGCGGTACGCCAGATAGGCAGCGGCGGCAATCACGATGATGACCACGAGGATGACGCCCCAGCCAATTGATGAGACGGGGGAGTACGAGAATGAGAGCGAGTAGCCGGCGTTGAAGAATTGTGAGAGGCTCAGGTTGGAGAAGGAGGCGACCAGCCTGCCGTCGCTAGTGTTGACCGACCCGCCCTGCGCCTCTGCGTTCGAGCTGCCCTCCGGCATCACGACCGAGAGGTTCACCTGGCGGGCGAGGAAGTTGCACCAATCCGGCAGCAGGTTGCCCGAGAGGGAGATCGTGTTGCCGCTAATCGCGATAGAGGACTGCGGCAGGTCGTACTCCAGCGTGAAGACGGCGAACTCGCCGGTGAGTATCCTTGCATGGAAGCCGATCGTGACGTTGTTGGTGCCTAAGGCCATAGGCAGGTTGCCGATCAGGTCGTACGCGCGGAGGTTTGTGGCTCCCGCCGGGAGTGCGAGGGTCACGCTCTCGGACTTGACGTTCCCGACGTTCATGAACTTGAAGGACTCGCTGACGTGCACCCCCGTCGCGTAGACCTCAAAGGTCCGGTCCAACGACTGGATGGCCAGGAGGTCGAATGTGCCGTTGTAGGTAACGTTGCTGTAGTAGTGGGTGCCGGCGGCAGTCTGGATCGAGCCGGAGAGGACCGTCGTCCCATCGATTACGGATGAAGAGATGCCGGTCTCGTTGAATGCGAGCAGCTCCGCCCCGAAAGGCAGGCGGACCGTCGTCGTCGCGCTGAGCGAGGTGTTGACGGACGGGAAGAAGTTGACCGGGGTCGAGTAGTTCGAGATGAGCGTGGTAGAGTTAGACGAGTAGATGGTGGTCCCGTGGAGTATCGTTATGACCCTGAAGCTCGTGAGCTCCCCGGCCTGGACGATGACGGAGAAGGAGTTGCCCGTCGAGGACCAGTTGCCGGATATGCTCAGCGACTGGTTGTCCGGTCCGAGGGCCCTCACGGAGTACAGGTAGAATACGGACCCCATCTTGAAGTCGATGGTAAAGTTGCCTGCAGGGGCGGCCAGGCTGTAATCGTCGATGTAGATCTGGTAGCCGGGCTCCAGATACACGTACCTCTGCACGGTTGCATCAGTTGAGCTTACGGACGGCGCTAAGGACGCCACCATGAATGAGAGCAGGATGAATGCCGCTAAAGTCCTATGATGCAATACTTACCACCCTGAGATAAAATTACATATCCTACAAGCCCCAATATTAAGATGCGTGTTTTGGCTATGCTGGACAGACACCCGTACCTTCCGAACGCGTCGTCATCGATGGAGGAGATGCTTAAGATAGTGGGATGCAGCCGTGTCGAGGACCTGTTCTCAGATGTCCCGTCCGCCGGCTTCGATGCAGGGCTGCCCGCGGGGCCGATGGACGAGGCGTCGCTTGGCAGGGCGGTATGCAAGGAGCTCTCGCGGAACGCCGTCCTTGCCGGGCGGTGCTTCACGGGCGGGGGCCCTTGGTTCCACCACGTCCCGAGCGTCATCAGGCACATAGTCTCGAGGGGGGAGTTCCTGACGGCATACACGCCCTATCAGGCGGAGGTGAGCCAGGGAACGCTCCAGGCGCTGTTCGAGTTCCAGAGCTTTGTGTGCGAGCTGTACGGCATGGACGTCGCGAATGCCTCGATGTACGACCTAGCCACTGCGATAGGGGAGGCGGGGCTGCTGTGCGCCCGCGTCACGGGCAGGAGGAGGTTCATGGTGCCTGCGTCGCTGCCGCGCGCCAGGCTGGCGGTGATAAGGAACTACCTCGTGCCGCAGGGGATCTCGCTTGAGGCAGTGCCCTACTCGCCGGAGGACGGGACGGTCGATCGCGATGCGTTCAGGCGGCAGCTCGCGGAGGGTGCGGGCATAGCAGGGGCATACATCGAGAGCCCGACGTTCTTCGGGACGCTGGAGCGGGACGTCGGGGGGTTCGCCGACGCCGTGCATGATGCGGGCGGGCTGGCGGTCGTCGGGGCAGACCCGCTCTCGCTAGGCGCGCTCAAGTCGCCCGGCGAGACGGGGGCAGACGTGGCGGTCGGCGACGGGCAGCCGCTGGGCATCCCGCCGGGTTTCGGCGGCAACACGCTCGGCATCATGGCATGCAGGGGGGAGCAGAGGATCGTCAGGCAGATGCCGGGCAGGATCGTCGGGATGACCTCCGAGAGGGGGGAGGGGGGAGGGGGGCGCACGGGGTACGTCCTGGCCCTCGGGACGCGGGAGCAGCACATCAGGAGGGAGCGGGCGACATCAAACATCTGCAGCAATGAGACCCTGCTCGCGATCTCGGCGGCGATCTACATGGCGCTGATGGGCAGGGCTGGACTGGAGGGGGTTTCGAAGGCGATCCTGTCCAGGACGAGGTATGCAGAGGACCGGCTCAGGTCGGCAGGCTTGGAGCCGCTCTTTGGCGGCATCAAGTTCAGGGAGCTGGCAGTCAAGGCGGGCGACCCGGACGCAGTTAACAGGGGGCTCGCCAGGCGCGGCTACTCCGGCGGCAGGAGGCTGAGGGGAGACTTCCCGACGCTGGAGAAGGGGCTGCTCTTCGCGTTCACGGAAGCGTGCAGCAGGGAGGAGCTCGACGGGTTCATAGAGGCGCTATCGGGCGCGGCGGGGGAGAAGGCATGACGGCGTTCAGGCAGGCATCATACGACGAGCCGCCGATCTTCTCGATGGGGAGCCCGGGCAGGACCGGGACGTCGGAGGTCTGGGTGGGCGGGGGCACGGACGGGATGCCCAAGGTCGCGCTCCCGAGGGAGGTCGCCAGGGAGGGGATCAGGCTGCCGGAGGTGTCGCAGGTGGAGGTCGTCAGGCACTACACCCGGCTCTCCCAGATGACATGGGGGATCGACACGGGGCCGTACCCACTGGGGTCGTGCACCATGAAGTACAACCCCAAGGTAAACGAGGACCTCGCATCGATGGACACAGTGCAGCAGATACATCCCCTGCAGGGGCTGGATGGCATCCAGGGCGCGCTCTCGCTGATGTACAGGCTCGAGAGGGCGCTCTCGGCGCTGACGGGCATGTCCAAGTTCACGCTCCAGCCGGCGGCGGGGGCGAACGGGGAGCTGACGGGGTGCCTCATGATGAGGAAGCACTTCGAGATCATCGGTAAGCCAAGGCCAGAGATGATAGTGCCGGACTCGGCCCACGGCACCAACCCCGCGAGCGCGGCCATGGCGGGGTTCAGGGTGGTCGAGGTCCCGACGGGTGAGGACGGGTGCGTCGACGTGGAGGCCCTCAAGGGCGCGGTTTCGGGCGCGACGGCGGGTTTCATGATGACGAACCCGAACACGCTCGGCATCTTCGAGGGGAGGGTGATGGAGATAGCGGGCATAGTCCACGACGCCGGGGGCCTGATGTACTACGACGGCGCGAACTTCCAGGGCATACTCGGGAGGGCGAGGCCCGGCGACCTTGGGTTCGACATAGCCCACCTCAACCTGCACAAGACCTTCTCGACGCCCCACGGCGGCGGGGGCCCGGGCGCAGGGCCGGTGGGGGTCGCCAAGGGCCTAGAGGGGCTGCTGCCCGTCCCGACGGTGGAGCGGGATGGAGGGGAGGGCGGGGAGAGGTACAGGCTCGAATGGTGCCGGCTGGAGAGCATCGGCAAGGTCAGGGCATGGTACGGCAGCTTCCCGGTCCTTGTGAGGGCCTACGCCTACCTGCTGTCGATGGGCGCCGAGGGTCTGAGGGCGTCGAGCGGACTCGCCGTGCTCAACACGAACTACTTCGCCAGCCGCATCGCGGGGATAAGGGGTTTCGATGTGCCCTACGGGGGGCGCAGGAGGAAGCACGAGGTGGTTGTGAGCGCGGAGAGGCTTGCCGCGGAGACGGGGATAGGCGCTGGCGATGTTGCCAAGGCGCTCATAGACATGGGGCTGCACCCACCGACGGTCTACTTCCCTCTCATAGTGAAGGAGGCGCTGATGTTCGAGTTCGCGGACAGCGAGACCAAGGAGGCGGTAGACTCCTACGTGGAGGCGCTGAAGAGGGTGTCCGAGGAGGCATACTCCAACCCGTCCGGGATATCGGCGGCCCCAAGGAATGCGGCGATAGGCAGGCTGGACGAGGTGAGGGCCAACCACCCTAAGACCATGAGGCTCAGCCACAGGCACCCCCAGCGGTGACGGGGTGCCCGCCGAATTTTTTACAGGACGACCTAGCGGAGGCATCAGGATTATATGCAGGATTCGGGTGAGCTAAAATTATGACGACCGTCCATAACTTCTTCACGAGGCCTGTAAGGTACACGATGCAGGCGAGGGGCAAGATACTGGATGGTAACGAGACTGTTTCGGATGCCGTCGATACCATGAAGGAGTGCGACATCGGGTTCGTAATAGTGAAGCTGGATGACGGGAAGGTCGGGGTGGTCACCGAGAGCGATCTCGTCTTCAGGGTAATCGGCGCCGCGCTGGATCCCAAGAAGACCCGCCTAAAGGACGTGGCGACGCAGGACCCAGTAACTGTTAACCAGAACATGTCCCTTGAGCATGCCCTGAAGTGCATGAGGGACAAGAAGGTCAGGCGCCTGATAGTCGTCGACAACAAGAACATACCCGTAGGGAGGCTGGACCAGAAGTTCTTCTTCCGATCGCTGGTGAATGTGGCCACCGGCGGCAGCGACCTGGTGAGCCACAGCTGGATAGAGCGGTACATCAACGACATAGTCGAGCACAACGCAAGCGTCAAGTGAGGCGCTCGCCCTGCGCCCTTGCGCGCACCGCAGGGGCGGCCGCGCATGGAGGGAGGGACGGAACGCCCCCTCGGCAGGTCAGTGGAAGAATATCATCAGCCAGATTTGCCCGACGAGCATGGGCAGCAGCCCCCCGGCCAGGCCTATTCCGAGCCACTTGAAGAACCGCATGTGGTAGTTGAACTGCTTCTCCAGCATGCCTAGCGCCACTATGTTGGCAGTGCTCCCGATCATCGTGATGTTGCCGCCGTATACGCCGCCGAAGAGGAGCGCCCACCACAGCGGGGACGCGTTGAACCCTATCAGGGCCAGGCTCTGCACGACCGGGATCAGGGCGGCTATGAGCACGACGTTGTCGAGGAAGCCAGAGAGTATGCCGCTGAACCAGAGCATGAAGGTCGTTATCTGGATCTGCGAGGTCGCTATCGAGGCTATCCC
>Ga0302251_1001149_pt1 | contig 17793 bp, 10 predicted proteins | sample AAG_RA_Gln_MG_FD_193534 | JGI IMG/M metagenome (GOLD analysis project Ga0302251, IMG submission 193534) | Enriched activated sludge microbial communities from anaerobic digester in WTTP, New Holstein, Wisconsin, United States - AAG_RA_Gln | ecosystem: Engineered > Bioreactor > Anaerobic >...
TCCGCGCACCGTGCAAGATTGGGTGGCCTGGTACCGACAGGGGGGCTTGGCGGAAGTCTTGCGCCATCGGAATGGGGGGCATGGGGGCAAGGGGGCGCGCTTAACGCCGACGGAGAGCCAGGCGTTGGTCGCCGCGGCCAGTGCCGGCGAAGTGCGCAGCATCCACGACGGTCTCCACTGGGCTCAGGAGCACCACCAGGTCCAGTACTGTCAGTTTTCGGGTTATACTGGTCCATGAGCTTTGACACTGTCTCGTGTACGCAAACCGCGGCGCTGGTCCAAGCCGCCGAAGCCGCGACCGGCTTGCGCCCCTGGCGGCGGACGGACCTCCTGGGTGCCCGCCTGCGTGTGGCGGCCGCCGAATGGCAACGCCGGGAAACGCAACGGCAAACCAGCCAAGAGCAACTGGCCACGCTCCAGACCCCGTTGGCGGAGACCCAGCAACAGCTCCGCCAGCAGCAGGACCAGGTGGCGCAACTGACACGCCAGTATCAGGAGCATACGCGGCCCGAGCGCCCGTACAGTGCGTTGGCGCAGGCGCGCCACAAACAGGGGGTACTGGAACGCCGGATCACCCGCCTTACCCAGCGCCAGCGCACCCTGGACGAGCGGGTGGCCGGCCACCGCCGACAATTGCTCGGCTGGCAGGACCAGATCGTCCCGCCCCCGCGGCGTGTAGTAGTAGGAACTGGGGCTGACGTCCAACAGCTCCGGTGGCAACAGGTGGGTCTCGTCGACGATCAACAGGACAAAGCGGCCCTTGCGGGTCACATCGGCCAGGGTGCTGCGCAGTTGCGGCAGCAGGCGCAGGAAGCCAAAAGCCGGCTCGACCTGCAAGGCCAGCAGGATCTGGCGGTAGAGGGAGGTCACGATGGAGGCCAACCCGGGGACGATTTCCCAAACCAAGCTTTGATACCGACCGTACCAAGCTTTGGTACCGATCGTACCAAGCTTTGGTACCGATCGTACCAAAGCTTGGTACTGACCGTACCAAGCTTTGGTACCGACCCGTACCAAGCCTTGGTACGGCCGATATCACGTCTTGGCGCGAGCGCACTTCCAAGGAGTTAGCGGGCACTACCAATGAGTTGGCGCCAATTCCTTGAAAGTGCGCGCTGATTCCTTGAGAGTTGGCGCCAACTTCCAGGCGATCTGCGCCGTTTTCCCTGGGCAATTCGCCCATAAGATGGCCGCTTATCTGTGTTGTCGCGCCCAAAGGGCGGGCTTTGGATCCTGCGGGAGAGGGGCTCCCATTCCGAGGCTGGCCTCTTTGCGCGCGGCCCGCGGGTCGTTTTCCGCAGGTGTCTGCCGGCCCATCTCGAGAAGGTGTATCGCTTGCGAGGCGAAATCCTGGTCCGGCTCCTCCAACAGCAGCTCCGGCGGCGCAACTTGCCGGATGTGGTCGGGAACGCCCACGGCGAGGTCCTCGGAGCCGCCGTAGGACGCCCGCGCGGCCAGCTTGTAGCAGCCGATGGGCAGCTTGGCCCCCCCTATGATACCAAGCAGGAGTCCCAGATACGCTCTGGGGTGGCTACAGCTCCTTGCGCCAGCACCGCAGGGTGAACAGCACCTTGAACCCCATCGCCAGGTAAAAGGGCTGCTCCGACCCCACGTAGGCCACCGTGGCGCCCTCCGCGCCGCAGCGCCGGATGCCCTCCAACACCGCCGCCTGGCCCAGCCCCAGGCGCCGATAGTCGGGGTCGGTGGCGACCGGCTCCACGTAGCCGAACCGGTTGCGCGCATCGTACCACAGGCCGCTGTAGGCCACGAAATCGCCGCTCGGGGCTTGCGCCACAATCGCCAGGTCATGGCGAAAGTGGGGGCCCGACTGCATCTTTTTGCGGCCCTCGATCCCGTCGGCCGGCGGTTCTCCGGGATGGTTAAAGCCGCGCCAGAGCGCGCGGTCCACCTTGGCCAGGTCGTTGTCCTCGGCCAGGCTCCGGAGCCGGAACCCCTCTCGAAGGAGGATCGGGGGAAAGGGGTCGGGGATCACGAACTGGGCCATCGGCCGGTGCTCGTCGGGGTTCAACGCATAGCCCCGCTCCCGCACGACCCTCTCGAACGCCGCATCAAAGTCGTTCACAAAGGCGTGAAGGTAGCGCTGCCCCTCGCGCGTCGTGCCGGCCAGGTGCTCTTCGGCATAGTCGAGCATCGCCGGCTTGAGGTGCTGGTAGGCCGGGTGGACCTGGAAAAAGGCCTCGCCCAGGCGCGACTCGTAGAGGGCGACCCCCACAATGGCGCCGCCCTCTTCCCAGAGGCCGATCTGCCCAACCGCTGCGTCGTCAAAGGAAGAGTGCGTGTAGGCATATTCCCAGATCGGCTGGAACCAGTTGCCGTCGCGGTTGTCCGGCTGGTAGAGGCTGTACAGGAAATCGCTGATGGCCGCAAAGTCGGCCGGCCCGGCCCAGGGACGTAGTACGGCACTCATCGCATTCCCACTCCTCACTCTTCACGTTTCAGGCCTTGCGGGCGTGGATTGCCTCCCCGTAGGCCGCCGCCTTGGCCGCCTCCATCAGCGCCTCGGAGAGGGTGGGGTGGGCGTGGCAGGTGTCGGCAATCTCGCGCACCTTGATGCGGTTCTGCACCGCCAGGGTGGCCTCGGCCAGGAGCTCGCTCACGTGCGGCCCCAGGAGGTGCATGCCCAGGGTGGTGCCATCGTCGGGGTCATAGACCAGGCGGATCTGTCCGCCGGCCTCGCCCATCGTCAGGGCGCGGCCGTTGGCGGTAAAGGGGAAGCGCGCCTCGGCGCACGGCCGGCCGGCCGCCTGGGCCTGCGCCAGCGTCAGCCCTACCCCGGCCAGCTCCGGCCAGGTGTAGACACAGTAGGGGATGGCGCGCTCGTCCGCCTCGCGGGCGTGCCCCAGCGCGTTCTCCACCGCGATCTCGCCGTGGTACGAGGCCCGGTGCGCCAGCAGCGCCCCGCCGGTGCAGTCGCCGATCGCATAGATGCCGGGGACGCTCGTCTCCAGGTGGGCGTCCACCGCGATGGCCCGCCCGTTGCGGGCGATGCCCAGCCGCTCCACGTCGATGCCGCCCACGGTGGGCCGGCGGCCCGTCGCCACCAGCACCCGGTCGCCCCAGGCCGTCTCCGCACCCTTTTTGCCCTCGAACTGGACCCCCAGCCGGCCGTCCTCGCCCTGGACAATCGCCGTGACGCGCGCCCCGAGCTGCAGCGCGATGCCCATCTGCCGCACCGTCACCGTAAAGCGCTTGGCCAACTCGGGCTCCACCGGCGGGAGGATGTTGGGCAGCATCTCGACCACCGTGACCTGACTGCCGAGCAGCCGCAGCAGCACCGCCATCTCCAGGCCGATCACCCCGGCCCCGATGACCACGACGGCCGGCGGGATCTCTTGCAGCTGCAAGAGATCCCGCGAATCCATGACGCCCGGCAGTCTTGCCCCGGGCACCGGCAGCGGCGTGGGCTCCGACCCGGTGGCCAGGATGACCTTGCCGGCCCGGCAGACGGCCTCGGCGCCGCCCTCCACGGCCACGCGCACCGTGTGGGGGTCGTCCAGCACGGCCGGCCCGGCCAGCAGGCGCACACCGTGATCGCGCACCAGCTTCTCCACGCCGCCGGTGAGCGTCGCCACCACCTCGGCCTTGCGCTGCTGCATGCGGGCGAAATCGGGCCGGGCGCCCTCCGCGCCCACCACGCCGTACTTGGCCCCCTCGCGGGCCAGCCGCAGCACCTCGGCGCTGTAGAGGAGCGCCTTGGTGGGGATGCAGCCGTGGTTCAGGCAGACGCCGCCCACGCGCTCCCGCTCCACCAGGGCGATGCGCGCCCCCAGCTGCGCCCCGCGGATGGCGGCGACGTAGCCGCCGGGTCCGGCGCCGACAATGACCAGATCATACGCCTCATCCATCGTTGCCTCCTTCGATTCAGCAGACCATCATAAACCCACAGCTGCAGTTGACGCTGTAGCCAAAGGCTCGCTGTTTCACGCAGTCGTCCCACGCTGCCTCCAGCATCCCGGCCAGCCTGGCGCGTTGGGCGTCGTCGGGGGCCAGGTGGCGGTAGATGTCCAGGAGGAGGGCCTGCAAATACCCGTCCATCGTCAACTCCGAATCGAGCTCAGGGGGCGGCGCCCACTCGGAACAGAAATACCCCGAACTGCACCTTGTCCCGCCTGTCCCGGTAGAGGAGCGTCATCCCCTGGGGGTAGAGCCGCGCCAGCTCCGCCAGCGATTCGGGGTCCCGCTCCGGCTGGAGGATCACCGCCACGCGCGGGACGTGCAGCTGTTCGAATACCTGCGCGTCGATCGTGGTAAGGATCTCACCGTGCAGCCCCCACTCCTTGTGCCCCGCGGTCTGCAGGCGGATGGCGTCCTTGTCGTCCCAGTGGGGGATGGTTTTCAGGAGGACGGCCCCATCGCTGCCGAACTCGTCGATGACGTGGGCGATCTCGCGAAAGAGGGGATAGTTCTCCTCCGGCAGCACCTTGGGGTACTCGACGAAACAGAGGCGGGCGTTGAACAGCCCCGCCCACAGCGCCAGGCCGGCCAGCAGCGCACCCCAGGCCCATTTTGTCTTCAGGACGGCCAGCGCCTCCCCCAGCCGCTGCCAGGCGGCGACTACCGCTACCGCGGGAAAGAGCATCACCGTCGCCAGCGCGCCGCTGCTGCGCACCGCCCCCGGCACCTCGAGCGGAAAGGCCAGCGAGAGGGTCGTCGGCAGGAGGAGCAGCACGAAAAAGACCACCACCAGGGGGTTGCCGCCGCGCCGCAGGCGGAGCAACACCAGCGGCAGGCCCAGGAGAAAGAAGAGGCCGGCGGTGGTGTCCAGGTGGGGGTCGTAGGGCACGTTGGTGCGAAAGATCGAGTCGCCCATGACGTGAAACATGCCGGCCGTGTGCACGACATTCTGCAGCAGCAGCTCCCCTTGCGAACCCGGCAGGCTCGTCTCCGTCTCGCTGATGCGCGTCAGCGGGCGGCGCCAAAAGTTCTGGCGGCCTTCCTCGTCCACGAGCATGTAGCGGAGCATCGGCAGGGCCACGAGCAGGGCGACGAGCGCCGCCAGCAGCAGCGAGCGGCGCACCCGCACCAGGTCCCGCGCGCGGCCGGCCAGGGCGTACAGCCCCAGCCCCAGGACGACGGCCGGCCAGACGGCCAGCGCGGCGGTGTAGGTGTAGGGTGCCAGCCCGGTGAACGCCCCGGCCCACAGTAAATCGCTCCGCCGGCCGCGCCGCAGGCCGCGCAGGAGAAAAAGGAGCACCAGGGCCGTGACGAGCGCCGTCTGGATGCCGCGAAAGCCCACCCGGCTGATCAGCACGTGCCACTTGGCCACCGCCAAGAGCAGCGCCGCCACCAGCCCCACGGCGTCGTTGTAGGCCTCCCGGCCCAGCAGGTAGACCACCGGGACCGTGGCGATGCCGACGAGGGCGCTGACCAGCTTCAGGGCATAAAAGTTGAGCCCCGTAATGTGCGAGAGCAGCGCCGTCAGGTAAAAGAGGAGTGGCTCGCGCCCGGGATACCCGGTCGCATAGATCATCCAATCCCCGTCCAGGATCGTGCGCGTCTCCTGGTAGTTGTAGCCGAGGTCGTTGAACATGTCGCCCGGCAGGCTGTCCAGGAGGTAGAGGCGGAAGAAGGCGGCCAGCACGACGATGCCGGCCAGGGCGAGGTATCGCGCGCGTGGGGGCAGGAGGTCGGAGACCGCACCCGGGAGGGGTGGGGTGCGCGGCGCGCGGTGCGCCGTGGCCGCGACGACGATGCCGATGGCGATGGCCAGCAGGATCAGCCCCAACGGGCTGAGGTTGTTGTCGGCAAAGAGGAGAAAGGCGGCGGCGGCCGGGAGCATGGCCAGCCCGATGGCGAGCCACTGCCGGCGGCCCAGGGGCGGCTCTTTTTCCAGCGGCGCGTGCGGCCGCTCCTGCCCGGGCCGCCGGCGGAATTCGAGGATAAAGAGGGCGGCGCCGCCGGCCAGAAAGAGCCAGCCGTCCAGCAGCCGGCCCCCACCGCGCAGCGCGGCGGTGGCCATCGCGGCCAGGGCCACCGCGCCGGCCAGGCGGGCCAGGGAGATGAGGTTGTCGCGGTGCAGGATGGTGGATAGCTGCATGGCGGCCCTGCTTCGGCACGTAATCGGGCGGAGAACCAACCCGGTACTGCTTCCGGGCAGATTGTACTACACCATGCGCGGGGACGCAACTGGCGGCTTGGGTGTGGATGCATGTCTGTAGCCGTGCAAACTTGCGTCCTACTTTCCAGCGAGCTGCCAACCTGTCATCCTGTGCGGCAGCGGCTCAGAGCCTGCCCTGAGCGAAGCAAAGGGATGACAGAGCCTAAACTGGATGTGCGAGCAAACGTTTGCACGGAAAACTACATGCTTCCCGCAGCGGTGCGGCCGTGGCAGAAATCGCCCTCCCATGCTATAATATCCTTCGCAAAACAGAGCAGGAGGAACGCGATGCCGATCTATGAGTACCGCTGCCCACAGTGCCGGGGCCGGTTCAGTGTGCTGGTGCGGCGTCTCGGTGCCGACGCCGGGCCGCGGTGCCCGCGCTGTGGAAACACGGGCGTCCAGCGGCTGGTCTCGCGCTTTGCCGCCCCGCGCCCGGAGGAAGAACACCTGGAATCGCTGGCCGATCCCGCCCGGATGGCCGACGTCGACGAGAACGACCCGCGCAGCATCGCCCGCTGGGCCCGCCAGATGCAGCGCAGTATGGGCGAGGAGTTGGGCCCCGAGTTCGACGAGATGATCGAGCAGCTGGAGGCCGGCGAGCTGGACGAGGAGGGCGCCGCAGGAGCGCCCGGCGCCGACGACGACCTGGGGTGGGGCTAGCGGACGGGGCGCGGTCCTGCCGCTGCCAACTGTCAACTGCCAACTGTCAACTGACCCGAGGACACGATGCCATTCTGGTCTCGCAAAAAGGATCAACCCGAACCGACCGCCCCGCCGGAGGAGCCGCATCCCGAGGCGGCCGGCCTGGAGCAGGGCGTGGCCCGCACGCGCCAGGGCTTTTTCGCCCGCATCGGCCAACTCTTTCGGCGCGGCGGCCTGGATGACGACGATTGGGAAGAGCTCGAGGCGCTCCTCATCCAGGCCGACGTGGGCGTCGAGACGACCACGCACCTGGTCGACTGCCTGCGCCGGCGTGTGCGCGACGAGGGCATCCGCGATCCGGAAGCCCTGCGCCGGGCCGTGGCCCAGGAGATGGTGGCGGTCTTGCAGGCCCCCCAGCCGGCCGTGCCGGTCCTGGAGGAGGGCGTGCCGTTCGTCGTGCTGGTCGTCGGCGTGAACGGCGTCGGCAAAACGACGACGATCGCCAAGCTGGCCCAGCGCTACCGCCGCCAGGGGTACAGTGTCCTGCTCGCCGCCGCCGACACCTTCCGGGCGGCGGCCATCGACCAGCTCCAGGTGTGGGGCGAGCGCGTGCAGGTGCCGGTGATCGCCCACCAGCCGGGGGCCGACCCGGGGGCGGTGGCCTTTGACGCCATCTCGGCGGCTATCTCGCGGGGCACCGACGTCGTGATTGTGGACACGGCCGGCCGGCTGCACACCAAGCACAACCTGATGCAGGAGCTGGAAAAGGTTCGGCGCGTCATCCAGCGCAAGGTCCCCTCCGCCCCACACCAGGTCCTCCTGGTCATCGACGCCACCACGGGGCAGAACGGCCTGCAGCAGGCGCGCATCTTTGCCGCGGCCGTGCAGGTGACCCACCTGGCGCTCGCCAAGCTCGACGGCACCGCCAAGGGCGGCATCGCCTTTGCCATCGCCCACGAGCTGGGCCTGCCCATCGCCTATGTCGGCACCGGCGAACGGCTGGACGACCTGGCCGAGTTCGAGGCCGGCCGCTTCGTGGAAGCCTTGCTGGGGTGATTGGATTGCGTACCGGCAGCGCCTGTGCTACAATAGGTTTGTGAATCCCAGCATCCTGGGAGACTGAGAGGTACGCGTGTCGAAGCGCTCGTTCATCCTTGCTTCTTGCCTCCTGCTTCTTGCCTTTCTCCTCGCCTCGTGCTACCTGGCCTCGGGCGAGCGCGTCGAGACGACGCCGCTCGCCGGCATGCTGCCGGGGGCCCATACCGCGCGCTTTGTCAGCGCCGATGGGGAGGACTATCTTACCATCGAGACCGGTATCCCGACGGCGCCCTTTATCGTCGAAGTCGCCGTCCAGACCGAGCAAGGGGAGCTGGCGGTGACCGTGCTCGACTCGCGCCAGGAGGATCTGCTCGTCGTCACGGCGCGCCTCGACGTACAGGACAGCGGGCAGACGACCGTCCGCGCCGACGGCGACGGCAAGATCCTGCTGCGCATTACCGCGGTCGAGGCCCGCGGCGGCGCCTACACGATCCGCTACCGCCTCGCCGCGCCGCTGACCCCCACGCCAACCTCGCCTCCCACACCGGCGCCGTAGGTTGGGGAGCGGGTAGCGATTAACTGGTGATCGGGTATCGGTTATTGGGGATCGGTAATCGGGTAGCGGTGCTTGCAAACCGGTGATCGATAATCGGGCAAAAAGGGGCCGGGCCTCGGGTTTTTGGGGTTGAACCCCTTCCCAAGGCCCGGTCTCTTGATCCCGATTCTCGATAACCGATAACCGCTACCCGATTACCGCCAACCGATCACCGATCACCGCTACCCAATCCCCAGTCACCACTCCCCAATCCCCACTCCCCAATCATCGCCCCGCTCCCTTCATCACCAGCGGCAGGTACGCGGTATAGGTCGGCGGCACGACGGTGCCCGCCGTGCGGAACGACCAGGTGTGCTCTTGCTGCATCGGGATGGCCTCGTTGTCGGCGGGGAGGCCGGCCAGGCCGGTCTTGAGCGTCACCGTGTAGAGCGTCCCCGGCTCGAGCGGCAGCGTCGGCGTGAGCAGGATCGTCGTCGCCGTCATCTCGGTGTGGTGGAAGAAGCCGATCTCGACCGTCGGCGTGGCCTCAGCCGAACGCAGGATCACGTTCGTGGTGGTGATGGTGGCCGGGTCGAGGTAGCGGCTCAACGTCGCCGTGACGACGGTTGCGGTGGGGACCTCGGTGGCGCCGTCCAGCGGAGCGTTGTACAGCGGCAGCGGGTCGCGCCAGTAGTAGGCGGTGTCGGCCAGGAGCTGCGTGCCGTCGCTGCCGTAGTCGACCGTCGCGTGGCGGTTGTTCAGGCCGGTGATCGGCCCCCACCACTCGTTGACGTTCCAGTTGCCGCGGGTGTACTTGTACTGGATCGGGGCGCCGTCGGGCAGCGTAATGACCCGCGTCCAGGTGATGTCGCCGACCTTGGTCAGCGTGATGGTCTGCGGGTCGCACCAGCCGCACAGCTCGGGCCGGTCGCCGACCACGTAGACGGTGGCGTCGGCCGGCGTGTACCACGGCACGACCACCTGAAAGGTCACCGCCACCTCTTTGGCCTCGGCCGTCGCCCAGGCCTGGTTGGAGTAGCCGGAGCGGTTAAAGGCCGCGTCCACGGCCTGGACGACATAGTAGTAGGTCTGGCCGCTCATGACGTCATAGTCGGTGTAGGCCGTTGCGGGCGCCAGGACGCGGTCGAGGAAGGCGCCCACCGTGCCGCTCACCTCGGAGCGGTAGAGGTCGTAGGCGTAGAGGGTGGGGTCGCCCGCCACCGGATCCCAGGCCAGGGCGATAAAGCTGGTGTCCCAGTCGGTGACGCGCAGGTTGAGCGGGGTCTCGGGCGCGTCCTGGTCGTCGGCGGGCAGGACGTGCAGAAGGCCGGGGGCGACCACCCCGTTGGGGGTGATGATCCCGCTGTTGTCGGCATAGACCCAGTCGCGCCCCTGCGTCGTCGAGTAGCGGTAGAGGTAGTGGTATTCGCCCGCGGACTCGGGCGTCAGCTGGCCCATGAACTCGTCGTTGTAGCCGGCGTCGGTGTTAAAGATGGCCTCCACCCAGATCGTCCAGGAGATCGGCGCTTCCCCGACGGGGCCAAAACCCACCTGCGCCAACAGGCCGGGCGTCGCGCCGGGGAGTGAGGTCACGTCCAGGATATAGACCTGGCCGTAGATGTCGGGTGTCGGCGTGACGCCGACGGTGTGGGTGATCTCTAACGGCCACTGCAAGTTGGCCCAGTCGATGTGGTAGTGGGGCAGCGCCGCGGCCTCGTTCGAGTAGGCGCTCTCGTTGCCGTTGGGATCCTCGGCGGTGACGACGTAATAGTACCAGGTGCCGTTGACGACGGTCGTGTCGGTGTAGGCAGTCGTTGCCAGGTCCGCGGCGACCGGCACGTAGCCGCCGCCCGAGACCAGGCTGCGGTAGAGGTTGTAGGTGGCCGTCTCGGTGACGGCGTCCCACGTCAGGAAGACGGCGCCGTCGCCCTCGAGCGCGGCCAGGTTGGTCGGCGGCAGCGGCGGGGTGAGGTCGAGGCTGCCGGCGACGAGGACGGCGCCGCGCATCTGCGGCACGGCCGGCACGACAATCTGGCCGCCCGTCACGGTATAGACGGCGTTGCCGTTCAGCACGTCGGTGAGGGTGATGCCGTCGAGCAGGTAGGCGCTCACGTCCACGGCGACATCCTGGGCCGGGCCCATGTTGGCGACGACCACGGCGGCCTCGCCATAGCCCTTGCGGCCGTAGGCGTAGAGTTCGCTGTCGTCGTCGGTGAGCAGCGTGTCAAAGGAGCCGGTGCGCAGGGCGGGATGGGCCTGGCGGATATTGGCCAGCGCGGTGTAATAGGCCAGCAGCTCGGCGTCCTGCTGCCGCCAGGCGGGGAGCTGGCCGTAGCCGTCCTCGTCCGGCCAGGGGAAGGGCTGGCGGTTGTAGGGGTCGCTGTAGTAGGTGGTGCCGCCGTTCGCGTCGCCGTAGCCCACCAACCCCACCTCGTCGCCGTAATAGATCGTCGGCGCGCCGGGCATCGTGAGCTGGATGAGGGCCAGGATGTGCAGGCGGGCTTTGCCGTCGGAATAGTCGGGGTCGGTCGGATCGCCGTCCTGGTCCAGGGGGATCAGCACGCGGTTGGTGTCGTGGCTGTCCACCAGGTTCATCAGGGCGTACCAGGCCTCCGGCGGATAGTCCTCTTCGATGCTGTGCATCAGGCTGTCGAACTGGCTGACCGAGAGGGCGCGGATATAGCTGTTGGTGTCTTCCCAGTCGGTGTCGCGCAGGAGGCCGATGAGGGCGTTGCGGAAGCGATAGTTCATGCTGCTGTCCAGCTCGTCGCCCAGGATAAAGGCGCTGGCGTCGCCCCACTCCTCGGCGATGGTGATGGCGGTGGGCTTGGCGCCGCGGATGTAGGAGCGCCAATCTTTCCAGAAGGAGTGGGCCACGTCGCCGGCCACGTCCAGCCGCCAGCCGCCGGCCCCTTGGGTCAGCCAGTAGGTGGCGATCCCCGGCGTCGCGCGGTAGATATAGTCGCGCACCGCTTCGTTGTCGGTGGTGTTGAGCTTGGGCAGCGAGTCAAAGCCCCACCAGGCCTGGTAGTCGGTGTCGCCGGCGCAGACGCCGGAGCCCGGCGGGTCCGCCGGGGTGAAATAGTACCAGCTGCGGTAGAGGCTGTTGACATCCTCGCAGGCGCCGACGGTGTCGTAGCGGCCGTAGCGGTCGAAATAGATGCTGTCGCTGGAGGTGTGGTTGAACACACCGTCCAGAACCATGTACATGCCGCGGGCTTCCAGCTCGGCCGCCAACGCCTGGAAGGTGGCCAGGTCGCCCAGGTTGTCGTCGATGACCTCGTAGCTCGTCGTGTCGTACTTGTGGTTGGAGGGCGACTCAAAGATCGGATTAAAGTAGAGGACGGTCACCCCCAGGTCCTGCAGGTAGTCGAGCTGGGCAAGGACGCCCTGCAGGTCGCCGCCGTAAAAGAGCTTGCTGTACGAGTTGAACCAGGGGCTGCCGGCGACGCGCGGGTCGGGGACGATCCAGTTCCACAGCGGGGCCGTCAGGACACCCGGGTCCTCGGCGTAGAAAAAGGTGCCGCTGATGGGGTCGTTGGCCTCGACGCCGTTGCGGAAGCGGTCGGGCAAGATCTGGTAGACGACGCCGTCCTTGAACCAGTCGGGGGTGGTAAAAGCCGGGTCGTAGACATCGATCTGCCAGGAGTAGTCGGGCGAATCGTCGTACGCCTTGCCCAGCGCGCCGTCAAAGAGGTCGTCGTCCTCGTAATAGTCGGTGTCGCTGCCGTCGATGACGATGAAGCGGTACCAGAGGACGGTCAGGTAACCCGGTGTGGTGAGCTGCACTTCCCAGATGTCGTAGGGGAAGGGGTCGCCGGGGAGGGTGGTCTGGATCGCCATCGGGTAGACGGTCTCGCCGCCCGCGGCCGTGTCCCAGACGCGCAGCAGGACGTTGGTCACGTCGTCGTGGTAGGTGCGAAAGCGCAGCGTGACCGTCGTGGTCATCGGCTCGGCGCCAAAGGGGGCGCGGTAGAAGCTGTCGCGCGAGTTGTGCTCGAGCCCGTCCCACCAGACGTCGTTGTCGTGGCTGGGCGGGTTGCCCGGGCCGCCGGCGCCGAGGACGACGCGGATGCGGCCGGCCGCGGTGTCGAGGAAGAAGTAGGCGGGCTGGTCGGCGGAGGTCGTCTGGAAGGCGACGGTGTCGGCGTTGGCGGAGCGGTTGTCGGCGCCGACGGCGTCCCAGGTGCCGGTGCGGACGGCCTTGAACTGGTGGTCGCCGGCGGCGGCGATGGTATAGGCCAGGAAGAAGCGCCCATAGCCCAGGTCGACCATGGCGGTGGCGGGGTCGGCGTTGTTCCAGGCCTGCCAGTCGCCGACGGCGGTCCAGGCGGTCACGGCGTCGTTGGCGTTGAGGAAGTCGACGGTGGGGGCCCAGCCGTCGGCGTAGGTGTTGCGGTCGAAGGTGAAGCGGACGACCTGGCTGTCCTGGGTGGTAAGGACCCAGGAGTTGCCGGTGGTGGGCCAGGACTGGGACCAGGTCTCATCGCCCACCTTCCACTCGGAACGGCCGGCGGTGGCGACGGTCACGTCGGCGGTAAAGATGTTGTCGGCGGGGACCAGGTCGCCATGGGTGCCGTCGTCGTAGAGCGGGTCGGTCGTGCCCCAGCCGTTGAAATCGCCGCGGACGTACCATTCGGACGGGGCGGCGGCCGCCAGGGGGGCCGGGGCGGAAAGGATCGCCCGCGGCCCGGCCATGCCGCCGAGCAGGACGAGCAGCAGGGCGGTCAACAGGAAGGAACGGGTGAGCTTCATCTTCTTGCCTCCTTCGAACACAGATAGCGACCCTATGGAACCGCTCGATGGTGCGCGGAGCGGGCGCTTGTTCGGCGCCCGTACAAACGCTACCCATTATAGCAGAAGGGGGAGACTTTGTCAAGTGGGAGAACAAATGCCGGTGCGCAAGGGTTTGAATCGTGGCGGCAGGTGCGGTGCGCCCCCTCGTTTTGCGGCTGTATTCTGCTGCCTGACCGGGCGATTCTGCGTGCGGCCTGGTTAATAAGGGACAAGAACAAACGGACCAACAAGTGCGGGACATGGAACCTGTCCGGCGGGGGTACGAAAAACAGGCGGCCATCCCGCCCCAGCCACTCCCGGCGGCTTGGCCGCCCCCCCTTTGCGCCCCACGAGGTGGGGGAAAAGGGGTAGGGGGAGAGGAGAGGCCAGACGGCCGCCTGTTCTCAGACAGACGAGCCGATCCGCTCGTAGGGGCGGGGGCAAGCCCCGCCCCTACGGCATCCTGGCGCCGGTCTATTTGAAGACGACCGGCAGATAGATCGCGAACGCGCAGTCCACCGTCACGGGGAAGGTCTCCATGGCGTGGCCTTCGTCGGCGCAGTTCCACACCTCGACCGTCACGCTGTAGGTCCCGCTGGCGTCATAGGTGTAGCGCGGCATGGCGACCGTCGAGGTCATCCCGTCGCCGAACGCCCACAGGTAGGTGAACGGCGCCGTGCCGGTCAGCTCGAGGTTAAAGTCCACCACGCACCCGGAGGCGTCATAGTCGTAGGACACGATCTGGACGTCTTCACAGGGCGGCGTGCAGGTCACGACCAGCGTCTCGGTATGGATGTCCTCCCCGCAGTCGTTGTTCACGGTGAGGGTGTAGGGATAGCTGCCCGAGGCACCAAAGTCGACCATCACGCCGGCCGTGGTGTAGGTGCCAAAGGCGGCAAAGTCCCACAGGTACGCGAACGGCGCGGTCCCGGTCACCACGGCAAAGAGGTCGGCGACGCAGCCGTCCACCCCGCCGCCGATGCTCTCGATCACGGGCGGATCGCAGGGCGGCTCCGCTACCGTCAGGACGTAGGCGACACTCGCCTCCGACGGGCAGGCGTTGGCCGCCGTCATGGTGACGGTATAGGTTCCGGCGGCGTCGTAGACGTGGGTGACGACCTCGCCCTCATCCACGTTCCCGTCGCCCAGGTCCCAGGTGTAGGTGAGCGGCGGTTCGCCCGCGGCGACCGTCCCCGTAAAGGTCACCGACTCGCCGACCAGCGGATCGGCCGGCATCCAGGTAAAGTCGGGCCCGTCCACCACGGTGCACTCAAAGACCGTCATCGTGATCGGCACCTGCACGGCGTCGGCGGCCACCGGGTCGTCGTGGCTGATGACCAGGGTGGCGGTATAGTCGCCGGCCAGGTGGTAGGGTGCCAGGGCGGTGAAGACGACGTCGACGTCCAGGTCGGTGCCCGCGGCGACGGTGCCGCTGACCGGCACCTCGCTGACCCAGGGCACGTCGACCGGGGCCATGCCGGCGGCCAGGAAGAGCAGGGCGTTGTGCAGCAGCTCGCCCGACTGGCCGCCGGGGATGGCGGCGTTAAAGTACAGCGCGTTCAGGCCGACGCAGTTCGGGGCCACGGCGACGAAATTCTCGTCGTCCGCCCAGCTGGCGACCCAGGTCCCATTCGAGCTCAGCGCCGGGTCCTGGTGGTTGTAGCCCTCGGTGATGTTGGTGATGCCGGCCATGATCGGGTGGGCCGGGTTGTAGTCGCCCAGCGCGATCGGATCCCAGTAGTCGTTGCTGGCGACCTCAAAGGGGCTATAGTCCTCGGTGATGAAGCGGCCGGCGCCCATGCCCCATTCGTCGTAGCTCCAGATAAAGCTGCTGACCAGGACCTTGCCGCCGGCGTCGATGTAGTCGGCCAGGTTGTTGCTGAGGGCGATCACGTCGATGGCCGACGAGGTCCAGAGGATGTCGTTGCCGACAAAGACCACGTCATAGGCCGCCATGTCGGCCACGGTGGGTGTGCCGGTGCTGCCGTCCCAGGTCGTGACCACCAGGTCGGGGAAGGCCGCCAGGGCGGTCAGGAGCCAGCTGATGTCGCCGCCGCCGGCCACGTCGGGGGTGACCAGGAGGACGTCGATCGCCTGCAGGCTGACCCAACCCACGTGCATGGTGACTGTGCTCGCCGGCCGGGCGGCCGCGGGCACGCGGGCGTCGGCGCCGGCATAGCCCGCCGAGGCCGGGACGCGCACGATCACGTCCTGCCCCACGTAGCGCATCGTCGCCGTCGTCTCGGCGATCTCGAAGAAGAGGTCCAGCCCGCCGGGGTTGGCAATGTTCAGCGTCAACGTGACCGTGTCGCTGGAGTGGACGCTGGCGTGCAGCGCGTCCGGCGTGACCGAGAGGACGGCGCTGTTCAGCTCAAAGTCTACCAGGTTGGTGTCGGGGACGACGACATCCTCGGCGACCTCGGTCGTGTAGCCGTCCTTGGCCGCGGTCAGGTCGTAGGTGCCGGCCGTCAGGAGCAGCTCATAGTAGCCCGCCGGATCGGTGGTCGCGCTGGCGCCGCCGGGTTCGGCGGTGACGGTGGCGTCGGCGATCGGGGTGCCATAGTAGGCGTGCGTCACCGTGCCGGAGACGATATAGCTCTGCATCGTCAGGTAAAAGTCGACCTGCGTGGCCGTGTCGGTGACCACCTCGATGCCGGTGGTGATGCCGGTGGTGTACCAGGGGTGCGCGGCGGTGACGGTGTAGGTGCCGACGAGGGCCGTCATGGTGTAGTAGCCGCTGGCATCGGTCTGGACGGTGCGGACGAATCCGCCCGGTTCCGCGGCGGTGACGCTGGCGGCGTTGATGGGGGCCAGCGTCGTGTCATCGTAGACGTAGCCCTCCAGCGCGCCCATATCGCCGCAGTAGGTCATGGCCAACTGCACGGCGGCCGGCATGTCCAGGATGCCCCAGCCCCAGACGTCGTTGGGATGGTCGACAAAGGGCGGGCACTGGGCGTCGATCTTGGCCTCGGCCGTGTCCATCATAATCTGCTTGGTGAGCGGCACGTCGCCGGCGATGCAGGGGGCGGCGTTCCACATGAGCGCCACGAGCGCGGTGGTGTGCGGAGCGGCCATGGAGGTGCCGCTCAGGTTGGTGTAGGCGGTGTCGCTGGTGTTGTAGGACGAGCGCACGCCGACGCCCGGCGCCGCAACCTCGGGCTTGAGGATGGTGTCGCCATAGTTGCTCATCGGCCCGCGGGCGGAGAAGGAGGCGATGACGTCGCTGGAGTTAAAGGCCGCGGTGGCAATGATCTCGGGCACGTAGCCGGGGTTGGAGATGGTGCCGCAGTTCGGGCCGGTGTTGCCGGCCGACTTGATGACGGCGATGCCGGCCGCGTTCAGGGTCTGGATAATGGGCCGGTAGTCGTAGCTCGACGGGTCGTACCACGAGTTGTTGATCGAGTCGGGAGCCTTGCCCGGATCCGCGTTCTGCTGGTTCAGGTCCCAGGGGGCCAGGAAGAACTCGAAGCAGTCGACCACGTCGGCCCCACCCAGGCCGGCGCAAGAGATCCACTTGGCGCCGGGGGCCACGCCGATCTGGTTGGTGCCGCCGTCGTCGCCGACCATCGTGCCGATGGTGTGCGTGCCGTGGCCGTCGTTGTCGACGGGAGCGGTGCTGCCGGCTCCGCCCCACCAGTTGTAGTTGTGGTCAAAGCTGCCGCCGCCCAGGTTGCCGCGGTAGTGGTTGACCAGGGCGTTGTGGGTGTAGCGAGCCCCGGTGTCGTTCGAGGCCACGACATAGCCCTCGCCGTGAAAGCCCATCGCCCAGACGTCGGGCGCGCCGACGCGGGTGATGTTCCACTCGACGGCGTTGGGGGCCTCGTCGGCCGGCGCCAGGTCGAAGACGGGATCGGCCATCGCGTTGGGCGGGGCCGAGACACGGGCCACATCGGCCCGGCCGGCCAGCCACGCGACGGTGATCAGGTTGCCCTCGACCTCGATCATGTTGTAGATGTAGCGCGATCTGTAGGTCAGGCCCTGCTGGGCGAGGTAGGCCAGGATGGGCGCCTGCGTCTCGCGGGCCGTGCGGGTGAGCAGTTCAAAGACATAGGCGCCCTTTTCCGCCTTGGTGGGCAGAGCGGCTGCGCCGGATAGGTCGGACTGGACGGCCATCACGACGTGGAACAGGGTCGTGCTCTCCTGGGAGAGCCTGTCCAGGACGAGCGGGTCTACCTTGGACCAATCGGGCCGGGCGGCCGATACCGTCAACGGGACGATCCCCATCAGGATCGCCGCCAGGGCCAGGATGTGCCAGAATTTGCGTCGGTTCATGATTCCTCCAAATAGGTCGAGTATCGAGGGCCGGGGAGTTTTCGCTTGCACCTCCTTTTCTCAGTGATCTCGATGCAGCCTGTTTTCGACTGCCGCAGGACGGGGCACACAGCAGTTACAGAGCGCGCGGGCCGGGGACACAACCCTTGCCGCGCCCTCTGCGGGTCAGGTGGTTCAGGCGAACTGCTCCGTCCGCTGCCGGCACATTTCCGGGAGCCGGCCAACGGAGCCCTGTGATTGTACCATAAGAAGGGGAAATGTACAAATGGGGTCTCGGAACAGCGGGAGGGGCGGGGACGAGCCCCGCCCCTCCCGAGGAGGCCGGCCGGCTATTTGACGATGACCGGCAGGTAGATGGTGTGGTAGATCGGCTGGTCGCAGGCCACCGTCACGGCAAAGGACTCGGCCG
>Ga0302251_1001153_pt1 | contig 17725 bp, 15 predicted proteins | sample AAG_RA_Gln_MG_FD_193534 | JGI IMG/M metagenome (GOLD analysis project Ga0302251, IMG submission 193534) | Enriched activated sludge microbial communities from anaerobic digester in WTTP, New Holstein, Wisconsin, United States - AAG_RA_Gln | ecosystem: Engineered > Bioreactor > Anaerobic >...
ATGCGGAATTTTTCGGCCATCTTCATAAGCCTTATCGCTTTCCTGTACCCTTCAGGATGGGCGCTTCCGAAATTCCTCTGCAAATTTTCCTTCGTGTCACGCCCTTTTTGATGGCCTATTACCATAACCCGTTCGCCGTTTACTTTCGCAAGTCCCGATATCATCGCCAGGTCATCCGCAAAATGCCTGTCGCCGTGTATCTCCATAAAATCGGTCATTATCATACTTATATAATCGAGCGTATAGGGCCGTTTCGGGTGGCGGGCTATCTGGACCCTCTGCCACGGGGTAAGGTTCTCATATATATCTTTCTTTATCTTAATGAGCTTATCTTCTATACGGCTCACCTCGCCGGATATATCTATATCCTTACCGGCGGTAAAACCTTTAAGCTCTTCGATCTTTCTCTCCAGCTCTATTATGGGTTTTTCGAAATCCAACCCGGGCATGTGATGCGCCATATCAAATACTCCTAATCTACTATAACTACTTCGGTCCCGACGGGGACTATCACGTACAACTCTTCCACATCGGAATTTTTCATCCTTACGCATCCGGCGGTTGCCTGTTTGCCTATGCTCTCCGGTTCAGTCGTCCCGTGAATGCCGTAGTGCGGTTCCGATATACCAAGCCAGCGCGTCCCCAGTATGTTCTTCGGGCTGTCCGCGCTCACAACAGCGCCGGCCGTGTACCATGTGGGATTCTCTATCTTATTAACTATCTTAAAAGTACCTACCGGCGTCGAGAAATCCTTCCCTGTAGATACCCTGTAAGTCTTTATGATATTTCCGTCTGCCTTAAGCGTCAGTATGTTCTGTGATTTATCGACCGCTATGCTGAATCTGGAGCGCGTTATCTTCAATTTACTGCCGAGGATTACGTTATTATTTTTAAGATTATTGGCCTTCGATATAAGCTCCGTTGTGGTGGAAAATTTCTTTGCTATTTTTCCGAGGGTATCGCCCTTCTCGACTTTATAGAAGAATGAATCATCCGTCGGAGTAGTGGCAAACAGTATTTTTATATTCAGGTTATCGAGCGCCTCCTGCACTTTCTGGACATCGTTTGCATCGGGAAACTGTTCTATAATATCCTGGTATATTTTGTGCGCCTTTAAAAGGTCTTTTCGCTTTTCGTATATTGAAGCCAGAATCAATAAAGCCCTTTTGGCTTCCGCGGAACCCGGATGTTTCGAGACAAGCATTTCAAGTTTGTTGATCGCGGCATCATCCTCCCCGTCTGATATAAGCTTTTCTGCCCTGCTTGCCAGTAAAGCCCTTTCATCCGTCTCAACCATAGAAACAGCGCTTCCTGTGCCCGTACGTACCGATATGCGGTAGGCCAGGAATGCCGCGGCAATCAAAAGAACCGAAACCGTTACGACAATAATTATCTTCTTCGTCATTATAATACCTTCTATTTATAGAAAAGCAGGGCTATCACTATACCTAAAACCATGCCCGCTATAACTTCGACGGGAGTATGCCCAACGAATTTTTTCAGCTTCTCTTCGTCGAGTTTTTTCTTCCAGTATATATCTTCGAGCATCCTATTTAATATGTCCGCCTGCTTACCGGAGGATCTGCGCACCCCCTGGGCATCAAACATCACTATGAGACCGAATATGGCCGCAACCGCGAACATGGCGGAATCAAAACCGTAAGCAATGCCTATGGATGTAGCCAGTGCCGAGACACCAGCGGCGTGGGAACTGGGCATGCCTCCGGTCCCTATGAACCACTTGAAATTGAACCGCCTCTCCCTGAATATTCCAAGCGCCACCTTTATAGATTGCGCTATTATCCAGGATCCCGCAGCGGTCCAAAATATGTAATTCCTGAAAAATTCTACTATGTCGCTCATATCCCTTGCTATATAATTTGGTTAATATTATAATATGAGAAATTGTGCATTGCAACGATTAATATAACCTAAGGAGGATTTAATGGTTAAAAGGTGGATTCTGGCAGTTTTGATTTTGACAGTGGCTTCCCAGTTGTCATTCGCCTCGGAAAATAACCTCCATAAAATGGGAAGAGAAAAAAGTATAATAAAAGTATTTATAGGCGATGTCTCAAATATATCCGGGCAGAATACCGCCAATGCCTCTGATTTTAAAGCCAGCCTGGAAAACGCTATAAAGAATAGAAAGTCGGTAAATTTCGATATAGTAAATTCACCTGAAGCAAGCGATATCAAGATAACCGGCATAATAAAGAAATTCCAATACCTTGAACATGACCCGGTTACGACTTACGGTACATCATGGGGCCTTCTTCTTGACGCGGCAACAACGGAGAATTATGCGGAGTTGGTGGTAGAATTCGCCGTAACAGATTCAAAAAGCGGAAAACTCCTGTGGAAAGAAGACGTGATGAGTTTCACGAAAAAGATGATGTCCCCGGAAGAGAGCCTTCCGCTTATATATGAAAAGGAATCCCGCACATTTCTCTCAAAATGTTTCGGTAAAGGGCGCTAATTTCAACCGCGTATAAGGGCAAGCGCTTCAGCACGAGTCTTCTCGTTCTTACGGAAGATGCCTCGCACAGCACTCGTTACGGTAAGAACTCCCGGTTTTTTAACACCTCTCATGCTCATGCATAGATGTTCCGCTTCTATAACAACGAGTACCCCTTTTGGGTTAAGTTTCTTCATTATTATTTCGGCGATGTCAGTAGTAAGCCGTTCCTGCACCTGTAGCCTTCTGGACAGGGTATCGACAACCCTGGCAAGCTTGCTCAAACCAGTAACTTTATTATTGCTAGGCACATAAGCTATATGGGCTTTACCTATAAAGGGCAAGAGATGGTGTTCACACACAGAATAAAGAGGGATGCCTTTTAGGAGAACTATCTCGTCATGCTCTTTTTCAAAAACCACCTCGAGCTCCTTTTCGGGGCTCTTGTTGGTGCCGCCCAGTATCTCTTCATACATATCGGCAACCCTGCGCGGCGTATCCTTAATATCATGCCTGTTGACGTCTTCCCCTACCGCGAGAAGTATTTCTTTCACCGCTTTCTCTATTCGTTTTTTATCCATTGTAACTCCTATTTTTATTACTTACCTATACAAAAGCTCTCGAATACCCTATCAAGTATATCATCAGAAACAGATCTTCCGACGATCAGACCAAGGCTGAAGAGCGCTTCTTTTAGGTCTATTGCCGCAAGTTCCGGATGAACGCCCCGGCGAAGAGCCTTATTAACTGATAACATATTATTCAAAGCTTTGTCAAGGAGAGCCTTATGGCGCGCATTAGCTACGACTGCGCCTTCGCCCTGAACAAAGCCGCCTCCAAGCACAGTTTCAATTATAGCCTTCTCAAGAAGGTCTATATTCTTCCTGTTCTTGACGGAAAGTTCTATGAAAGCGGAATTATTAAAACATTTTTTTATACTTTTCAGGCCGCGTTTTTTGGCGATATCGGCCTTATTTACTACAACTATCTTTTTTTTACATCCCAAAAGTTTTATTATATCCCTATCCATCCGATCTATCCCGGATGAGGCATCAAGAATAAATATAGCGAAGTCGGCTAATGCTATATATTTTTTACTCCTCTTTACGCCTTCCCTCTCTATCTTATCCTTGGTCTTTACTATGCCGGCGGTATCGACAAGCCTTATAGGGACCCCTTTCAGATTTATAGTCTCCTCTACAGTATCACGCGTAGTGCCCGGTATCTCGGAAACTATAACCCTGTCCCTTTTTAGAAGAAGATTCATGAGGCTGGATTTCCCCGCGTTGGGTTTTCCGCATATTACCGCGAGGACGCCTTCCCGCATTATCACTCCTTCATCATAAGTCGCTATAAGGGACCTTATCTTTTCCGCAATAAGTTCGGATTTTCCGGCCATATCCGTCTCGGCCTTTATTTCAAGTTCCTCATCAGGGAAATCTATGGAGGCTTCGAGATGAGAAGCCACCTCTATGATGCTATCTATAATTTTATTGACCTCAAGCGACAGTTCGCCTTCGAGCTGGCTCATCGCCACCTTTAAAGACCCTTCTGTTTTCGCCCTTATAATATCGAGCACCGCCTCGGCCTGCACAAGATCTATCCTGCCGTTAAGGAAAGCCCTCTTTGTGAATTCACCCGGCTCGGCTATGCGTGCGCCCGTTTTCGCGATAAGCTCGAGGATCCTTTTGGCCGGCTGTATGCCGCCGTGGCAGTTTATCTCAAGTACATCTTCTCTGGTATATGTTCTTGGCGCGCGCATCAGGGTTACGAGCACTTCGTCAACAAAATATTTTTTCGCTTTTCGCTTCTCGCTTTTCGCTTCTATTATATGCCCATACTTTACGACATGCGTCCCGGATAGCGCAAGACTCTTGCCGTCCTTAGCTTCGAAAATTTTATCTGCAATCTCAATCGCTTTTAGCCCGCTTAAGCGCACTATGCTTATACCACCTTCGCCTATCGGCGTTGAGATCGCAACTATAGTATCGTTTGCCGCCTGCTTACCCATTTACTCTACACGCCCCGCTTTCGCGCGCCTCTCCGACTATAAAAAGCGACCCTGTAACGAGAATAAGGTCTCTTTCCTGCGCCTGAGTGCACGCAAGCCCCATAGCCTCGCGCACATTTTGTGTAACGGTTATATTGCTAAAGTCCGGAGTTTTTTTCTGTATAGCCTCTTTAATATCGGATGGATCGCGGGCTCTCTCGGAAATTTTCGATCTTGTGGCGATGACATTCTTTGCCATCGGCAAAATTTCATCGAGTATGCCTTCCAGGTCTTTGTCCTTAGATACCCCGAGCACCAGTATAAGATTATCGTATTTGAATATCTTTTTTACAGCTTCGGCCAGGGCGCGGGCACTTGCGCGATTCTGCGCGCCGTCGAGTATTATGTACGGCCTTCTGCCTGCTATTTCTATACGGCCGTCCCATCTGGCGCTCTCTATGCCTTCCCGCACAGCATCTTCCCCTATCATGATGCCCATGGGCCCGAGCGCTTCTATAGCGCCTATGGCCGTTGCGGCATTAGCGATCTGGTGCGTTCCCAAAAGCCGCATCTTAAGTCCGTTATATTCACCGCATATTCCTTTTATATCAAAGACCTCGCCCTCTTCGCCCGATCCGGTCTCCTTAAATGTTATGTCTCTCCCTACCGATACAAATTTAGACCGCTTTTCGCGGCATATTCTCTCTATCTCTATAAAAGCTTCTTTCTCCTGCGGAGCTGAAACAGAGACACCGTTTTCTTTTATTATACCCGCCTTCTCATATGCTATCTCTCTAAGACTATGCCCCAACTTATCCATATGCTCATAACTTATCGGAGTTATAACGGAGACGAGAGGGTCTATTATATTCGTTGCGTCAAGCCTGCCTCCTAAGCCCACTTCATATACGGCAAAATTCACTTTTTCCTTCCGGAAATAAAGATATGCAAGGGCCGTATAGACTTCAAAGAAAGTGGGCGCATCGTATCCCAGTTTTTTAACTGCGGGTTGCAGTTTTCCAGCAAGTAGCGCTATATCCTCTTCGCTTATAAGGGAATCGTTTATTCTTATACGTTCCCTGAATGAAACGAGATGGGGTGAGGTATAAAGGCCTACTTTAAATCCGGAGCTTTTAAGAATGGAGTATATAAAAGACGCTGTGGAACCCTTGCCTTTTGTCCCGGCGACATGAATGGACCGTATTCCTTCATGAGGATTGCCCAGGATCTCTGCAAGGCGGCGCATCCTGTCAAGCTTGAAGGAGCTTGTATAGTTGTAGCGGCTCTCTTTCTCATAATTAATGAAAGATTCCAGGTATTTTACAGCTTCGGGATAAGTCATATTTATGCAATTAATGCTTGAAGTGCCTTGCTCCGGTAAAGACCATCGCAATACCCAGCTTATCCGCCATCGCGATAACCTCTTTGTCCCTGATGGAACCGCCCGGCTGTATTATCGCTTTGGCGCCGGCCCTGGCTGCTTCTTCGATACCATCCTCTTTCGGGAAGAATGCGTCGCTTGCGAGAGTGCACCCCTTTGCCCGGGGACCCGCTTTCTTGGAGGCTATCATAACCGAATCTACGCGTGACATCTGGCCCGCGCCTACCCCAACAGTCTTTGTCCCTTGAGACAATACTATGGCATTAGATTTGACGTGCTTGGCAACTATCCATCCGAATAGAAGGGACTTCATCTCCTCTTTTGTCGGCTTTATTTTAGTGACAACCTTTAAGTCGGATTCCGATGTACGCACGATATCGCGGTCCTGTACCAAAAGCCCGCCTACGACCTTCTTCATATCTTTATCGAAGGCCTTGGGCTTCGAAGAGAAATCTTTAACCTCTATAAGGCGCAGGTTCTTTTTTGTTTTGAGCGCTTCCAGGGCATTTGGTTCATACGAAGGCGCTATTATACACTCCACAAAATCCGCTTCTTTAAGGATGGTTTCCGCAAGCCTGACATCGACAGGCCGGTTAAAACCGACTATGCTTCCGAATGCGCTCAATCTATCACAATCCAGCGCATCTATATACGCCTGATTAAGGTCTTTGGCGGTAGCGGTTCCGCAGGGGTTTGTATGCTTTATTATGGTCGCGGCCGGATCATCAAATTCTTTTACTATCTCAAGCGCCGCATTAAGGTCTATTATATTATTGAAAGAGAGCTCCTTGCCGTGAAGCTGAACGGAATTCGAAACGCTCGGTTCGGTAGCGGATTCATCTTTATAAAACGCGGCTTTCTGGTGAGGGTTCTCACCGTATCTCAAATCCTGCAGTTTTTTGAATTTAAGGTTCAACATGGAAGGGAACCCTTCCTCACTTTGCGCTTTTCGCTTTGCGCTTTTCGCTTCGAAATACTCATATATCGCCGCATCATACGACGCAGTCCTTCCGAACACCTTTACCCCGAGTTCTATCATCAACTCCTCCGGAAGGCTTCCGGAATTTTTCTCCATCTCATCCGCTACGCGCCTGTAATCCGCCGGATCACAGATGACACAGACTGATTGGCGGTTCTTCGCCGCGCTCCTAAGCATGGAAGGCCCGCCTATATCTATCTTCTCTATCGCCTCTTCAAGCTTCACATTTGGGTTTGCGACGGTCTTCTCGAAAGGATATAGATTTACCACTACCATGTCTATAAGGCCGATGTCGTGTTTTTTAACCGTCTCCATGTGCTCTTTGTTTTCGCGCAGCGCCAAGAGGCCGCCGTGTATCTTGGGATGCAGCGTCTTTACTCTCCCATCGAGCATCTCCGGAAACCCTGTATGCTCCGAAACCTCTTTTGCCGGTATATTGAGATCTCGTATCATCTTGGCCGTACCGCCGGTAGATAGGATCTCTACCTTGTATTTGTTCAGCACCTTTACAAAATCCTCTAATCCGGCCTTATCCGACACACTTATCAAAGCACGTTTTATCTTTATCATTGCGGCTCCTTGCTATAGCAATAACTCGATCCTAAACCCTATTTCTTTGCTTTTCCCTGATTTGCGACAGCTTCCATAGCTTTTTTGACTTCTTCGGGATCACCCATATAATAACTTTTTATCGGTTTAAGGTTATCGTCTAATTCATAGACAAGCGGAAGGCCTGTGGGTATATTAAGGCTCACTATATCCTTGTCGGATATGTTGTCGAGATATTTTACCAGTGCCCGCAGGCTATTGCCATGGGCCGCTATTATAACGCGTTTTCCGGACTTAACGGCAGGTGCTATCGTCTCATGCCAATATGGCAGAAAACGTGCCACGGTATCTTTCAGGCACTCTGTCAGAGGGATATCTTTAGGAGAGAGGTCTTTATAGCGTGGGTCTTTCGCGGGTGATCTCGGATCGTTCTTGTCGAGCGGCGGCGGCGGAACATCATAACTTCTGCGCCACACAAGCACCTGATCTTCGCCGAATTTGGCGGCCATCTCCGATTTATTCAGCCCTTGGAGAGATCCGTAATGACGCTCGTTAAGCCTCCATGAATTGTATACCGGTATCCACATCAGGTCCATAACATCAAGCGTTGTCCAGAGCGTACGTATGGCTCTTTTAAGTACCGATGTATAAGCCAGATCAAATACAAAACCCTCTTTCTTAAGAACCTCTCCGGCCTTCCGGGCCTCCTCCCTGCCTTTCTCCGAAAGATCAACGTCTGTCCAGCCGGTAAAACGATTCTCTTTATTCCACGTACTCTCCCCGTGGCGTAATAACACAAGCTTCTTCATCTTATTATCTCCTGTAATTTTTAGGAAAGTATTGTAACACAAATCGCCGCTTCGCGCAATTAGCGGATTAACTTAAGAAGCCCTAAAGGGCTTCTTCTTGAACTAAACCATAGAATAATTAATAGCTTTCGCTTATAATAGTTTTATGTCTAATTCTCTTTATATTCATATCCCCTTCTGTAAAAGGCGATGTATATATTGCGATTTTTATAGCACTATATATGAGGAAACTTCTGCCATTTCTTATGTAAATGCAATATGCTCACAAATTAAGAACCTGGATAGGAAATTTTCAACCATATACATCGGCGGCGGAACCCCAACCGCTTTAAACACTGTTCTCCTTGAGAAACTGTTAAATAGTCTCAATGGGAGTCTGGAAGATAGCGGAGAATTTACAATAGAAATAAACCCGGAAAGTTTCGAAAAGGACAAGGCAAAATTATTCATTGATCATGGTATAAATCGAATAAGCATGGGTTTTCAATCACTTAAAGATAGAAAGTTAAAAACACTAGGCCGAGTGCATAATTCTAAAAAAGCATACGAAGCGCTGACCTTAGCTCGTAATAGCGGCTTTAAGAACATAAGCATCGATCTAATTTTCGGGGTCTGGGGTGAAGATCTAAAATCCTGGACAATAGAACTTGAGGAAGCAGTAAAGCTATCTATACAACACATCTCTTGTTATAGCCTAACGTATGAAAAAGGTACGCCTATTTGGGAGGCGGCTAAAAATAAGAGCATTACTCCATTAGATGAAGATTCTTGTGCCGCTATGTATGAACGCGCGATTGACATCCTTTCTCTGCGAGAGTTCAAACAATACGAGGTATCTAATTTTGCAAAGGAAGGTTACGAATCAAGGCACAATTTAAACTATTGGAATAATAACGAGTACACTGGATTGGGGCCGTCAGCGGCCTCTTATCTTGCCGGTGTGCGATCAAAAAATGTCAGCAACCTAAGCGAATATATAAGGTCCGCAGAAAATGGGCAAAGCACTATTCAGACGAGCGAAAAATTATCACCAATCAAGCGAGCCAGGGAAACTGCTGCAATAAAAATACGAACAAAGACAGGGATTAATTTCGAATGGTTTAAAACAAGAACAGGTTTTGATTTTATGGAGCTTGAAAAGAAGGCCCTGCCACAGCTCCTTGAAGACGGTTTCATTAAATATATCAAAAAAAACAATATCCCCATAGGTATTGCCTTAAAACAGAAGGGCTTTCTCTTCTGCGATACGGTATCGAGTGCCCTCCTGTAAGCAGTAGAAGTTCCTCCGGCATTTCCGCAGCGCCAAGCGAAGGAGATACCGGAGGAACTTAAAAACAAAAAGGGGCGCTTCGATACGAAGCGCCCCTTTAAATGACTTATACAAAACTACTTTTATTTCTTCAAATTATTTACAACATCCTGCACGAACTTACCGGCTATGTCTTTACAGCCGAGCCCGAACGCAAGCGCTATCCCTATGCCTATCGAGGCGAGGATGACATTTACCGCAAGCGCTATTAGCGCGGTCGCGATATTGAGCTGTTCGATCGCGATTATTACCGCGAATATGATAAGCAGAGCATGAGAGATCTGCCCTAAGAGCTTTGCTTTGCCGATACCGGCATTACTGGCCGCCGTGCGGACTATCGTGGCCACAAAACTTGCCAGGAATGACCCCAGCACAAGCACGAATATAGCCGCTATTATATTAGGCACATATTCGACAAGTCTTGAGAGAAGGTTCGCCGCTATAGTCAGATTTAGCGTATTTAGAGCCGTTGCAAGCACAACCAGTATGATCAGCCAATAGATTATCGCGCCGAAAAGCTCGGAAACGGTAATCTTTATATCGCCCTGAGCGAGGACATTCGTTATCCCTGCCTTATCGCTGGCCGAATCAAGCTTTATAGCTTTTAACACTCTTACCAGCACAGCCTCTATCAATTTCGCGATAAGCCATCCTACCACCAGGATAAGTATTGCCCCTGCTAAAGACGGTATATAGCTCCATATCTTTATGAGCATAGCCTTAACAGGATCAACAACTACAAACGTTAACCAATCATTCATACATTTTCCTCCCTTCTTAGGTTACCCTGCTTTCATAAACAAGCAGGGATGTATGATTTTATTGTATAAAGTTTACCATAAAATCACATTTTGACAAGGGGGCGAAAAAAATAGTCCACAGCATCTGACTTTACTGTGGACTATTTCGTATTAAGCGTAAATTTTCTTTAACCGCACTTCGAATAACCGCATGACTTACAAACCATGCAGCCTTCTATGTGCCACAAAGAACCTCCGCAGTCAGGGCACACACCTACGATATTGGCTGTCTTTGTTCCGGTAACCTTGGAAGTCCCTGACGAATCATTCGCATCTTTATCTGCAGGTTTTTCCTCTATTTTAGGCAATGTCTCGGGGAGGCCGGGCAGCGAATGTTTGCTCTTCGCCTCCTGCATCCTCTTCTCGACCACGCGGGCGATCGCATCACTGCATGAAAATATACGCCCGCCCTTCTCCCAGCTCGGAGATGGGCATCGTATACCTCTCAACTGCTCTATGATAGAAGACGTTTCTATGCCGCTGCGCAGGGCAAGTGACACAAGGCGGCCTATGGCCTCCAGATGGCTCATGGCACATCCGCCGGTCTTACCCATAGACATGAAAACCTCGAAGGGTAATTTCTTCTCGTCCTCATTTATCGTTACATACAGATTACCGCAGCCGGTAGCTATCTTTGTAGTAGTGCCAAATGTAACGTTGGGCCTCGGCCTAGGTATTATCTTGGAGACATCTTCGGTCTTCTTTTCGGTCTCTTTAGAAGATGCTATATTAAGCACCTGCTCTTCCCTGGAGTTATCGCGGTATATCGTGACCCCTTTACATCCGCCTTTATAAGCAAGCATATAGATTTCCTGGGCATCCTCTATCGTCGCATCCGAAGGCAGGTTAACCGTCTTAGAGACGGCATTATTGGTATATTTCTGGAAAGCCGATTGCATCTTTATATGCCATACCGGCTCAATATCATGCGCGGTTACAAAGAGCGATTGGACGTCTTCCGGTATCTCTTCGAAACCATGTATCGTACCTTTCTGCGCTATCAGATTCATAAGCTCAGGGGTGTAAAAGCCTCTCGCTTCCGCAACTTCCTGGAAATAAGGATGAACTTCCAGGAACTTGGTATTATCCATTATATTCCTTATATAGGATATGGCGAATATAGGCTCGATACCGCTTGAGCAATTTGCGATGATGGAGAGGGTGCCCGTCGGCGCTATGGTCGTAAGGGTGGCATTTCGAAGGGATTTGGCGCCGGGTTTATCATAAATACTGCCCTTGAAATTGGGGAACGCGCCGCGTTCCAGGGCAAGTTTTTCCGATGCCCTCCTTGCTGTATCGAGCACAAACTTCATCACCTTTTCCGCAAGTTGTATCGCGTCTTCGGAGCTATAACGCACTCCGAGCAGGAAAAGCATATCGGCAAATCCCATGACGCCAAGGCCTATCTTACGGTTAGACTTGGTCGTATCCCCTATCCTCTTAAGCGGATAAGAATTCATATCTATTACGTTGTCCAGGAAATGAACCGATTTTTCAACCGTGCTCCCCAGCTTCTTCCAGTCGATTTCTTTATTGGTAACCATCTTGGCAAGATTTATCGAACCGAGGTTACAGCTCTCGTAGGGAAGGAGCGGCTGTTCGCCGCAAGGATTTGTCGATTCGATCTGGCCTGCTTTAGGAGTAGGGTTATCTTTGTTCATCCTGTCGATAAAGATTATTCCGGGTTCGCCGTTCTTCCATGCCATCTTTATTATAAGATCGAAGACTTCCTTTGCGTTGAGCTTTCCGGATGATTTCTTCGTATGCGGATCTATAAGATCGTACTCGTCGTTCTTAAGCGCCTTATTCATGAAATCTTCCGTGACGGCGACCGATATATTGAAGTTCGTTATTTCTTTATCGTTCTCCTTGCACTTTATGAAATCGAGTATGTCCGGATGGTCTACCCTCAATATTCCCATATTGGCTCCGCGGCGCGTACCGCCCTGCTTTACCGCCTGGGTGGCGGCATTGAACACCTTCATGAACGACACGGGGCCGCTCGACATGCCTCCTGTAGAGCGCACTCTCGAATTCCTGCCGCGAAGACGCGAAAAGCTAAAGCCCGTACCTCCGCCTGATTTATGTATAATGGCCGTATCTTTGATGGTTTCGAATATCGATTCCATCGAATCATCTATGGAGAGGACAAAACACGCGGATAACTGCTGTAGTTCACGCCCTGCGTTCATCAGTGTCGGCGAATTCGGCAGAAACTCCAGATTTGTCATCAGGCTAAAAAATTCTTCCTCCGTCTTCCGGACTTCCGCCTTAGCTTTCCCGTAATACGAATCGGCTGTCGCTATATTATTAGCAACGCGCCTAAACATATCTTCCGGCGTCTCTATCACTTTGCCTGCGTCGTCCTTTTTGAGGTATCTCTTTTTAAGGACCGCCATGGCGTTTTCGGATAATGCCGAATTGATGCCTTCCGTCTTTTCCATCTCCCTCTCCTCTTTAAAAATATTATAAGAGTATTCCAAAAAATATTTATTTTTGATTACCGGAGTGAGAGTATATCATAGGAATCTGCCATAGTCAAGAAAAAATACCATATATTGTGGATTAAAAATGCATGTACACAATTAGTAGGTGTTTGAGGCGAAAATTACCGACGGGAGGATATTATATCTTTGAGCTCGCTCACTCCGGCTACCACGGCGATTATGCCGGCAAAGATCAACGCCAAAGGAAGAGATCCTTTGAGAACTGTTACAAAATGGTCCCACCACTTTATAAGAGCGGCAAGGCCTATCAGCGTAAGCACGAATCCTGCAATTATTCCTATATATTTATCCATGCTTAAAACCTTTTTTATATTGATAATGAATTATACCATCAAAAAAATTTTATAACAAGAAAATTCAAGCCGCTTTTTTATTTCGGATCTTTTCAGTTACATAAAAATGCATATATTTGCCAAGCATAAGGCGTGTCTGGGCATCTATAGCCGGAGTGGATCCTATGAACGCGGCTACAACCGGTGTTATCAGCCATTGCGTGAACATTATGAGCCGCTTCACGGGTTTCACGTCCTTGGGCCTCGGCGGGAGAAGGCGCATACTTATCACCATGCATATCAGAAGCGTTACCACCGATGTCTTAAAAAGCATGCCGGATATACTCGGTAGATTATACCCCAAAGCCGTCTGCTGGAAAATAACGCCTCCGAAGATAAGCGGGAGCGGCGCTATAAAAGTTACTATGATGGCCCATACGGCCCAGGTATAATGGCTTTCCAGGAGATTAAAGGCCCGCCTTATCTTTTTCCGCAGCGGTATTTTGTTGTTGTCAAGGAATCCCATCATGAGGTAAGGAAAATTTTCTACCCCCCACGCCCACCGCCTCTTCTGTTTATACTGCTTTATTATGGTCGGTATTATGGCATTGGCAGTAGCCACATCCATTGACACCGTCACATACATGGGCTGCACGGAATAGTCGCCGTCAAAATATAGAAAGCACTTCCAGTATATCACCGAGTCGTCCGATATCATGTCAACGGGCCAGTAGCCTACGTCGACGAGCGTCTTAAAACTCATACTGTGGCTCGAGAACGTCACAAACTTCTCAAGGCGCTGAGTCTCTATCATCTGCATGAAACTCGAACCAAGTTCGATAACGCGAGCGATCGAACGGGCCTGCCATATATTATTATGATAGACAGGTATCGGCTGATAGCTTGAATGAGTCCTCCTGGGGTTAGTTATATAGTGGTAGGCAAGGCACCCAAAATACTCCTTCTCCGCGCATGTGTCTGCATCGAAACAGGAGATAACGACATGCTCATAATTTATCTTATGAAGGTCTATAAACTCTTTTAAGACCTTGGCACCCCAGGTTGCGTTCGCACCCTTAACCTTGACCTCCCCCTCTATCTTGTCGGGGTGGCGCGTCACTATAAAATCAAAAAAGTCACGCCCATATTTTTCCTTCAGAACCTGGGCGTTCTTCCAGACATCTTCGCCTCCGCGTTCCTCGACACTCAATACAACTATCATTTTTTTTGAAGGATAATTGGAATTTCTAAGCGCTTCCACGGACGGCGTTATCACATCCGGCCCTTCTTTATATACGGGGAATAATATCGCCTGATAAATATCATTGAAATTCATTCCGTCCGCGCTCGGTGCTCCTTCGGCGCGCTTGCGCCAATCTATAATCTTCTCCCTCTCAAGCCTCCTATATGCGAATACAAGAAGCGTCGTAAGATAACCTACGCGTATGGCCCAGTAGAGATCAAAAATTATTATAAATATAGCAACCCACATAGGCTTCACAAATGTGAGCGCCGCAAGGCCTATAAGTGTGGACCACGTAAGAAACCCCGGTATTATCTCAAAGATCCTCCGGTAAAACTTATCGTTTCTCATCCTGTATGCTGAACTCCTTCTTTAATCTCTTCGTCAACTGGTCAAAAAATTTCTGCCTCAAATCCAGACGAAATATGTAGATTCCCTCCTTGGTATCGCCATCGGCTTTCTTAAGGTCGGTAAAATAAAGGGAGTCATTATCGCTGTCATAATAAAGGTCTTTGGGCCTGGCGGTGAACCTGTATAGGTCCGTAACATTCCTCACCCCTTCACTTTTAAGCTCAAGGGCTTTTATCTCGTAACGCGTAATGAGCACTATATAACCTGACGTTGAATACCAGAACGCATCCACTATAGGAGAATCCGTACTCAGCACTTCCTCAACCCGGGCGCTCTCGGAACCGAGAGAGGCATTCTTGTCCAGATTCACATACACAACCCATATCTTGTAATCGTTAAAATATAGGAATTTATTTCCGTCGGGAGAAAATTTTTTACCGAGAATCCTTTCCGGCCAGTCCGAGTGAAGCGATAGTAACTTAATATCCGTACCGTCAAGGGCAGACTTTAAAAGCCCTCTTTTTGTCATGTAATATATACCATTCCTGCCCGGTATAGCAAAATGCTCGATCTCTCCTGGCCCTATAACGGCCATATCCTTTATTATAGGGAAAAGGACTATCTCATCTGCCTTGGTAACCATATTGGGCTTTACCGCGAGCTCCTTTTGCCACGGATAAAACCCTTCCCGCCTCACCTCTACCATATATAAACCGGGCCGCAGCTCCTTTATCTCCGCAGGGGTAATGTCGCTAAGCAGTTTACCGTTAATATGTATCGACGCTCCGGCAGGGGTAGATCTTAAGTATATGAGGCCGGTCTTATATATTTTGAATTTACGGTAATCGATCTTGTAGCCGAGCGAATATGACAGTATTATAGGCAGGAGAAAACAGAAAAGCGCAAGCGCTATATAGAAAGCTATTGTCCTTTTTATCTTATCGTTTATTTCTATACGCATATGCTCTTCATTTAGAAATTTATTTTAGCATACCTCTAGAAGGCATTACAATCTGGAAATACGCAGCTGGCCGCATCCGGCGTCTATATCCTCGCCTTTGGATTTACGCCTGGTAACATTCACCCCGCCCTTTTTAAGGGTATCTATAAAGGCATTCACTTCCGGATTGGAAGGCGCTTCATAATCCCCGGCCATTATGCGGTTATAACATATCACATTAACTTTTGATTTTAGGCCGCGAAGAAGCTTTATAAGCCCAAGCGCGTCTTCGCGGGAGCTGTTCATGCCTTTCAGTAGAACGTATTCGAACGTTATTACCCTATTGGTAGCGGCCGTATAGTCCCTGCATGCTGCCATCAGCTCACCAAGCGGATATTTCTTGTTTACAGGAACGAGCTTCGAACGCACTTTATCGTCCGGTGAATGGAGCGATATGGAAAGCTCCACCTGTATCTTCTCTTCCTTAAGCCTTTTTATTCCCGGTATCACTCCGCATGTGGATATGGTAATCTTACGCGCGCCTATATTAAATCCGTCTTTGGAATTAAAGAGCCTTACGGCCTTCATTACGTTGTCATAATTATCGAAAGGTTCTCCTATGCCCATGAAGACAAGGTTCGTTATGACGGCTCCTCTGCTCTCCCTTTTTACAGACAGGACCTCCTCCGCTATCTCGGAGGTAGTAAGGTTTCGTACGAATCCAAACGGCGCGCTGGCGCAAAATACGCAGCCAAACTTACAACCAACCTGGGATGAAAGACAGATAGTGGCGCGGTCTTTTTCCGGCAGAAAGACGGTCTCTATAGTATTACCATCTTCGAGCTTAAACAGGTATTTCGTAGTTCCGTCCAGGAGAGAGCGGCGCAAGTCGAGCGCGGTAAGATGGGTAAGGTGGAATTTCGATTTAAGAAGAGCGCGTAATGATGAAGGGGTATCCGTCATCTCGTCGAAATGCTTTACGCCGGAAATATAGAGCCATCTCGATATCTGGCGAGCCCTGTAAGGTTCTTGTCCGAGCTTTTCCAGCTCAGATTCAAGCTCGGACAATGAGAGGCCTTTGATGTCTATCTTATCCATCCGCACCTGATATTAATCGATCTTATTCTTCGATAGAACCTTATAGAAACAGAATGCCCCCAGCATAATTATAAAGGCCCATGACATGGTCAGGAATATCCATCCGGAAATCCTCATGATTTTATCCTTTTTCGTTTCCAGGCTAGTTTAACGAGGACGGCAAGAAGTATAAATATAGCCGCGAGAAATAGCCTGGAGGCAAGAATAAAAGGCCTGTCAGGCGCCGCCGCATTTTTCATAAGTATCGTGGGTATACCTTCCTGATAAAACCAGAACCCCAGTATAAAAAGAAGGAAGACGGGTGTTACATACTTAATTATTAGTTTATATACCCTGGGGATAGACATGTCCGCTCCGCGATGGATCTCTTCCCACGCCTTATCCATACCGAATACCCATGCGAATAATATTATTTCTATTGTAGCGAATAATACGAGGCAAAAAGTGCCTCCCCAAAAATCGAGTTCATTGAGGACCCCTTTACCCAGCAGAAATATTGCAGGTTGGCAAAGGAAAAAAGTCGCTGTTCCAAAAATTTTAACCGCCCTCTCTCTTGTTAAGTTAAATTCGTCTTCAAGAAATGCTATTGCCGGCTGGGCCAAAGATACGGACGATGTTATACCTGCCAGAAATAGAAGCAAAAACCATATGCACCCGAAGAAGGCACCAAAAAGTATCTTTTCGAATATAACGGGCATCGTGACGAAACCCAGATTAAATGCGCCGCTCTTCGCCACTGCCTCTATCTCGATAGGGCCGAAGAAGACAAACGCGGCCGGGATGATAATACTCCCGCCTATGACGACTTCCGCAAATTCATTGGTACTTACCGCCGTAAGTCCTGAAAGAACGACGTCATCCCCCTTGGAGAGGTAGCTCGCATATGTAAGTATTACGCCTATACCCACGCTCAAAGTAAAGAATATCTGGCCGGCGGCGGCAAGCCATACCTTGGCGCTTTTAAGCACCGAAAAGTCCGGATTCCATAAAAAGGCCAGGCCGTTAATAAGGCTCCATCCCGGTTTCGAAGGATCTGGTG
>Ga0302251_1001155_pt1 | contig 17714 bp, 16 predicted proteins | sample AAG_RA_Gln_MG_FD_193534 | JGI IMG/M metagenome (GOLD analysis project Ga0302251, IMG submission 193534) | Enriched activated sludge microbial communities from anaerobic digester in WTTP, New Holstein, Wisconsin, United States - AAG_RA_Gln | ecosystem: Engineered > Bioreactor > Anaerobic >...
TTCTTCAAGGGACATCTTCCCACTGTGGAATGTTGCGGTTGAATTCCGGATATAATAGTTGTAAATGTCGAGGATCTCATCCAGATCGCCATCAGTGACCGGAACAAACTCAACCATCACCGAATAATTCTGCCGGGTATGATATCAATGGATCCGGAGCAGTATGGGTGATGGGGGTGGATTCTGACCGGATCTGGGTAATGTTTCTGTCTTATCTGTTCCCGCCCTGCTGCTGCACCCTAGCATGATCCCTTTCATTTCTAAGATCCCAGTTCCGCAAGTACCTCGCGATCCTCGAGGTCATACCACTCGTCGTAAGCATCAGCGACCGCAAATGACTGGCCGGACCGTATGTTCAGGCATACAAGCTGGTCAACCTCACGTGACACCATCTCGGCAGATGAGAGCGACGCTGTCGGTACCGCCACAATAAGATTGCTGGGACCGAGGTCTCTGACACACCTGATCGCTGCAAGCATCGTGAATCCTGACGCAAGGCCGTCATCGGTCAGGATCACGGTCTTCCCTCTCACAGGAGGCATTTCTCTCCGTCTGCAAAACCTTGCAACCCGTTCGGCGACATTTGCTTTTGTCTCTTCAACCGCTCTCCCAACCTGATCTTCAGTGAGCCCGAGGACTTGTCGCAGCCGCTCGTTGATCAGCACCGTTCCGTCCCACGCCACTGCTCCAAACCCTGATTCCGTTGTCCCGGGTATCCTGACCTTCCTCACGATCGCGAGAGAGAATGGTGCGCCGAGGGCCGCGGCAATCTCCTTTCCTACCGGCACTCCCCCCGCCGGGATAGCAAGGACAAGTGGTTGGGTAATCGAAGGAAGAGAGAGGAGGAATGCTCCCAGTGTTCTCCCGGCATCGTGGCGGCCGGAAAAGACGCGGGTCCGCTCCCGGAGAAGGGGATCATCGACAATTTCTCCCATGAGGGGTTGCTCTTGCGCTCATGTGGGATAAACCTGAGGATTGGATTGAACCCGGATGGGAATCGTGCCAAACCTGCCAGGACCTTCACAGATGATCTCAAAAGGTTCCGATCAGGTCACCGGGTCCATTATTCCATCACGCAGACCTCCTCACTGAAAATCCCCTCGTCAGAAAAGGATTGGAAAGGCATCGATCCTTGTCAACCAATCATAGCGTACATAGTATCCGCGATACAATACATGGATGAATCATATCATGAACCGGGTATCAATTCTTCAGATAGGCGACATGCAGAATGGCTTTATCCAGGAAGACGGGAACCTGCATGTTCCGGGTGCAGAGAACCTGATCGAACCTGCAAATGGTTTTTTGCGTCAGGTGAGCGGGGATGTTTTTGATCTCATCCTCATCGTGCTCGATACTCACTTTAAGGAGGAATACTACGAAACACAGGAATCCCGGCAATTCCCCATCCACTGTGAATACGACACGTGGGACTGGGAACTCGCACTCGATCTGAAAGGGGCTCCGAATATCCGGTACATGATGAAAAACAATTTCAGCATGTGGATCAATCCCGGGAAACGGGCTCTGCAGTGTACCGATCCTGTAAAAAAATGTGTGTATAACAATTTGTATCATATTCTGGATGATCCACATACCCCCTCGGAATGCATTCCCCGCGATGAGTTCCTGAAAGCGTTCTTCCCGGGCAGCCTCGCGGCAGAGGTCGACATCACCCTGTTTGGTGTGGCGTCTGACTACTGCAACCGGTATTCGATGGAGGGGTGGCTCTCCCGCGGTGCCAGTGTCACGATCCTCCAGGACCTGACAAAAGGGATTGAGAAAGAGACCCCCCTTGTGCTTGCCGAAGAACAGTACCGGCGTTATATACCTGAGAGGTTACGGGCTGTCGAGAGCGCCCAATACCTGCGGGAGGTAGCAGATCCATGAACGGATACCGCCTGCCAGATGATGGAATACGGTTGCTGACAGTATCTAAGGTTTCATCTCCCGGATCTTGCTGGGATACCCCATCTTAAAATAAAATCCCTTATCATTTATGAGTGCAATCCACCTTTTTATGAAGCTCTCCGTGATTCTCATCTGCTTCTCTTTTCTGTTCGTCCTCACAGTGTCTGCATCTCCTTCACAGGTGGGTGTTGTGACAGCAGGGGTGGGATATTCCCTTGCGGAATTGTCCATACCTCCCGTAGACGGCCCCTCCGATCCCGCAGAGGTGGAGGCATTCCTCGACCTTGTCATGCCCGCCGCCATTGCACGGTATAATGCCCCCGGGGCGACTGTTGCCGTCGTCAAGGATGGCAGGCTGGTAGTAGCAAAGGGGTATGGGTATAACGATCTCACGAACCGGACTCCCATCGATGCCGACACCACGATCTTCCGGATCGGTTCAATCTCGAAACTTTTCACGTGGACAGCCGCAATGCAGCTCGTGGAAGAGGGGAAGATCGACCTTGATGCCAATGTCAACACCTACCTCAAAAACTTCAAAATCCCGGACGCGTACCCCGGGCAACCGGTCACGATGCGCCACCTCCTGACTCATACTGCAGGGTTTGAGGATACGAGCCTTCGCATGACCTGGGGAGATGTCGAGAGTCTCATATCGATCCAGGAGTATTGCGCTGAGAATATCCCGGCCCGCATATACCCGCCCGGGAGAGTATCCCTGTACTCCAATTATGGTGCAACCCTTGCCGCGGTCGTGGTCGAGGATGTCAGCGGTGTGCCGTTTGACCAATACCTTCAGTCACGCATCTTCACCCCGCTTGGGATGGACCAGACGAACCTCCGGCAGGATCTTCCCCCTGAGTTTGCATCAAGGCTCACGAAAGGCTACAAGTATGCCCACAGCGAGAACCTTCCCGCCGAGGATTATATCCTCACGGTCGGCCCGGCAGGAAGCATCAGTTCAACGGCCCCCGACATGGCAAAATTCCTGATCGCCCACCTGCAGAACGGGACGTACGGGAATGTGACGATCCTCTTACCAGAGACCGCGAATCTCATGCATTCCCGGGCATATTCTGTCGATCCCCGCGTTTCCGGAATGTGCCTTGGTTTTTACGAGCAGTATTACAATGGGCGGCGCACGATCGGGCACGGGGGCGACACGGATACATTCCATTCCAACCTCTGTCTCCTTCCCGAGGAACAGGCCGGGTTCTTTGTGTCAAGCAACAGTGCGGGCGGGCGAGGGGTACGTGATGAGCTCTTTGCCGCGTACATGGACCACTATTACCCAGGAGAATCCGTCGTATCCCCGGAACCTGATCCCTCTGCATCAGCCCGACTGCAGCAGTATGCTGGTACCTACGAGATGAACCGGCACAACTATGCCAGGTTCGAGCGATATATCGGGCTTCCGTCCCCGATCACAATCATCGCAACCCCGGAGGGCACGCTCCGGATGGTCTCAAGCGATGGCACAGTCGAGTACATTGAGGGAGAGTCCGGCATCTTCTTCCCTGCAGACGGTTCACAACCGGTCAAGGGGAATATCGTCTTCCATACCGCACCGGATGGCTCGGTTGAATATTTCGCATACACGAATATCCCGGTCATGGTCTATTCCCGCCTGCCGTGGTTCATGACTGCCGACTTCCAGGACAACCTCAAGACTGCCGCAGCGATAATCCTTGGCACGGTCCTGCTCTGGCCGCTGCTCTTCCTCTTCAGGCATTCTCATGCGATCCCCGAACCAGCATATACAAAAATCACCCGGATCGCTCGATGGTGCGCAGGAGTAGCCGCACTCCTCCTGATTGCGTTTGTGTATATCCTGTTGCCATGGATCACGGGTAATGAAGGGATATTGGTTACCTACATACAGACCCGGGAGATCCCGGGAACTCTCACTGCGGTCCTCACGGTGCCGGTCATCGCTGCGATACTTACCATTGTAACCGTTGCGTTCGCAGTACTTGCATGGAAGGAGAAGTACTGGACGTTCCCGCACCGGGTCCACTATACCATCATCGCCATGGCACTCGTTGCCATGCTCTGGTGGGTGCATGTGAACAGGCTCTGGGTATTCTGCCTATGAATGAAAATTCACCCCAACTTTTTTCAATGAAAACGCCTTCAACGTGTTCATGTTTTATGCCCGACTGCAGAGCGGTCATTCACAGTTCAAGTGAATATTACCTTGGAATAGTCATGGAGTATCAACAGGGCTGGTAAGAAAGGATCACAACCCTGAAATGCCATGAGAGAAAGAGCCATCCAGAGCAAGGGGTTGATCCTATTTCCCGATCATTCACATTGATTCTCCTCTTCTCGGGATGTATCATCGCTATGATGTTTTCCGGCTGTGTAATGTCTCCTGAAAGTCCGCAGGATGTTGGAAAAACAGCAGCGTCATCCTGCACCTATTATGGCAGCGATAACGTATCCGCCATCATCCCCCTGTTCGATACCTATGCCGAGCAGACCTTCGAAAGAAGCGGGGTCCCGGGGATGGCTATTGCCATCGTGAAGAACGACTCGGTCGTTTACCAGAGATGCTTCGGCGTGAAGAACATCACGACGAAGGATCCGGTCACGCCCGACACCCGGTTCCAGATCGCGTCCATATCGAAGTCCTTCACGACAACCACGATTGCCTCCATGGTAGGGAATGGTGAACTGTCGTGGAATGACACCATCGCATCGCGGTATCCGGAATTCAGACTCTCCGATCCCTGGATAACCGAACACATCATATTCCTCGATCTCCTCTCCCACCGAACCGGGCTCCCTGAATATGTGGGCGACGAACTCCAGGAGATGGAATACAGCCGCCCGGAGATCATCGAACGTCTCAGGCACGTCACGCTCACGGGAGACTTCCGTCGCGAGTATGCATATGCAAACATCGATATCACGATAGCCGCGGAGGCTGCTGCCAGGAAGGCGGGAAAGCCCTGGGAGGAACTGATCTCAGAGCGGATCTTTGTCCCTGCAGGGATGCTGAACACCAGCGCCCGGTTCGACGACTTTGCCAGGGCTCCCGACCATGCCGACACCTACCCGATGACGAATGGAACGGCAATTCCGGGACCACTCATGGATAACGATGTGAACAGCCCCGCGGGAGGGGTAAGCTCGACCATCAATGACATGGCAAGGTATGCAAGGCTCCAGCTGAACGAGGGGAGTATCGACGGAGCCCTGGTGATCGATCCTGATGCACTGAGAGAGACCCACGGAGCCCATATCATCAGGAAAACCACCAATTCCAGCATCGTCGCGTACGGGCTCGGGTGGGAGGTTACCGCGGCACACGGGATGGTCCGGGTTGAACATGGCGGCGATCTTACCAGCGGCGTGTCGACCTACATCGTGCTCTATCCCGATGAGAAGATGGCGATCGTAGTACTCACGAACGGATTCCCCGGGGGCCATGTCCTCAAGAAGGCGATCACGAAAGGTTGGGATGACCTGTACTTCTCGGGGACCATCCAGAAGGACTGGTATCGCGAGTTTGAGGAGCAACTCCTGGAAGCGATGAAACCCGGTGCCTCGGTCATCGGTCCCCAGGAAGGGCTTCCCCCGGCTCCCGCGGATGCAAAACCACCCCGCCCCTTTACTTACTACGAAGGGTCATATACCCAGGACTATTATGGCACCGTCCGGATTGAGGCGAATGATGAGGTTCTCCTTGCATATCCTGGCCACCTCGCCAACCCCCTGATCCTCGTTCCCTACGATGGTGATACGTTCCTTGACAAGGACAGCGGGACCGGTGTCAGGTTCACGGCCGGTTCATCCGGGTTTGCAACGGATGTCCGGTTCGCACAGTATGAGCTGCCCGGCCGGAATGGGTTTTTTGTCAGGATTCCTTCCTGATCCTTTTTTTCTCCGGCCGGTGCCGGTATGATCCCCGTGTTCTGGGAGGGCATCCACCATCCAGCATGTATTCCCAAAATCAGGGATTGAGTGCCGCATACTCCCCGGCAAGCATCCCGTAATACCGGGTCGACCGCCAGTGATCCCGGAGCCAGACATGCTCACGGATCGTACCTTCGTATATCAGCCCGCACTGCTCCATCAGGCGGGCTGAGGCGCTGTTCAGCTCGTCGCACTTGCCAAACACCCGGTGGAGCGAGAGCGTATTGAACCCGAACTCCATGTACTTCAGGAGGATCTCCTTCCCGTACCCGGACGCCTGGTATTCCGGAAGGAGCACAATCCCGACCTCCCCGGTCGTTGGAAGTTTGGGATCGATCTCAAGGAACGTCAGGCCTGCGAATTCCCCTGTTCCGGCAACCCTTGCCGCAAGGACGTATCCCATCCTTTCGGCCAGTATTGACTCATCAATCGCCCGCTTCAGGAATGTGGATATCTGCTCGTCGTTTTCAAGCCATATGAGGACGTATCGCATCAGCTCGGGATCATGGGCGATCTTCTGGATATTCGAAAGATCCTCCTCTCCAAGATCTTCGAGGACCAGCCGTTCTGTCGCGAGGTGAAACGCCATGCTCGTTTCCTTCCGGCAAATTTCTATAATGCAATGATATTTTTAAAATGATGTAACCTTTTCATGTATTCATTTCCAATACCGGGAAAGAAATGCCCTTAATGTATTTTCGGCACCTGTGGTGTGAATATAACTCGGATACCCGATCTCGGGAGATTCAATGGCGCGTTATTTTCCGAAGCGTACCAGTGTCCTTTGGAGCGCCCGCAACCTATCAATGAAAGGCGAACCCGTCCCCAGCAGGGGCCTGACATCGGGCTCGCACCGTATCAGGCCTTCATCATAAGGGAGCACATGCACACCGGCGAACAGGTCCATGCTCCTGCCAAGAATCTCGCAGACTTTTCTTACGTCGTCTTCCGACCGGACACGGTTGATGACAAGGTGGATGTGGGGAATACCGAGTTCTTTTGCCAGGTGTGCCAGGTGCCCTGCCACCTGAACCGCGTTGAAGCTTGGGTCGGTGACAAGCACTGCCTGGTGAAAACCCTTTGCGATGGACCGCCCGAAATGCTCCACCCCCGCAGGGGTATCCATGAGGATGACTTCCCCCTCGCGGAGGTTGATATACCTGATGACGGACTCAAGGAGCGTGTTTTCGGGGCAGAGGCACCCGGTTGCCGCCTGCACGACCGTCCCCATGACAAGGATGTTCACCCCGCCAGGCCCTTTCACCCCGAACCGTTCCACCACGTCGGACACGTCCGGATTCAGTGTCAGCATGAGACCCCACCCCTCGCCGGGGCGTGCACCGGTTTTCTCCTCCACGTAATCGAGGTTTTGTGTCAGCGGGACGATCCGTTCGCTCTCTTCCCAAGGTATCCCTACTGCGAAGGGGAGGTTCATCTGGGGATCTTCATCAACGGCGAGAGTAGTGAATCCCTTCTCTGCAAAAAGGTGGGCAAGGAGGGCAGTGATAGTGGTCTTCCCGACCCCCCCTTTCCCGGTGATGACGATCCTGAACCCTTCCTCGGTTTCTTTGCGGGTGTTTTGCTGGATTTTATGGGCAGTATCGAGAATTTTTTTCTGCCTGGCGCGGGCATCAGGCATGCTTTGCTGAACCTCCGTGCTTTGCAAGGATCTCTTCCCGTGCGATATGTTTTCCCCGGCACTCCGGGCAGAGCCGTGCAATTTCTTCTTTCAACGGAGTATCCAGCCGTGCCAGTACGGAAGCAGAGAGTTCCCTGGGCGCATAGTATCTTCCACAGCATTCGCACGGGGAGAGCGGGACCCGTGTACCGCTCCATGACTTCATGACCCGTTCTGCACCGGCATCCTCCATCTCAATTGCATTCGTCGGGCAAACCCTGACACAGGCGCCGCATCCGAAACAGTCTCTGCTCGGTGCGTAATACGGCGTGTTGACCACAGTATACGGACCACGGTTGATGAAATTAATTGCACCGGCTCCCATGATCTCGCTGCAGGCCCTTACGCAGAGCCCGCACAGGACACACTTATTGCCGAGGGGATCGCCCTGTTCGATCCTCTTCAGGAACCGAGTCCTGGTCACGCCGTAACGGGCCGCCATGTCCCTGATTACATCCGATTTGGGCGCCTCTGCAAGGTAAAGTTCGAAGAGGATGCTCCGGTGTTTTACGATTTCCGGCGTGTCGGTCAGAACCTCGAGCCCGTCAGCAGCCCGCAGTGTGCATGACGTGGCCATCTCCCTTTTTCCTTTCCGGACAACCTCGACCATGCAGAGTCTGCAGGCACCGTACGGGTCGAGTGATGCCTCGTAGCAAAGATGCGGAATTTCGATCTTTTCCCGTATTGCGACTGACAGGAGAATTTCGCCTTCATTAGCCCGATACTCTTTCCCGTTGATGGTCACTGTGATGGGTTTTCCCGGGATCTCCTGCTGGATCATGGATTCACCAGCGCATCGTATTCATCCCTGAAATACGCAAGGGTGGTCAGCACAGGGTTTGGGGCTGTCTGTCCGAGCCCGCAGAGAGAAGTGGCGACGATGGTCTCTGTCAGGTCGCTGAGGATCTCGAGGTCCTTCTTCGTTGCTTTCTTTGCAAGGATCTTGTTGAGAATGAGGAGCGTGTGCTTGAGCCCCTCACGGCAGGGGACGCATTTTCCGCAGGATTCCGAAGCCGCGAAATTGATGAAATACCGTGCAATGTCAACCATGTCCGTGTCCTCGTCCATGACGACAATTCCTCCGGAACCCATGATTGAGCCGATCCGGTTCAGGCTCTCGTAATCGACAGGGGTATCAAACAGTCGTGCAGGAATGCAGCCACCGGAGGGGCCTCCAGTCTGTACGGCTTTTACTTTTTTGTTGCCGGCGCCGCCATTGCCAATTGTAAAGACGATCGTGTTGAGCGATGTCCCGAGCGGAACTTCAACGAGGCCGACCCGGTCAACCTTACCCACGAGGGAGAAGACCTTGGTGCCGGAATTTCCCTTAGCCCCGATTCCCGCATACCATTCGCTCCCTTTACTGATGATGACAGGTATATTGCACCAGCTCTCGACATTATTAAGGTCGGTAGGGTATCCGAAGAGTCCGCCCCCGGGGTCAGTAAGGCGCGGCGGGCGGGGGTGGGGCCGCCCGGTCCTCCCCTCGATTGAGGCGACAAGGGCCGTGGATTCTCCGCACACGAATGCACCGGCCCCCGTAGCGATTCCTATATCGAACGAAAAGCCCGTGCCGAAGATATCCTTTCCCAGCAACCCATATTCCCTGGCCTGCCCGATTGCGGTCTGAAGGCGCCTGATGGCAAGAGGATATTCCGCCCTGATGTAGATGAGGCCCTCGCTGACACCGATTGCGTATGCGCCAATAAGCATACCCTCGAGAACCATGTGGGGGTCGCTCTCCATCTCGTTCCGGTTCATGTAGGCCCCGGGATCGCCTTCGTCGGCATTGCAGATGACAAACTTCCTGTCCCCCTCCGCATTGCGGGCGATCCGCCATTTCAGTCCGGTGGGGAACCCCGCACCACCACGTCCCCTGAGGCCTGACTTCTCGACTTCGTCGATGATTGCCTCGGGGGCCATGCCCGAGAGCGCTTTCAACGCGGCGGCATATCCGCCAATCGCGATATATTCGTCGATCTGTTCAGGGTTGATAAGGCCTGAATTCCGCAGGATCACCTTCTTCTGGTGTGAGAAGAACGGGACGTCCTCGTAGCGTGGGATTCCGTCAAATCCCGCGCCATACTCTTGGGTGCATCCCGTGATATGATCCCACAACGGGATCCGGCAGAGCGCTTTCTCCACCGGGACCTCCCCCTTTTCAACCGCACGGACGATCTCCTCCGCATCACCGGGAGTAACCCTGTGCAGGATGACGAGCGGTTTTCCCGGGATCGTGATGTTAACGAGCGGCTCTTCCCTGCAGTATCCAATACATCCGACCCGGGCGAGTTCGATGTCCGGATTCTCCTCACCAATGATCTCTTTGATGCGATCGTACACCCTCATGCCCCCGACCGCGATCCCGCAGGTCGCAAGGCCAACTGCAATCCGGGGTTTTTCCGGCCTTATTTTCCGCAGCCCGGATCTACTGACCTTCTCCATGTCTGCTGCAGACACGATCCTCATGGCTTCCACCCGTACTCGCCAAGAATTCCCGGGAGGTCTTCAGGTGTTGCGTACCCGTACAGGTTGCCGTCGATTCGCAGCACCGGAGCCATGCTGCAGGCACCGAAACAGCGTGCAATCTCGACGGTGAATTTCCTGTCAATTGTCGTGATGGATAACTTACCGTCGTCAGTAACGTCACTCTTTATCCCTAGCAGCCCCTCGAGCGCTTCCAGGATTGCAACCGCTCCCTTGACGTGGCATGCCGTGCCCATGCAGATCGTGATCACGTGGTCCCCGACAGGCCTGAGGGTGAAGTATGAATAGAAAGTGGCAAGACCGTAGAGCTGCGAGATACGGACGCCGACCTTCTCCGACAGCATCTCGAGAGTTTCCCGGGAGACGTACCCTTCCTGGTTCTGGATCTCCCCTAAAATCCCAAGGAGCCTCCCGGCAGGTGCATCATGGCGTGCAATAATGGCATCGAGTGTCCTTTCGTCCATGGTATCCTCTTCTTAAAAAACGGGATAGTTCCCCCGATCCCGTGATCAGATACCAAGCGCTTTTCTCTTTCTCTCGATCTCGGCCTCGAGGAGTCCGGCAGCCTTTACAGGATCTGGCTCGACCGCAAACGAAGCATTCACGAGACCCGTGAGCTGGGAGGCGAGGAGATTGGTGACGTTCGGGCTCCCGAAGATCTTGGGCGGGATGCCAAGGACGACGTAGACACCGGATGAGACAAAGTAGGTGCCGATAGAGATGGCTTTCTGGGAATACCATTCCGGTGCTGCACCACCGATGGGAAGATCCCCGATGCCGACTCCCAGTTCCTTTGCGATGTTTGCCGCAAGCATGAGAATTCGGGAGCAGTCGACGCATGAGCCCATGTGCAGGACGGGCGGAATCCCGAGCGCATTGCAGATTGATTTGAGCCCTTCTCCTGCAAGGTCGGCTGCCTCAGGGACGAGCAGCCCCGCCTTTCCGCATGCAATCGCGGCACACCCGGTCTCGACGACGAGGATGTTTCGCTTGATCAGCTCTTTCGCGAGCGTGACATGCCCAAAGTCCTGCTTTATCTTCGGGTTGTTGCAGCCGACGATACCCACGGCTCCCTTGATCTTGCCGGCAACGATCGCATCGATCAGTGGCTTGTAGGTGCCTCCCAGCGCTTTCCGGATCGCTTCCTCAGAGAATCCTGCCATCAGATCGATGGGTTTTTGGGGAATTCTGATCCTGCCGGGGTTCCGGTTCGGGTAATTGTCGATTGCGACCGTGATGATCTCTTTCGCGGTATCAAGGGCAGTCTCCGGCCTGAACTCCATGTAGGTGGCGCCGGGAACTTTTGCTTTCTGGCTTGTACTAACAACTTTTGTATGGTAGCAGGCAGCAGTCTGCGCAATCGACGGGAAGATGCACTGGTAATCGATGACCATCACCTCGACTGCACCGGTTGCTATTGCAATCTCCTGGTCAAGAAACGTTCCCGCGATGGGAATGCCATGCCTCATAAGAAGTTCATTGCCGGTACAGCACATGCCCACGATATTGATACCCTTTGCACCTTTCTCTGTGGCATGTTTTTTTACCTGCGGGTCCTCTGCAGATTTCACGATCATCTCAGAAAGGATGGGATTGTGCCCGTGGAGGACTATGTTGACCATATCCTTCTTGAGCGTGGCAAGGTTCGCACGGGTGCGAAGCGGAGTCGGGGTCCCGAACAGGATATCGGATCCCTCCGTTGCCATCATCGACCCGCCCCATCCGTCAGAAAGCGAGGTCCTCATCGCATGCAGGAGGATGTTTACGTAGTCTGCCCCGACACCCATGTGGATCCGGTGCATGGACTCCACAATCTCGCGATCGACACTCCGGGGAACGATGCCCAGTTTCTTCCAGGCATCTTTCGTCTTCTCCGGGGCCCTTTCTGCCATCTGAATTTTATTCCTGAGTGTCCCGAATTCCTCGAGCAGTATGCGGGCAACGTCTTTTGCGATCTCCTCCTTCTTCCTCTTCTCAGTCTTGATGCCGTATTCCTTAGCAATCGCTTTCAGTTTCACTTCATCGGTTATCTGGTAGCCCTGGCTCTTCCCTTCAGCGGTCTCAAGAAGGACTTCCAGGACCTCCCGCCCATGGTCAGAATGGGCTGCAGCCCCTGTCGAGAGATCGTCGAGCAGGTTCCGTGCCACGATAAGGTCTGCATTCGCCCCGCAGACACCCTTATCTGGTTTTTTGCCGAACGGCTCGATACGACAGGGCCCCATGGCACACCGGTTGCAGCAGACCCCGAGCTGCCCGAACCCGCACTGCGGCTGTTGATCAATGAGCCGATCCCACGCGGTATATACACCGTCTTCTACCGCTTTGGCGATAATCTCCTGGTCGGTCGCATTAAGCGCCCTCTGCTCTGCCAGTTTCTTTGCTCCGAATGCATCATACATTGAAATCTTCCTCCTTCTCCTCTCTCCCCGTCACAAATTTGCCATCTCTTCAAGGATTGCCCGGAACGCCCGGACATTCTGTGGGATCTTCGGCACTTCCACATCGGTTCCCTCGGACTTGATCATCCGCATCGTGAAATCCTTCCTGCTGACGCGGATAAGTTCGTCGGCATCCCCGAACTCCAGTGCACCGGTCTTGCATGCTTCGGCGCAGGCAGGGATTCTCCCTTCTTTCTGCCGCTCGATGCAGTTGTCGCACTTTGCATTGACCTCCCGGCCGGTATCAAGCTGGTGCACTCTCTGGAAGTGGATGATGCCAAACGGGCATGCCATCGCACAGACCGCACACCCGATGCACCGGTCGTACCGGACCAGCACAGAACCGGTCGCAGCGTCGCGTATGAGTGCCTCCGTCGGGCAGACCTGCATGCATGGAGCCGGGTCGCAATGCCTGCACCGGTTGGGGAATGTCAGGTAGTTGACTCCCACCTCGACGTGGATACGCGGCAATGATCGTTTCTCTTCGTGGATTGCATCGAATAACCTCCTGCTCGTTGCGTGTTCGATCGCACATGCGACCTCGCAATGCCTGCACCCGATACACAGTTCAGGCCGAACATACACGGTTTTCATACATTGTGCCTCCTCATCTTCTCGCTCCCGGGCGGCAACCGCCCACTGTTGAACCTTTGTCGATCAAACCCCTACTTACGAACATCCACTATATACGACTTTTTATAGTCACTTTCAAATTGCCGTAGGGGCCTGGATCCCAGATCGGGACCCTAAAACGAATCTGTGAATCTTACCCAGCTGAATCGTGGGATGATCCCGGCTCCTGAATATTTTGTGCTGCTGGGGAAATGGTTGATCTTTACCCGGGCCTCTCTATGCATGAAGAAACCGGCTTGTTTTGCAGGTATCCCTTTAATAATGGCTGATGAATAGGAGATACCCGGTATATATTTTTTTGAAAAAGCACCTACTGTTTCACAACATCCAGCAGTATCCGGACTACCTCAACCGGCATGTCAGCCATAGGGACATGAGATGACGGAAGTTCCAGGTAAGTCCACCCTCCCGGTACGACCTCAATCTTCCGCCTCGCTACGCCTGTGACGACAGCAAACTCGCTCTTCGTGCAGAGGATATAGGTCTTCTGGATGGATACCAGGTTCCCTGGATCGAACCGAATCTTCTCTACGTATGCGTTCGCCGGTTCCAGGCCGGTAAACGACAGGGGATCGCTCCCTCCCGATGCAAATAAGTCAAAGAGCGACTGCCCGGGATCGGGCAGTGCGGCATCGAGATATACAAGGTGCCTGATCCGCTCCGGCATCCTGTCCGCCACCCCTGTAATGATCATCCCGCCGTAACTGTGCCCGACAAGGATGATATCCCACAGACGGTTCTGATCTATCAGGGTGCAGATCTGTGCAATGTGCCCGGAAAGGCTTGTGGTGTGCTCGTCTTCAAGCGTCGGTGTAAAGGCCTGATAACCATGAACAGCAAGTGCCGTGACAGTCCCTTCCCAGTACCTCCCGCCAAGCTGTCCACCGGGAGGATAGTCGGTCCGCCCGGCAAGCCGGTTCCATGTATCGGTCGAAAGGTTGCCTCCCTGCACGAGCAAAAAGGTGGTCATTGGATGCACCATTTCTCTGCCGAGCCCGGTATTGGTTTTTTCCCTTCGGGTTCTTTATATCTGCTGGTATCCATCACCTCGTGACTGCCCCCATGAGCGCGGCGATTGGATATCAATCCGAAGAGAGTCCCGACCCTTTATCATCTCTTCCTCTCATTATCCCGAAAGGGATTGAGTATGTCCACCCGAATACTGGTCGCGTACGCATCGGTGTACGGATCGACTGCCGGAGTCGCTGAAGCGATAGGAAAGGCATTGCAAAATAAAGGCTGCACTGTTGACCTGGCCGTGATGAAATCGGTGTCGTCACCGGGGGATTATGATGCAGTCGTCATAGGGGCGCCGGTCTACATGGGAAAGATGGTAGGTGACCTGAAAAAATTCGTGTGGAAGCACCGTGATGCACTCGCGAAGGTCCCGATCGCTGCATTCTGCGTGGGCGTGGCGCCGCTCGGAAAAGACCCGGGCGACGTCGACACTGTGATGAATATATTCCGAACAGCCGTCGCACCTCTTGAGCCTGTTACTGTGACTATGTTTGCCGGGAAAATTGACATGCAGAAGCTACCATTCATGCACAAGTGGATATGGAAGAAGATTGACGGGCCTGTCGGGGACTTCCGCGACTGGGAGGCGATCGGGGCTTGGGCAGGGGATCTGCCGGGAAAATTGGGGATATCCGCAGGGGCCTGATAACCCGCGGGTTCCCCTCACCTCTCTATCCCGCCTCAATCCTTGTGTATCTCGTTTCTTACCTTCCGGATGACGTCTGCAACCATCTGCCGGAACTCTTCGCCGATTGTCTCCCACGATGGATAATTCTCTGGAGTTCTAGACGGTCTTGTGTCCTGTGACGGGTCAGGTTTCGGGCTTTTCAGTCCTGCGAAGATCGAGACATATCCTGCGATCAGGACAATGATGATGACAAGCGGCAGCAGGAACAGGGCGATTGCATCCAGTGCAGGTGAGATTCCAATTGAAAAGTAGCCATCGACGTATATCAGGACGGCCAGCAGGAACGAGACCAGCAGCATACTTCCCGCCGCATTGAAGAGCGGGAACGGGAGGTTGAATGGAAACGGGAACACAGCAAAGATATCCCCGATCATGAAAAGGACCGAGAAGAGGATGATAAGCGGGACGTATACAAACAAAAGATCCACGAATCCATCGAAGAGCGGCCAGGTGCTGTGGGTCGCAACATACCGGAATACGACGAGCACGATGAGGAAGACAAGGATGCCTAAAAGGCCCGATACAAGGGCCCTGAGCGGGGTTTTCCGGGAATTTTGTTACATGGTATTCGTTTTTTTTCCCAGATACAGGAGAATGGTATCGCACCAGGATTGATAAAGGGTGGTGCATCCTGCCTGATACACATCAGCCCAGTGACCTGATTCGGGCAAGTCAGGGCTTTCCCATGCTAAGAAGCAGAGATTTCAAAAAAAAAGATGTCACGACTTCTTTACAAGATGGTTCCTTCTCTCACCGATCTGCTGGCGCCACATTGCGTAATACAGGCCTTTCTGGTCAAGGAGACTCTCATGTGAACCGGTCTCAACGATCTTTCCCTTCTCGAGCACGTAGATGACATCTGCGTGCATGATCGTCGAGAGCCGGTGGGCGATCAGGATGGAGATTTGGTCTTTGCTCATCGAGATATCCCGAATTGTATTCGTGATATCCTCTTCAGTCAGGGAATCGAGCGATGATGTTGCCTCGTCAAAGATCAGGAGGCGGGGATGGCGTATTATGGCTCTGGCAATGGATACCCGCTGCTTCTCACCTCCGGAGAGCTTCAATCCCCCCTCACCAATGAGAGTGTCGATACCCCATTGAGAACGGGAGAGGAGGGGATCACATGCTGCCTTGTGGAGGGCATCCCGGATCTGTTCATCGGTTGCATCGTGCTGGACGAACAGGAGGTTCTCCTTGATCGAACCCGCGAATAACTGCGGCTCCTGGGTGACAAACCCGATCTGCCTCCGTAACGGGTTATACCTGATTTGCGTGGAAGGGTACCCGTTAAAATAGATCTCCCCTGCAACCGGCCTGTACAGTCCCACCAGGAGCTTGACAAGTGTTGACTTCCCGGATCCCGAGGGGCCGACAAACGCGATGGTCTCACCGGTCTTCACATCGAATGAGATCCCATCGATGGCATTGTAATTTGCCGTCTTATGACGGAACACTACATTCTCAAAACCGATTGACTCCAACTCATCGATGACGATCGGGTTCTCGGGATTCTGTTCAACCGGTTTTTGCATCAACTGGTCGAAACTGTTCACAGATGCATCAACCTCCCGGTACGAAAGTATAAACGTCCCCAGGTCCTGAAGGGGTCCGAAGATGGTCGCCGATATGGATTGCATCGCGATAAGTTCACCCGTCGTGAGGACGTTCCGAAAGATCAGCCAGAGGAGGATGAAGAGAATCGATTGCTTGAGGATACTGATCGTCGTCCCCTGCAAAAACGTCAGGGTCCGGACCTTCTTTACCTTCGACATCTCCAGGTTGAATATCTTCAGGTTATGCTCACGGAGACGACGTATTTCCGGGTAGGTGAGGCCGAGGCTTTTCACGAGCTCGATGTTCCTGAGCGATTCAGTGATCACCCCCGACATCCTGTTCGTCTCCCGGTTGATCGCCCGCTGGGTTGTCTTGATCCTGTTACTCAGAAGGCCGGTGAGTGAGCCAAGGACCACGATTCCGACCAGGAAGACCGGGATCAGCATCCAGTTCTTCGTGACAGAATAGACGAGCAGGAATCCCATACCGATGACCGACGAGAAGAGGACGTTGATTGCCGTCTGCATGAACATCTGGGTGTCCATTCTCACCTTCTGGAGGATCGACAGGGTCTCCCCGCTGCGCTGGTCCTCGAACTCGTTGAAGGAGAGACGGAGCGTCTGTTTCAGACCTTCATTGAATACCTGCATCCCAAAACGCTGGACGGCGAGCCGGGCAAAATAATCCTGGAATGCCCGTGCCAGCCGGGACAAGAGTGCGATTGCGATCGCCACACACAGCCAGAAAATCACCCCGCTGACAAGCTGATTTTCAGGAAGGTGTACTGGATTTAAAGCATACTCGTCGATAATCTTCCCGAAGATCAGCGGATCGATCAGGTTCAGCAACTGGCTGATAGCCGCCAGGATGAGTGCAACAAAAATAAGCCATTTCTGCGGCTGTAAATACTTCCAGATGACCTTCATGCCTTTCCTGGAAATCCCCGCAGTATTCTCACGAGACCTGTCATTTCACGGAAACTTTTCATCAACAAACCATTCATACCGGGAGGTGCCGCGTGCCCTATTCCTATATGATTCCAAGCGCCACCAGTTCCTCGATTTCTTCCTCCTCCTCATCCCCGGTTTGTGCATCCTTCCGGGATGACCGAGGGTTAAAGAGCGATATCAGCCAGGAGAGTAGTCCCATATGTATCCCGATTATGAGACTTGTATGAAGTGAGGTATCTTATAAGAAACGGACGGTTGCATCCTCCAGACAGGAATCGTTCAACCCATCCCAATCCGAAAATATTAAAAAAAAGGGTATAGTGTCATTGTTACCACCAATCTCACTTATAAATCACGACGAAGAATTAAGAAAAATCCAATGACTAAAATTTGGGGGAAAAAAGTACGAGTTGTCGGTCTTACTTCTCATATGC